>Ga0307929_1000085_pt1 | contig 90061 bp, 86 predicted proteins | sample AceLakmetage1330_FD_203160 | JGI IMG/M metagenome (GOLD analysis project Ga0307929, IMG submission 203160) | Saline water microbial communities from Ace Lake, Antarctica - #1330 | ecosystem: Environmental > Aquatic > Non-marine Saline and Alkaline > Saline | place: Antarctica: Ace Lake...
ATTATTAATGTATTTGTTTTCTTGATGTTTCCTTAAATTGGAATGTAAACTTGTTTACCCATCAGGTTTTAAATTGACTTTCCAGAAACGATGCTCTTTTTTATTTCCTTCAAAAGAAAAAAACATGCCTCCTTTGACAGAATGGCTGGCGGGGTTTCCCAGGACAAGCAATAGGGCAGGGCGATCATCTGGTTTAGAAGGGATAAGCTGCTCGTATTGATATTTTAACCGGTCTCCTTCTAATTCGAATATTTCATTATTGTACGGGTCAGATTCAAGAAAGTCTTCCCATTTTTTATTAAATCGTTCTCTTTGTTTTGGGGCAGGAAGAAGTTTTTTGAGATAGATTTTGCATTGGAGTTTTATCGAATCTTCTTGCTGATAAGAAACTATGGCCCCTGTCATTTTATCAGTCCTTTGGCATTTGTTTATTAGGTTATTTACTTATTTATGGACGTCCCGGAAGTCCCTAAGGTCTTGTCCGGCAATCATCATGTCGACACGATTGAGGCGGCGATCATCAGACTTAGAAGGGATAAGCTGCTCGGATTGATATTTTAGCACATCTCCTTCTAATGCGAATATTTCATTATTGCACGGATCAGATTCAAGAAAATCGTTCCACTTTTTATCAAATCGTTTTCTTTGTTTCGGGGCAGGAAGAAGTTTTTTGAGGTCAATTTCGCACAGGAGTTTTATCGAATCTGCCTGGTGATAGGAAAGTATGGCATCTGTCATCGTATAAGCCCTTTTGCATTTGTTTATCAAGTTATTTACTTATTTATGGACGTCCCGGAAGTTCACTGCACTCCGCAACCATTTGGACAGCCATTCTGCCTGCCGTTTGGCCTGCTCCAGAAACTCGACATCCGTTGCATTTGGAAATCGAAGACATTTGCCGTCATATTTAACCTTAGCATCTGCCTTGCGATCCTATGAAGTTGGCTTTGAGCGAGCCTTGGTTTCCACAGCAAATACGCCCGGAGGACCGACCACAATATGATCAATATTGAATTTGTCGCCAGGAAAATCGTGATATACACGGTATCCGTCCAGCATGAGCTGATTGAGCTCCTGGCCAACCGCAATTTCACCTTCGTAACCCAACTGATAAGACCGTCGAAGATTTAAGTGTTTAAGAAGGTTTGTCAGACAATATACAGTAAGTCCGATCCCGAGGATAATTGTCAAAGTCCAGGACATCGATGACCCAAGTCTAAGGGTAAAAATGTTCAGGACATCGATGACCCGAAACAATGTTATGAGTAATTATAAAGAGATCTATTCAATTGCTTACTGGCACTAAACCAGCTCAGGTTAAGGCTTTTTGTGATTGTTTAAGCAAAACCCGGAAGCTTTAGAGCGTTTAGTGTCTCATCACATACAACCTATCGGGTCATCGATGTCCTGAACCTTATCAGATAATCGTTAAAACCAATATCGTTGTTGAAGGTTTTGAAGTTCCAAAATGTAGAAGAGAAATATAGTATGCATAGAGCATGAGGGGAATCGTAATCATCCAAACAAAGTGTATGATTATCTCATCATTAATCTTAGCAATTTGTCGATTTAAGGATTCCCCGGGACCCCTAAAAAAGTTTTCAGTAAATGGCGAACGGTATCCTTTCACCTGCTGATATTTTTTTAGCAGGTAGAACAGCGACATTACGATACCTAAGATTCCAAAAACCAAGATTATTGGAAAGTAAATAAAGAACCTGTTCAATTATCCACCTCTGTAATTTTACCGTTTGTTCATCGACATTAATTTAAGCTTGGTTTTTTATGAATACTACACTTTATACCTTTTTAATATAGGATCAAGGTTTGGTCCCTATCCCTGAAAATAGAAACTTATTATTATAGGGGCGTCCCGGAAGTCCTCAATGTCAAGGGCTGAAGCTACTTCCCCTATCTATTCCTTTAACGGCCAGCTAGCTGAAAGATCAAGCCAGTGCTTCACAACTTTGGTATGTCCGTCTTGGAATTTGATATCAGCTTTAATTGTAAATTCACCCCAACCAGAAGTTTCGAATTCAAAATTACTATCTTTGTTCGTTCGAATCCAAACAGGCTGAGGAAATGTTGGATGCAGCAGGTATTTCACCTCTATAATGGAATTCAATACCTCAGGAGACGCATCAATAAATACCTTCCATCGAAACCACCGAGTTCCTTTACGAGGTTTTTCTTCCTTTGCATAATTTATTAATTTGATCAGGGTCGACTTCCCTTGAACAGGTTTCTCAACTATTGCACCGGAGCTCCCAAGAAGAAATACAAAATCCCCTTCGTCGAGATCAGGATCTCTGATTTTACCATACTGTGGTGTTTGGCCCGATTGATAGTATAGGACCTTATCTCTCAAATACATCCCTAATTCTGAACCGGTGATATAGCCGTCCCTGCTTAGATCCGCCTCACCTTGAAGGCCTCGAATGAAGGACTTGGCAAAGACTGATTTCGCTGGGACTTCTTCTCCCGCATCTCCAGCAGTGATGAACTGGCGTACTGGACGAGACGTTATTTCAGAAATATGGGGAGGTATCTCAGGAAGAGCTTTGGACTTGAAAATTGTTCCAGAAAAGCAGCTATCAAATAAAAACATAACGTGTTTGGCTTCTATTTGGCGGCACCAAGCGAGAATTTGGCTCATCGGAAGTGCCTTACGAAGAAAGCCTTTTTCGTCCTTCCGTGGATCTGGCGCGTTGGTGGGGACAAGATAACCTTTAGCGCCCTTCTTTCGGCTGTATCCATGCCCGGAGAAAAAAAATAAGAGCCTGTTATTCTTATCGTATCCGTATTTATCTATGAACAATTTGATCGCATTTTCCAACGCGTTATTATCCGAATTTAAAACTCGAGTAACTGCGAAACCGTTTTCAGTTAAAATCTGCTCAATTTGCTTTGTTTCTTCAATGACACTGGGTAGTTTTGGCCAACCGGCCGAGTAATCCGCTATTCCTAATACCAAAGCATAGCTACCTTTGTATAAACCGACAGTTTTGCCCATTGAGTCTTTGATCGGCAAAACATTTAGACCACGGGTTTCTGCATGTACTGTGCTAACAAAACAAAGAAGAAGTCCTAAAATCACCGTCAATTTGGTCATCTTGATCTCCTGTCAAATAATATTTATTGAGCTGATCCGACATTTTCTTAAGTGTGTCAACCACCCATTCGAAGTTAATTTATTATTTTAATCAGTGCAACAACAAGAGAAACCCAAACACCACTTTTAGCATGATGTCAATCTCCTACATAGATTTTAACTTTCCCCACCAATCCCAGTTACCCAACCCAAAAAATAGAAACTTATTATTTTAGGGGCGTCCCCTAAGTCCCATTTGCAAGATTTTTTTTGGAACATCAATAAATTAAACGGGCACCTCTGCGGTAGGACAAAAAAGACATGGCCCATTGCATTACAACCAAAATCCGGTTGTTAAATCCGGTGATGTAATAAATATGAATAACAAGCCAGATGATCCAGGCCGGTAGTCCTTTAACCTTCAGCCCGCTGATTTCAGCAACGGCTTTACTTCTTCCTATGGTCGCCAACTGCCCTTTGTCCGCGTATCTGAATTGTTGCCGCTGATTTCCTGCAATCTCTGTAAGAATATTTCTGGCAATAGATTTTCCCTGTTGCAGCGCTACGGGGGCTAAAGCCGGCAGGGGTTCCCCGGTTTGATGAGAAAAATGAGCCTGGTCACCGGCCACAAAAACCCGGCGGTACTCTTTAAGACTCAGATCCGGCTCAACGACAATCCGCCCTTGACTATCTAATTCCACGCCCAGCTTGTGGTTGAGATCAACCGCCTTAATACCGGCAGCCCATAGAACCGTTGCCGCCCGGATCCTTTCTTTTCCGAGCATAACGCCATCAAGATCAATCCGCGTCACCGTTCTTGAAGTCCGGACTTGAACCCCGAGGCTCTCCAAATCCCTAGTTGCACTTTCAGCGAGGTTTTTTGAAAAGGATGTTAAAATCCTTGATCCGGCTTCAATCAATAATATTTGCGTTGACTTTGGATCAATATTTCTAAAGTCTCTGATAAGCGTAAAACGGCTCATCTCGCCAATGGCACCCGCAAGCTCGACCCCGGTCGACCCTCCTCCGACAATAACAAAGGTCAATAATTTTTTCTGTATCTCTGAATCGTTTATCCTCTCCGCTTCTTCAAATGCTGACAGAACGCGCCGCCTGATCTCAATTGCATCCACCACGTTTTTGAGGCCCGGCGCATTTTTTTTCCATTGCTTATGTCCAAAATAAGAGTTTTGAACTCCACATGCTAAAATGAGGTAATCATAATGGTATTCTCCGATACTGGTATTGACTTGCCGGTTTTTCAGATCGACGGAATTGACATTTCCCTGGAGAACAGTAATATTTCGATACCTTGAAAGGATGCTACGGATGGGAACGGCAATGTCGGAGGGGTTTAGCCCGGCTGTCGCCACTTGATACAATAATGGTTGGAAAAGGTGATGATTCATGCGGTCGATCAGGACGACTTCCACCTTTTCAGACCTGCCGAAAACTTTGGCTGCATTCAAACCGGCGAATCCTCCGCCGATGATCAGGACTCTTTTCATTATTGGGTATGCTCGTATTTTCTATACATTTCAATAGATTCTTAGGGTATGGGAAGCTATTTCAGTGTCGATGGACACACATCTATCCTTTTTCATTTTCTGCCTGTTGGGCGAATACCAGGAAACGGCGTGCTTCCTCCTCATTTCCCATCGAGGCATATATTCGGCTGATCTTCTGAAAATATAACGGAGTATTTTCCGGATCATCCTGAACCAGGGAAAGATACATTTCCATAATCGCTGAAGAATGCCGGCCTAAATTAAAGCTGATATCTGCAAATCTTCGTTTGATCAGAGGATCGATGCAGGTATGACAGCTGCGGCACTGATCCATGATTTTGGCATACAGATCCCGGGCGCTTTCAAGGTCTCCCAATGTCTCCAATGTGCCGGCAAGCGCAATCGCTAATGGTTCGTTCCATCCGTATGCCTCCATGAAATCCTGATAGAGAGAGGCGGCTTCCGGATGGCTCCCGGCCTGAGACAGGGTTTCGCCACGGAGCAGGACATAGGCCAAAGAATTTTTAAGGTCATCCGGGCAATCGGCAAGAAGGGTTTCAGCCTGATCAAAGGCCCCTATTTCCCAGTAAACCTCGCAAAGCACCTGATAACCCGGCAGGGCATCCGGATGATGTTGGAGAAAGGTCTCCAGAAGCCGGCGGGCTTCATCCAATTTCTTCAGGTTCAGGTAGGCCGTGGCCAGCTCAAGGGGGATAATTGAATCCGGGGCAGGGTTCTCCTCCAAGGCATGAGACAGGTCATCGGCTGCAAGATCAAAGTCTCCCCGGTTCAGCGCGAGATAACCGGTTTTAAAGGACCCTCCATAGGAAAAATAGGCCTCCTGTACCTCTTCGGGCAGTGTACTGCAGAGTGCCATAAAAGTCTCATCGTCCTGATCACCGGTGTATGTCTCGTTATCGGCGAGGGGAGTCCGGTCAGATTGGGGCACTTCCATTTGAATATCTCCGGCTGTAAGGCGTGCAATCTCATGCATAAGCTTTTTAACAGCGGATATCAATACAGGGTCCCGGGTCAAGTCGAGGGCCAATTGAAAAAATCCCCTCGCCTCATCGTAATATTCGGCCTCCATCAAATCTTCACCGGTCTGCCTGTGTTCGTGTGCCAGGGCGTCTTTGGCCTGAACCAGTTTATCCCGAAGCCTTGTTTCTGAAGCATCATCAGACGATGTTTTTCCCAATGCGTCCAAGGCCTTTTCGAATTCAAGCTTTGCCCTGCCCCAATCGGAGGCCTTTAAAAAGGCATCACCCTTTTGCTCAGTCTTTTCAGGATCTTGATTGAAAAATGTTTTGAGAAACCCCATAAGCTCAAAATCCTTTTGTCCTTATCAAGAACTGTTACCTAACCCCTTGTTTTCTCAAAGCTTGCTAAACTTAATATGTCCCTGAAGTCTCCTGAAATCCCATTCCGATGGATGTTGAATGGTCTTCACCTTTGACAATGTTTCATTACCATATTATATATTTCAAATTTTTAACATAGCCAAAGGGTAATTAAATTTCTGATTACAGAAAACAGTTACGGGAAAGACTGGAGGGACTGTCAAGAAAATGGCAATCAAAAGGGTTGCCTTCCAGGTCAGGGCTTGAAAAAGCAGCCGGAGATTTGCGTGAATGGAAAATGAAAACAGGTGGTTCGGGGTTGTGCGGCATACCTCCGTTGATGATTACAGCGACCCTTGACGATGGCCTGGGCCATGGACTCGAAGTTATCCGGATGTTTTCTGAAGCAGCTGGTCTTGACATCATTGAACTCGGACTACTTGTGACGCCTGAAAAAATCATAGCTGCATGTACAAAAAACAAACCTGATTTATTAGGATTAACCGTACTACAGTTTGATTCAGAGGATAACATTTTGATGATAAGCAGAAACCTCCCGTCAAAAACAAAAATAATTGCAGGAGGTCCAGTTTTTAGGGCAGATCGTGGATTTGCCCGGCGGACAGGTATCCATTTCGCAGCAAAGAATGTAGCCTATTTTATCCGGTTTCTGCTTCAGTTTGAAAGCGGAGCAACTTATATTGAAAAGACGTCTTAGACAGCTCTTTTTGACCCCAAAAAGGCAGGTTTAAGAGCGTTTCAAGCTTATTTTTTAACCTCTTTACCAATTATTACATATAGTTACCGCGGTCAGACCCAAGCCCGCTTTGTACGGCTATAAAAAGAAACCCGAATACCACTTTTAGCATGATATCAATCTCCTACAAAGATTTTAACTTTCCCCACCAATCCAAGTTATCCAAACCGGAAAATAGAAACTTATTATTTTAGGGGCGTCCCGGAAGTCTTAACGGATAGTATCGATTAATTTCACTCACATAACGAAAAATTAACAGGCATGCGGTGCATGCCTTTAAAGGTTATTGAAAGACTAAATATAGCGAACCCTGAAAGACTGGTTCGGCAAGATAGTAGCATGTCGTGTTGAAGGCCAGGTTAGGCGCTATTCTAGTAATCTCTATTCCACTTTGGTAATTGATTACAAAGCTCGAAATACTTTTGTATTACTAATCCTTCAACATAGCTAGGTATATGCTGAATTGATTTGTTGAAAGTTTCATACCAATAAATATCCAAAGCATCAATTTGTTCTTGATGCATTTTCAACGGCCACGTTTTATTCCTTGGCCCATCAAACTGTTTGCCGTTCACAATGCGGTCATACAGGCCGCCATATCTTTGTTTAAAGCTGCCGTCATTCTGAATCTTTCCAGAAGATCCTATGTATACAATGTCAATTCTACCTCGTGATAAGGCATTTACTACATAAACCCCACTTCCATTTTTTGGTGCATTGCACGAATCCTTTAAAGATTCATCTGGAGCAAAAAAGAAATGATCGTTCTTCGAATATTTTTTTAGTTCATCGAACATAGTTGTTCCAATTTGCTTTAAAGCCTAACGCCCACCATCACAGGTGAGCAGGGTATGAGGCCTTCGGAACAGGCACGTTAACACCAAACTGAGCATAGGCCACAGCGGCTCGCCCCTGCGAATCAAGTGCATGGTGTTGTTGGGCCTCATTTCAATTTTGTATCCAATGCCTCAACATCATTTCTTTCCATTAATTTCAGTATATCATCACTTGGTATGACCACAGTTAATCCGGAATTTTCTTCAAAAGTAATCCTGGGGCGTTTTGTTTGTAGACTAACGGCGGTATCCTTATATGGTATATACGCTGAAATAATGCCTAATAGCATTTGCTCACTTTTATAGTTGTTTAATTTGATCATGCCTATTTGGTGCGCTGGCATGTAAAGAACCGGGCCGCCACTGTTACCAGGGAAAGCAAAGCCATCAACAATAAAATAAGTTTTTTCCTTTAGTGCAACTACTGCACGTCTAACAATAGGCGTAGCATATTCCTCTGATCTTAGCCCCATAGGAAAACCGAGAATAAGAGCTGGTGTGCCTGGCTCAACACTTTCCTTTTTTAGGAAAAATTTCGCTGGTATTTTTAGAATATCGGATTTCTGATTATGCGGCATGAAACGAACTGCGGCATCTGATGTTTTGGACAGGAACCAATTTCCCCCTCCGAGCTTTATAAGTCCCATGTCATCAATTATTGTGCTCTTTTCTTCTTTTAAATTAATTCTATAGACGAGTCCTTCCTTTATTTTACCATTATTATCGGAGATAACATGTTTGGCCGTTACTAGTAGCATATGATCGTTTTGAGAAGCCACTAGAAATCCAGTACCAATTGGTTTGATTTCTTTGTCATTCACCCTATTTTCTATTGAAACAACGCACTTCAACCATTGCTGATTGAAAAAGGTCGTTTTATCATTCGCATTGGCATAATTTGCGAGCACCTGGAAAAACAAACTGAGGAATATTGTAATATAGAGTCTATGACTTTTCATTTATCACCTCTATGCAAAAAGAGCCTTCGTGCCCAACGGTTGAGCTGTGCGGCGCGGCTTTATGCGTCCGCACCAGTGAGATGTTAGGCTATTCAAAAGTCAGCAACTTCTCCTTTTCCCCAATCATCAAGGAATGGAGCTGCTTTTTCAGGCCTAGAGTTATTTAAGTACGTAACATTTTGTGTGATATTTATTATTCGGGAAAAAATATAGTCTTTCTTTTCCTGTGAAAGATTTTCGTACCACTGAGGACTAATTGCGAAGTTCTCTGTATTATCAAGTACTGTATGAATTGCAGCGGAAGTTAAGTCAGGAGACTTAACCACAGATTGAAAGAATTTATTAGGTGCGGAATTGGAGGTATCAAGCCAAGAGAAGATTATTGCGCCACCATTTTCTATTGGAATCAGTGACATACATATTTGACTCATCTCTGCTTCAAGGTCTTCAAAATCCTGTAACTGGTAACCGTCCATATCAAAGAATGGTTGAAATGCCCAAGTTGCAAGTATTGATGGCGTTTTTGGAAAGATAATTGCTCGTGTAACTAGCCGATTCCATGAGTTAGAGATGAGATGGCGATCCAAAGTAGCTTTTAATGCTTCTACTTCTTCAGCACCTCGTAGCGACGCAGCCTGAAACATAATTCCAGCCTCACTTAATTCAAGACCCCCATCAATCCCATGCATAGTTGCAAATTCTTCAAGAGTCGGCATTGACTCAGCCTGCTTACGTTTTAAATAGCACTCACGTGCTACATTTCTATAAGCAAGCATAAAAAGCTGTTTTCTCTTAAAATAAAAAGGCTCTGTTTCTATGCAAGCAAAAAGCTCGACATCATGCTTGCCACAGAATCCATTAAAAACGGATACATCTCGCAAACCACTTAGTTTTATCTTGAATGGAAAAGTGTCACGTGCGATACGTTTCGCTGGAACAATGCTATAGACATGTGAATCCAAAGCAATTTTTCGGAGCATCGCCTCGACCGAAATGGTGTGGGCAGAAATTATTGGTCCTTCGTGGTCTTCATAAGGTGCCATGCAAACCTTGGTTTTAAAGCGCTTACGGAATTGTGCTAATAATTCAGCTGCAGCCTTTGGATTATGAATATCTGAAAGTGACATAAATTTTGCCTATATTTTAGCCTAACATATATATTATACGGCTGCATCTTTTTTACAGGATTTATTAATATGAGACAATTATACAAAAATAGTGGAAAAACGGAAGAAAAGTCAATATATATAATGATATTAATTTTCTATGCTTATTTTTGACGGCGGCAAACTAATACAAAACTGTAATAAATGCATTTTTTTGCTCTAGTTATAGGAATTATGATGCTGCATCATAATTCCAAATCTAAAATAACCTGAGACATATTTAATCTAGCGGACTAATTATCCCAAGCCTGTTTTTGCTGACAACATGTGTATATATCATCGTCGTTCTAAGGTCTGCATGGCCTAAAAGTTCCTGTATTGTCCTGATATCATGCTCTTTTTCTAATAAGTGGGTGGCAAAGCTGTGCCGTAGAGCATGTACCGTTATCCGCTTTGGTATTCCCCCCCTTATTCCTGCCTGTTTAATCTGCCTCTGTAAATTTCCAGCATAAATGTGGTGTCGTCGGATAATATTGGTTGTTGGGTCAACCGAAATTTTGTGTGAAGGGAACACCCAAAACCATACCCATTCTTTTCCTGCATTCGGCAACTTTCGTTCCAGAGCACCTGGAAGAAACCCGCTTGCTTCTCATTGGAAATGTGCCTGGATAAGAGATAGGATTTGAAACCCTCCGTAAGGAATACTTACCCAATTAAATGTGACGGTCTCGTAAAAAGTCCAACTTCTGCGTTGTGCCGTTTCCATCTGGGATATCCTCGACTTTCGCTCATTTAGAGTGTAAATCTCCTATATAGTTTTCAACTTTCAGCAGCAATCCCAATTACCCAAACTGGCAAATAGAAACTTATATTTTGAGGGGTCCCGTAAATTAACCCATGTCAACTTTTAACTAATGTTCCCTAATTCTATACGTTGGAAGTATCATACTGCCTTACTTATTCACTAATTTGTAAAGATCAATGCTAAAAGCCTTTTTGATAAAATCGATCATTTTTGAGTTTTTGGATATGGGGACTAATGTTCCTCTGAGGTTAAAACTCATTCCAGCGGCTTTGACAGCATTTTCTCTATCTTCTTTTTTTATCCATTTAACCTTTACCATATATTGGCACTTATTCAGATTATTTTTATTGCCGTCATAGCTGCCATGCGTGTTAATATCGAGGATGGATTTTCCTTTTACTTTAAAATCCTTCGCAGGAAGGGCTTTTTCCTGAACTTTTCCTACTCCTACAAACCCTTTGCCAGTAAGGTACATGACAAGAATGTCATCATCATTCAGACCTTTGACTAAATCTATCGATTTTCTGCCGCTTCCAGCACAGAAGAATCCATATTTTTTGTAGTCTTCCCATTTTCTCCCTATTTTTTTTGAACTCTTGGGCTCTCCCACATTGGCACGATAAATCTCATTGTTGAAATCAAAGCCAGGGTAGTCAAGGTGAAGCGTGTTCTGAGGACGAAAAATTTTGGACCTAGGACCCGATAACACATTATCCGTGAATCGACCTAATTTCCAAAGCAAGGTAGTTTCTACCAGTTCCGCATCCTTCTCAGTTAATCCAGCAGCAATGACTTTAATTATAGGTTTCTTTCCAGCTTTTTTGATCGCTCTAATTCTTTTGTTCTTTTCCGTATCTGACTTTCCTTTTAAATGGCTGAATTTCCGTTTTCCCTGCCCTTTACCGTAATAGAATTCCTGGTTGTTTCTTGGATCGATATACATGTACACATAGTATTCGTTACTCATGCTTGTCGCTCCTTTAAAGTTATTTATTATATCAAGGGAACGTAAATTTTGATTCATTTAGACTATATTACAAAGGTCGGCAATTTATATCCCTGCTGTGTTAATAGTTTCCGTAATACCCGCGAACAAGGGCCAGACAAACGTGTTGGTGGAACGCCGATTAAGGGAATGTTTGGCATATCTTTTAAAGCCCCTTTCAGTCTACCATTTTTTGCATTATCAATATTATAGGGAATATCTTTATCAGACTTTAGACCGTTCCAGGCGTTTTTCTGGAAGGCAACGACGATGCCATTAGACGATAAAAACTTTTTGGCACATTCAATCACTCTGCGACTTTCTTCCTTTTCAAGTTCCCTCATGGCTTTAGCGCCGATAAGCTTTTGAACTCCGGCTATTCCAGACCAAGGGCCGCTTGGGGCACTTGGCATGGATATAAAAACACAAAGTCCGATCCGGAAAGGAGAATCATAGTCAAGATTCAACAACTGGTCTTTTCGTTGTTCGTTCAATTTTGCAACGGATAGGTTTTTAATATATGAAAGTTTAAGTATGCCTGCCTTTGCGAGGATATCTTTCCAGAAACGATGTTCTTTTTTATTTCCTTCAAAAGAAAAAAACATGCCTTCTTTGACGGAATGGCTGGCGGGGTTTCCCAGAACAAGCAAAAGGGAAGGGCGATCATCGGGTTTAGAAGGGATAAGCTGCTCGGATTGATATTTTAACCGGTCTCCTTTAAGGTCAAATAGATCTTTGTTGCACGTATCTGATACAAGAAAGTCATTCCAGTTATTATTAAAACGTTCTCTTTGTATCGGGGCAGGAAGAAGTTTTTTGAGGTCAATTTCGAACAGGAGTTTTATCGAATCTTCTTGTTGATAAGAAAGTATGGACTCTTTCATAATGGAAGTCCTTATAGGTTCTGGTTTTATTAAAATATTACACACATACAGTTTTCAAATATCAATCTTTCAACATCATAGTCTATTTTAAAGGAAATAAAGTTATAATCGAATGGACGTGCCCAAAATCACAGGAGGTTCAGAAAGCTTCATCAAGATTAGAAGCAGCTTCAAGTCTCCCTTTAGATGTATATCTTGGTGCTTGTGGTGCTTTAACTTTGCTTTTAGCAACAAGCTTTATTGACTTTATTTTTGATGCCGGTGATGTAAAAGTTACAACATATTTGTTCGTTTCCTTCCATTGCTCAATAGAAGCGACTGGAGCTAAATGTGTAATTGCAGATTCTGGTGCAACCCGATAAGCAGCAATGTATTTTATCTTAGGTATCATACTTGAATGGATTCGAATTGAATACCATCGGTTTTCACCAATAAACACCTCATTAAAACCATCATCTCTAGCTGGAACAACGATTGTATCAATTTCAGAGGGGTCAAGTGGTGGGAGAATAGGCTCCATATCTTTAATATCATCCGGTGAGGTTACATCACTTAAAAATGGTTGAAACCGGTATAAACACTCGCCAGAAGGTGACCGATATCTTTCTATGGTTAGGATCTCAACCGGAAACTGAAAACGACTTATTAAAACTTTCTCTAACTCCTCTGCGAGTTCATCAATAATTACTAAAGCATTGAATCTATCTTTGCCATAAATTATGTGTTCTAATAAAACATCGATATTTTCATGACCATATTCGGAAGCGTAATTTTGGCACTTTGATAGTGCGGCATCATTAGAAACAAGTGCTTCCTTAATTATCTTTTTAACAAGATAGGGAGATGTTTCAAAAGATAACGAGAACTCAAGGATTTGAACCGCAATATGTTTGAGAGGGTCATGCTTGGCTAATTCGTTTTCAACTAAATATAATTTTGGTTCTTTAGTACTTGAAAGATCAATTAAATAACCATCTGGGATATTCTTTGTTTTACCCTTTGCTCCAATCTTTTTTTTGGTATCTAAGTAAATTCGTTTCTCACCAAAAATTGTATCTGCTATCTCTAGAATTGCATCTTCAAGTTCACTTTCTAGGTCAAAAGGATATTCATAAAAAGTAATATTTTTTCCCAAAAGCATGATAATTACCTCTTTATTTCATTTATAGCTTATCTTTCTTTGAATCGAACAAACGATACTTTCCTTTTTCAACCCACCAATATCGATCTTCACCACCTGGATAATGATGCCTGGATGTATGGCCAACACAATCAGAGATTATTTGGCAACCAACCGTTGTTTTATTGAAATTGGGATATTTTTTAAGAACAACCTGAGTTATATCTTTTGGAGAAAATATATAGTCTTTAACACCTTGTGTCAGCTCTTGAACAGCATCCCATACAACTTGCTTTACTGGTATCTCCCCAGACCAACGACTCCTAACAGCTTTTTTCGGCGAAACAACATCCTCTTGACCAACTATTGATTCAGAACTGACTAAAACCTCACCAGCTTCTGTTTGATAAACTGAAAATTTAACGCAACTAACATCAAATCCGTGTGACATTCTTAGGAATCGACAAACACGGGAGACAGTTGATGGAATTTCCTCAGCAACTACAAAAAGTCTTTGATTTTGATTTAAGGGCGGTAATTCATCTGCTTCAAAGGTATCAATAAAAACCTCTTCAAGCCGTTTTCCTTTAAATTCGGTGTGATTTAAAAAATAATTTTCAGCGAGCTCATGGATTGAATTATCAGAAAGGTCGGCAATCCATGCAGCATATTCAAGAAGTTGGGCAACAACATCACGAGGTGCTTTTCCTTTTTTAAGTTCAATTACAACAGTGTTCCCATCTTTATCAATACCAATTAAATCTGGAAAAATGGTTTTATCTTCACTCGAAGCTGTTGTTTGTCTTCCTATCCATATTAAAGGTTCTTGAGCTATTGCCCATGGACTTTTTTCAAGCCAATTTTCTAAATGTTTCTCCAAATCAAGATCTGTTTTTGATGCTTCAATTAGTTCAGCGTTTGAAATATCATCACCAGTTTTTTTAAGTTTAAAAATCGCCATAACATTTAACCTTGCTCAAATATTCTTTTGTTGCACGAATCTGATTCAAGAAAGTCTTTCCACTTTTTATTAAATCGTTCTCTTTGTTTCGGGGCAGGAAGAAGTTTTTTGAGGTCAATTTGACACAGGAGTTTTATTGAATCTTCTTGTTGGTAAGAAAGTATGGACTCTTTCATAATGGAAGTCCCTTTACATCTTGGTTTAATATAATCTTACACACATAAAGTTTTCAATCTGAATATTTCATCCGTGTCCTCGAAAAACGGATAAGAAATTTAAATAATTAAGATGCAACCCTGGTATTCTCTATTCTATTTTAATCAATGATCAAGGTTTGTCCCCATTCACATAGGATGTCCCAAAGTCACACATGGAAAAGCAAAACTATGGCAGAGTGTCTTTCACCACGGCATAGAAAGACGGTCAACAACATCTCTTCTTGCCAGAACCCTGGAACAGAGTTCCCAGCGGTCCCGGTCCGGGTCGATTGTTGTTTGGTATCGCATCTCAAAGACGTCATTCGCCTGCCAGCGAAGATGTATGTATTCGTCCATCATCTCTTCGAGCTTCTCGACGCTTTCAATCCAATCATCCTCAATCGTATCCGGGAGACCGCCGAAAATATCGTACCGGTCTTTCATTCTGCGTGAGATGACCTTGTACACCTTTTCGTCCTGTGTCTCATGATAGACCAGATTGAGCATGTCCACGCTACGCCGGGCCTGGCCGAAACGTTTGATACGACCCAGTCGCTGTTCCAGCCGCGATGGGTTCCAGGGCAAATCCACGTTGATGAGCGTACCAAGGGTCTGCAGGTTCAATCCTTCACAGGCAGCGTCGGTCGCCACAACCAGCCGGATCTCCCGTTTCTTGACAGCGCTCTTGATCTCCTCACGCTCCACGGAAGCGAAATCCTCTCCTCGAAACAATCCGCTTTTACCTGTCCCCGCGTATACGCCGACAACTTCGTCTGTGAGAGATTTTGCCAACTCCTCACCAAGCGAAAATACGGTATCGTAATACTGACTGAAAATGATGCAGCCGTGCTCAAGCCAGGTTTTTCCCTCACTGGGATACGATGTCAGGAAATGCTTCACCGCATTAAGCTTTGGATCACGTGCTTCCGGACGTGACAGCTCCTCAAAGATAGTATGAAGGTATTTGGCTTCCTCATCTGTGAGCACGCTCATTACCTCTTCCAACAGCGGCGTCTGCTCTTCTTCCTCAAAAATCTCCCTACGTAGCATTCTCTCAGCCGTTGCCCTGCCGGATGCAAAACTGGAACAGATCCGCTGAAGAAGCATGGTTTTCATGAATCCTGCAGCTTTGGTCCGTTTTTGGAGCGCTATGGTAAACGATTCCGCGGCCTGGTAGGCAAGATCGAATGGCAGGTTTGTCATAAGCCCCAGGCCGTTGAACCCTACGCCGGCGTAAGCCGTGGCAGGCGCATCCGGATTGGGGTGGATATTTACGCCAACCTTCTCCAAAAGACCCGCATCTTCCAAGGTCTGTCTGCGTCGCAAAACTGTATGGCGAATAATGGGGTTATTTTCCTGCAGAAATCCGGGCTCCAGGGCTTGACCAACCGCCTGTTGTTCAATAAAGCTCAGCGATCCAAAACCCTGATCGGAAAAAAAAATTTGTTCAGGCATCCCCAGTTGCAGACGCAATGTTGCAAAAAGAGCATTCTCGCCGGCAGGCGGCAATGGATTGCGCAACCATTCCCAAGCATCTTTTTCTTCCAAAGGCGTTTCATCGCCCTTCACCACTGGCAGCGCTTTTTCATCGTCGGCCCACCGGCTGTTAAATTCACGGCCGAGGACAAAATCCGCACCGGCATTAATGATACGCAGCAGGTCCCACAACTCGTGGACTTCGGTCTGGATGGGAGTTGCCGTGCCAAGCAGCAGGTTCTTTGTGCGAGGTCCGATTTTCAGCATGAAATCAAGCAAGTTGTTCGCTTCGTCCTTTCTCTGGCCAAGACCGCCACGCCTGCGCGCCTTATGTGCCTCGTCAAGAACCACCGTTCCGTATTTACGTTCGAGCAAATGTTGACGTTCATTCGAGTCGTGAAAAATCAGGCCGGTGGAAACAATAGCAATACGCAACGGGCAGCGGGTGATGTCTTCAGCGCCGCGCGTCTTGATGACATGCCCTTTGGGATCGAACCAAACCTTTTTGGTGGATAACCAGACCGCACTCGGGATGCCGAGCTTATCGTACAATTCCACCTGCCATTGCACCGTCAACGTCGAAGGGCAGAGAATCAGCACCGGACCATCTCCAAGCAGAACCGAGATCATGGCGCTTGCTCCCAGCGACAATGTTTTGCCGACCCCAACTTCATCGGCAAGCAGCAGGCGAACCCTACCGTATGTCTCCCTGTGCTGCATGAACATGGTAACAAAGGAGCGCTGCCACGGCTGGAGCTGTTCACCGCCGCGGTATATCGGGCTCTCGGCCAGGGCCGCGGCAGGCAGTTCATCAGCTTTTGCCTCATCAAATCGGATTTCCACACGATCCGCAACGCGCTTGATTTCTTCAATAATGGCATCGGGCAGAGGATAGGCGTCCTGCCAGAGGGCGTCAAACTCCTCTTCGACCCAGGCGACACCTTCCGGCGACGGATCCTCCCAAAGGATCTCGTAGTTCTGGGCAAAGGCACTCTTTGTCTCGTTGATCGAACCGAGGAAACAGGTCTTTACGCCGTCGGCAGCCTCAATAACTCCAGCCTTACCATGGATAAAAACGCGGTCCTTCGGCACCACCCGTATCTCGACCCGTCCGCTGGTCAAGAGATCATGCAGCCGTCGGTAGCGATCCCGGTGGAGCAGCGCCTCAACCTCGGCTGGGGCCTCGTTCCAACGTTCCTTGAGTGCTGTTTCGCGGACATGCTTCGACACGGTCACGTCGGCCGCGTCAAGCTCGCTGTTACAGACAATTTGTACCTTGGGGATAGAGGCAAGCTCTTCGCCTACCAGTTCGAAGATCGAGCTGCGGAAATAACCGGCGATACGCTTATAGGACTTTGCCCCCCGAAGCCGATCAGCGAGAAAAGCATGGTCGAGCCTCTGGCGGCGCGATGAGAAGCGGTTGATAGCGGTCATACCGTCTGATGATCCTGTAGCCATCCTTTACGCTCAAGGATGTCCCAGGCGAGTCTGATATGCTTTTCCTGAAACATTCGTTTGCGGTCATTCCAACTATAGGCTTTACTGACCGCCTGGGCTGCTGTCTTGGCGTCTTCACGGGTTGCGACCCAGTGGACAGTAGACAGAAGTTCCATGCCGAATGGTGTTTCAAAGCCGGAAATGAGATCGACAACCCTTTGAAAATGGTTCCGGGTGGAAGGATGATCTTCAAGAAAACTCTCCGCTTGTGGAAGAATCTCGGGAAGCAGATTGATCTCCCGTTCCGGATTGTCCTCCGCATCGCCATACCCGCTAATGAAATGCCCTTCCATAAGGGTCAACACATGGCGCAAGTTCTGGGCATACGGTCCATAGACACCCTTGTTGTACTTAAGTTTCAATCCCTCTCCCGCCTCCTGCATAAAATACATCAATTTGTGGATCTCCAGAAGCGTCACATAAGGATCCATGACCGCCGCAAGATAACGGCGCATCAAAACGAGCAGCGCGGCCCGCCCGACAGTCAAGCCCGGTGCCTTCTTGGAATGGACCATTTTTTCTGCAGGAGGCGCCCCTTTAGGTTCATAGAGGAGAACCTGCACATCAGTCAGGTCCTGAAAGGCCTCTTCAATTCTGGCCCGGACATCCTCCCAGCGCAAGCCGCCAAGGCCACAACCAAGGGGGGGAATGGCAATGGAATGGATGTTTCTTTTGCGCACCTCTGCAACCAGTGTCTGGAGTCCAGCCTCGATGTCCTCCATCCGGCTCTTGCCTTTCCAGTGGCGTTTGGTTGGAAAATTGATCACATACCGTGGATTGTAGAGTTGATTGAGATCATAGATGAACAGCTTACCCGGCTGCAGTTCCTTCTTGTCGCATACCGCCTTATAACGCTTGAAATTTTCGGGGAAAAGCTTCTTGAACTGGAGGGCAATCCCCCGACCCATGACCCCGACACAGTTCACGGTGTTCACCAGCGCCTCGGCATTTGCGCATAATATGTCACCTTGTGTTAATTCAATCATGAGTGCCTCCTTATACGGTTAATAATACCATATTCTTTCGATTGTCACGACCGGTTTATGCTGGACATTCCGGATGATGGCGTTAACTTGATTACGTATCCTCTCATTCAAGACGCCAATTTTTTCCACCAGATGCCAGGGGCAGGTGTCGTGGATCAAGAACTCAGCCTGCTTACCTTCCTTGACCAACGGATCACGAAAATCGGTCGATGTGACCGCCGTCCAGTCTATTTTGTCCAACTCATTTCGGCTATTATAGAAATCAGTATAGTAACTGCCGGCATTTCGGTCAGAGAAAGCCCAGCGTACCCTGTGTTGATCCGCCCAGTTAATGGCTGCTTCCATATCCACCTGCAGATGCAGAACAGGCTCCTGCCCATCGCGATAATGGATCAGATCAGGATGATTGCCCATGTGAAGAATATAAAGCATGATTGAGCGGGGACAAAAATAGAATGGCACATACTCTCCAACCATAGTGTTCGGATGGCACGCAACCGCTATCTCGTACAACCGTCGCCGTTTGATTTCGGTCATACCGATTGATGTCTGGCCACCACCCTGCTCAACCCGCCGCCCATCCGCTTCGATGCAACCGGCAGCCACAATGGAGGCAAGATTGTCGACATGGGTGATATGGTAAATTTTCGGCTGGGCCGATGGTGTTGTCATGCAATCCTCACTTATCCCAATCGCTGGCTTTTGACCAGTTCCCTGAGCACCCTTGCAGCGCTGGCCTCTTCCGGCCGCAATTCTTCGAGGCGTCCGGCCAGGTAGTCTGCCAGCTCCACGGCCATCTCACGCTGGGTCATATCCCCGTAATAGTTGGGAATATTCATGGTCAGATGGGCCTGTACTTCATCGCCGTCCATGTCTTTGGCAAGTTCCATGACGGCATAGAGCACGGCTCGCAGTACGGACTGGTACAGCTCCGAGCTTTCGCCCATCTCGACCCGGCCGAATTCCACCGCGCTCTTCAGCCGGGCGTTGTTCGCTCTCCGGCTGGCCATGAAGGCCTGAAAATCGCGCACCTTGAAGGCTTTGGCAAAGTTCTGATAGTTATCCAGGGTCTTGGCGCCCCGGGCTTCCAGATCGAGCATCTTGAGGTAGAATCGTTCCGCGCCGCTCAGTTTGTCCCAGTGGCCCTTGGGGATGCCCCGGGGCACGAGGCACTGGTTGGCGGTGTCCACGGCAAAAGCAATAAGTCCGTCCACAAAGGTGGGCTCGCCCTTGACCCGCGGCCGGATTGCCTCGGTGGTCATATCCCGGCCGTCGATGATGGCGTAGCGAGTAAGCACCCGCAGGGCCGCCGCGTAGCCCGCCATCTGGATGTCGGCGTCCTCAAAAACGTTTTCGTCACGGTAAAGCCCCTTTGCCTCCTGATTGAGGCCGGTCAGGGCATTTATCTGTGCTTCAACCTCCTCCTGAATCTCCCAGGCCAGATCATCGCGGGTGGTCTTTAAGGTGCCCTGTCTTTTCCGCAGCACCAGCAACACCGTGCCTTTGACATAACTGCCGGTACGAAGTGCACTGTCGGTCTCGGTGACCACGTACCAGGCCGCGGTAACCCGCAGGCCGGAGGCCCAGACAATATTAGCCATGTCAGCCCAGATGGCGCCGGACTGGTGGGTGAACATGATGACCTGGATGCCGTTGTCCGGCATGCACTCGGTCATCCGTTTGTATGCCGCCACCATGCCCCGGCGGAAATCCTCGCCCTCCCCCTTGATGGCCAGCGAACGGCGGCTGTCCCACACCCAGTCAGCGAACTCGGGGGGCGGGTTTTTGCGAAGCCAGGCGATGAAGAAATCGAGAATCTCCTCGAACTTCACTGCATCACCGTAAGGCGGGTCGGTGACGTAAACGTCATTCAATGCCTGTATGTGATCGGCAGTAACAGAGTCAATCTTATATTCCTTCTGAGCGGCTAATAAAGGAAAATGCTTTATTGTCTTCGTCAACAGACCTGAAGCATTGGCAAAAGATCTGCATCCATAGTTGAAAAGCGTATTCAATGCCTGATTGTCGAATACAGCCTGTACACATCCGCCACCACCGCTGACATTGTCCCATCGACTAAGTCGTGAATTGGCATTTAAAACTCGCCCTATACCAAATTTTAGCATTGCATCGTTATACCGATTCACCAGCCCTGCCACTAACAACTGACGGGGGTTAAATAGGTGATGCCAATGAGTCCAGCCGCGCTCACGAATCGGCTGATCGGTGTTATAACCTGGTTCAATGCGCATATCCGGTATCCAGCCCTTGGTCTGCCACTCAACAAAATGCTTTCCAACAAATTCTTCGACAATATGCTCTCGCTTGAGGTCTTCAAGTGTAACTGTTCGAAATTCATATTCTTTACCATTGGCTTTCTTTTTTTGACACATCCACTGGACACAGTATAGCCGCTCCTGAAAAATATCGTCTGGAAGTGGTTTGAACTCGTGCTTTTCCCACATGCGTAAACGGTTGCCATTGGTACCGTCGTTTTTCCTGTAGTCACCTCTTAGTGTAGAAATTTTTGTGCGGTATTCGGTTCCTTCAACAGTGTGAATCACATAAGGATCCTGACCGCGTCCATCGGTACGGACTGTCCCTTGCATTGCCGCCATTAGTTCGTTGTCTGTCACACCGGAACGAATAACAATATTATACCGTTTTTGTTTTGAATCAGGGAGCAATTCGGCGATAACATTAATCTTTTCACCTGTTCTTGGTTTGCTGATCACAAAACTCGGTAAAAGTGGCACCATCCAACCGCTCTGAGGACAGCGCACCTCTACACAATAGAGAAACACCTTGGCCTTCCAACCGTTACCATCATCTTCAACAGCAAGTTTGTCAATCTCAGCCTGTACTCGGCTTGCCAAGTTCTGTTGATCCTTAGTTAGTTTTTCACGGCTTTCAGGTGAACCGCCGATGATATTTAAGGCACCCCAAGTAAGCATGCATGCAACCGGGTTGAGATCGGACGCATATACATCACAGCCAAGCCGAGCAGCCTCGAATGGAATCTGACCTGAACCACAGAAAGTATCGGCAAACCGTGGCCGATGACCGAAGCGCATAATGCCAAGCTGCTCAACCAGCTCGGGAAACGAATGTGCGTTTGTACCCAGATGGTCGTTGACCGTGTCCCAGATATGATCGTGTACGGTATCCATGACCTCTTCCGGTCGCTTCGCAGTTGTTACCTGTTCACGATAGGGTGCCTTGGGCAACATCTGCACCTCCAGACGGCGCCGCTCCAATTCAGTCAAATCCTCACGCCATGTAACGTTCACTCCATTGTAATCGGGATTTGACCAATCCACCGGTGCGGATGCTGGCAGCACATCTTCCGGATTGGTAGTAAAATAATCAGCGATACGCGCAATGGATAGTGTACTCAGGATCTCCTTTGGTTTTGGTCGTCGTTTCCAACGGGCAACAAAAGACTCGTCATCCATGGCCATCAACTTCTCGAATATGGCGAGATCACGTGCGGGGTCATCAGTGGCCGGCAACAGGCAGCCGAGGATGCAAGCTTTGTTCAAAATGAGTGGCTTCCGCCCCTTCCAATAGGATCCGAGGGCGGTGAGCGTCTTCCCACTGCCTGCCATCTGCTCCTTGTAGGCCTCAGCCGAAAGCTTCTGCACCGGCAACAGCCGTTCTATCAGAGCGGGTGCATTCTTGAGGGAAAATGGGATTATCGCTTCACTCATTTCAAATCCTTGAACAAGGGCAACTCAAACAAATCTTTTTGCCGGGGCCGGCGTTTCCTTCCAGGTGCCGGTTTTTCACCGTCGGAAAGGGCGTGAAACAAAGCGCGCCGCCAGCCGCGCCGGGTGTCCATCGGCAGGCCGGCCTCGGCCACGGTCATGGCAAAGAGCCACCAACGCTCCTCGGGGCGCAGAGCCGCCCATTTACTGCAGATGATCGGGAACTGCTCGGTGTTTGCGGTTTCCGCAGCCCAGGCCAGCACACATAGTTCCTTACCCAACAATCTATCCACCAAGGTGGTTCCGGTATGCCAACGGCCCACGGGTACCCTGGCCGCCTTGAGCCGGACGTTAAACTCGCGGCGAGCAGGGTCGGCGATGGCCGACCAGACCGGACGCTTGAGCAAAACCCGTTCCTCCTCGCGAGGTACGCCGCCCTCTTCGCCCCGGTATCCATAGTCTTCGACAATAACCACCGAATCTTTTCTCGCAGTCGGAATCAGGACACGAAACAGGTGGGCGCCAAAACTATCCGGAGCGCCGAAGTCGATGGTTTTACTGTCGCCAAGACGCGAAGGTATGAAGTTTTTTCTTTTTTGTTCATCTTTCTTTACACCTTTGCGTCTTTGCGAGAGTCTCACTGCTCGACATCCTCAGCCTGCAGCTCCATGCCGAGTTTGCCGGCAAAATCCATGAGGTCATGGCCTGAGGCAAAATGCGCCTTGCGGAAGGTCATGGTTACAGGGGTGTCGGTGGTGAACTTCTCTAATACTTTAGAAAGAAGTGCCTCGATAAATTCCGCATCCACCTGGATTTCCCCTACATTGACGGCGATCATCCGGTTTCCCTGACCAACGGTCAACACAATTCCCTCGAAGCTGACGGATTTTTCGGTAGCCTGTTTCAATCCCTCAAAGGTCTTGCTCCGTGAATCAAGCTTGCGACCGGTACGAGAGACAAGGCGGCCGGGCTTCACCTCGTCAACTTGAACACCCTTCTTGCCCTTGGCCTGAAAACGGAATTCCGCCTTGGCTTCGAGCTTTTCCGCCTCGGCAAAGGCACGCAGCAGGATTTCGCCGTCACCAATGGCAATTGGATCTTCGTAGACCGTGCCGTCACGCGGTTCGCTGCCATCAAGGGTATAGCGAATCTCTCCTTTGGGAGCAACAAAGAGTTCAATACTGCGTATGCCGTCATTTTCCGAAAGCTTGTTGCGGAGGACGAGTTTGTTGGTCCAGGTTACCGGAGCGCCGGTTTCGTACTGGCAGGATGGATCGCAGACCAAAAAGTTCACCCGCAATGCCGAGGTGTTGAGAACCTGGTCTTTGAGCTGGGTGCTCGCCTCGCTGACCGGTCTGTCTTCGGCGAGATAGATGCGGGGTGCCGGACCGGCGTTCTGCGGATTGATATGCAACCGGACCCGGCCTGCGTCGTCAGAACCGGACTCGGCAATGATCTGCACGGAGGTACGTTTTTTTTTAGGCTTCTTGGTGACGTAGCCGTTGCCAAGATCCTCCCACAACCCACGGTTGCAGGCAATGGACTTGAGGGTGTCCAGTCCTTTGGGCGGCAACCAGTACATGCCGGCCTGTTCGGAATAGCAATCGACAACATCGGACCAGCGTGCCTCGTCTATGTTTTCCGGCCAAAGCAGATCCTGGGCCTTGTCACGGATGGCGTCGAGCTCTTTTTCCACGTCAAGATAGAGCTTCAACGGGTTGGCAGTCAGGGTTTTTTCAATCTGCTCCTCACCGTTGAAAGGCTTGGTTGCATCGCGGGTCATGTCCAGTGCCTTTGAGGCAAGTTGGCACGGTTTACCGGAACGCTTAATCGGAAAAAGCACCTTGTCGAAAAGGTTGAGGATGGTGGAGTTGAAGTCCTGCTCATAACCCTGCTGTTTTCGTTCCAGATCCTCCCGCTGCGGGTGCCCCGTGGGGATACGGCCGTCTGCCTTCCTGGCGGCAAAAAACTGGCGCGCTGCTTTTTCAACACTGCCCATGGCTGTCTTATCACCGGTGAGAACACAGAGATTGTTCTTCTGGCTCAGGCCTTCGAAAAATTTCCGGACCTCCTCAGGCGGGATCTTTGAATCCGGGCTAACCACCAGCAGCATACGACCGCGGCGTACCCGGTCAGCCACCTCCTCCAGCCTGGGGAGTGGCAGAACATCTTCGTAACAAGTCTTGCGGGAGGCCTCGAACATGTCCCGCAGGCGATGGCGGATCAAATCGTCGACCTGGTTCTGCGGGGCATCATGGGCCAGGCCTTGCAGAAGCTTGGTAAGGTTCTCCTGCCGGTCGAAATAGTAACGACCTTCCGGTGTATGGTGGATATACCAGGCAATTTTTTCAAGCTCATCAAAAGCTGCGAGGAAGTCGGACGGCTCGCGCAGCGGTGAAACCAGGCACTCGACCATTTCTTCCCGGGTAAGCCCCTTGACCGCGTTGACCGCTGTTGACAGGCTGGCAGATAGAAGCAACGCCCCGATCTGAGTAGCGGTTTCCTTGCCGGCAGCAAGATCAATGATCTGGGCATGGGCGGATTGCTGCGCATCCCAGAGATCCTTGGCAATCACGTCCCGCATACCGGAAATCTCGGTCAGCTTATCACGGACCTGGGCAATTGACAGATCGAAATGCTGGGGGCCGACGAGAAAGACATCATTGGCCTGCCGTTCCCAGACAGATCTGAGGAGTCGCGACACCAACTCGATGAGACCCCGGGTCTGCTTGAACTGCTCATTTTCCTTAAAAAGCGCAATGACATTCTTGAGTCGTGGGTGAAAGGGGTAAGTCGCCTCTATCTCGTCGGCAACCGCCTCGGCGCTACGATTGGCGGTCTTTGATTTGGCGGCCTCTTCCAACTTGCGGCCAAAGACTGCCGCAATGTCCTCGATCTCTGCCTTATCAGGAAGCGACTTAAACAGACGCTTGCGCAGAATGTCATATATCTCATTTGCTGCAAGGTCCACCGGCGTGATGCTGCGCTCCTGACGGCCCAGTTCGGAGCGCGCATCTTCAAGGGCGCGGTGGATGAGTTTCGCCCCGGTATCATAGGCTGCCGAAAGATCTGAGACAACCACGCATACATTATTCTTTTTGCCTGCGGCTGTCAGCAAGTTGGCAAAGGCGCGGGTTGCGATGTCGGCCACCGTTCCGTTTCCCACCTTTTGGGTGTCAAGATAGTGGAAATAGGGGGGCATTTCATCAAGCAGGACGAGAACAGGCTGATCACCATCAAAAAGTTTGAGCCATTCTTTCTCATCCGGCGCCTTGGGACCGCTGGTCCAGAATGGACTGAATTGATCCCCTTTGCCAAGCTGGCCCGCAATCTCGCCCCAGAGAAAATGATCAGGATTGTTACGGCCGCTGAAGGCGGCAACGTCGGCACTCGCGAAAGCGGATGCCTGTGGAATCCCTCCACAGTAGGTCTTCCGAAGTTCCGGATGCTTGGCAAGCAGACCAAAGCCGACCAGAAGATGGGTTTTACCACCACCCATGGCCTGTTTCAGATGAAAAACAGCCTGGGAAGAGGCGCCGGCCAAACGAGCAAGCCCTTCACTGATGAGGTCCTGCATACCTTGGGTGATGTAGGTTTTCTCCAAAAACGTCTTGCCATCCCCCTCTGCGGTTATCAACTCGTCAAGTTGCTCAATCTGATCGCTGAGCTTAATCGACAACGCATTCGACTGCAGTTCGCATGCATCTTTGACTGTTTTCATAGGATTATAACTCCATCAGCGTGCAATTTTCTCTTCTTCAATGGCCAGCAGTCTTCCCGACGCTGCCGCTTTTGACCCACTCATCGATTTCTTCCTTTTTGAATTTCCAGAGGCAAAGGACCTTGTGGGCAGGCATGTGCTTTTTGCCTATACACTTGTAGGCGGTGTCGCGTTTGATGCCAAGATATTCCGCTATTTCATGGACAGAGAGCCACCGGTCTTCCATGCTTTGACACCTTGCGTGTTGATTAAAGAGAATCTGATTTTATCTGGATGAATAGGTATAGATATGTATCTAAAGGAAAAGCAGGGTGATGTCAAATGGTTCTGATGGACGCAAAGTTTTTTAATAAGGGATGGACTTCCGGGGCGTCCATAAAATTATAAGTTTATTACCGAATAGCTTAAAACAGGAACACTCTAATGAATGGGGTCAAAACCTTGATCATTGATTAGTGTAAATTATTATACGATATCAAGGTGTTTTGACCACTTTTGCCTATTTTTCATCTGTTCATGGGACTTCCGGAACATCGTGCAGAACGTGCCTAACGCTCTTATGAAACTCAGGTCGGTCACACAATTCAATTTTTTGTCTCTTTGCCGTAGGCTTTTTGTTTTTAATCAACCACCCCAGTACCATCTCCCGGAGCTACGGGGCGCAGAGATTGCGGAAAAGGGCCATTTCTGGATGGAAACTATTTAGTTTACTACGCCTGAGGCTCAGATATGTTAAGGAAAATTAGGATAAGGGAACAGAGGGCGAAGGACCAGATGTCAGAGGTCTGAGAGCAGAGGTCGGAGGTCGGAAGTTGGAGGCTGGACGAAGGACGATGGATGAGGGAAGAGGGAAAAGGGCCAGAGGTCGGAAGTCGGAGGTCAGAAGTCAGAAATCAGAAGTCAGGGATCAGAGAGCAGATGTCGGAAGTCGGATGACAGGGGACAGAGGGCGGAAGTCAGTTGGCTGCTTAAGAACATACTTGCCGGTTTATCCCATTTTTTTACCAGCCTTGCTTCTTATCCCCAATATAATCTATCCAGCATGGCATGAAAGTATCTGAAAATTGATACTTTCCCTCGATGGTTTTATAGAGTATTCCTTTTTTGACAAGAGAATCCAAGGATGCTTTTATGGAAGATGAAGGACCTATACCATAAGTAATGCGTTATTAACGATTCGTCAATTACGGTTCGGTATTAACGTATACCATAATATATTAATAATATAATTATTTATAAATGGTGATCAGTATTGCGGTTCAAAGGTCTCTTGGTTTGGATTGCTTCATCATCGTATGGTTGTGCCTCAGCTTGGCACCCTTGTTCTGCCTCTTACTTGTATTCATCTAAGGATGACAACAGCTTACCCAATTCATCCAAAAACTCAGAGCACTGAGCTAATTGGAACAGAACATACTCCTGTTCAAAGGAGACAAAAACGACGTAATCACCCTCTTGCCGATCCTCGAAGATCTGATCGTACAACCGGCCTCGAACTCCCGTCGAGCAGAAGATAAGCTATCCTGAGCCTTGAGCCACCAATAGCGAACCATTTCTGTACGTTGTTCTTTAGTGATCATACCCGAATACCATCACGAATGATTTCATCCCGTACAGGCAAGACGGAAATGATACCGGTCTCCCATGATTTCAGATCAACAACCAATGTGCTGAAAGTCGTATCGAACTGAAGATTCACTTCGAATACTACATTGGTGATCTCATGGCGTTTAAAGCGAATCAGAGGTTTCGAAGTCACGATAAGCAAATCCACATCTGATTCCTCATCCGCCTGACCACGTGCAACTGAGCCGTACAATATGAAAGCTTTGATATCGAACTTCTCCAGCAGCCTTCGCTTAATTTCACTCAGAGCTTGAAGCTGCTTTGAAGTAAGCTGTATATTATCAATATGCTTCATTGGCTCTCCTTGTCTGATTTGTAGCGTTGTTTACTATTGAAATGTGAAATACGGTTAAAATTCAGCCTATTTCTAAAAGCAACTTTATTACCTTATAGCATTTTTTATAAAATTTTACAAAACAATGATATTATAGAGAATATAATTCGGAATTTTGTGGGAATTCTTTAACCTCAATCGAGCGCAAACAATATGTCACCGCTGCAAAATTTTTCAATCTATGCCGTTCACAAGGGATACAAGGATCAAATACCGATTTTTTGATTTGCGCTTTGGCTGTCAGAGACAAATTTTCAATATACACGACCGACCGGGACTTTGTACAGTTTTCGAAGCATATACCTATTGCACTCCACCGGGCTGAGCAATCCGGGTAGTTGGGATGAAGAAAATAGGGGGGTTATATTATTTTATTAGCGACCAGACGGGCGAAATGCTCAAAAGAGCGGTCGTAAGTTCGTTCTGCATCATCCGGAAAACAGCAGGCCGGAAGTTCACGGGCTCTTAGATGGTAGCTTATACAATCACAACAAGTCCCCTTGCGTGAACACGGTTCATAACTGCAATTACATGATTTAATATTCTGATCGATTTTACATTCCATATTTTTATCCTCTCAAATGTTCGTAAAGGCCAAATAAAAAAAATCACGGAAACACGAAAAATAACATATTAAAATTTCGGGCTTTGTTTATTTCGTGTTTTTCCCTCGGCAAATCAAAGGTCTTTTGGTTTGAATTGTTCCAGAATTTTTACCACGTCTTCTTCGGCAACATCCGACCAGTGCCGGTAGGCGCTGGCCACGGCATAACTCAAGCCGCCTCGGATATTGGCACAATAGAGCGCTTCAACCTCACGTGCGATCATTTCCGCGGAATGGCGATGACCGGTGGGGACGGCCACAACAATCCGGTCGGCCCCGGCATTGCGCAATGCTGCCACCGCCACCCGCATGGTAAATCCCGAAGCCAGTCCGTCATCCACCAGAATTGCGGATCGATTCCCGAGGTCCGGCAAGGGTTGTGCGCCCCGTAGTTTTGTCACCCGGCGCACAACTTTGGCCGTGGTTTTTTGGATTCCTTGTTCAACCTCTTCGGCGGTCAGGTTTACGCGCAGCAGCATATCTTCATTCAGTTTAACCGTGCCGTCAAACGCCACCGCCCCGTAGCCGGCTTCGGTATTCCAGGGCAAGGTGATCTTGCTGACCACGGCCACGTCAAAATCAAGCCCTGTTGTTTCAGCCATGACCACGCCCACCGGTACACCGCCGGCCGGTATGGCTAAAATGATCCCGGCCTGCGTGTCATGGGCCGCAAGCATCTTCGCCAAAATTTGACCGGCATGGGTTCGGTCTTTAAACACATGGGTTTGTTCCCGCAGCTCGGGCAAATCAATGATATTCGATTTCAAAACCAGGGAATCCTTCTATTTCTGACATTTGCTGTTGGGCTTCTTTAACGACTTGTTTTGGAAACATTTTGAGATCTGATCTTTTGAAAGCATACTGCGGTAAGTGTTGAATGACCAGTCGGGCCACACCCATTGCCTGATCCCTGTCCCGTTGTTTTTTTATTGGTTCCCGGTCAGTTTGACCACTTAACCAGAATTTATGCAGCGCAAAAGCGCGGGGGTCAGGTACCGCCATTTCAGAAGGATAGCCATCGTCTCCTATCACAACTTGAGAAAATTTCGGAGAATTAAGCAACCAGTGCAAGTTCCTAATTTCAATGGCCTCCAAATCTCCCGGCCCACCCATTCGCCGTGGTTCTATAGTCATCACCCTTTTCGGCTCAGCTTTTATCAAGTCAACTATATATCCATGCCGGTTCACCGCCCGAAATCGTTGAGAACTGGAAAGTTCAAAGGAGCGATCCGTTTTTCTGAGAAGCGTCAGCAAGCCTCCGGGTTCTGTTTTATCATCAGCCAGCAGCGTAAGTTTCGGCCGGATATCCCATAGAATATCCATATCTTTGGTCTCCATAATCGGACGGTCAAAAAAAATGCCTGCGGCCGCTTCATACGCATATAACGCATTCGTACCCACGACAACGATATTTTTCCCTAGTAGATTTTGCTGAACCAACACCCTTAAAATATTGGTGACAATCCTGGGCACCCGCTGGATCATTGCCGCCTTGCAAAATCTTGCCTGCTCTTTTAACCGTTCTTTTAAAACGGACATCCGTTCCTTGAAACTTTTTTTGGCTTTCCGAAATTCATCTAATATTTTCTCGGTTTCCGCAGATCGTACCCCCAAACTCTTTCCATAGCCGTAGCGATCTCTGGATCTGAATAAATATTCCCGGCCCTTGGATTTTTTCCAATGCATACCGCCGGCGTAAGAAAGGGATTTTTTGTGGGCATCCAGAAAAACTTCATAGAGCTGCACCGTGTCAATGAACACCCGCCTTTGGTTATCTGTCATCTTTTTGAAAAACAAACTGTTTTCCATCATTCGGCTCGCTTTCATGTTTTGAAGGAAAACCAAAGCGTATTTCTTGGCAGCAAGTTAATGGGGGTTTTCCATCAATTATAAGTTTTAACAATTTTGAAGGAAAACCACTGTGGTGTCAAGAAAATTTTAATCTTGCGCGACAGATTGTATTTTAAGAAAAGATGAACTATCGGAAACTTGGAGATATTCTGGATGAGAATTAAAGTAGTTGGATTTTAGGTTCTCGATTTCATGAAATAGAGTTTCGCTAAAATGATCTAAATTGACAATCATTCCCGTCAAACTTAAAAACCGAGGCGCCGGGAAGTGAGAACCAAAAAATCGGCTCGGCGCTTCCCGGAGGAAGGAAGTTCGGCACCACGTTTGCCTTTACTAAAATCATATTTCTCCTTCATATTATTTTACCTCATAGCGTAGAGCCTTGCGTGCGCAAATGATCCGGATGTTATCCCCTATCCTGTTTCACTATATCCCCCCTTAGTGGTTCATTACCGCCCGTTCGGCGGCGGTCAGGGCGCCTTCGAGATAACCGCCGTGTTGGTCGGCGGTTTCCGTGCCGGCAAAATGGATGGTACCGTCCCAAATGGAGGTTTTCCCTGCCGGAGGGTGATAGAGAGGGTGTTGGTACATGGGCGGCTGGTCGAACTGGGTAGCGGTAAATCGTTCGCAAGCCCAATCCTGGTAGAAGACGGCCGTTGGTAGCGCCGCGGGTTTGCCGAAAATGATTGCAAGTTGCGATAGAATCGCCTCGGTGATACGTTGTTGATGGTTGCGTTGCACCGCGGGAATGCCGAGAAAGCCGGTCAGTCCGTAGGGGCCCTGGCCGTTGTTGGAACCATCATGGATCTCGCCCATGGGACCGCGCTCGCTGAAACCATAGCCCGACAGGCCTGTTTGCCGCCAGAAAGGTTCTTGGTAAAGGGCGCAGAATTTCGCATGACCCGCCATCCACGTCCCCATTCTCAGCATCGCCTGAGTCAAATTATGAGACAGGTCGGGAGTAAAGAGAATGGTAGCGGCGGCAAGGCGCGGCGGCAGGGCCAGGATTACCTTGCCGGTACTGAACCGGGTCCAGGGCTCTCTCTCCAGTTCGCCGATGCTGACCAGAACACCGGCGGACTTTTTTTCGATGGTACAGACCGGGTGATTGAGCCTGATGGCGTCTTCAGGAATATTCTCACAGAGTTTTGTGATCAGTGCCGTCATGCCGCCGGAAAGCCGCCAGCAGGAGGGTTGCATGGGGTACCCCCTGACCGTATGCACGGCGCCATCGGGGATTTGATAACGGCCCATACCCTCTTCAAACTGGCGATACCCCTTGAGTCCCAAAGCTTGAATAAGGTACGCCATTTTCGGGTTAACCTCGGGCCAGTACCAGGAGGGGCCGAGATCGCAAAAAAGCCCGTGATGTTCGCGGCTTAAAATCCTGCCGCCCATACGCTCACGGGCTTCAAGAAGAACAAAAGATTTATTTCTTTGGGACAGCAGATAGGCGGCATATATACCGCTGAGGCCGCCTCCGATAATTATGGTATCAACGGTTTCCGTAGGCATGGTAATGTTGTATTCCGATCTTTGTCATTAAATATTTTCCTTCGCTCCATACCTCTTGCGATCATATGAGCAAGGGCACCGGGAGCAATTACGAGCAAAACAGGCTCTTATCATATATCAGATAAAATAGAAATTTATAATTTAACCCGGTTTCCGCTTTGGAACTTGGATCTTTCTTTTTTCGGGATCTTTCTGCTGACGATAAAAAATTGCAATATGACCAATCATCCCCACCAACTCGGATGCGGTTTCTTTTTCAATGACGGCGGCCATCTCTTTTTTCTGGCTTTTTTCCTTGAAATCACCAAATTTTACCTTAATAAGCTCATGTTTTTCCAACGACTCATGAACCGCCCGGGTTACCGTAGGGGAAAGTCCATTCTGGCCCACAAAAACCACCGGTTTCATGCCGTGGACAAGACCCTTCAGATATTTCTTCTGATAACCTTTTAGTTTTTCCACAATGCCTCCACTTTTGGATCTGTTAACTTGCGTTTCGTATTTTTCACGACCCAATATGAGTTAATGCGGGTGCAAATCAAGATTGTTGGTTATTGAGTTCAATCGTAAGGTGTCAGTGTTCAGGTTTCAGGTTTCAGCTCTTCAAGTTTCTCGACCCTGACACCTGAAACCTGACACCTTTTCCCCAAAGCTAAATGCGTAGCGCGGACGAACATGAATTTTCATATTGCCAACAGCCGTGATTCACACCCAGTTAATGCTAATCAATAACCTGCAGGGGATCCAACAACGTCACCGTATTTGGATCGCCGATGTTTTCCCAATCCAGGCTGTCATATGAGATTTCTTTGGATGTCCACCCGAGTGAGATGTGCAAATGGGGAAAGATGCCTGTTTTGGACGTGTTCGAGTCCGCCAAGGTTGCAATGACATCCCCCTGCTTGACGATTTTGCCGACGCAAAGAGTGTCTTCCGGGATTGTATGACCGTAAATGCTACATAACCTATTGTTATCATAGTCGGAAAACAAATGTTCTATGATCACCGATTTTCCAAGAAAATCATCGACAATCCCAACAACTATGCCGTCATATATTACGGGGACCTTTGCCTTTTCACCCAGACGAAGAATCTTGTCCTCCCGATCCTTGTACAGGCATAAATCCAAGCCCTCATGGGGCTTATCACGCTTCCCCTGATCTCCCCACCATTTGTCTGTTGAATTAAACAGCATCCCGGGACAAAAGACCCATCCGTTAAAACCGCCCGGGTCGAGAGCATTCTTACGGATCAAAAATTCAGTAAATCGAGTGTTTCTTAAAGACAGTGTTCTTGTAAAGTCCATGTTATCTACATCATCTCCTTTGACCATGGTGAATTCAAAAAGATGCATAAACTATTCGGTTTGATCTATCAACACCAAATGTTGTATAAAACCCGCATTAACTTTTTGCGAGTTATAGCTGGCGGTCACATCATTTCAACAACGTCAATTTTGCCACATGCATAGAAGTGGTTTCAAAACCTTCAATCAGGTTCAAAGTCAAGGCGGCCCGAGGGATTAAAGCGCAGGAATATATGTAATATTTCGAGTATTGAATCCCTCGGTCCAACACAGGAATTGGGCCTGAGGGGAAGTTTTGAAACCATTTCTAAGTTGTTTTGGAAATATTTACATAGTTAAGATGTAGGGGAGAAAATCGGAGAGATCTGACTAACTTATTAAAATAAATAGTATTTAAAACAGAATCGCCTGTAAAAGATCCCTGGCATAGGTTTTGCTTATTGAATAAAAAAAGGGGGTACTAAAAAATGCAAACAACCAACTCTTTTCAAAACTTTAAAAAGATCCATCACACTGTAGGAAAAGAACTTCATGATGACCCAATATTTTTCCTCAAAGGTGTCATTATTGGCTGCATTATCAGTCTGTTTTTGTGGGTCATCATATTCCGGATCATCATCTGATTATTGACACGCATCGGTTTTTGGCAGTTTGATGAAGCCCAAACATAGATCCCTTTATGAAATTTTTATTCTCTATTCAAGACGCGACAATGTCTTTCCCAAAAGCAAGCTTCGCCGATTTTTATCTATGGGCGAATCCCCATGAAAATGACAACCCGAATATTTCCGCTCCACCTATCCGCACCGCTGAAAGAAAAGCAGATGCGGCCCATTCATTCATACCTGCTTTTGTCACCAGGTCGCTGTAAAATTTTATATCGACTCGTTTTCTCTCAATTTTATTCCCAAGTTCACCATACCCGTAGCAAAGATCATGCGGCAAACAGCATTTATAGGTAATGTCTTCCCAATTGCAGCCGGTAAACAAACCCATTAATTCATCCGGTAAACCCGAACATCCGTCGAACTTCCAATCCTTATAGCTTGTTGGATCGGATTCAATACGTTCAACCAGATAATTTAGACTAAAATATCGGCATAATTCCAATGCTTCTTTTGTACCTATTGTATCGCCAATTTTTGGTAACTTCATTTTTCTCTCCCGGTTTCTAAATGACTCTCTAACATCTTCATATCCGCGTCCAAGCCTGCTATCACTGCCAACTCAAATTTATTCTCATTGATCATAGGGTCACATCCTCTTCTTGCAGCACTTTGGGCTGTCCATTTTTCCAGTCCATCACCCGTATGAAATGCTTCCGCACTTCTCGGTCTTTTTGGGATTCCACCCATGTGCAGGGTTTTTCATCGTCGCACCATGTACCGCAATTGGCGTAAATCCGGTCATCTACAAACCATTTATCCTTATCCAGTTTCCAATCGTGACTGTGTCCGAAAATAACAACATTGGTGTCGCTTTTCTTGCACAATCGGTCGGCCAAGTTTTCCAAAAAACCGATTTCAGCGAACAGCACCTTAAAGGCCACGCCCGCTCCGTATGTTTCCTGCCATTGATCATACAGGGCCGCATATTTCTGCTTGACCTGTCCGGCGGTCACAAAATCGGCTTTGCCGTTTCTCTTGGACATGTATATCTTGGTTGTTTCCTTTAGACCAGCCTCTTCCAGAACCGCCTCAAAAACACTTGCGGCGAGTCTCTGGGGCCCAAGGGTTTCCAACAGGTCGTCGGCATACGTCCAGTAATGACGATCCGCTGACCCTGTATCGCGGGATTTGGTTGCAACGACCCGGCTAATAAAATAACCCAGAGGCAACCGGTTGCCGGGGCTATTGATAGTATCCGGTGCATTGAACATTGCATAGGCACTCCCGTGTTCGGCTCTCAGACGACTGCTACGATACACACTGTTATAAAGAGCTGTGCCGCCAAAAATCATTTCAGGAAAGTGTTTTCCAACCAATTCCCGATTTACACCCATATCATGGTTGCCGGGTAAGTAGAGGACCGCGATCTTCTATTTTTAGCTAATTTTTTCAACGCTTGAACGATTTCCTTGTTGATGGGGGCCTTCACGATGGACTCAAGAGAAGGCGGCACCATATCAACGGGATATACCCAGTCATCAAGCAAATCGCCGATGATGATGACTTCTTGAACGGTATCCGGGTCATTTATATAGTTTAAAAACGCAGCAAATCGTTTGGCTTCATCTGGCCCAAGCCATTCGTAGGGATGTTCGCCTTTGGCCGCTTGAAATCCTTTGCCGGCGTTCATATGAATATCGCTGATATAGATTCTTCTTTTATCCATTGCGTTACCTCCTTTTCTCTGAAAGACATAAGAAATCAGATTTTGAAAACAAATTCTTCATGAAAAGTCTAGGTTCACAAAACTTTTTGCAACACCTGTGCCAAAAATATTTTTCTCTTAAAACCAGCAGAACTCGAGTAGAGCTTTCTCATTTTGAAGTTCGAACAACACCTTTATTTAAATCGGATTTCAGACAGTCATGATGGAATGTGCAGACATTCCATAACGCGTGAATTGGATGGGATGAAAATCGGGGAAAGCATAAACAAATAAACCATGCACAGAAAATTGTGTGTTGATGCACATTTTTCTGTGCATGGTTTTGAAGGAAAACCACTGTGTTGTCAGGAAACCTTTAACCAAGCTCAAAACATGGCATTAAAAAAGCCAATAAAATAAAGTGGTTTTGGAATCTCATGCCAGGATGGAACAGTCCACTCAGAGAAGTGGAAAGTGAATTCAACAGATTTTTTGAAAACTATATGGCCGCAGCCACCGCTTCTTTGGCAACATCGATAAATCCCTGGGGAAAGGTTCCGAGATAAAGAATGATCACGATGAAGAAAATTCCTAAAAGGGTGGTGGAAAATTTCAATTGGATTTTCGGCATGGGGGATGGGACGCTGGAATAGGCAGCCCTCACCATCTTCAAATAGTAAAACACCGCGACACCGGTATTGATGACCGCCAGAATGACCAGCGCGTACATGTCCTTTTTAATGGCCGCGGTAAACAGGAAAAGCTTTCCGGTAAATCCAATGGTGGGCGGGATGCCGGCCATGCCGAAAGCGCCCACGGCCAGGGTGAAGGCCAGCAGGGGCGACCGCTTGTACAGCCCCTTAAAGTCATCAAAACTGATATTTTCCCCGTTGGGCGCCAGATTGTAGATCACGAAAAAACAGGCCAGATTCATCACCAGATAACCGGCGATATAATAAATGCCGGAGACAAACCCGAGTTCGGTAGCACAAACCAGACCCACCATGATATAGCCCGCATGGGCGATGCTGGAGTATGCCAGAAGACGCTTGATATCGGTCTGCACCAGTGCCAACAGATTTCCAAAGGTCATGGAGAGCACGGCAAGGATGGCCAAAACCCAGGTAAACTGGCCCGAATCCACGCCCGCCAAAAAAATCAGCCGGATCAACAGGGCAACGGCCCCCACCTTGGGAAGGGTGGCCACAAAACTCGACGTCTCGTTGGCCGCCCCCTCGTACACATCCGGGGCCCAGAAGTGCATGGGAAAAAGCGCCAGCTTGTAAAAAAAGCCGCAAAGCAGCATCACCAGACCGATCATTATGAGAGGCTGTTGCAAAATCATTCCCGGGATGATGGTGACCAGATCGGCGAGATAGGTGGTGTGGGTCATGCCGAAGATATAGCTGATCCCATAAAGGGAGATGCCCGAGGCCGCCGCACCGAACAGCACGTACTTGATTCCCGCTTCCATGGGTTTGCGGTACGCCCCGTGTTTGCGGAACGGAATGATGATAAAAAGGGCAAAAGAAGCGATCTCCAGACACAGGATGATGGTAATCAGTTCCACCGCGCTGCTCATGCATGCCAGACCGAAAGCGCTCAGCGTAAGGAATAGATAATATTCGGGTTTAAGGTTGGTGCCGATGCCGGACAGCCCCTCTCCCAGATAAATTACGATAAACAGCCCGAAGGTGATGATGATCTTGAACAGTTGCGAAAACGCATCGATGCGGTACGCGTCAAAGAAAAGGGTGCCGTTCTGTCCATAAGTGTATACGGATGAGGCCACGGCCAGCGCGGACAAGAACAGCCCCATGCCTTGCAGTTGCTTCTGGTTCGGCGTTGCCAATGACACCGAAAAAAAGACCAGGATCATAAGGATTAGTGCCAGTTCGGGTAGAAACAGTATCATTCGATAATTTTTAAAAACTCCTTTTTACGCGTTCATCAATGGTTAAACGCCAACAGGTTTTTAACCATCTCGCCCAATCCGTTCAGGACCGCATGATGCCCGGCCGGAGACGTGTGCATGCCGGACTCCACCTGCTTGACCAGATGGGCAGTGCTGGCATCCATAACGTCGAGCAAGGGAGTGGGATGAAATCCGATCCAGAACACAAAAACGGTGAGAAACATCAGGGTTGCCGTCTCCCGGAAATTTAAGTCAAACAGCTCCGATCGAGCCCCGGGGTGCGCATGCCCGTCCGAATCCCCCCAGACCATCTTTTGAACCAGCCGGAGCATATAGGCCGCTGCCAGGATGGCTCCCACCACGGCAAACCCGCCCACGATCTTGTACTTGGTGAAGCAGGCAATCAGCACCAGCAATTCTCCCACAAAGCTGTTGGTTCCCGGAAATGCCAGCGACGACAGGGAGAAGATCACCAGAAAGCTCACATATATGGGCATCATGATCCCCAGGGCGGAATTGTCTGAAATCTCTCTGCTGTGGGTTCGCTCATAGATCATTCCCACCAGGATAAACAAAGCCCCCGTGGTGATGCCGTGGTTTACCATCTGCAAAATAGCGCCTTTGATTCCCACATTGCTGAGAAGAAAAATTCCCAGGGTCACAAACCCCATATGGCCCACGCTGGAGTAGGCAATCAACCGCTTGACATCGGTCTGGCCCAAGGCAAGATACCCGCCGAAAATAATCGACATGATGGAAACCACGATCAAATAGGGCATGCAGGCAACCGTGGCCGCAGGCGCGATGGGAAGACAGAACCGCAAAAACCCGTACCCCCCCATTTTAAGAAGGATACTTGCCAGAATAACACTCCCCGCCGTGGGTGCCTCCACATGAGCTGCGGGCAGCCAGGTATGCAAGGGAAACATGGGAACCTTTATGGCAAAGGCCAGGGTAAACGCCAAAAAAATCCATATCTGGTAACTGAAACTATATTGATGTGTCATTAACTCGGGGATAAAAAACGTGCCGGTGGTCACGTAAAGCGCGATGATGGCCACAAACAGAAATATGCTTCCGATCAGGGTATATAGAAAAAATTTGATGGAGGCATAGTCTTTGCGCGGTCCGCCCCAGACGGCGATAATCAGATACATGGGAACCAGCATGGCCTCCCAGAAAATGAAAAACAGAACCATGTTCAGGCTGATAAACACCCCGATCATGGAAGCTTCGATAAAGAGCAACACGAAGATAAACTCTTTAAACCGCTCCTGTATGTAACTCCATGAGCAAAGGATGCACAGCGGCATCACCAGACAGGTGAGAAGCACCAACAGAACGCTGATGCCGTCCACCCCCAGAACATAGCCGATATCTAAAAATGGAATCCAATTTCTGGACTCGGCAAACTGATAGTTTGCCGTTGTCAGATCAAAAGAAAAAAACAAGGGCAATGACAGCACCGCGGTGACCACCGTCACCAGCAAACCCCAGATTTTCAGGTTCCGGTCCCCCCGTATCCCAAGGGTGATAAATCCCCCGAACAACGGAACCGCCACCAGAACCGTCAGAATAGGATACCATAAGGTATTATAGATCAAATATTGTTCCATACACGAGTTGTCCTCGATCTACAAAAATTTACGCCTTATACCAATAACACCAAAATTAATACGATAAAGGTTATGGCCACGGCACCGCCGATATACTGCTGTATCTTCCCGGTCATGAGCGTCCTGAGCTTGTCGCCGCCCTTAACCACCCCCCGTGCGGAGCCGTCGATCACCCAGTCGATGCCTTCCCAGTCAAACCAGGATAAGGCCCTGGCAAACGCCAGCGTCATCTTAAACCCCACGGTCCGGTAAACCTGGTTTGCCCAGTTATTGACCGCATCCACGGGCCGGGAGGCGATCCACATAAAGACGCGGGCGCCCTTGCGGTAGAACCAGTCAAGATCCAGGTTCATTTTGGGTGCGGGGGTAAGTTTTTTAACCATGATGTAAAAGCCCAGGCCGGTAAATCCCATGAGTTGCAACGTCTCGGAAAGATGGTACGCCGTATAGGGATGATAAGACACCGGGAACGGGAGCATTTTGTAAAGATATTCGGGATAAACGCCCATGAAAAAGCACAGAAACGCGGCAATGGCCATTCCCAGGTTCATATTCCACGGGGCCTCTTTGGCCGGAACCCCGGAATCTTTTCCGAACCAGATAAAATACGGAAGTTTGATGCCCACGGACAGAAAGGTGCCCACGGAAGCCAAGGTCATCATGAGCATTAAAATGGTCCGGTGACTTTCGCCCGCAGCGGCGATAATCATGGATTTGCTGATGAACCCGCTGGTTAAAGGAAACCCGGAGATGGATATCCCTCCGATAACCGTGAAAATCATGGCCCAGGGCATGCGTTTATATAACCCGCCCAACTCACTGAGCTTGGATTTTCCGGTCATCTCCAGCACTGCCCCGGCCCCCATAAACAGCAGGGCTTTGTATATAATATGGGCATACGCGTGGGCGCAGGCCCCGTTAACGGACATGGCCGTCCCGATTCCCACCCCGCAAACCATGTATCCCACCTGGGATACAATATGATAGGCAAGGATGCGTCTGGCATCGTTTTCCACCACAGCGTATCCCACACCGTAAAGGGTCATAACCGCTCCCAGTATGGCCAGGGCCTCAAACCCCGGGAACGCCCGCGCCAGAACATACACCGCGGTTTTTGTGGTAAAGGCGCACATGAACACCGCACCGGTCACGGACGCTTCGGGATACGCATCCGGAAGCCATGCATGGATCGGGGGAACCGCGGCATTTAGCATAAAGCCGATCATGATCAGATAGTCGGCAGTGGTAGCCCCTTGTGCGGCAATGCGGACAAAACTCAAATCGTGGACATTTTTATACCGCAGAAAAATACCCGCCAGAAGGATCAGCCCGCCGGCCACGTGAACCAGCAGGTATCTGTATCCGGCCTGCACCGATCGTTTCTTCTTCCGGTACCAGATCAAAAAGGTGGATGCCACGGCCATGAGTTCCCAGAAAATGAACAGGGTCAGATAGTCGCCGCAAAGGGTGACCCCCAGGGAACCGGCCACATAAAGGAAGGCGGCAATATGCTGGCCCGTCTCTTTGACATGCAGCCCGTAAACACACCCGATAATGGCCATGAGGGTAAACACGTGGAGAAACACCCGCGTCAACGAATCCACTCTTCCGAAAACCAGGTCAATCCCCAGATACGACACCTGGCCGAAGCTTTCAGGCAGCCACTGGATCTGTAAAAATGCCATGAGGGGCACAGCGATGAGCACCACTTTCATCAGCCCCATTCGTTTGAAAACGGGCAGAAAAAAGGCTCCCATAAGAAACCAGGTGGCCGGATGCATAAAAATCGTACTATTTATCATAATACTCTTCCTCTTTCTCTAACCACACATGAGAAAGCCCTTTGCACACGACAATCATACCCAGACATCCAAAGATTCCAAACACAGACCAGAACCCCATGATTGAATCGCCGAAAAAATGCGCTCCATGCCGTGTTGCAAAGAAATCGTAGGCCACCGCCCCCAGCAAAAACGCAAAAAATAGATTCCTCAACACCTTGGAATGTTTATTTAAATATTCGAGTATTCTTTTCATCATCTCCCCAGCATCAAATTGATTATATTAATGAAAAGATCCGGATACACGCCGAACATTACGGACCCAACAGCCGTTAAAAATAGAGGAATGACCATAAACATAATCAACGGAGATCCCTCCAGGAACCTGCCGTCAGTGGTGTCTCCGGGCAGCGGTTTCCCGAAAAACGACGTGAAAAAGACCGGAACAAAATATACGGCATTGAGCAGGCTGCTCACCAGAATAACGGTGAGAAGAATCATATTATGAACATCCAGCGTGCCTAAAGCCAGATACCATTTGGTCACAAACCCACTAACCGGAGGGACTCCGATCATGCTCAACGACGCAAGACCAAAAGCAATCATGGTAAAGGGCATGCTCCATCCCACCCCGCCCATCTCCGTGATATCTTTTTTTCGTGTGGCCACGAAAATGGAGCCCGCACAAAAAAACAGGGTAATTTTGGCGAATGCGTGGTTGGTAATATGGATAAGCCCGCCGGTAATACTGTTGGGCGTCAGCATGGCCACGCCCAGAATAATATAGGAAAGCTGGCTCACCGTGGAGTACGCCAGCCGCATCTTAAGATTGTTTTTGGTCAGTGCCACCACCGATGCCGTGATAATGGTAAACGACGCCAGGTATGCGGTAAAGGTTCCCAGACCCAGAACGTCAAGCAGGTTCACCCCGAAAACCGAGAGCATCACTCTGGCCGTGCAAAACACCCCCACTTTGACCACCACCACCGCATGGAGAAGGGCGGAGACCGGGGTCGGGGCCACCATGGCCGCCGGCAGCCAGCCGTGTATGGGCATGATGGCGGATTTGGCGAATCCTAACAGGCACAGGATATAGGTGATTTTCACCAGAGTGGACCCGGCGCCGTTCGGGAAAATGCCGGAGACAACATTGCCCATTTCAAAATCCAGGGTGCCGCACTGCACATACACCAGAATCATTGCCGGCAACAGAAACGCCTTGGAGGCAAACATCAGGTAGACGATATATTTTCTTCCCCCGTGATACCCTTCCGCATCCTGGTGGTGGGCCACCAAAGGATAGGTAAAAACGGATACGATTTCGTAGAAAAGATACAGGGTAAACAGGTTGGCTGAAAATGCCACGCCCATGGCGCCGCCCACCGCAACCGCATAACAAAAATAGAACCGGGTCTGCGCATGTTCGTTCAGACCGCGCATATATCCCATGCAGTAGAATCCCGCCATGATCCACAAAAACGAAGAGGTCCCGGCAAATAATACGCCAAGCCCGTCCAGATGAAATTTCACACTGACCCCGGGATAAAGGGTAAAAAGTGTATATTCGTAAGACCCCTTTGCAAGAATATGGGGCAACACGTATACAACGGAAAGGAAGGTGAGCACCGCCCCGAATACGGAAAATGACTCCCTTAAATTGGGTCTGTTCTTGGATCCCATGATGAGAAGCGCCGTAATCATGGGAATCAGGGGTGTCAAAATAATTTTACTGCTTATGATTGTTTCCATATGTATTCCATAAAAATGCCCATAAAGCTTCTAACATCTGACCGTTTTACCGGGTCTCCTATCCTTGGGGTGTAAATAAAGATTGTTGGTGATTTAGCTCAAGCAATCCAGGTTTCAGGTGTCAGTGTTCAGGTGCCAGCTCTTACGTTCGTCATCCTGACACCTGACACCCGACACCTGAAACCAGACCTTCGAATTTCGATGAAAAGTAATAAATGGCCGCTGTTAACCAACATCAGTGAATTACACATCTATCCTTTCAATTCTATAACATCATCCGGGTCGATGGAGTGATACTTACGAAAAACAGCAATGATAAAACTCACCACAATGGCCGCCTCTGCTGCGGCAATCCCCATAATAAACAACGTAATTATCTGACCGACGGCCGGATCCGGGGCAAGAAAACGGTTGAACGCCATGAAATTTATTCCCGCGCCGTTGAGTATCAGTTCCGTGGAAACCAGCATTCCAATAAAAGTTTTGTGCTGGATCAACCCGTAGATACCGACGATCAACAGAAACACCGCCAGAATCAGATAGGTGTAAAGATTGTCGCTGATCAGTATCATGCCAAAGGGTCCCCCTTGTTTTCCGTTACAGAGGTTAATTCTTTTACATGGGGCGGTCCATGGTTCGGAGTAGCCCATGGATTTTTATCATTTTCCCGGCCTTCTCTGGCCAGGATTATGGCTCCGACGATGGCGATGAGAAGAATCACCGAAATCAACTCAAATGCAAGGCAATACTGATAGAGGAAGCTTTCCCCCAGATGCTTGGCCGAGAAATCCCTGAGTTGATCCGGCGCCGGTACCCATTCGGTCTTTAAGATGCTGATCATGAGAAGAAAAAAGGCGGCGGCCGCTGCGGATACGGCAAGAAATATATTTTTTTTGTCTTTAATGGTTTTTTCCGCAATCTCCGTGGGGGTGGATCCCACCATAATGCCGAAAATCAAAACGATGCAGACCGCCCCCACATAGATGAGAATCTGCATCAGGGTCAGGAACATGCTTCCCAGATAAAAATAGATGCCGGCGACGCCCAAAAGCGCCACGGCAAGACCCAAGACCGTATGCATAAGAATTCTCGCCCGGATGGTGATAAAACTTCCGGCGATGATCAGCAGCACGAATACTAAAAAGAGCCCTTCGGCAATGTACTGGTAAAACGTCATATGATCCGTTCCTCCAGCCGCTTGAGAATGTCATAGTGAAACGCTTCCTTGGAAAAGGCGGCAAGATTATATTCGTTGGAAAACTCTAAGGCCTGGGTCGGACAGATTTCCACACAGGTTCCGCAAAGGCTGCATTTTGTGAAATCCAGCGTAAAAAAGGCCAATGTTTTTTTCTTTTTACCCTCCACCTTTTTACCCTTGATTTGGATACACTCGGAGGGACACGATCGTTCACACATTCCGCAGGCGATACACCGGAACGTATTTTTCTCCGGATCCAGAACAAGATCAATATGCCCCCTAAAATTAGGCGTGATATCGATCTCTTCCCTGGGATACTGAACGGTAACCATGGGCTGACACAATGCCTTAAGGGTTACCCCCAGGCCGTCCACCAGGCTTTTTCCGCCGACAAACAGATCTGAAAAATAGCGCTTCATAGCTTAACCACCACCGCTGTTATCAAAATATTGACCAAAGAAAAGGGCACCAGATACTTCCACGCAAAGTTCAGCAACTGATCGAAACGCACGCGGGGATAGGTCCACCGAATCATGATCATAAAAAACAGCAGAAAATAAACCTTTAAGAAAAACCAGACAATGCCCAGATACTCGCCATAGGGCAGGGGCGGTCCGTGCCAGCCTCCCAAAAAAAGAACCGTTGCCACGGACGCCACGGTGAACATGTTGGTATATTCTCCGAGAAAAAAGAGCGAGAACCCCATACCGCTGTATTCGGTGTGGAACCCGGCGGTGAGTTCGCTTTCAGCTTCCGGAAGATCGAAGGGCGCACGGTTGGTTTCAGCAACTCCGGAAATAATATAGATAATAAAGGCAAGGGGTTGTAGCACAATGAACCAGATGTTCTGCTGCGCTCCTACAATTTCCTTCAGGCTAAAGGTATTTGTCATGAGGACCACCGCAAGCATGGAGAGTAAAATCGGAATTTCGTAAGCAATGGACTGGGCCACGGCCCGCATGGCGCCGAACATGGAATACTTGTTATTGGAGCCCCATCCTGCCACCAAAATCGCCATGACATTTATGGAGGTCATGGAGACAATGAACAGCAATCCCAGGTTAAGATCCCTTGCCTGGAGTTTTTCACTGAAGGGAATCACAAGAAGGGGCAGAATGACCGGCGTGAATGACAGAATCGGCCCAAGCCTGAAAAGGGTGCGATCAACGTTCACGGGAATGAGCAACTCTTTGCCCACAAGTTTTACACCGTCAACAACCAACTGTAAAATGCCGTGAGGTCCCACCTCCATGGGGCCGGGGCGTCTCTGCACATGCCCTGCGATTTTTCGCTCCAGATAGCCCATCATAATGGCATTGAGAAAAATAAACGAAATGATGATGATTGCTGCGAACACCATCCGGATCAATTCAGGAGGTAATGTCGAGATGATTTCCATGACTTAAAATTTAAAGTTTTTAGCGCTTATCGTCCTTGCATTTATGTATGTTATCGGTCTATTTCCGGTATCACCAGGTCCATACTTCCCATGATCGACACCAGATCGGGAAGCAGAATTCCTTCACCCAGCTCCGGAAGACAGCTTAAGTTTGAATACGACGGAACCCTTATTTTTAAACGATAGGGAACCGAAGTTCCGTCACCCACCAGGTAGTAGGAGAGTTCTCCCCGGGCAGCTTCAACCGCAAAATTGCAGTCGCCGGGAGCAAGCTTGATTTTTTTAGGAACTTTGGACCGGACCGGACCGTCCGGCAGCGTGTCAAGGGCCTGCTCAATAATCCTTAAGCTCTGCTCCATTTCGCGAACCCTCACCATATATCGATCCAGACAGTCGCCTCTTTCTCCCACAGGCACTTCAAAATCAAATTCCGGATAGACCGAGTAGGGTTCGTTTTTTCGGATATCATACGCGATGCCCGACCCCCTGAGGTTGGGACCGGTAATACCGTATCGAATGGCCATATCCCGCGAAATTATGCCGATGTTCTCTGCGCGTTTGATGAAAATAATATTTTTTGTCACCAGCTTTTCATAAATATCGAAGCGTTTGCGCAGCCGTTTGATAAAGGCCCGGGTAGATTCCACAAACTTGTCGTCGATATCCTGGTAAACGCCTCCGAACCGGTAGTAACAATACGTGAGTCTGGAACCGGTGACATCTTCCAGAATATCCAGGATATGTTCCCGGTCGTCAAACCCATAGAGGATCGGCGTAAAGGCCCCCAGGTCCAGAAGGTATGCCCCAAGCCATAGTAAATGACTGGCCACCCGGTTCAATTCGGAAGTGATCACCCGGATATACTCCGCCCGTTTGGGCACCTCGATGCCCGCCTTTCTCTCGATAAGAGAAACATATCCATGATTGTAGGGCAGCGCGCACACATAATCCATGCGTGCAGTATTGGGCATAAACCCCTGGCAGGGTCTGGACTCGCCCATTTTTTCGTGCATGCGGTGGATAAACCCTAAGACCGGCTGCGGATCTAGTACATACTCCCCGTCCATCTCAAGGACCACCAAAAGAACCCCGTGAGTACTGGGGTGCTGCGGCCCCATATTTAAAAAAAATCGATTATGTTCCTGAAACTGTGATTCACGCATGATCTATGTCTACACGACTATACGTCGGATGAGGGTTCGATCTGGATATCGGCCATATCCGGATGTTGGGCCGGCCAGGAAACCTCCTCAAATGATTTTAGTTTCTTCTCTTCCTTTAACAACGGATGATAATCTTTGTCTTCTTCACAAAGAAGAAGGGGCTCGAGATTGGGATGGTCGCTGAACCGTATCCCATAAAAATCACGGGTTTCTCGTTCATGCCAGTTTGCTCCCTGGTAGATATGGCATATGCTGGGAACGGTCAGATCCTCTGGAACGGACACGCGGGCCTTAACGCGACAAAGCCGGTCAAACATTGCAAACTGGTAAACCACTTCCAGTCCGGAAGTTTTGATCCCCGCATTGTTCTCGGGCAGGACATGAAACCCGGTCACAAAAACTAGATAAAATCCCTGATCATAGGCGGTTTGGGCAAATTCTCGAACCGTGTTCACGGTCAGCACAACGTCCAGATGATACCCCCGCTGATAAAAATCGGTCTCCGTGACATCACCCCCGAGATTTCTCACATTGGTTTTGAAATTCTCATATGTCCCCATCATAACTCCAATCCTTTGACCTTCCTTTGGGGAGAATCCGGATGGCGGTTCTGGGGCATGGGATGACGCACGCCCGTAATCTTTTCCTGAAGCTTGAGGATGCCTTCCAATAGACCTTCGGGCCGGGGAGGACAGCCGGGAACATACACATCCACCGGGATAAGCTTGTCCACGCCTTCGATAATATTATAGTTTTCCTTTACATTGAATGGACCGCCGGAAATCGCGCAGTTGCCCATAGCAATCACCCATTTGGGAGAAGGCATCTGCTCATAAAGGGTGAGCAGGACCGGAGCGAGTTTCCGGTTCACCGTACCGGCGACGATCATCAGGTCGGACTGCCTGGGCGAGGGTCTGAACACCTCTGCTCCGTAACGGGAAATGTCAAACCGGGCCATGCCGGTTCCCATCATCTCGATGGCACAGCAGGCAATCCCGAACGTCATGGGCCATAGGGAATTGGCCTGGCACAATTTCAACAATTTGTCGATCAGGTCCATGCGCAGTAACGGTCCGGCGTCAAGGTTCATACGGCCGTGGGAAAGGCCGGCATAGCATTCCGCCTTAATCCGTTGCGTATAGGACTCCAAATCGGGCTTACTTACCGAAGGGTTCGTTTTCTCTCCCATGTAAAGACTCCTTTGGCCCATGCATACACAATGGCCAGGGTTAAGATGCCGATAAAGATAAAAATTTCTATCACGCCACGAGCACCCGAAACCTTGTCAAAAGATGCCGCAACCGGAAACAGGTACAAAATATCAACATCAAACGCCAGAAAGATAAGGGCGTAAAGGTAGTATGCGATGCCGTAACGATAATCCCATGCGTTACCGTAAGTATCCATTCCGCATTCATAGGTGTTGAGGGATTTTTTCAGATGGGTCCGTTTCGGACGGATGAACCAGTTCACAATGAACGGCGCAAATCCTCCGATAAAACCGACCACAAGGAAAAGAAATATGTACATATAATCGATCAGAGACGCTTCCGTCATTTCCGCCCTCCAGGATAATTTAGGAATAACACCCAATGGCAATAAAAATTGCCCGGTTGGAGCCATTGAAAAAGACTAAATCATGTTCGCCAAAATTTTTCATATTTTTTAGATTCAAGTTATTTAATGTGTGTTTCACCCACAAATCAATTTAAATTGAATTTAAATATCTATTTTTTATGAATATTTTTATCAAAAATAATTAAAAATAAAGTCCTGAAATTCACCGCGGGGTTTTCAGCAACTCCTATTTTGTGTTACCGTGCTATTTTAATCATAAATTTTTAAATTGCAAGAATTATATCCGTTGAAACTTTTCTTAAAATAGGGTTGCAATACAAAATAATGATTAAAAGATGTTGTTTTTCAGGGAGTTTGGATAGTTCTATATTAAAATATCTGTTGGACTTTTATTGAAAGAATTAAAGAAAAAATCAGAAAACGCAACGGGGCAGTCATCCATACATTGAGTATTTTGAGGATTAAACTTATCGTTTTGACTCGGGGCATCCATGCCTCTCGCCCTTGCGGGCAGCTTTACAGCTGTCCAAATCTGCTATCCTGTAAATTTGCCCTTGATCTTAACGAAAAATCATAGGTTTCCTTCGGGCATTATATAAGGGTAAAAACGCAATTGGTTGCAAAGGTCCAGAAGTATGAGGGGAATATTCCCATCAAAAGAACTCCCCAGCATGCAATTGCCAAGGCAAGTACGGTGGTCCGAGAAGGTTTCGGCATGGTAACCAGCCCTTCGGAAGTATGGAAGTACATCACCACTACCACCCTGAGATAGTAGTAAATCGAAATGGCGCTGTTTATGGCAGCGAATATGACCAGCCATACATAGCCGGCTTTTATGCCTTCGGTAAATATATAAAATTTACCCATGAATCCGGCAGTGGGCGGAATTCCGGCAAGAGAAAACATAAAGACCGCCATGGCCACCCCCATCATCGGGTATTTAAACCCCAGCCCTGCAAAATCGGAGATCTGGTCATATTCCCCTTCCTCTTTCCCGAGAAGCGCCACAATACCGAAGGCCCCGATGTTCATAAACGCATATGCCAGAAGGTAAAACAGCATCCCGGCCTGGGCAAGGCTGGTGCCTGCCACAAACCCTATGAGGATATATCCGGCATGGGCAATACTTGAGTAAGCGAGCATACGTTTTATGTTGTCCTGAGCAAGTGCGATTATGTTCCCGACGGTCATGGTCAGGAGAGCAGCAATCCACATGACGGAAGTCCAGTCCCCTTTGAGAGAAATTAGGGGGACAAGGATAACCCGGATCAGCGCTGCGAAAGCAGCGGCCTTTACGCCGGTGGCCATGTATCCGGTTATCACTGTAGGGGCGCCTTCATAAACATCCGGCGTCCACATGTGGAAAGGAACCATGGAAACCTTGAAGCCGAAACCCACCGTCATCATAATCAACCCGGCAAAAAGGAGTTTTGAATGCAGTATCTGAGGATGACTCGTCATAAAGTTGCCCAACTTTGCAATGTCCAGAGTGCCCGTGGCTCCATAAATCAGTGCAAATCCGTAAAGAAGAAACCCCGAGGCAAAGGCCCCAAGCAGAAAGTACTTTAACGCCGACTCAGCGGAGCGGAGCTTATCTTTATGAAAACCCGCAAGAACGTAAATACAAACCGACATGGTTTCAAGGGCAACAAAAATCAGAATCAGGTTGCCTCCGGCCGCCATTAGAGTCATTCCGCAAGTGGCGAAAAGAATAAGGGCGTAATACTCTCCGCAGTTTATCCGTGAAAAAAACTTCTGGTAATTAATGGAAATCATGATCGTCAAAATCAAGATCAGCAAGACGATCAGGGTGATAAAAAAAGAAAAGCCGTCTGTAAACACCATACCGCTGAAAGAAGAGCCGCCACTGGTCGGCCATGTCACAATCAAACAGGCCAGTGCGATCAAAGAACCGGCAAGTGATATAAAAGCGATGGAAGCAGTTTTTGCTTTCCGCTTGAAGACATCAATAAGCAGTACGAACAATGCAGTTGCAACAAGAATAATTTGCGGCCAAACAGCCGGGTAGCTTATTGCCGGCAGAATGAAATCCAATGTCTCCATTAATTCCTCCAAATTTATTGTGCAAAAAAGCCTCTATGTTACAAAGGCTTGTCTTTTAATATTTCATCCTGGTCTAAGGATCGATCCTGAGATAGTATCAGAGCCGCATTTTTTATCGCCAGGTGAGTATTGGTTTTTCCGGTCGCCTCTTGAACATACATTGCTAAGTCTTTGTTGAATCTGTTGATAAAAAGCGAGACCGAAGCGTCCATTTTTCTCATGAAATATCCCGGAAAAATTCCCATTACAAAAATAAGCACGGCAATGGGAACCATCGTGACTATCTCACGCAGGTTCAGATCCGGAATATTTTTATTTTCATCTTTGTCAACAGGTCCGAACATGACCCGCTGATACATCCATAACATATAAGTAGCCCCAAAGATCATTCCTGAGACGGCAAACACCCCAAAAAGCGGGTACGTTTTGAAAACGCCCACAAGGATCATGAACTCTCCCACAAAACCGTTTGTTCCGGGCACGGCAACCGACGCAAGGGTGACAATCATAAGGAACGTGGCAAAGATCGGCATGACTTTTGCGAGACCTCCGAAATCTTCCATCATCCGGGAATGCCTCCGTTCATAGATGATCCCCACCAGGATAAACAGAGCGCCCGTGTTTATCCCGTGATTCAGCATCTGATAAATGCCCCCTTCAACCCCCTGTATATTTAAGGCAAAAAGCCCGATCATTACATATCCCAGGTGGCTTACGCTGGAGTAGGCCACCAGGCTTTTCATGTCCGGTTGGACCCATGCCACCAGTGCCGCATAAATGATTCCAATAACTGCCAGAACCGCGACAATCGGAAGGAACTGGTGTGATGCATATGGAAAAAGCGGCATTGCAAATCTCAAAAAACCATAAGTTCCCATTTTAAGAAGAACGGCGGCAAGAATGACGCTTCCGGCGGCCGGGGCTTCCACATGGGCATCCGGCAACCAGGTATGGAACGGAAACATGGGAACCTTGATGGCAAAGGCAATGAAAAATGCCATGCAAAGCCAGAACTGGATGGATATCGGTATATGCAGCTTATACAGCTCTAAAAGGTTGAACGTAGCAATTCCGGTGACCTCGTAATTGTAGTAATACAGGTAGATAATCGCCACAAACATGAGCAGGCTTCCGGCCGCCGTGTACAGGAAAAACTTGACGGCGGAATAGATTCGTCTGGCTCCGCCCCAAACCCCGATGAGCAGGAACATGGGGATGAGCATAAGCTCCCAGAAAATGTAGAAGACCACAAGGTCCAGAGATACAAACGCCCCGATCATCGCTGTTTCAAGAAGAAGCATGCTGATCAGAAACGCTTTTACATATTTTTGGATATACGTCCATGAACACAGAAGGCATAAGGGAACAAGGAAAGTGGTCAACACCACCAGCCAGAGGCTTATTCCGTCTATACCGACAAAATAAGAAAGACCCATGCTCTTGACCCAGGAAACATGCTCCACAAACTGCATATGCGGCGTTTCGGAATTAAAGTAAATCGGAAACGCCAGAGAAACCGCGAATTCAAAAAGGGATATTACAAACGCGGCTTTGCGCATAAGATTATAATTTTTTTCTTTATCACCTCGGATAAAAAGAAGCAAAAACACCCCGGCCAGAGGAAAGAAAATAGTGAAACTAATAATCGGGAAATTAAGCTGGTTCATTCTGTCATCTCCAGAAGTTGCTATGTTCAGATGTTGTCCATATAAATTTGGATCATCTTAACTGCTTACCTACGTTACGACCAAACGACATCTCATCCTAAATATACAGTAAAAAAACATAATACATGACAATCGCCACTGTACCCGCTACAAAGGTGACCGCATAGCGTTGCACATAACCGGTCTGGATGTGACGCAGCATGCTGCCGCACCACATGAAAAATTGAGCCGTTTTATTTACAAGGCCGTCTATGATCATAGCGTCGGTAATTTTCCATAAAAAGATACTGAACGTATGTAGCGGTTTGATCACATTCCACTCATACAGTTCGTCAATATACCATTTATTGAGCAGCAGCCTGTAGAGCAAGGGGTTCTTTGCAGCGAGCTTCTCGGGAATGGTCCTGTTTTTCATGTACATCATGTATGCGGTGAAAATTCCGCCAAGTACAATGAATGTGGTAATGACCATAAGGATATATTCAAGCGTGTATGAATGATGGCCGGCGGTTTCCGCCCCGTGCATTATTGCCGTGCCGGTAGCGTCTTGAAAGAGTTTTCCGTCCCCGAGCCCCATAACCGGTTCAAGAAAATGTTCCACAAGATTGCTCCCGCCGAGTGACTTGGGAATGCCGATATACCCGCCCACCACGGAAAGAAAGGCCAGTATCATCAAAGGGACGGTCATGGATTTGGGGGCTTCGTGAATATGTTTTTTCACCTCTTCAGATGCCCTGCATTCGTTGAAAAAAGTCATAAAAATGAGGCGGAACATATAAAAAGCGGTCATGGCTGCGGCAAGCACGCCCATCAGCCACAGCATAAAATTTCCGCCAGGGCTGCTGAAGGCCTTCCATAGGATCTCGTCTTTACTGAAGAAACCGGAAAATCCCGGGAACCCGATGATGGCCAGGGTTGCGATGACCATGGTATAAAAGGTGACCGGCATTTTCTTGCGCAACCCGCCCATATACCTCATATCCTGTTCACCGCTCATGGCATGTATGACACATCCCGAACACATAAAGAGAAGGGCCTTGAAAAAAGAATGGGTCAAAACGTGAAACAGGCCTGCGGTAAAGGCGCCCACTCCCAGACCCAGAAACATGTACCCGAGCTGGCTGACCGTTGAGTAGGCCAGCACCTTTTTGATATCATTATGGGTCAAAGCGATGGTGGCGGCAAAAAATGCGGTCATCCCGCCCACAATGGCAACAATCTGCAAGGCAAGCGGTGACATGGAATAAAGAATGTTGCAGCGAGCCACAAAATATACGCCCGCGGTGACCATGGTGGCGGCATGGATCAGTGCGCTGACCGGAGTGGGGCCGGCCATGGCGTCAGGAAGCCAGACATATAGAGGAATCTGGGCGGATTTGGCCGTACATCCCAGGAAAAACAGAATGCATATCAACGTGATAAGATCCGGTGACAGTAGGGAAGCATGGGAAAATACATCCGCGTATTTTATTGACCATATCCCGTGTTTTCCAAGATTCACGATCAGCAGCAGCATCCCGATGGCAAAGAAAAAATCGCCGATTCTATTTGTAATAAAGGCCTTTTTACCCGCAATCGCAAACTCCTTGGTACTGAACCAGAAGGCGATTAAAAGATATGAGCATAACCCCACGCCTTCCCAGCCCAAAAACATCAAAAGGAAGTTGTCCGCCAGCACCAGGATGATCATGCACAACATAAAGAGGTTAAGGTATGTAAAGTATCTGAAATACGTCCCTTCATCATGCTCATCATGCCACATGTAACCGATGGAATATATATGGATCAAAAAGCCGACCCCGGTGACGAACATGCACATAAACATTGAAATGGGATCGATCTGAAATCCCATTGGGACACTGAATTCTCCGGATTCCATCCATGTGAACCAGATGTAATCGTAGAAACGCTTGTCCGGTTCAAGCCTTAGCATCTGAACAAAAATGGTCAATGTCACGAAAAAAGCCAGCCCCACCGAACCGCAGGCGATCCAGTGTATAATACTTTTATTTGCTTTTTCTATACGACGGCCGAAAAGACCATTTACCAGCACTCCAATGAGGGGCAAGGTAGGAATCAACCATACATAATCAAACATTGCATAAACCTCTATTTACCATTTTAGCAAATTAAACTTGTCTATATTGATGGATCCGGTTTTCCTGTACAAAAGGACAAAAATTGCCAGTCCGACCGCTGCCTCGGCCGCCGCGACGGCCATGATGCACATCACCATGAATATCCCTTCAGGGGAACTATTGGCTCGACTGAAGGTGACAAAGGCAAGATTAACAGCCCCGAGCATGATCTCTATGCACAGAAACACAACAATAGCGTTTTTGCGGGTGATCACCCCGCCGCAACCTATTGTAAATAGTATCGCCGATAAAGTGAGATAGATGTTTTGATATTCAACCATTACAGTAATACCTTATTTTTCGAACAAATAATCGATTAATCAATCTTTTTTCGCCAGGTAAACAGCACCCACAATTGCCGCCGTCAGAAGGACAGACACCAGTTCAAAGGGAAGGAGTCCCTCGGCAAATATATAATTTGAAAGCAGTTCCACCTCTCCGAATTTTATCATGGCCGGATCCGTCATGGATCCTTTTAACGCCATGGGACCGAATCCTACCCCGATGATAAACAGCCCGATCAATAAAAGGGCCACCAGCAAATACCGTCCGTTTAAAACATTTTTCAAAGGTTCTGCACTTTCATCCGAAACCCGCAGGTTCAGCATCATAATCGCATAAATGATAAACATCATGATTGCGCCTGCGTAAACAATCACCTGCAGAATTGCGATAAACTGAAATTTTAATAACAGAAACAGAACCGCAAGAATAAAGCAGTGTCCCACCATCCACATGGCGCTGTGAACGGTATTTCGGGAGAATATGACCATTACGGCGGTAGCGATGGCGATGATGCCACAAATCAATATCAGTGCCTGTTCCATGAGCAAAAGCCTTTTTTAAATACTGTTTTCGAAGAACATCCCCTGTCGAGAAGATGTTCGTACGTTGAGTTATTTTCCCGTGAACCGAAACTTTTCCGGGGTTTTCAGTTTTTCAATATCAAAAATAAAATCTGACCGGTTGTAGTCGATATAATCATAAACCTCCGTCAATGTAATGGCCCCTTTGGGGCAGGCCTCTTGACAAAACCCGCAAAATATGCATCGGAGTTCATTTATGACAAATTTTTTAGGATATCGTGTCTTTCCCTCTTCCTCATACGGAACAATAGTGATGGCCTCGGATGGACAAATCCGGGCGCACAGGCCGCATGCCACGCATTTGAGTTCCCCTTTCTCGTCAACCTCGAGTCTGTGGAGACCTCTCCAGCGCTGGCTCCGTTGTGTCTTCTCGGTGGGGTACTGAAGGGTCACCGGCTTTGTAAGAAAATTCTTGAATATAAAAGAAAGTCCTCTAAAAAGGGGCTTAACGTATTTTCCATTTTCAGGACGATCTTTACTCACATGTATAACATCGGTCTCTTTCATTATCTTACCCGTTTTTTCAGGATAGTATATAATATTTGACGAATTCATAAAAAGCAGAACTCATCATAACACTGCCATCACCAGTCCCGTGACCAGAACATTAAGAAGCGCCACGGGAAGAAGAAACTTCCACTCAAGCTTCATGACCTTATCGTAGCGCAACCGGGGAAAAGTAGCCCTCACCCAGATGCACAGAAAGATGACGGCAAACATCTTTAGAAAAAACCAGACCACGCCGGGAACAAAGGCCGGGCCGTGCCATCCTCCCAAAAATAGCGTTGCGACCAGGGAGGCGAAAACAATCATGTGTATGTATTCGGCCAGGAAAAACAGCGCAAATTTCATACTGCTGTACTCCACGTTGTATCCGCAGCATAGCTCGGACTCGGCTTCGGGCATGTCAAAGGGGGTCCGGTTTAATTCAGCAATTCCACTGATCAGAAAAACAAGGAAGGCGATCGGCTGCTTAAAAACATTCCACACTCCGGTCTGGGCATTCACCATGTCAACGATACTAAAGGAGCCGGTAATCATGATAATGCTTATCACAGCAAATGCCATTGAAATTTCGTAGCTTATGATCATGGCTGACCCGCGCAGCCCGCCCATATACCCGTACTTGTTCCCTGAAGACCATCCCCCAAGAATGTTTCCGTAAGAACCAAGGGTTGAGAATCCGAGAACAAAAAGGATGCCAATGGACGGATTGGCAAGGTAGAGGTTGATTTTTCGTCCGAAAATCGTGACCGGAGGACCAAAAGGGATCACGGAAAGCAGAATAATGGCGACCGCAATACTGATCGCAGGGGCTAACACAAAGACGGTCTTGTCTGCGTTTTCCGGGATAAGATCCTCTTTGAATAAGTTCTTGATCCCGTCTGCAATCGGCTGGAGGAGCCCGTGAAACCCGACCCGCATGGGTCCGTATCTCAGCTGCATATGTCCCAGCACCTTCCGTTCCATATAGGTTGTGTAAGCAGCTATCAAAAGAAACACACTGAATATCACAATCAGTTTGATTACAGGAATTATTAAATATTCAACCATCTGGGTTACTCCCTCATGCAGCTTTTTTAATCTTGACCGCGCTGACCTTAAACTCGGGTATCTTTGCCACCGGGTCGACAATTGAATGTGTCAGGATGTTTGCCGGAGCTTCATGAAAATGGAACGGCATAAAAACCATCCCGAGTTGGGTACGCTCTGTGAGCTTTACTTTGACTTTTATGCTACCCCGCCGTGATGTAATCTCTATAAATTCCCCGCCTGATATGTTCAACGCTTCCGCATCCACGGGGTTTATTTCGGCAATAGCTTCCGGGCAAAGACGATTCAGGCCGGTGCCGCGCCGGGTCATGGTTCCGGTATGGAAGTGCTGAGGATTCCGACCGGTGCTGAGCAAAAACGGGTACTCGTCATCGACTGGCTCGGCGGGCGGTATGTAATCGATAGCAAAGAAAAGTCCCTTGCCTCTGGCGAATTTTCCCATATGAAGCACGGGTGTCCCGGGATGGTCTTCATCCGGACACGGCCAGCTAATCCCGCCTTTTTCGATTCGCTTGTAGGTGATCCCCTTATAACTCGGGGTTAACAGGTTTATCTCCTCCATGATTTTTTCCGGTGTTGACGCGGGCATGGTATAGCCCATCCGTTTTGCGATTTCGCTGATAATCCAGGTGTCTTCTCTGGCTTCTCCCGGAGGTTCCACAGCCTTTCGAACTCTCTGGACCTTGCGTTCGGTGTTTGAAACCGTTCCGTCCTTTTCCGCAAAACAGGTTGCAGGAAGCACAACATCGGCCAGTTTTGCCGTCTCCGTAAGGAATATATCCTGAACCACAAAAAATTCGAACCCTTCTATACCTTTTTCTATATGATGTTTGTCCGGATCGCTCAGCACGGGATTTTCTCCCATGACGTATAGGGCTTTTATTTGTCCGGTCTCGCCACCGCTGAACATTTCAGTGACGGTTATGCCGGGCGTGGACGGAAAGCCTTCCACCCCCCATGCATCTGCAAACTTTTTCCTCACGTCATCCACGGTCACCGCCTGATACCCGGGAAAGACATTGGGCAAGCCGCCCATATCACAGGCACCCTGGACGTTATTCTGGCCTCGGAGCGGATTGACTCCGCCGCCTTCCTTGCCCACGTTCCCGCAAAGCATGGCCAAGTTGGCACAAGACTTGACGTTATCCGTGCCGGTGATGTGCTGGGTTATCCCCATGGTGTAAAGGATTGCCGCAGGTTCGGCCTTTGCATAGAGCCGGGCCGCGGCATGAAGGTCTTCATCAGAAATCCCGGTAATTGACGACACGTGTTCCGGAGTATATTTTTCAACGCAGCTTTTCAGCTCCTCAAAACCTTCCATCCGCTCATCGATGTAAGCCTGATCCTGCAAGTTCTCTTTTATAATGATGTGCATGAGCCCGTTTATCAACGCAACATCGGAGCCCGGATTGTGTCGCAGCCAGAGTGTGGCATGATCCACCAGCTCGATACGCCTGGGGTCGATCACAAGGAGATCTACCCCGTGCTGATGGATGGCCTCCATCACGTAGTTGGCAATGATGGGATGATTATCCGTGGTGTTGGTTCCGATGGCCAGGATAACTTCGGACTTGAGAACATCGCTGATGGGGTTTGTCATGGCCCCGCTTCCCAATGTGGCGGCAAGACCTGCCACCGTTGAAGAATGTCAGAGCCGGGCGCAGTGATCCACGTTGTTGGTCCCGATCACCGCGCGCATGAATTTTTGAAAAAGAAAGTTCTCCTCATTGGTACACTTGGCCGAGGTAAGTCCGGCGATACTGTCCGGGCCGTGCTCATCACGAATGGCTTTGAACTTTTCGGCCACGGTATCAAGAGCCTCTTCCCAGCTTGCCTCCCTGAAAGAACCGTTTTCTTTTATCAGCGGTTTTTTAAGACGGCTTTCGTCTCCGATGAATTCATATCCGAAACGCCCCTTGACGCAAAGGCTGCCCTGGTTTACACCCGTGTCCACATCAGTAGTAACGCCGATCACCCGGTTGTCCATTACGTTCAACTCAAACTGACAACCGCAGCCGCAGTAGGTGCAGGTAGTCTGAACCTTCTTGACCAGCCAGGGTCTTCCCTTGTACCTGGACAGATTCTCGGTCAGGGCACCGGTGGGACATACCATGAGGCATTCCCCGCAGGACTTGCATTTATCAGGATCCACGACAATCCTGGCATTTTCTTCCTCCCCCTCCATTGATAGGGCCCCGATCTGTTTGAGATCCCGGCATGCCGCAACGCATCGTCCGCACAGGATACATCTGTCTGCCCAGTAACGGATCAGTGTTGTGGAATAGGTATCATCTCTTTTTACCTTGCGGGGTTCATACGGGACATCCTCGATACCGAGTTCGTACACGATATCCTGAAGTTCGCATTGCCCGGCCTGGTCACATACGGGGCAGTCAAGGGGGTGGTGTTTCAATATCTTTTTTAGATTTACCGTGCGCTGCTCATGGAGAGCCTTTGAATCCGTAGTGACAACAAGGCCTTCTGAAACCGGAGCCGCACAGGAATTAACAGGCTCTTTCTCTCCCTCAATCTCAACAATACATATATTGCACGACTCGAGGGGCGGCAGCCTCTTGTGGTAACAGAGGGTTGGAATATGAATACCTGCTTTTTCAGCGGCCTTGAGAATCGTCGTCCCCTCGGGAACCTCAACCTCACTTCCGTCAATCGTTAACCTGACCATACTCATCTTTCCCTTTTCCGGTCACATGTATAAATGAAATCTATCTGTATATGTAAAATCCTAAGCCTTACCTGTCGATTTCGCCTAAAACAACATCGATGCTCCCGATGATGGCGATGGCATCCGCCACCATATGCCCTATCATAAGACGGGGAAGCGCACTGGCCAGGTAAAAACATGGAGACCTTATTTTAAGCCGGTAAGGATGTTCACTCCCGTCGCCAACCAGGTAAAACCCGAGCTCTCCTTTGGCCCCTTCAACCGCATGATAGACCTCCGCTTCAGGAGCGACGGGGCCTTTTACGTGGATCATGAAACGCCGGATCAGCGCACTGATATCCTTTTGCACTTCGTCTAATTCGGGGTTGCTTATCCATGGATTGTCGACAGTTACCGGTCCTTCAGGCAAATTTTCAATCGCCTGGTCAATAATTTTAAGGGACTGGCTGAACTCCTCCATACGCACCAGGTAGCGGTCGTATACATCTCCTTTATCCCCAACCGGTATCTGAAAATCAAAATCATCATAGCTGCTGTACGGGAATGCCTTTCGCAGGTCATAGGCCACCCCGGACCCTCTGAGGCTGGGGCCGGTAAATCCGTAATTAACCGCTTCTTCCGCAGAAATGGTTCCGATGTCCATGGTCCGCGTCGTCCATATCTTGTTTTCCGTTAAAAGCTTATGGTAACCGTCAAGCCCCTTGGGAAACCATTTTACAAAATCTCTCACCATTTCTATGAATTTGGGCGTTGCGTCATGAGCCACTCCGCCGATACGGAAAAAAGTGGGAGTCAGCCGGTATCCGGCGACCTCTTCATTAATGTCCATAATCATTTCCCGGTCCCTGAACGCGTAAAAAACGACGCTCATAGCGCCGATGTCTAGGGCATGGGTGCCGATCCACAGATGGTGGCCCATGATTCGCGCAAGCTCTGCCATGATCACCCTGAGATACTGGGCCCGCTTGGGCACCTCGATTCCCATCAGTTTTTCCACGGTCACGCAGTAGCCCATATTGTTTGCCGAAGCTGATGCATAATCAAGCCTGTCGGTAAGGGGGATTATCTGTTGATAGTTCCGGTTTTCAGCAAGTTTTTCGATCCCACGGTGCAGATAACCGATACGGGGAGTTGCGTTTACAATGGTTTCACCTTCCAGTTCCAGTTCGATGCGGAGTACACCGTGTGTCGCGGGATGGTGGGGTCCCATGTTCAGGTACATTTTTTTGCTTTCAGCCATGATTTCTACACTCGTCTTTTACTAAGGTATTTGAAATCGTTATTTGAAAAAACCGATTATCGTGTGAAAACAGAAAGCCTCCTCTACGTGTAATCCTCGATGGTTTCCGGATCAAACGGTTTGTCAAAGTCCTTTCCCTCAAGGGGGAAGTCCTTGCGCAACGGATGCCCCTCAAAATTTTTCCAGGTAAGGATGCGTTTTAGATCAGGATGGTCTGAAAATGGTATTCCCATAAGATCATAAACTTCTCTTTCTGCCCAGTCTGCGGAGTGCCAGATACTGCTCACGCTCGGTATTTCTTCCCCTTCTTCCGCCTTAAGTCTTACAATGAGGCGGCTGAAATCCTTTGTTGACAAGAGAACATATACCAGATCAAAACGGGGCGTTCTGGGGGTATAGTCAATTCCCAGTATATCGATGAGCAGGTCATAGGGAAGGTCAGGGTTTTCTTGAAGCACACGCATGGTTTCATAAAACTGGCTTTTCGCCAAAGTGATCTCCCGCTGGCCCTTGTTTTCACATTCGTTTACAAGCGCTTCCGGAAATTTTTTATTGATAGTTTGGATAACGTTTTTGTAACTCATTCGCTTCCATCCTTTTTTTCAGCGTTCAACCGGTAAAATCCGGCCTCTGGTCCAGTCTTTCCGTCCTTATTTTTTCCTGAATTTTCATGAGACCGGCAAGTACCGCCTCAGGACGCGGAGGACAACCGGGTATATAAACATCCACCGGTATGATCTGGTCCACCCCCTGGACCACGGCGTAGGTTTGAAACACACCCCCGCAAGAAGAGCAAGACCCCATGGCGATGACCCATTTGGGATCCGCCATCTGATCGTATACCCTTTTAACCATAACCGACATCTTTTTAGTCAGTGTCCCTGAAACGATAAGTAAGTCCGCCTGCCGGGGTGACGGACGGAAAACCTCGGAGCCAAACCTGGAAATGTCAAAATTGGACAGTGTACTTGCAATCATCTCAAGGGCACAGCATGCAAGGCCGAACGTACACGGCCACACGGAGTTGCTCCGTGACCAGTTGACCAGTTTCGTCAAACTTGTAACCATATAGTTTTCACCCTGCAGATAATTTTCTATTCCCATTCCAGCGCTCCCTTTTTCCATACATAAATGTAACAAATCAGAAGAATCAGCATAAAAATAAGCATTTCCGCGAATCCGAACAGGCCGAGTTTTTTGTAATAGACGGCCCACGGATACAGGAAGACGGCTTCGAGGTCAAAAACAAGAAAGAGCAACGCGATGATATAAAATTTGACCGGGGTATCGGTGTATTGAGCGCCTTCGCTGGGAAGCCCGCATTCATAAGGCTCGTTTTTGACTTTAAACTTACGCTTGGGGCCGAGGATATGTGAGAGAAAGACGGTCACGCCGGCGAAGAGAATGGCGAGAATTACGGTATAGAGGATAGGATAATATTCTGTCAGCATATCTGATCGTGCCTCCGAATCCTTTTTTAGGCCGTACCTCAATTGTGCTGAAATTATGCTTGTTTTAGCACAAATCTTATTCTGCAATAATAAGGCACAGGCCTGAAATGTTATCACCGTGCGCTTTTTTTCCTTTGCTTACAAGGAGCGTAAAGCGCATTGTAACCAGATAGAATATAATTAAGTCGGGTTTCTTATCTCAGAAAAAGGAAGGGGTCAAGAAAAAAATGATATTTTTGAACAAAACAGAAGATATCTTTTGGAAAAATTGAGTTCATAAGCAACCCCGTCCGGCAATTGCTCATCCTCAATCATGAAAAACCGGGTTTAACCTAAAACTATCGTTAAGACCAGGTAGTGCCTTCATCCGTGCTGTTTATAATTGATAGACTGCCGGCGATAGTTACGCGAACTCCCATAAAGACTCCGCTGGAATTTTTTAAATATACTTGATAATCTGGGAATGCCACAGGTGGCGAACTTTTAGATATGCGCAACCCCCTAGTATTAAACCCATATTTATTTGTTGTATCTGTAGAGCCATAAATATCTACACTATTTTCTAATGTACCGTTAGTTACGATAATTTCGCCTGCGTCCAAGGTCCAGTTCAAGGGTGAAGATGCATCTAAAAAAACGGTATACGTGTCGCTCGAAATGTCAAATATTGCAACCGCGGCTGTATTGTTTTTTACTGCCATAGATCTCGCCATGTTCATGTCATCATAAATATGTCTTACTGAGGTTTGCAACCGGTGCCTGGGAAGCCAGGAAAAATAACTGGGTATGGAAATGGCTGCCATTATACCCAAAAGGGCAAGGGTAACGGTCAGTTCGATTAACGTGAAACCTTTATTATTCATCAATGTCCCCCATAAACAAAGCAATCTGTGTTTTATCGCCGCTAACCGACGGATAGGTATCAATCATTACTCCTTCATTGTCTTTAAAAAAAACCAAAAAAGCGGCTGATTTCGGGTCATCGCTATCGGGTGACGCAAATTCTCGTTCAACCCGTATTGACCAGCCGGTTTTGCTCATATGACATTTGTAATATTCTAATACGTTTTTCCATGAATCGTTGGTTTCAAGCTCGGCATAACACCCGTCCTTCAGGCGCATTTGGTTTACAATCTTGGAATCCGGATAACGGAAAACCTTGCCGTTAAAAAAAAACGGCATTCTATCCGCACATCCTCCAATAAGGTATAATATTATCAGTACAAAAATAAATTGGATAAAAGACGTTAATTTCATATGTCAGCCCTTGTGTATTCTATTTTCTATAATCGCAACACGGTTCAGCTGAGTTATTGCAAAAACCATGCAAAAGTTACAAACACATAGAAAAAAATCTAGAATTGATTAAATTCCGGCAGGTTGTGTTAAACAAGCAAATTGCATGACCCGGAGTATTGCGACAATATTCGGCAATGTCTTTGCCATTTTTGGGCGAGTTTTACGGTCGCAAGCTTTACAGTCTTTGTGGGGAATTTATATAAAAAATAACGTGGGGTTATCCATGAATACCGCAGAGATTGGACTTTTTACGAAACCGTCCTATTTAATCCACAAACAAAGACACGATCTTAAACCGGGCAACATCAACCAGCCCTTTATCCGTGATTTTTAGCTCGGGAATAACGGGAAGTGCCAAAAACGAGAGTGTCATAAAAGGATCGGCAAGTCCTGTGCCCAACTCCCTGGCAGCATGGATCAGGCGGTCTATCTTATCACGCACCGCTTGAATGGGTTCTAAGGACATAAGCCCTGCGATGGAAAGGGCAAGATCAGCACAGACCTTTTTATCATATACTGCCGCCAGACCTCCTCCCATTTTGACGATGGCCCGGATCGCAACCTTCATATCATCATCATTGGTTCCCACAACAATGATATTGTGGGAGTCATGGGCCACACTTGATGCAATGGCTCCCCGTTTCAAGCCAAACCCTCTGACAAACCCTTTTCCCACATTGCCCGATCCGGTATGCCGTTCAACAACCGCAATTTTCAAAATATCACGAGAGGTGTCGGCAACGGCCTTGCCTTCCCATATCATCGCCTCCATTATGCGTTGCCCGGTTATTACCTGGTCCGGCACGATATCCATGACTCGGATGCGCCCTTTTGTCGCCGGGATGGAAAGATCTATTTGTTTCGTGTCTACGTTCATGGACGACGGTACAAGAACAGGATCGGGGGGGGCAATTTCAGGTGACATCTTGCCATTTTCAGCCACCAGAACGCCGCCGGAATACACGGCTTCCATGTATGGGGAGTCAAGATCTGAAAACACCACCAAATCCGCTCTTCGGCCCGGGGCAATCGCACCAACAGTTTCGATCCTGAAATATTCGGCAGGGTTTATCGTGGCCATTTGAATCGCAATCACAGGGTCAATGCCGGCAAATATGGCTTTACGAACCATTGAATCAATATGCCCTTTTTCCAGGATGTCCTGGGGATGTCTGTCATCCGTGCACCACATCATACGCCGAGCGGTTCGTTCGTTTACCACCGGGATCAATGCTTCCAGATTTTTCGCGGCCGTCCCCTCCCGGATCATGATGTGCATTCCCAAATTAAGTTTTTCTTTTGCCTCCCGTTCCGTGGTACATTCATGGTCACTCAAAATTCCCGCGGATATATACGCGCAAAGGTCATGACCGGAAAGTCCGGGCGCATGACCGTCCACGGGTTTGTGGCCTTTTTTAGCCATCTCTATTTTTCTCAAAACTTCCGGATCTTCATGGATTACCCCCGGATAATTCATCATTTCGGCCAATGCCAGAATCTGATCATGGCCCATAAACGGCAACAGATCCTCTGCCGTAAGTGCTGCACCCGAAGTTTCCATGGTTGTGGCGGGAACGCAGGACGGAAGAGTAAAATAGATATTCATGGGCTGACCCCGGCTCGAGGCAAGCATATAGTCTATTCCCTCGGCACCGAGCACATTGGCAATTTCATGGGGATCCGCCACCACGGTGGTGGTGCCGCAAGCAACCACGGCACGGGCAAACTGGGTAATACCGGTCATTGAACTTTCAATATGAACGTGGGCATCAATAAAACCGGGAGCCACAAAGCGTCCTCCCATATCCACCGTTTTTTTAGCATCATACGAACCGAACCCGACGATACACCCGTGGGCAACAGCAATATCACCGTCAAAAATTTCCCCTGAGAAGACATTGATGATCCGTGCATTGGCCAAAACAAGATCAACCGGTTTTCGGCCCCGTGCCGATCTGATCATATTTTTCAAATTCATATAACCTCTTTAAACCAATTTGCGTCTCGAAATTTCTACAACCATATGAAATCAATAGTCTTTTAATGGCAAGCTCTTTGTGCCATCGGAACGGAATGCTGGAATGCTGGAATATTGGGAGTAAAGGTGGAAATAAACCATTTTAATTGTAAAAAACTCCTTCAAACCCATCATTCCATTCCTCCATCATTCCATTATTCCAATTGGGCCTGCCCGCTCGTGCCTTGCAATGGCAGGCGGGGCAAAGCCCCTAAATTCTTTTCTTTATGGTCCGGCTGAATCGGGTAACTCTTTCCAATATATCTTCCAGGTCTAGGGTCAGCAGGTTCTTATTTCTGACAAGAATTCTTCCGGCAACCATCACATCTCTTACATCCGAACCCTGAGCCGTATAGATAAGGTGGGATACGGAGTTATACATGGGAATCAGGTGGGGTTTGTCAGTATCGACGATAATGACATCGGCCTGCTTGCCCGGTTCAAGGGAGCCGACATGTTTATCAACGCCTATGGCTTTTGCACCCTCTCGGGTCGCCATTTTCAATACGGTCACGGCATCCATGACCGTGGGATCGAAAAGATTCACCTTATGAAGCTTGGCGGCAGTGTCCATTTCCCGGAAAAGATCCAAATCATTGTTGCTGGCACACCCGTCCGTACCCAGACCCACGGTTACGCCGGCGTTTATTAGACTCGGAACCGGTGCAATGCCTGAGGCAAGCTTCATATTGCTCTGGGGATTATGAGAAATCTTTGACCGGCGTTTTGCGATGATCTCGATGTCATCATCATCCAGCCATATGCCGTGAACCATCAGCGTATTTTCATCCAGGATGCCGATTCTATCCAGATACTTGACCGGAGTCGTGTGCTGTTCGGTCTGAATCCGTACATATTCGCTTTTGGTTTCAGCCGCATGTATCTGGAAAAGAAGTGCTTTTGAATCACAAGCGGCTTTGGCCTTTTTTAGTGTCGCTTCGGAACAGGTATACGGAGAATGGCAAAATATCGAGGGGGTTATTAACGGAGATACACCTTGCCATTTTTCGACATACCCCAACGTATTCCTGATATTGTCTGACGGATCCGGCACGCCCGGCGCGGGAAAATCGATAACGCCTTGTCCCAATACACCCCTGATTCCTGATGTATAAACCGCCGATGCAACGTCATTCTCGAAAAAATATCCGTCACAGCAGGTCGTTGTTCCCGATAGCAGCATTTCCGCACAAGCTAAAAGTGTCCCAACCCGGACAGTTTCCGGGGTTAAATATTTTGCTTCGCACGGAAAGATGAATTTATCCAGCCATAGCGCCAGAGGAAGATCATCGGCAAGCCCTCTGAACAATGTCATGGGAAGATGAGTATGGGTATTTACCAGGCCGGGCATAATGATGCCGCCGTTGGCATCAATTATTTCTTTTGCCTCAGGCAGAGGCTTATCATTCGCCCCTGCTTCAATTCTTTCGAGCTTTCCTTTGGTTATACAAACCACGCCGTTTTCAATGATGTCAAAATCAGAATTAACCGTGATAATGAGACCGTTATGTATGACAATATCAAAAACCATTTGTTTCCTTTAAGAGTAGGCCTTAAAAACTTTTCGTTCGTATTTCAACGGAATATATTTGTAAATTCCCCGATAACCCTTCATGATATAATCCTATTTTTTTGTCAAGATCGCTTGACGAATAAAAACACTCCGGGTAAAAAAACAGCACGGATGCCGAGCGGATTAGGACAAAACACATATCGCCGAAAGGATAACTCATGAAGCAGGCAGATATTATCATAAAAAATGGCACGATTTTGACCTTGGATTCAAAAAATTCTATTTTTGAAAACGGCTTTTTATGTATTCGCGGCGACAGTATTTCCAAAATCGGGACCGGAACGCCCACGTCATTTAAAGCCGAAAAGGTCATAGATGCCCGGGGCGGTCTGATTCTTCCCGGCCTGGTGAACTGTCATACCCACGCAGCCATGAGCCTTTTTCGGGGGCTTGCCGATGACCTTCCTCTCATGGAATGGTTAAACAACTACATCTTTCCGGCAGAGCGCAACATGGATGCGGAATTTGTTTACACCGGAACCCTGCTTGCCCTTGCAGAAATGATCCTGTCCGGCACAACCACATTCTGTGACATGTATCTGTTTGAAGACCAGGTGGCAAGGGCGGCTCGAAAAGCCGGGATAAGATGTCTGGTGGGAGAAGTCTTGTACGATTTTCCCTCTCCAAATTACGGACCCGTGGAAAAAGGTCTGGAGTATACCGAATCGTTGATTCAAAAATGGCAAAAGGATCCCCTGGTATCCATTGCCGTAGAACCTCATTCCCTTTTTACCTGCAGCCCGGAACTCCTTACCGCGTCTAATGAACTGGCTTTAAAATATAAGGTGCCGCTAATTATCCATGTGGCAGAGACATTAACCGAAGTTTCCGAAATAAAAGAAAAATACGGAAAAACACCGGTAAAACATCTGGACTCATTGGGGCTCTTAGGCCCTCACCTGATCGCAGATCATTGCGTTCATATTGAGGATGCGGATATAAAAACAATGGCCGTACACGGGGTAAACGTGGTTCATAATCCGGAAAGCAATATGAAGCTGGCTTCCGGTATTGCCCCGATTCCCCAAATGCTTTCACAGGGCGTGACCGTAGGATTGGGAACGGATGGTTGCGCGTCCAATAACAACCTGGACCTTTTTTCAGAGATGGATACGGCCGCCAAACTTCACAAGGTGAACACCTTTGATCCTACCGTCATGGACGCTCGTTCCGTGTTAAAAATGGCCACTATCCATGGAGCAAGGGTGTTGGGGCTTCAGGATGTCACCGGCTCTCTGGAAGTCGGGAAAAAGGCGGATGTCATTGTGATAGACACTCATAAACCTCATCTCACCCCCATGTATAATGCAACATCTCACCTGGTCTACGCCGCCAGGGGAAACGATGTCAGCCACTCCATTATCAACGGTCAACCGGTTATGGAAGATCGTAACTTACTAACGCTGGATATTACTGAAATTATGGCGCGGGCCAGAGAAATGTCGATTCGTGTGAGGTCGTGGCTGTGATTTTGAATTTCGGCCACGCGCAACGCAGGCGCTTGCGCCGCGTGTTCTGATTTGCCTGCAGGGTGTGATGACGTGGACACCCGCCAGTCTGTTGATCATAAGGAGTGGGAGGTAGAGTCCGGTTTTTTTTGTTTTTCAATATAAAAACGCCATTGGCAAAACATATCGTCAGGATGAGGATCCGGAGGAGCGAAACGGCACTCAACTCCAATGGAAGGATCTATTACCTGAGCAAAGCTTGTAAATTCACCCCGGTGCATTTCCTTGCAGTCAAACTCTCCCAGACCGCGCCTGAGCCTGGCTTCCTGTGTGGGGCAGGACGGCACGGAGATGATCACCTCCCCGTCCGATTCTTGAATTTCATATCCGACCAGGATGCACCAGGGGAACAACTTCAAAGCCTTCACAAAACCTTTAAGCCCTCGTTCCCGGATGTGAAACCGGGAGATCAGATCTTTTGCGGCCATTGAGGAAACCCGTCCCCACACCTTCTCATTAAGTCGCTCTGCTGTGGGCTGGTCAAAGCGCTCCGCCATATAGAGAAACCAAAACGCATCAACCACTCTGTAGTGCCATAGGAGAAATTCGATATATTTTCTGAGTTCCGGTGCGTCCATTCCTTCAAAAATATCCATTTTCATGAGTTTCTTCCCCTTTTCTATTGCGAACCGCATGCATGTATACTATTAAATCTTGGTCAAAAATGGAAGTTAAGGGTCAAGGAGGGGGGTAACACCTGGTCGGGAGATAGCGACCAAAGGAAACTTCTGCCTTTACCCCCCCTCCTTTTCCCTTTGTGAGTGCTTCCGCTACCGGTATCAGAGGAAAAAAAAGCCCTTCAAACTCTTAAAGCTTGAAGGGCTGCACCCAGTTTACTTGACCCTTATCGTATTTATTAATATACACTCTGTTGCACCGCAGAGATGAAACCTATACAAATTGAGCATTTTTCAAAGGTCTCAAGATGAGTATATCTTAAGGCAGGTCTTCTGACTTCCGGTTCTTCCTAGTTTCCGCGCCTTCCCACCTGGTTAAAAGCAGTCAGTGGCATGTTGCAGATTTCGTCACCGGTCACAGCGGCGGGACCGCTCTCGATTCTCACGGGATTCCCTATTAAGCCAACTCGGCACCTTGATCATATTATTAAATAATATTTTAATATATGTCAAGAAGTGGTTTCAAAACCTCCCCTCAGGCCCAATTCCTGTGTTGGGCCGAAGGATTCAATACTCGAAATATTAAATATATTCCTCCGGTTGAATCCCTCGCCCCGCCTTGACCTTGAACCTGATTGAAGATTATGAAACCACTTCAAGTCATTAAAATGCGTCTGCCAGAGCAAACGCATTCTAATCCCAATACATAGAGACCGCTCCGCGACGGCGTGTATCTCTTTCCAACCGACTGAAACTTGTGCTTAAGCACCCGTAAGCCCGAGCCGTGCCAGAGGTGTTAAGAACACTTCGTCGCTAAATTATCCCATTGATTTTTTAGGTCATAATTTCATTCGGCTCAGGATAACGCGTGCTAAAGCCCTTCAAACAGTCAGTCGGTTTCCAAGAGAAACACGCCGTCGCTACGCTGAAGCGCAATCAAATGCGTCTGCATCCAAAATGTGAACTTATTTTAGAGCGAGATCTAAGCCTTTGTTTATTATGACTTGTGTTGATGAACTCGTAAAAAGTCCGATTTAGACGGTTTCGTAAAAAGTTCAAATTCAAGGCGAGCAAATTTTGTAATCATGAGGCGTACTTTTCGTACGTTGAATGATTGCGAAATGCAGCACAACGCAGAAGTTGGACTTTTTACGAGACCGTCAGTGTTTGTACCAGATCCTTGACCGAGCGCATGTATTCATTCATCCCATAATAAAATATGGTGTTGTGATCGGCTCCGGGTATCTTTAGCAATTTTTTATCTGAAGCGGGACAGACATCAAAAAGGGCCTGGGCATCACTGAAGGGTATGATATGATCATATTCAGCGTGGATAAAACGTGAAGGTTTGTAAAAATTTTGAATTTTATCGATATTGCGAAGCCCCGCTTGCTCCCGGATTTCCATGGCCTTGATATTCACTCCGAGCAATTTTAGCAAAGGCGTAAAATAGGCAAACCCGCTGTCAATAATGAGTCCGTCTATCTCATCCGGATAGCTTGCTGCAAGCTCAAGGGCGGAGGCGCTGCCCAAAGACCGTCCCATGACAATCAAGGCGCCGGTATATCCATGGGTACTGAACCACCGCCTCAAATAATCGAAGACCGCATGGCAGTCACGCATCATCCCGGTTACGGTGGGCGTTCCGGTTGAGCGACCGTACCCGCGGTAATCTACAGGCAAAAAATTACTGCCGATACTCGAGTACATGGGGCCCAAATCGTTATAGTCTGATACAATCTCTCCATTGCCATGAAAAAAGAGTATTACGGGAGCGGCTTTATCTGAGCCGTGAAGTCGTGCACCGATGAAAAGGCCGTCTTCTACGGGTATGTCAAAGTCCTTTACATTCTCACTGGGTGGTGATGTGGATTCTTCAGGCCTTGGATGAAATAAAAACCGAAGAATCTCGGGACGGTCAAAGGCGGAATAATCGATCCGTAAGACATCAGTCATAGATGTTTTCCTTTTGTTTTAACCAGTTGTAAGTTCTCAAATAATTGATAGGTCGGGGAGTTTGTTCCAATGTAATCGCTCCATGAATAATCCGCAACTACACCGTACAAACTCATGAATAAGGGCTCGTAACGAAAAAACAGTATATCAATATTTAAATAAATGGATTCGGTAGATATCCTTTTTTATCTTTTCATTACAAACTTATAAAAGCGCTGTTTTTTTGCAACGATCCCTAATGCATTCAAACAGTGTACGATTTCGTTGCTGATCATTCATTCCGCTTAATTTGGGGCGCTAAAAGAAAAACTCCCTGACCCCTCAAATAATTAAGATGCCTACCGGAGATATGATCCTATCGGTTATGGTATTTTCTTTCGTAACAGGCCGTGATAGTATTTGGTTAACTTTACAAATGCTTCGGGGCTCCCCCCTTTATCCGGATGGTGCTTTAAGGCCATCTTCCGGTATAGACGGTTAAAACATTTGAGATCCATCTTCTTTAAGTTTTCCCACCTTGTTTCAAAAAGTCTTGCGGCCTCCTCCATGTTCACTCGCACTTTTTTCGGCGGAAGGTAAGTCCGGTGACGATTCATGAATTCGTTAAGGTAATCCTGGAAAAGGGAAGGCCGGAGAAATTCGTTATCGAAATACATGATCACATATTTGATCAAATAGTCTTGCAACCTGTCTGACGTCTCCATGCCGGCCCAAAATTTTTTATCATCATTAAGCCGGCAAACCGCATCAACAAAAAATTCATCCATCTTGATTTGGTTTAAATCATGAGGCCTTTGAGCGGCAATGAGTTCGAGAAAAAAACGCTGAAGATCAAAAATGGTGTAAACGTATGTTCTCAATTCGTTGGGCTGAAGAATGCGCTCTTCAACCAGAAAGTACTGCTCAATCTCATCACGTGATTTCCCGTGGAGCACTTTAAATAGCTTGAGCGGCATTTTACTTAGGTTGCGTTGGTCTATTTGAGCAAATTTTAGATAATGGATACGCCGTTTGTCGAATACATGAACCCGCGGATGGGTTTCCGGCAAATCTGTCTTAGCGTTGTCGAAGGACCGCTGAAACCCCTTTATTACCCGTTTTATTTCAGGATTCAGAAAGTCCCAGAATATATGGTCCAATTCATCCTGATCCGGATACAGCCCAAATTGTGCCAGCGTTTCTTCGATCGCCTCATCATAATAATAACCGTGTGCACCGAGATAAATGATGTGTTTGGAGGGGTCCGTGCCCAGATGGAAAACATCTCGACTTTTTAAGCACCTACCGTCAGGGTAGGTTTCTCGAATATAATAGTGAGTCTGATCTTTTATTCTCATTCTTGCAAGATACATAATGATTAAACTTCTCGTAACATCTTCAAATTATTAAAAACTATCGTTTTTTATGGGGACCTGTTTCTGCAATCAAAATGGAATAATGGAACGCTGGAACGCTGGAATATTGTGAATAAGGGCTGAAATAACCCATTCTAATTGTCACCTTCAACTTCGTTAAAGACAAGCTCACCCATCATTCCATTACTTCATCATTCCATTATTCCAACTGGGGCAAAGCCACTAAATTCATTATAATGCATATAAATGGTTGAGACAAGGTCTGTTTTAGCAAGCCCCGGGGCAACCGTATTTGATTTCTGTCCAGCGTAGCGACGGCGTGTTTCTCTTGGAAACCGACTGACTGTTTGAAGGGCGTTAGCACGCGTTAGACCGAGCCGAACGAAATGATGACCTAAAAAAATCAATAGGATAATTTAGCGACGAATTGTTCTCAATAACTTTGGCGCGGCTCGGGCTTACGGGTGCTTATGCACAAGTTTCAATCGGTTGGAAAGAGATATACGCCGTCGCGGAGCGGTCTCCCTGTATTGGGATTCAAATGTGTGTACCCTGTAGCAAATCCCATAATTTCTTAAACATGAAAAATATCCGGAACGCACGTCAGGTTTTAAAACAGCTATCTGTTGAGCTATTGGCGGAAAACCAAGGATTATTCCGAGGATTAACCCACCAAAGTTCGGTGGCAGGTTAAAATTTGAGTCTGACCCCAGAGAAATAGGCTCAGCATTTCACGGGACAGGCGCAGATATTGGCGGAAAAGACAGTTTTCGTTCAGGCACTAAATATTCCCCACAACATCTCTGATAATCATTTCCAGCCGGGGAGAGGCTTGTCCGGCCACGGCAATGATTTGTTCAACGGTTGCAGGAACCGGCATATCCGGATCGTGAACATTGGTTATGGTGGACAGGCCGAGCACCTTCACTCCGGCATGGACTGCCGTAATAACTTCCTGTATGGTTGAGAAACCCACCGCATCGGCGCCGATGGTTCTTAAAAAGCGGACCTCGGCCGGTGTTTCAAGTGACGGCCCCTTAAGTCCGGCATAAATCCCTTTCTTCAGAGGGATACCGGCATGTTTGCCGGCCGTTCCCGCAAGGGCTGACAGGCTTTTGTCGTATGCATGGATCATATCCGGAAATCGGATTCCCCAACTATCTTCATTGGATCCGATCAAAGGATTTGACCCGGTCAAATTGATATGATCTTCAATGATCATAATGTCACCGGCAGTAAATTCGGGATTAAGACCTCCGGCGGCATTGGTCAGTATCAAAACCTTGACCCCCAGCTCCTGCATGACCCGGATGGGAAACGACACCTCCATTTCTGAGTAGCCCTCGTAAAGATGAAAACGGCCCTGCATGGCGATGATCTGTTTGCCGTGCATGTGGCCGAAAAGAAGCCGGCCCGCATGGCTTTCAACGGTTGATGTCGCGAAATGAGGGATATCTTTATAGTCAAACACTGCGGATATATTTAAAAACTCCGCGCTTTGTCCAAGGCCTGTTCCGGTCATCAGGCCGATTCGGGGTGGCTTTGCAATACGGGCTCTCAAGAATTCAGCCGTTTCAATGGCTCTTTTTTTATAATTTTTCATCATTGGGCCGCCCTCTGGGAGATTTAACAACCTGTTGAAATCAAATATCATGCTAAAATCTTCGTAAGTTGTGCTTTTAAAAGATGTTAACGGTACGTTTATAGCATTGCATATCAGGCAAACTCAATGCTTGCAAGATTTAGCTATAAAATTATTGACATGGCTGTTTGCAGCCTATAATTGTTTGCGGTTGTATTAAAGATATGCTATATAAATTCAAAAAATTGCTCTTTATTTTATTAGGAGAATCAAACCATGTCTGAGGATGTCATCGGAGCGGTAATGGTCATTGGCGGCGGGATTGCCGGAATGCAATCCGCTCTGGATTTAGCGGATTCGGGATTTTATGTTCATCTCGTTGAAAAGTTACCTGCCATCGGTGGGGTAATGTCACAACTGGACAAAACCTTTCCCACCAATGACTGTGCCATGTGAATTCTCTCACCCAAACTGGTCGAGGTCGGCCGGAACTTAAACATCGAACTTCACACGTGTTCTAAGATAGAAGAAATCCACGGAGACGAGGGAAACTTCAAGGTAAAAATCCGCAGAATGCCCAGATATGTTGATTTTGAAAAATGTACGGGCTGCGGAGAATGTGCAACAGTAAATATAGATAAAAACAATCCTCCCAAAGAAGTCGATGGAAGATTATGGGTTGATCGGATTAAAATCGATGAAGACAAATGCATTCACTGTGGGGATTGTGTAAGGGCCTGTATGGATGAAAATCCGGAAAATCATGCATTGACGAATATTGTGCAGAAAAGATTTGAGGCCATACCAGATGAAAGGATAATAAAGCACCCCACACTCCTTCAGGAAATTCTGGGGATGACCCAACAGGAACGAAAAGCATTCTGGCAGGACCAGTTCACGAAATGCATCAAATGCTATGGATGCATCGATATGTGCCCCGTCTATGTAGAAGAACCGGATGGATTGGATCTTTCGAAATGGGTTGAAAAAGGCCGGGTGCCCCCTCCCTTTCCTCTCTTTCACCTTCTCAGAGCCTATCGTGTATGGGACACCTGTGTGCTATGCGGTGAATGCGAGAATACATGTCCCGCCCAAATTCCATTGAAAACCATACAAGATTTTGTGCGATACCTCCCTCCCGAAAAGGTCTTCCAGGTGATTCCCGGCCTGGAAAATGAGGCTCAGAACGAAATCCTCAACTTTGTTGAAAGAAGAAAAACGTCGTCAAAGAGGATAACCTGTGATGTTTGATATGGTCCTAACCACTTGCCCGTTTTGCGGGACCGGCTGCAATTTCTACTTAAAAGTCCTGGAAGGAGAAATTACCGATGTGGTTCCCTGCAAGACGCATCCTGTCAGCAAGGGGGAATTGTGTATCCTGGGTCGAAATGCCTATAAATTTATTCAGAACAAAAATCGCCTGACAAAGCCTTTGATCAAAAAGGGTGATGACTTTATAGAAGTGAGTTGGTCGGAGGCTTATAAGCGAGTGGTAGATGGCCTCCTTGGAATCAAAGAAAACTATGGTTCGGATGCCCTTGCCGTACTGTCGAGTGCAAAATGCACCAATGAAGAAAACTACCTTATAATGAAATTTACAAGGGGCGTTCTGGGAACCAATAATATCGACCATTGTGCACGCCTCTGACATTCATCCACGGTGGCAGGTCTTGCCGCTGCATTCGGTGCGGGCGCCATGACAAACTCAATTGCTGAGATCGATGACACGGACTGTATCCTTGTCATCGGCAGCAACACCACCGGTCAACATCCGTTGGTAGCAAGCAGAATCATTCGGGCCAAAAAAAAGGGGGCAAAACTCATTGTAATCGATCCCAGAAAGATACCCCTCACAGAATATGCGGATCTCTTTGTCCAGCTGAAACCCGGAACCAACGTTGCCCTTCTCAATGGAATGATTCATATTCTTATTGAAAAGGGGTTAATTGATGACGTCTTCATTCGGGAAAGGACAGAGGAATTTGAAGAACTGAAACAAAAGGTCAAGGAATATCCGACGGAAAGGGTCAGTGAAATTACCGGTATTACCAAGGAAGTTCTGGAGAAGGCAGCGTTTCTTTACGGCAAGGCGGATAAAGCCATGATCTTCTATGCCATGGGCATAACCCAGCACACCACAGGAACGGACAACGTCAAGTCCGTAGCCAACCTTGCCATGGTAACCGGAAATATCGGTCGTCCTTCCACTGGAGTCAACCCTCTCAGAGGACAGAATAATGTCCAGGGGGCCTGTGATATGGGAGCGTTGCCCAATGTCCTGACGGGCTATCAACCGGTGTCGGACCCGAGTGCAAGACTTCTGTTCCAGGAGAAATGGAATTTATCGTTACCTGACACTCCGGGTCTGACCATGGTGGAGATGATGGATTCTGCCGGAGAAGGTTCCCTTAAGGGAATGCTCGTGGTCGGCGAAAATCCGATGATGTCTGATCCTGATACCAAACACGCAAAAGAATCGCTGGAAGCCCTGGACTTATTGGTTGTGCAGGATATCTTTTTGACCGAAACCGCAAAACTTGCCCACGTGATCCTTCCGGCAAGCTCATTTGCTGAAAAGGAAGGGACCTTTACCAATACAGACCGCCGCGTTCAACGGGTCAGAAAGGCCATAGATTCCATAGGACACTCAAAGCCTGACTGGCAAATCATCTCAGAACTGGCCGGAGAAATGGGCGTTACAGGGTTCGATTTTGACTCGCCCAAAGAAATTATGGAGGAGATCTCCTCTGTAACCCCCTCCTATGCAGGTATTACTTATGAACGGCTTGATAAGGGTGAGGTGCTTCACTGGCCGTGTCCGGATGAAAATCATCCCGGAACTCCTTTCCTTCATGAAAAAAATTTCCCGCGCGGAAAGGGGAGATTCTTTGCATTGGATTATATTCCACCTGCCGAGCTTCCGGATAGTGAATATCCCTATTTACTCAGCACAGGAAGGATTCCCTTCCATTTTCACGGGGGGAGCATGACACGAAAAATTGATATCTTAAATAAAGAAGCTCCTACGGGTTATGTGAACATCCATCCTGAAGATGCAAAAAAGCTGGATATCGCTGATGGGCAATGGCTTAACGTAAGGTCACGCCGGGGAGAGATATCCATTAAAGCCAATATATCTACCGAGGTTAAACCCGGAATCGTCTTTATTCCCATGCATTTTTCAGAATGTGCCGTCAATACCCTCACGGCCAGAAAATTTGATCCCATAGCAAAAATACCGGGCTTTAAAGTCTGTGCGGTAAACATCAGAAAGCAAGATTAGCAAGAGTTATGGGTCTTTTCAATAGGAAATAATAATGAAAGAAAGGATCAAAAGAGAAGCAAGAAATATCCTTAATGAAGGATGGGACGGCGTCCTCGGACTTATGAATAGATGGGGACACATCGGGCCCTATCTTTTTCGCGATCCCGAAGAACTCCAAGACCTGGAGATCGAGCCCAGATACAACCTTGCAAAAACCATTCAACTGATACTCAGCAGACGTCCGGATTTCCGCATCGCGGCAGTAGTGAGAGGATGTGATGTGAGGGCACTCCGTGAATTGGAGGAAATGGGAAAAATAAACACCCAAGGGCTGCGTCTTATCGGTATTGCCTGTTCTCATGAGCAGGCTGAGATATGCAATTGTGAAAAGCCCATTTATGAGACATTGAATTGTACGGGGTGCTGGAAATGTATAGACGTCTGTAAGGAACAGGCGATTGAGAGGGTGAATGTTTGCCCGATTCTCCTGCCCAGTGAATATGACGTGGGTTTGGCAAAAAGAAAAGCGATTTATATTTCCTACGCACAGGCGGTACCCCTTAAGGCCATACGGGATAGCGAGCATTGTTTGAAGGTTGCAGGCGTTATGAATTGCAAAGGATGTGAGACGGCCTGCATGGCAGATGCCATATTGCACGAAGACCACGAGCAGATTGATGAAATTGAGGTAGGTTCGGTTGTCCTTGCCCCCGGTTTTGAGCCTTTTGACCCATCTAAACTCGACAATTATAAATACGCCGTTCATCCGAATGTCATCACATCCATGGAGTTTGAACGGATTCTTTCCGCCTCCGGTCCTACCGAAGGACACCTTGTCAGAATGTCCGATCACAAGGAACCTAAAAAAATCGCATGGTTTCAATGCGTCGGGTCAAGAGATTTGAACGGGAGCGGCAATGCCTTTTGCAGCTCCGTATGCTGCATGTATGCCATCAAAGAGGCGGTCATCGCCAAAGAGCATGCCGGCGGCGACCTTGACTGCGCGATATTTTTCATGGATATGCGGACCCCGGGCAAGGATTTTGAAAGATTTTATGAGTCCGCCAGGAATCAACATGGTGTCCGCTTTATCAGAAGCCGCGTACACACCGTAGATCCTGCTGCTGACGATGACCTTACCGTTCATTATATCACTGAAAACGGAACGCTTCAATCCGAAACCTTTGACCTGATTGTTTTATCCGTGGGCTTGCAAACACCTCCCGAAGTTATCGAACTTGCGAATAAGCTTGGTGTTGAGCTGACCCACGGCAACTTCTGCAAAACAGATTCTTTTGAGCCTGTTGCAACGTCAAAGAAAGGAATCTATGTCTGCGGTGCGTTTCAGAGTCCCAAGGATATCCCCCAGTCCGTGGTTGATGCCAGCGCCGCTGCATCCGCAGCAGGTGAAATATTAAGTGAGGCTCGTCATACGTTAACAAAAACTCCGGAGGTCATCCCCGAAACGGACATTGTCGGCCAGCGCCCCAAAATCGGCGTTTTTGTCTGCAAATGCGGCATTAATATCGCCGGTGTCGTGGATGTGCCTGCTGTAACTGAATACGCGGCATCATTACCCTACGTGGAATACGTCACAAACAACCTCTATACCTGCTCCCAGGATACCCAGGACACCATGGCAAAGGTTATCAAGGAAAAAGAGCTGAACCGGGTTGTGGTCGCCGCATGCACGCCGAAAACCCATGAGGCTTTATTTCAGGAAACACTGATAACCGCCGGGTTAAATAAATATCTTTTTGAAATGTGCAACATCCGCAATCAAGATTCATGGGTTCATAAAAATAATCCGGCGCTGGCAACAGAAAAGGCAAAAGATCTGGTTCGAATGTCCGTCACAAAGGTTGCCCTCATGGAACCCCTCAAAGAGGCCGAGCTGGAAGTCAATCAAACCGCAATGGTTTTGGGCGGCGGCATATCCGGAATGGCCGCGGCAAGGAGTCTTGCCCGTCAGGGATACGAAACCCATCTTATTGAAAAAAGTGAGCAACTTGGCGGCCAGGCGGTAAATCTATTCCGGACACCGGCAGGGGATGATATCCGAGAAAAAATTAACGACTATGTGGATGACATCAACAAGCATGAAAAAATTCATGTTCATCTTAATACAACCATTACCCATGTGGACGGCTTTGTGGGAAACTTTGAATCCGAGCTTTTTTCAAACAGCGAAACACAGATTTTAAAACACGGCGTCGCCGTATTGGCAACCGGCGCACGGGAATTGAAACCCGAGGAATATTACTATGGCAAGGACGCGAGAATCCTTACAAACCTGGATCTTGACAAAAAATTTATAGAAAAAGATCCAACCATAGAGAATCTCACCTCGGCAGTATTTATCCAATGCGTGGGCTCAAGGGAACCCCGGCGACCATACTGCAGCCGGGTCTGTTGCGCCCATTCCATTGAAAGTGCACTGGAATTAAAAAGACGCCGCCCGGATATGAACGTGTTTATTCTTTACCGGGATATCCGGACATACGGCGAGCAGGAATACCGTTACCAAAAGGCTCGCAAGGCGGGGATTATCTTTATCAGATTTTCACTGGACAACAAGCCCGAGGTTGACCTGAACGAAGGCCAACTAAGGGTTAGGGTAAGGGATCATATTCTTGATCGACCGTTGGAGATTTCCGCCGATTTGGTAACCCTTGCTTGTGCCATCGTGCCGAATCGGGATGAAAAACTTGCTAATTTTTTTAAAGTGCCCATAAATGACGACGGCTTTTTTGTAGAAAAACACGCCAAGCTGGGACCTTCGGAATTCGCCACGGACGGAGTGTTTCTTTGCGGGATGGCCCATTATCCCAAACCCATTGATGAATCCATCGCCCAGGGGCTTGCGGCCGCATCCCGTGCCGTAACCCTTCTGTCACGCAAAAATATATTTATGAGCGGAACGGTTGCCATGACCGATCCTGTCCATTGCAGTTCCTGCGGGGTATGTATTTCCGTCTGTCCTTACTCGGCAGCTTCTTTTATCCCTGAAGATGACCGTTTTTTTCCGGGCAGAGCACAGATCAATCCCGTGCTTTGCAAAGGGTGCGGGTTATGTGCAGCGTCCTGCAGATCGGGCGCGATTCATCTTAAAGGATTCGATAATGATCAGATTTTTGCGCAGATTTTTGCTTTGAATGACGTAGGATAAAACTTAGGTGCTTATTTTCAAATTTTGTGTTTTTAATAGCAAAAAAATTAAACATCATAATTTCTTTATTGCGAATAATTGAATATTTTCGATTGAAGATTGAATATTTAAGGAGTGCTGCCAGTTTTTTATGATTATCAATATCTCAATATATGGAGCGAAGCGACTTCCTTAAATAGTCAATTGCCAATATTCAATTTTCAATCCATTTTTAGTTCCGAATCGTCCGGGTTGGGTATTAGGAGGCTTTTCAATATGTCACATTGGGAACCCAAAATTGTCAGTTTTTTGTGTAACTGGTGCAGTTACGGTGCTGCGGATCTGGCGGGCGTCAGTCGAATGGAATATCCGCCCAACATCCGAGTGATCCGTATTCCCTGTACCGGCCGCATGAGCCCTAAGTTTATTTTAGCCGCTTTCAGGCAGGGAGCAGACGGCGTCTGGGTCTCCGGGTGACATCCCGGCGAATGCCATTACCTGGAAGGTAATTATTATGCCCGCAGAAAGTTTGCGTTATTCAACAACTTAATTGAATATATGGGAATCGAACCCGGCCGCCTGCATTTTTCATGGATTTCCTCCGCGGAATCCACCAAATTCGTTGATGTGGTAAACCAGGTCACCTCGGCAGTCAAGGCTCTGGGGCCCAGTAAGAATTTTATAAAAACACAAGCCAAGGTGGCGTAACATGCTCGCGTACATCGCTAAAATAAAGGAGATATCCCGCCGGCTGTTACAAGAAGGCAAAGTTGATATGGTCATCGGCTTCCGCCGGGGAACCGTTCCTATGATGAATGAACCCTGTGTAGTCAAAACGCCCGAAGACGTTGACACCTTTGTGTGGGACAGCAACTGCGGAATCAATCTTGCAAACTATCTTGCGGACAGACAGGAAAAAATCGGTATTGTTGCCAAAGGGTGTGATTCTCGAAACATTGTCACCCATATTATTGAAAACAAAATCAAACGGGACCAACTGGTTATTATCGGCGTGCCGTGCAAGGGAATGATTGACCGGCGCAAAATTCAGGCACTGTTTGAAACTGAAATAGAAAATGTGATCGAGGCGGATGATTGCATCACCATCAAAGGCCGGGGTTTTGAAAAAACCTTGAACAAAAAAGAGGTATTGCAGGATAATTGTGCATTGTGCATTCACCGCAATCCGGTAATACATGATGAACTTGTTGGAGATCTTGTCGAGGAGCAAAAGGATGTAGACAGATATGAGGATATCCGTAAAATTGAATCCTTGTCCCCGGAAGAAAAATGGAAATATTTTGATAACTTGCTTTCGGCCTGTATCCGCTGCTATGCCTGCAGAAATGCATGTCCCCTTTGCTACTGCCCCACATGCTTCGTGGACGAATCACGGCCCCAGTGGGTCGGCAAAAGCATCGATCCCATAGACACCCGAACATTCCATTTCTTAAGGGCCTATCATTGTGCCGGCCGGTGCACGGATTGCGGTTCATGTGAACGCGCCTGTCCCATGGGAATAAACGTTCGTATGTTTACAAAAAAAATGGAGAAAGATTGTCTGGAACTCTTCGACTGGGAAGCCGGCATGACACTGGAACAGCGGCCGCCTCTTGACACCTACAGACCCGATGATCCGGATGATTTTATAAGATAGTCAGTGTGAAAGCTCAATGATAAGTTCAACAGGCTGGAAAGCCTGCTCCACAAACCAATGACAGATGACAAGTGACCATTGATCAATGACAATAAAGGCATGTATTATGAAAGTCCTAACCATTAATAAGCAAGATTGGGCCCAAGGACTTGAGCGGGTATATGATTCTTATCGATTATTCGGTCCGGTCAAACAAGATGAATTTCATAATTTCAGGGAACTTGTCAAAGGTGAGCTTCCGGATTTAAATTTATTAAATACCCGGCTTTCGGCAAAATCCATGGTCTATCCCCAGTCTGAAAAACTGTTCGAATTTACTCTGGATGAAAACCGGGAGGATCATCATATATTAAAGGAAATCCACAAAGATTATTCCTCGCGAGCCGTTATCGGTATCAAGCCTTGCGATGCCAAGGCGTTTCTTCTGGTCAAAGCGAACTTTGACACCCCCGACTATAAAGACCCGTACTGGATTCAATCTTATGAAGCAACCACCTGGGTCGGATATGCGTGCAACACCCCTTGCAGTACCTGCTTTTGCACCACCGCCGGTTGCGGTCCGTTTAGTGAACAAGGACTGGATCTGCTTCTTGTTGATGCGGAAGATCATTATTTGTTAAAAATAATTACCCAAAAAGGAGAAAAGTTTTTAACCGCCGCCGGCTGGAGTTCAACAGCGGATTCAGATGCTGCAAGCCATAAGATCGAAACCATGAAGCAGGCGGCAGAGGAAAAAATAACCGATAGGATTTCAACAGACAAGTTAAAAGATAAAAAAACAACAGAACTTTTTGAAGCCCCTTTCTGGGAACAAGTGACTTTTGCCTGTATCAACTGTGGAACCTGCACCTATGTGTGTCCCACGTGCTGGTGTTTTGACATTCAGGACGAAACCTTTGGACGTTCAGGCATACGAATGCGCAACTGGGATAGCTGTATGTATCCGCTCTTTACCCTGCACGGATCCGGTCACAATCCCAGAAACACCAAAATTCAGCGGGTCCGCCAGCGGTTTATGCACAAGCTCAAGTATTATGTGGATAAATATGGAAACGGCATTCAATGTGTGGGCTGCGGTCGATGCATTCGTCACTGTCCGGTTAATATTGATATCCGCAAGGTTTGTGATTTGATGAACAGTTATGAAGCGTTGCCCTTGGATTCATAACCCGGTTTCAACCAAGCGTCACGTATGATTAAATTTTATACCGGGAAAGACAATATTTTAACGTATTATAAATATTCAATCGTCAAAGGGGGTTACACCAGTGCAAAATCCCTATTTGCCTTATCCGGTTCGTATCGAAGAGATAATAACCGAAACCGAAGATAAAAATCTTAAAACATTTAAGTTGGTTTTTATAAACCCGGACGACCTAAAAAAATTCACATACACCCCCGGCCAGTTTGCCGAACTTTCCGTGGCCGGAAAAGGGGAAATCCCCATAGGAATTGCGTCATCCCCCACGGAAAAAGGATTTTTAATGTTCACCATAAACAAGGTAGGCCTGGTAACCTCCCATATTCACGCCATGAAGGCCGGCGACATTATGGGGATCCGTGGTCCTCTGGGAAACTGGTACCCCTGGGATGTCATGGAAGGCAAAAATGTTGTTATCATCGGCGGCGGTTTTGCCTTTACAACACTTCGTTCATCCATTATATATATGCTTGATCTGGACAATCGTCCAAAATTTAAAGATATTCATGTGATATACGGCGCTCGCACCCCGGGTATGCTCCTTTACAGGGATGAACTGGCCCAGTGGGAAAAACGCGATGATATCAACATGCACATTACCGTGGACAGCACCGACGACCCGGGCTGGAAATATAATATCGGTTTTGTACCGACCATTACCGATCAAAAAGCACCGCCGGGCAATGAAGAAACTTATGCCATTATTTGCGGACCGCCCATCATGATCAAGTTCACCCAGCCGGTGCTAGACAAGCTCGGTTATGTCCATGATAATATTATCATGTCCCTTGAAATGCGAATGAAATGCGGCATCGGAATATGTGGCCGGTGCAACATCGGCAAAGAATATGTGTGCAAGGACGGTCCTGTCTTTACACTGGCCCAGCTCAATAATATGCCAAAAGAATACTAGCACCACTCCAATATTGATATTATGGCAACTGAAAAAGGTATTGTAACTAAGATCGATTCCACAACAGCATGGGTAAAAACAACAAAAACCCATGCCTGTGAAGCCTGTGAAGCGCGGGCTTCCTGTAATGCCATGGGCGGGGGCAAGGAAATGGAAGTGCAAGCCATCAATTATGCCGGGGCAAAGGTGGGTGAAGAGGTCGTGCTTAGCTTTGAAACCTCCCCGTTGTTAAAAGCGACGTTTATGCTTTATGTATTGCCGATTCTGTTCTTGATGGCAGGCGCCTTCATCGGCACTAAAATGGCGCCTTTTTTTAATTTCGATGCGTCATTATTGTCGGTCATCACCGGTTTTCTGTTTTTCGGGCTCATCGTTATATTCGTAAAGTCAAAGGGGAACAAGATGGCCAAAAAGGATGAGTATCGACCGAAAATTATAAAAATTATAAAGCAGGTGTAACGGTTGATTCAAAGTTTAGGCGGTCTTGGGGTCCTCCACCTCCTGCAGATTGGGAACAGATTCTTTTTGGGTTTGGGTTTCCTTTAACGATAGCGCACCCACCGGGCAGATATCAACACAGGCATTGCAGTTTTCACACTCAAATGCTGCCAGATCCATCACTCCGTAAAAACTTATGACCGTATCAAATCCTCGCTTTGAAAAGGTCAACACAGATTGGCCGTTCTTTTCACGGCACACATGGACACATTTTCCACACAACACACACCGATTAGGATAATGATCCAAAAAAGGATGGCTCCGGTCTATCTCCATTTCTTTTAGGTGTATGCCCAGGCTTTTGGGTTTTAATCCCACCTTTAAGAATTTTGCCATTCGCTGCAATTCGCATTTTTTATTGGCCTGGCAATTCTTACAGTCTACATGGTGAACCGATAAAAGAAGTCGAAGCGCAGTTCGCTGCAATTGCCGTACCGCAGGGGTGTCTGTTTTGACAACCATGTCATCTTTTACGAAAACGGTACAGGAGGTTACCGGCTGTCTTTCACCCTCGATTTCAACAAAACACATCCGGCACGACACGGAAGGGGGATCAATGCCTTCCAAGTAGCAGAGGTTCGGGATATAGATTTGGTTGTCCAGGCAGGCCTTAAGTAAGGTTGTCCCTTGTTTTGCTTCAATTTCTTTATTATCCACCAGGAATTTAGGCATAATTAAGCGCCTCTGAAATTCTACAACCTATTAAAAACACAGGTTTATTAATAGCGATCTGTTTATTTCATCCGAATGGAAAAATGGAAAACTGGAATGTTGGAATATTGGGGATAAAGGCGGAAGTAAAACATTATAATTATAAAAAAATCCTTCAAACCCAGTATTCCATTATTCCATTATTCCATTATTCCATTATTCCAATTGGGCCTGCCCGCTCGTGCCTTGCAATGGCAGGCGGGGCGAAGCCCCTAAGTTTTAGTCTTCTTTCTTTTTTTCCGGCGGCTTTTCGATATGGGGAACCAGATGCGGAGGGGATACCTTTCGAACCGCATCATATTCCGGCGGGCAGGCCACCATGCACTCACCGCATTTTACACAAAGATCCTGGTCAACTCCCTTTTTTCGATTGCTGGTGGTAAATACCGCTTCCACCGGACAACAGGTGGCACAGGCATCACACCCCCGGGCACACAGGTCCAAATCAAAATAAAAGGCGATCATGGGCCGGCACATCAGGGCCGGACACCGTTTTTCATAGATATGGGCTTCGTATTCCTCCCTGAAATATTTAATTGACGTGAGTACGGGATTCGGGGCGGTTTTACCCAGCCCGCAAAGGGACCCGGCTTTTATGTCTATACTCAACTTCTCCAGTAGTTCAATGTCGCCGTCTTCACCTTCGCCTCTGGTTAACCGCTCCAGTATTTTAAGAAGATGGTAGGTCCCGATTCTGCAAAATGTGCATTTCCCGCAAGATTCGTTTTGGGTGAAATCAAGAAAATAGCGGGACACCTCCACCATGCAGGTATCTTCATCCATGACAACCATGCCGCCGGATCCCATCATCGCCCCGGCTTCGGTCAACGAATCGAAATCAATGGGGGTATCCAGAAAATCTTCATTCAGGCAACCGCCGGACGGTCCCCCGATCTGAACGGCCTTGAATTTTTTGTTATCCGGAATACCGCCGCAAATATCGAAAATAAGGGATCTTAAAGACACGCCCATGGGTATTTCAACCAAACCCGCGTGAACCACATTGCCAACCACGGAGAAAATAGCCGTGCCCGGAGTGTTTTCGGTGCCGATTTCCCTGTACCAGTCCGCGCCATGATCCAGTATCGGAGGAACCGAGGCCAAAGTTTTTACATTGTTAATGACCGTGGGCTTGTTCCACAGACCTTTTTGAACCGGATATGGTGGACGGTGCCGGGGCATACCTCTATACCCCTCGATGGATCGGATCAGGGCCGTTTCCTCACCACAGACAAACGCCCCGGATCCTCGAAAGACCTCGATCTCAAGATCAAACGAGCTTCCCAAAACCGATTCCCCCAAAAGACCCAGTTCTGTGGCCTGCCGGATCGCTTTTGTAACAATTTTGACGGCAAGCGGATATTCCGCCCTGACATAAATAATGCCTTTGTTCGCGCCCACCGCATACGCGCAAATGGCCATGCCTTCGATAACCTGGTGGGGATTGCTTTCCAGGATGGTTCGATCCATATATGCGCCGGGATCTCCCTCGTCTGCATTACAGATGACTATTTTTTCTTGCTCTCCGGTATGTCTGGCCAGTTCCCATTTTCTGCCCGTGGGAAATCCCGCACCCCCTCTGCCTCTCAAACCGGAGTTTTGTACTTCTTTGATGATCTCATCGGGATTCAGTTTTAAGGCCTTGACCAGGGATGAATATCCGCCTTCAGCAATGTAGTCGTAAATGTCTTCCGGATCAATATGCCCGCATTTTTCCATGACCACACGCTTTTCCCGGTTAAACCGGGTAAATTCCATTACCGAAGGAATCAGATCGTTTTCTTCCATGGCCCCGTAAACGTGCTCGAATCGGGGATCGCCTTCTTTTAAAAAAAGCTTGGTGAGCATCTTGGCCTTGCCCGCACTCACCTCGTGATAGAAAATCGGTGGAAATCCCGAGTCCGGATGGTCTATGATAACCACCGGTTCCGCATAGCAATGTCCCAAACATCCCACCGTATGGATACGGGCGTCAATATTGTATTCCTCAAGCGCGTCTTCAAATGCTTTTTTGGTTTCAAGGGCGCCGGATGCAATGCCGCAGGTGGCCAGGCCAATATGTATCTTAGGAACAGGGTCTTCCCTGAATTCATTTCGACGCTTCTCGGCTTCTTTGTAAATGGCGTCGAATGTCTGATCTATTTTTTCATTATTGGCCGGATTCATCTTTTTTCTTTGCTCTTTCTTCCATTTCTTTTTCTATTTCAATCCGCATCAGAAGTCCTTCCACCTTGCTGGGCGCCATATGGCCATGAACGGTTTCATCAATAATTGCCACGGGCGCTAACGCACAGCATCCCACACAAGCCACTTTTTCAATGCTGAATTCTCTGTCAGGGGTGGTTTCACCGGAAGGTATCCCAAGCTTTCGTTCAAAATTTTCAAGGATAATGTCACCGCCTCTGACATGGCAGGCAGTCCCCAGACAAACCTTGATGGGATGTTTGCCGGGGGGGTGAAACCGAAACTGGTTATAAAATGTTGCAACGCCATACACCTCGCATTCAAGAATTTGTAGGTGCTCCGCAACTATTTTTATGGCTTCAGGGGGAAGATAAGCAACCGTTTCTTGGACCATCTGGAGGATTGGGATAAGATTTCCTCTTTGCTCTTCGTAGGATTCGAGTTTTGAGGCAACATGCTTTAACGCCTCTTCTTCCTCCGGAGTTAACTCTTGATTCATAGAGCAATCCTTTTTCAGATATGAAAATTCAGGCACTCCCGCATAGAGACGGCTTCATTCATATTGCCAACCTCGAATAAAGCCGTCTCTATTTAACTTGCTGAAAAAAAAATGTCAAGGTACATATTTTCAACCGAAAGGATTAACGCATTTGAATCCCGATACAGGGAGAACGCTTCACGACGGCGTGTTTCTCTTTCCAACCGATTATAGAAATTCCGGGAATTACATTGGCAAGGCCCCTGGCTCGTGGTCCATATCGGGGATGTGATTGCTCTATGATGATGCCCACTTCCGAATTTGTGAAACGGTTTGGTTGGGCCACGTATTGGATACCCGAAGCTTGACGAAATGGGAAAAAAGAGTGTTTATCAGCCCAATAACCTTTTCCACCAGATACGCTTTTTCCATAACAACGCCTTCAAGATCTTCCGGGGTTTCCACGGGTCCGGTCTCCGGTAGTTTCAGGTTGGAGATGTTGAGGCTTTCTCCTTTGAGGCCAAATTGCCAGCGTTGGGCCCCGGTTTTATAGGACAGGTGTATTTCGGTAACAACGGCCCCTTTTGTCAGGGCCAGCAGGCCTTCTTCAAGGTTGGCATCATCGCCTTTAATGGTAACGGTCTCTTTGGCGTTGTTATGCGTATTTTCAAGCACCAACCGACTGCCGATGTTCAAGGATACAAGGTCCGGGTCATACCGGCGCAACCCGTCCTGATCGGTTTCAATCATGAACCACAACCAGGTCAAAAATTCATTTCCTAAGAATTTGTAACGATTATATGCTACGGCGATATCCAGCATGGGTTACTCCTCAGATGGGCTCGGTGCCAGTTTTGACAAAAGATCGCGCTCTTCGTCCGATAGTCCGGCGACAAGCTCTGCCGTTGTATAGGGAAACAATCGGATCAACGCGAGGCCAAAGGATTTGATAAAAAGTGTTTCCAGCACCTCATTGGCTGATTTCAGGTTGGAAAAAAACCACAGGGAGGATTTCTGATAATCCCACACCACATCATATACGTTCGGTATGGCCGGGATACGGCGGCCCAGGGATTTGATGACATTTTCTTTGACGGTTTTTTTCTCATTGCCGGATAAAAATTTACGTCCGGTCTCTGCAAGATGTTTGGCAACGTCCAGAGCATAATGTTTCTGAACGAGTTTCGGGGAAATGGATTTTTTGTCAATCCTTAAAGCAAAAACCATGTGGGCGCCGAAAACAAATGAATACCCCTCGAAATCAGGCGCATAGGGATTATCAAAGGATGTCCATCCCACCAAAGTTTCCGAATCATCATCTTCAATTTTGGGAATTGCATGTTGTTTAAGACCATTGTAGACGGTTTCATGAACGGAACCGTCCAGTTGACCCGAGACTTTATAGCATGTAACGGAAACGCGTGATGATAGTAGGCCCATGATATTTTATATGTATTGAAAAGGATAACTATTTGACGTTAATGATTCGTTCAAAAAAATCAGTGAAAGAAGCTTATAACTTTTTTTCCGAATAGTTACAAGGAATTAATTATATCTATTTGACACTTAAAATCTGCACAAACCATCTTGATGGGATTTGCTTATTTTCAACCTTGTTTAAAGAATAACCTCATAAGACTTGTAATGTATATAAAATGTAATTAAAATAGCAAAGACAAATAAATGGTCTTGAAATGTTTTTTAATCAGCCATGGGCTTGACATTTTAAGATTAACCAAGCGAGCCAATTTCAAAACGTCCCATTTTGACAAATCTCTGTGTTGGGCTCAAATTTTAATCCTCAAAATACTAACTGTATTCCTGTGGTTAAAATTTCCGCCCGCCTTGATCTTGACCAAACTAAAACGTTTTGAAACAGGCTCTGATGTAAAATAACATTCTAAAAAGGTTTTAAAAGAAAGGTTGCGTATGAAAGAAGGAACGGTAAAATGGTACAGTGAGAAAAAAGGCTATGGTTTTATCCAAACCGAAAACCATGGGGAAATTTTTATGCACAATAATGGTATTGAAGACCATGGCCATTTCGGTCTTCAAAAGTTAGATCGAGTATCTTTTGAAATAAAAGAGACCTCAAGGGGGGCCCAGGCCGTCAAGGTTAAAGCACTATAGGCCGGCACTTTCCATGGCGATTTGTTTAAGGTAACTTCAAAAATGGAACTGCCGTTTAAGTCTCTGAAAAAACATTTCATTCATAATTTTATAATTCTTAACAGCCAACGAAAGAGACGGAGCCATGAAAGACCTGATAAAGAACATTGTGCAGACAATGGTTGACAAACCGGAAGAGCTAGAGATTTCAGAAATACAGGGAGACCAAATCACGGTATTAAAGCTTAGAGTTGCCAAAGAGGATATTGGGAAGGTTATCGGGAAAAAGGGCCGGAATGTTCAAGCCATACGTACGATATTAAGTGCTGCCTCTGCCAAGGAAAAAAAACACACGGTCCTTGAAATTTTAGAATAGCGCAATATTGACGGTCTCGTAAAAAGTCCGAAAAATGGCATTTTATTCATTTCACCATTAATTATTT
>Ga0307929_1000088_pt1 | contig 89162 bp, 81 predicted proteins | sample AceLakmetage1330_FD_203160 | JGI IMG/M metagenome (GOLD analysis project Ga0307929, IMG submission 203160) | Saline water microbial communities from Ace Lake, Antarctica - #1330 | ecosystem: Environmental > Aquatic > Non-marine Saline and Alkaline > Saline | place: Antarctica: Ace Lake...
CGGCGTCCTGTGAAGGTTGCCAGCTCATGGGGAGGGCCTCACTCAAATCAGTTGCGGTTGCGTGCGCCATTGTTGCCAGTCCGCGCCGCCGATGAAAACCGTTAACTGGAGTAACTGGTGCCGGATCGGGCCGGACACGTCCTGTGCCGCGCTTACGCGTGAGGTAAGTGCAAGCCGGATGAAGCGGGTTATGCTGCCCGGGACATGTAAGGAGATGGAGGCTGCCATGAATGAAGTCCTCAACAAGCCCGCGACCCTTGAAGGTGAGGCGCCGGAAAGCTTCGGCGACCATCTGCGCCTGTGGCGGCGTATTCGCGGCTTCAGCCAATTGCAGCTGAGCGTGCGCGGCGATGTCTCCTCGCGGCATGTGTCATTTCTTGAATCAGGCCGCGCCAAGCCCAGCCGCCAGATGGTGGAGACATTGGCCGATGCCCTGGACATTCCCCTGCGCGCCCGCAACCCACTGCTGCTCGCCGCAGGCTTAGCGCCGGTCTACAGCGAAACCACGCTGGAAGAGCCCGACGCCGCCTATATCCGCCATGTACTTGAAACCATGCTCAAAGGCGCCGACCCGTTTCCCGCCATCGTGATCGACCGCCACTGGAACGTGCTGATGGCCAATGCCGGCGGCGCCATGATGCTGGGGGCAAAAAACGATGACGACATTCATGTCAGCCTGCTCGACGTCCTCTTGTCCCCCGGCCCCCAGCGGGACGCCATCGTCAACTGGGATGAAGTTGTGTCGGACATGCTCAAGCGCGTGCGCCGCGAGGCGGATCATTCCGGCGATGTGACGGTGCTCAAAGCCATGCAGGATCGCCTGCCCAAGGGCTGGAAGCCGCCGCGCCGCGCCACCTCGCAGGTGCCGCTGCTGATCCCCCTGCATATGCGCATCGGGGATCTTGATCTGCGGTTTACGTCCATCATCGCCAGCCTCGGCACGCCTGCCGATATCGGCCTTGCCGAACTGTCGATCGAAACCTTCCTGCCGGCGGACGCGGCAACCGAAGCCACCTTGAAGGCAATGGCGGGCTAAGCGGTTTTCGTCTCGCGCAGATAGGCCAACGCCCCAATGGCGATCAGCACGAGCATCACATGCACCGCCAGAACCGGCGGCCAGCCGAACAGATAGATCACATCATTGGCGAGGCCCTGCTTGAACGGGCCGCCGCCAAAGGCGAGGCCACGGGTGCCGAAAAACGTGTTGGCCATGGCGGGCAGGGTGAACAGCCAGGCAGTGACAAGGGACGACCACAGCAAGGCGGTCTGCATTTTGTCCGTCAGCCGCAGATAGCGCCCGCCGAAGCCAAGGCCCATCAGCATCAGGCCCTGGGTGATGGCTTCCATATGGCCCATGCGGAAGGCGCGGGAGTCGCCGGGAATATCCACTTCAACCTGGATCGGCAGCGGCCACAGAACGATCTCGCCCAGCAGATGGAAAAACCACACCCATCCGAACAGGCAGGCGAGGGCAAAAAGTCCGAACCCGTTGAAAAACAGCAATGCCCGCCGGCGCTCCGTCATGGCGCTGCGCGTGGACGTCTCTGCATAGGTGGTGTCAGCCATTGTTCTGTACTCCCCTTGTTATGTGTCGCGGCTTGTTATGCCGCTTTGAGTGCCGGCACGGTCTCCGCCAGCCGCGCCGTATCCAGTCGGCCCATCGGTTCCGGTGTATTGCCATACTGGTCCCACCAGGCTTCAACCCAATGCGGGTCTGCGACATGCTGCGGATGATAGCCGGGCGACAGAATGCGCAGCATTTTGGGCGTCAGCTTGCGGAAGATGCGGCCCAGAATGCACGCCAATTGCCAGCGCGAGCGCCAGTTGCGCCACAGCCCGTCTTCTTTCAACAGCGCCCGGTAGCCCTGACCCGTGCGCAGGAAGATATGTGCCGTCGCAAACAGCAGGCCGTACAGACGCCAGAAATACCCGCCGCCTGCGGCGTGAAACACGTCAAAGGCCACGTTCTTGTGCTCAATCTCTTCCACAAAGTGCCACAGCACCAATGAGGCGACGCCAGGGTCCGCATCGCCGAACAGATGTTCCCGGTCCTCCACCAGCATGTGGCCGATGGCCAGTGCCATGGATTCAAACCCTTCCGCGTAAGCCAGATTGAACAGCAGGGAGCGTGTCTCGCCAAAGCCCGCATAGTCGCGTTTCAGCACCTCTTCAAAGGGCGCAACGCAGGCATAGCCACACGCCGCCACCGTGTCGTTGAAGGCCCTGTGCTGGCGATAATGGGTTGTCTCCTGCGCCATGTACCCGTCCAGCTCCTTGCGAAGGGCCGGGTCTTTTATCTGCGGGCGTACCTTCGCCATGCTGCGGATCAGGTAAGGCTCCAGATACGGCATCGCCAGCGACGCGGCGTTGACGATGTGGCTGAACTCGGGCCGCTTCGCGTTCCACCGCGCATCGCCCGAATTGGGATAGCTGAAGATCATCTTGCGGACGGCCCTGATACGGCCTCCGGCAGCTTCGTCCAGTGACGTTTCGCCCTGCATGATTGTGCTCCGTGAGCCCTCATTCGCCTTGCGTCGTTTCGTGTGACCGGCGAGTATTAGAGGAATTCATCTACTTTAGAGGTTTTCCTCTAAAGCCGGGCGCGCGTCAAGCCTTATGCGGAGTTGGGATACGTAAATGGCGGGAAACCGAGAGAAAATTGTTGAGGGTGCCCGGCGGCTGATGAACCGCGAAGGGACATCTGCGACGGGCACGACACGCATCGCCGAGGCGTTGAGCGTCAGTCCGGGCAATCTCTACTACCACTTCAAGAGCCGCGCGGAGATCGTCGCCGAGATCTACTGCCGCTTTGAAAACAGGTTCCGCGAAAGCCTCGTGGCGGGCATCGACGACGGCATCACGCCGCAGCGGTTTGCCGCCTTCTACATCAACGCCATGGACATCGCCTGGACCTACCGCTTCTTCCTTGCCAGCCAGACGGATCTTCTGAGTGCGGACGAAAAACTCGCCGCCCGACACAAGGCGTTTCAGGCCTGGAGCCTGGCGGCGCTGGAATCCATTGTTGTGGTGCTGGAAAAGCAGGGTACCGCCATGTTGCCCAAGGCACGCGGCGAGGCCGCCCGCTTGCGCGCCTCAATCGCGCTCAACACCTGGTTGTTGTGGAGCGCGTGGATCAGTTTCCTGAAGGTCGAAAAGGCGGAAAGCCAGCTCGTGCACGGCGACATGGCCCGGGGGGCCATACAGATGTTTGATCTGTTCAGCCCGTGGCTTGACCCGGTGTTTGAAAAAGCAGCCCGTAAAGCGCTCACCAAGGAGCTGAGCCGGATGGAAGCGGTCGCCTAGGCGTCGCTCTCGTTTTCGGCAGCGGCTGCTTTGGCCGCCATCGCCTGCGCCTCATAATCCGTTTCCGGCTTGCCATAATATTTGATCCCGTGGCGGATCGGCGGCCGGCCCTGATCCATGCGGTGCTTGTTGGTGTCGCGCAGGGAATAAACGCAGCCGCAATATTCCTGCTGGTAGAATTCTTCCTGCTTGGAGACTTCCAGCATCCGCTGGCTGCCGCCGCCCTTGCGCCAGTTATGCGTCCAGTATGCCATGTCCGGATACCGCGCCGCCGCACGGGTGCCTGAGCCGTTGATCTGGTCGAAATCCTTCCAGCGTGATGTGCCAAGCGTTGAGCAGATGGTGCTGTAGCCATGCTCATAGGCATAAAGCGCCGTCCGCTCGAACCGCATGTCAAAACACAGCGTGCAGCGGTGGCCGCGCTCCGGCTCGTTCTCAAACCCTTTGATGCGCTCGAACCAGTTGTCCTTGTCGTAATCAAGGTCGATGAACTCGACCCCCAGCTTGTCTGCGTAGCGCATGTTTTCCTCCTTGCGGAGGTCATATTCCTTACGCGGATGAATATTGGGATTGTAGAACAGGATTGCGTAGTCGATGCCCGACCGCGCGATCTCGTCCATCACGTCGCCCGAGCACGGCGCACAGCACGAATGCATCAGCAGCCTGTCTCCGGCAGGGAGTACAAGTGGCACAGGCTCGGCCTTTTTGCCCGTTCTGGCTTTGTTGGTCTTATGCGTCATGGGCGGCGTTATAGAGCCAAATCACTCCGCTGCAAAATGCCGCCGCACCGCCTCCCATCACCCCACAACCACCATCCCCCCGGGCTAGACCGGCGGATCCATGATGAGGTGCTGCATGGATTGTCCGGTCAAGCCGGACAATGGCGGGAAAGAGGGGCGAGTGAGAAGGGGGAAGAGGCGTCTCTTTTCTGAGGCGCCCTTAGGACGCCTTTTCGTTCCTGTCGCGGAACAGGCCGCCCATCACCTTGTGATACTTGACCGGCAGCAGCCGCTGGATGCGGTCCATGAAGCGGGCATCGCCGCCGATCAGAATGCGCGGATTGTTCTTTTCAATGCCGGTGAAGATCACCCGCGCGGCCTCTGTCGGCGTGGTGCGGGCGAAATCGTCAAACCCCTTGGTGATCTCTTCCTTGCGCGCCACCATCTCTTCGTTCTGGGCCATCCGGGCATTGCGCGCCACATTGGTCTTGATGCCGCCGGGATGCACGCACGACACCTCAACGCCGGTTTCGTTGCGCACCATCTCCGTGCGCAGGCTTTCGGTAAACCCGCGAATGGCGAACTTCGCTGCGTGATAGGCCGAATTGCCCGGCACGGCGATCATCCCGAAGATCGACGACACATTGACGATATGGCCGGATTTGCGCGCGATCATGTTCGGCAGGAAGGCCTTGGTGCCATAGACCATGCCCCAGAAATCAATATCCATGACCCATTCAAGGTCTTCATAGGTCATCTCGGCAACTTCAGAGAACAGCGCAACGCCCGCATTGTTGATGACAATGTCCGCCCCGCCATAGTCCGCCGTGATGCTGTCGGCCAGCCCGTAGACCGCGTCCTTGCTGGAGACATCCAGCATATGCGTTTCGATGGCGCCGGCGCCAAGCTCGCTGGCCATGTCCGCCGTCTTGCCAAGGCCCGCCGTATCCATGTCGGCGGCGATCACCCGCTTGGCGCCATGCTGGATCGCGTGCATCACCAGGGCCCGGCCAATGCCGGAGGCGGCGCCGGTGATGAAAATGGTTTTGCCTGCAATCTGCGTCATTAGATGATCCCTGAACTACATTCATGACTTTTTGTCAGCCATTCTGGTGCCGGACATAAGCACAAAAGCCAGTAGGTCCGCAACGCGCCGCCTTTTGCAATGTGGTGGTGTCTTATGCCCGAGCAATTGTTAACTCCGCAGCGCCAAGATTCTGCCAGGTGTTGAGAAAGCCACCAGGAGTCCATCGGCGAGTCCATCGGCCGGGGGCCGGCAATGTCATGGCGGGCAACACCCAACGCAACACCACGGGCAGCGCAGGCGATGCCGAACGCAGTTTCATGGATGACATCAGGGAGCTGAAACAGGCGCTTAAAAGCATCATCGAACGCGCAGTGCGCGAATCTGACGATGAAGAAAATGATCCTGATGCGCGCGTGCGCCAGGAAGGGTACGCGCCCTCAAGGATGTCGATGATGCGCTCGTTGCCATATCCACGCCGATTTCAGCTAGTCTTGGAGCGATAAACATAATCGCTTAGCGAAATCAGGTAAGAAACAATGGAAATAGCACCGATCCCCGGCCTCTCGGACGAGGTCAACGACATTCGTCTGCGTACCGCAAAAATCGTCAACGACCAGATCATTCCCGCAGAGCCGGTTCTGTTCAAAGGCGGCGAGGCGGCGGAGCCCATCCGCGCCCGCATCAAGGACCACGTCAAGGAGCAGGGCCTGTGGGCACCGCATCTGCCGGTGGAATATGGCGGCATGGGCGTGGGCTTTCTGGCGCATGCCTACATGAACGAGGTCATGGCCTGGTCGCCGTTCTCCTCGCGGCTGTTCGGCGTCGTCGCCCCCAATTCCGGCAACCAGAAAGTGCTGCTCAAATACGGCACCGAAGAGCAGAAGAAAAAATGGCTGGAGCCGCTGATTTCCGGTGAGATGGAAAGCTGCTTTTCCATGACCGAGCCGGACAATGCAGGCTCCGACCCGCGCTCCATCCAGACCCGCGCCGTGCGCGACGGCGATGAATGGGTCATCAACGGCCACAAATGGTTTACCTCCAATGCACGGCGCGCCGACTTCGCCATCGTCATGTGCCGGACTGCGCGCGAAGACGCGACGGACGGCAAATCCGGCGACACCATGGTGCAGGTGATCGTGCCGATGGATACGCCGGGCCTTGAGATCGTCCGCTCGGTGCCGGTCTGGGGCCACACCAACGGCGACCATTGCGAAATCACCTATACGGATGTGCGCGTGCCCGTCGAAAATGCGCTGGGCCGTGTCGGCTCCGGCCATGCCGCCGCGCAGGACCGGCTGGGCGCCGGCCGCGTGTTTCATTGCATGAACTCGATCGGCTCCATGTGGCGCGCCTTCGACATGATGGTGACCCGCGCCATGAGCCGCGAGGTGCATGGCGGCAAGCTGGAAACCAAGCAGTTCGTGCAGGGCTTCATTGCCGACAGCTATATGGACATTCAGGCCGCGCGCCTGATGACCATCAACTGCGCCCGGGTGATGGATGAGGGCGGCGACGCGCGCACCGATATTTCAGCCATCAAGGTTTTCGTGCCCGCCGCCTTCGAGCGGGTGGTCGACCGCGCCATTCAGGTGCACGGCGCCCTTGGCGTCTCCGGCGATACGCCGTTGGCGGGCATGTATAACGGCGCGCGCACTTTGCGGCTGGCGGATGGCCCTGACGAAGTCCATCGCATCCTGATCGCCAAAAATGTCTTCAAACATTACAAGTCCGGCGGTAGCTGGGACTTTGGAACCTAGGTAAGGCTGGAGGCGGGCCGTCGGAGCGTCGGCCCGCCTTTGCGCTTTTTTTGCCATTGGCATTATTGCTGGACACCCCCCATGACCGATCATCGTGATCTCCATTCTGATTCGCCCGAACCCCCGCCACAGCGCGCGGGCCAGGGCTTGCGTCCGGCAATGTCTGCCGCCTATGCAGGCTCGCGGCTGCTCGATGTGGGCGTGGTGGCGGTAAGCGCCGTCGCGCTGATCGCCATTGCCGGCGGCGTCGGTGCCATGTCGTTTGACGCGTCCTTGGGCATCTCGGCGATTATTCTTGTGATCGCCGGCGTCTGGCTGCGGGTGTCGCCTGCCGCCCGCACCGTGCGCCGGGCGGAGGCGCCGCTGCCGCCACGCGTCGCCCGCACCCAGTTTCCCCTGACCCCTGAAACCGGCGTGGCGATCATCGAACGTCTGCCGGACCCGATCATCCTGCTGGACCGCTCCGGCCGCATCATCCTGCACAACCGTGCCGCCGGCGGCATTGTCGGTGAGGCGGCTGCCCGCCGTCATATCTCCACCGTGATGCGGGTGCCCGAAGTGTTGGAGGCGGTGGCGCAGGTGGTGGCCGGCGAGGCGGCCCGGGTGGTGGAATTTACGCAGCCCGTGCCCATCGAGCGGCACTACCATGCGTTCATCGCCCCGATTATTGCTGCAGCGCCAGATATATCGCGCGACAAGGGCCATAATGTCCTGATTTTGCTGCACGACCTGACAACCCTGAAACGCGCCGAACAGATGCGCGCCGACTTCGTTGCCAATGCCAGCCATGAGCTGCGCACGCCCCTGGCCTCGCTGGCCGGATTCGTTGAAACCCTGCAGGGTCCCGCGCGCGATGACCCTGAAGCCCGCGACAAATTTCTCGGCATCATGCAGGAGCAGGCCGAGCGCATGGGCCGGCTCATCAATGATCTGTTGTCATTGAGCCGCATCGAACTCAACGAGCATGTCCGCCCCGCCCACCATGTGGACCTGGCCGCCATTCTCCACGATACCGCCGATATGCTGACGCCCCTCGCCGACAAGGAAGGCATCACCATCAATCTGGAGCTCGAACCGGACCTGCCGCATTCCCTCGGCGACCGCGACGAACTGGTGCAGGTCTGCCAGAATCTGCTGTCCAATGCGCTCAAATATGGCAGCACCGGTGACCGCGTGGATGTCAGCCTGCGTCGGGATACGCCGCCGGGCAGCATCATCATGTCGTTCCGTGACTACGGCCCCGGCATTGCCCGCGAGCACCTGCCACGGCTCACCGAGCGGTTTTACCGGGCGGACGTCGAGCAGAGCCGCATGCGCGTCGGCACCGGGCTTGGCCTGGCCATCGTCAAGCATATCGTCAATCGCCATATGGGCTCCTTGAGTATCGACAGCGAAATCGGCAAGGGGTCCACTTTCAAGGTCTATCTGCCGGTCGATCAGCGCAGCGCAGCGGATCAACTGCCGGGCGCTGACACAAAGAGCGTCACATAGACATAAACCCCGCGCGAAAACGACGCGGGCCCGAAGGTGGGTTTCGCAGTTTTTGAGAGAAAAATGCCGGTTTCCCAGGGTTTACTGGCGTCGCCCCCCAAAAGAGGTGTGTCACGCAACTGTCATATAGACGTAATAAATCAGTCGTGCGTCGGCCCTAGTTTGCCGCTCAACCGACCCGCTGAGACGGTCGGCCTGGGATGGTGTCATCCACCACGGCAAGCGCGACCGGCGTAGTTCGGGCGTAAGCAGCTATCACCAATTTGTTGTCTCAGGATCGTTGCCAGGTCGCCAGGGTGGTGTCCCAGGGGGACGGTCTTAAAAGATTTCCAACCGGATGGAGAAATCATGAACTTTCGCAAGATGACCTTTGCCGCTGCTGCAATTGCATCGATCTCGATTGCCGGCGCTGCACATGCCCGCGACCAGATACAGATCGTCGGCTCATCGACGGTTTTCCCGTTTGCCACTGCTGTTGCTGAGCAGTTCGGCAAGTCCAGTTCTTTTGCCACGCCGGTGATCGAGTCCACCGGTTCAGGCGGCGGCATGAAGCTGTTCTGCTCCGGTGTTGGCCTTGAGCACCCCGACGTGACCAACGCATCGCGCCGCATCAAGGCGAGCGAAGTTGAAAAGTGCACCGCAGCCGGCATCACCCCGGTTGAAGTGAAAATCGGCTTCGATGGCATCGTGCTCGCCAATGCCAAGTCCGCACCGACCTATGACCTGTCGATCAAGCATCTCTACCTGGCCCTCGCCAAGCAGGTGCCCGGTGACGACAACATCCTGATCGACAACCCCTATGAAAAATGGTCCGACATCGACGCGTCTCTGCCGAATGTCGAAATCGAAGTTCTGGGCCCGCCCCCGACCTCCGGTACCCGCGACGCGTTTGTCGAGCTGGTCATGGACGAGGGCGCCAAATCCTTTGATTTCCTTGCCGCTCTGCGCAAGGAAGACAAGTCAGCCTTCAAGGCCGTCGCCCGCACCATCCGCGAAGACGGCAAGTATGTTGAAGCCGGCGAAAACGACAACCTGATCGTGCAGAAGCTGGAAGCCAACCCCCAGGCACTGGGCATCTTTGGCTTCTCCTTCCTCGACCAGAATGCCGACAAGCTGCACGGATCCATCATCGACGGTGAGGCACCGACTTTCGAGGCCATTGCTTCCGGTGACTACCCCGTGTCCCGCTCGCTCTACTTCTACGTGAAGAAAGAGCATGTGGGCGTTGTGCCCGGCCTTAAAGAGTACATCGCCGAGTTCACCGCTGAAAAAGCATGGGGCGAGGAAGGCTACCTCATCGAAAAGGGTCTGATCCCGCTCCCCGATGCTGATCGCGAAGCAATGCGCGAATCCGCAATGAGCTTGACCCCGCTTTCCATGTAGTCTGGAAATCCGCTGACGGGCGGTAGTGCCACCTGGCTCTACCGCCCGCAGCACCCGGCCCTGGGATGTGTTACGCACATTTCCTGACCGGCCAATAACCGCAAGACAGGCAGACACCCGGCCCGGGGTGGTGGCCTGACGAAACCGACCGGGCCTGCTATTTTGTTATCTCTTCGCATGACCCGGCGGGACTTTGGGGGCCGGATATGCGTTGGAAGGGCGCCGCGCGCAGCCGGATTCAGCAGCCGGTATTGGCAATGCGCACAAGGTCTTCCGTGTCGTTTTCCCCATCAGAACATGTCCCGGTGGTACTATCAGGCCGGGCAGCCCACGAGCGGACGCATGAGCGCACCTTTGATTATTCTGGTTGTCGCACTGCTGGCAACGCTGGCTTATTACCTTGGCCGCAGCCGGGCAGCGGCAGTATCTGGCGGCAACACCGCCATATTGCACAGCCTGCCGGGCTATCACGGTGTCTATGTCGCCATGTGGGCGGCAATCCCCGCCATGCTGGTGCTTACCGCCTGGCTCATCATCGGCCCGCAGCTTGCCGAGTGGTATTTGCTCTCGGCGCTGCCGGATTCGCAGACCGCAGGCCTCACTCCGTCGCAGCTGAACCTGCTGGTCACCGACGTCAAAAATCTCGCCACTGGCAATATCGTCAGCCGCACCCCTGATCCGGGGCTTATCCGTGCGGCTGAGGGTTATGCAAACGCGCTGACCATCTCCAATGCCGCAATGGTTGTCGTGGTGCTGTCGCTCACGGTCATGGGCATTGCCGTTGGCCGCCGCCATATCGATCCTGACATGCGCGCCCGCAACCAGGTCGAGCGCATCTTCACCGTGATTATGATTGCCGCATCTTCAATCGCGGTCCTCACCACAATCGGCATTGTCGCATCATTGATTTTCGAGGCTGCACGCTTCTTCACCAAAGTCTCTTGGTATGAGTTCCTGTTCGGCCTTCAGTGGAGTCCGCAGACGGCCCTTCGCGCCGAGCAGGTGGGGGCATCGGGGGCATTCGGTGCGGTGCCCATTTTCGCGGGCACTTTCCTCATCACCATTATCGCCATGGCGGTTGCCGTTCCGATCGGTCTCTTCTCAGCCATCTACATGTCCGAATATGCAGGCCCGAAAGTGCGCGGCATCGCCAAACCGGCGCTTGAAGTGCTCGCGGGCGTACCAACGGTTGTGTATGGCTTCTTCGCTGCGCTGACCGTCGCGCCGATGTTCCGTGGTTTTGGCGAAGGGATTGGCCTTGATGTCTCCTCCGAGTCGGCACTCGCCGCCGGCATGGTCATGGGCATCATGATCATTCCCTTCGTGTCATCGCTCTCGGACGACGTTATGAACGCGGTGCCGCAGACCCTGCGCGACGGGTCATACGCACTGGGCGCCACCAAGTCTGAAACCATCAAGCAGGTCATTCTGCCCGCAGCCCTGCCGGGCATTGTCGGTGCTGTGCTGCTCGCGGTCAGCCGCGCCATCGGCGAAACGATGATCGTGGTGATGGCCGCAGGCCTTGCCGCCAACCTCACCGCAAATCCGCTGGAAGCTGTTACCACGGTGACCGTGCAGATTGTGACGCTCCTTGTGGGCGACCAGGAATTCGACAGCGCCAAGACCCTGGCAGCCTTCGCCCTGGGCCTCGTCCTCTTTGTAGTAACGCTGTGCCTCAATATCTTTGCGCTCAGCATCGTCCGTAAATATCGGGAAAAATATGACTGATGCCTCCGCGCGTTCCGCGCAGCAGCCCGGTTCCGTGCTTGATCGCAAACCCGACCTTTCCGCCAAGCGCGTGAAGCGCCGCTATGCGGCCGAAGCCCGGTTCCGCGCCATCGGGCTTGGGGCCATTCTGGCCGCGATGGCTGTGCTCGCCACGCTTGTGAGCACGATCGTGTCACAAGGTCTGCCCGCATTCACCCAGTATGACCTTGACCTGCCGGTCTATCTCGATCCGACGGAGATCGACGCGGACAACCTGAACGCCGCCAACTATCAGGCGTTGGTCCGCCGCTCGCTCTATGAGCGGTTCCCCGAAGTCACCCAGCGCCGCGAGAAGCGCAAATTGGCCGGCCTCATCAGCTCGGGTGCGGATATCATTGTGAAGTCCTACGTGGAGAGCCACCCCGATCGGATCGGCACCACGCAAATCCTCAGCATTCCGGCCGCCGACGACATCGATACCTATCTCAAAGGTCAGATGACGGACATTCTGGAGTTCACGCCGCAGGCGGAGCTCTCCCCAACCGGCGTCTCCGGCGATGTTCAGCTTCTGGCCTCAGGGGACGTCTTCGCCGCGATTTTGGCAGACACCAAGATACTTCTTGAGGTCGAGTCCAGCCGATTGATGGATAATGCGCGGCGCGAGCAGCTTGGCATCGACAGCTACCGTGCTGAGATAAAGACTTTGCAGGTACAGCTGGAAGATGCGCTCGGCGCACGGCGCGAGACCATCGAGGACAGGATTTCCGCTCTGGACGCACAGGCCAACCGGCGCGTCTTGACGGCCGCTCAGCTGAACGAGAAAGCGGCGAACCTTTCTGAGGTTGCACGCAGCACTGGTGGATCGGTTGATCTCACGGATGAGATGCCATCCATTTTCCTTGAAGTAAACGGGGGCTTGGTCAAGGCCAACCGCGTCTCGAGCCAACTGGTCGAAGGTACCGTCATCCATCCACTCACTAGTGCTGCGCCCGCGGCCGGAGGCGAGTGGAAAATCCTCGAGCTGACGACCCCGGAAAGCAATCGCCGGGTGAAGGATCGCGAAGCCGCATGGCTCCACATCCTCAAGAGCGACAACATTATTGAAAGCCGGTTTGCCACGGTCATGTTCACGTCCGGCGATAGCCGCGAGCCTGAGCTGGCCGGTATCTGGGGTGCTGTGGTCGGTTCATTCCTGACCCTCTTCATCACCCTGTCGTTGAGCTTCCCTGTCGGTGTGCTTGCTGCCATCTATCTTGAAGAATTCGCGCCGCAGAACCGATTGACCGACCTGATTGAAGTCAACATCAACAATCTGGCCGCCGTCCCCTCCATCGTCTTTGGCCTTCTGGGGCTTGCAATGTTCCTCAATTTCTTTGGCCTGCCACGCTCGGCACCTTTGGTGGGGGGCATGGTGCTGGCCCTGATGACATTGCCGACGATCATCATCGCCACCCGTGCAGCGCTCAAGGCCGTGCCGCCATCCATTCGCGAGGCCGCACTTGGTATCGGTGCCAGCAAGGTGCAGGTCATCACGCATCACGTGTTGCCGCTCGCCATGCCTGGTGTCCTCACCGGCACCATCATCGGCATGGCGCAGGCGCTGGGCGAAACAGCGCCCCTGCTGATGATAGGCATGGTTGCCTTTATTGTTGATATCCCCGGCGGCTTCACCGACCCCGCCACCGTATTGCCCGTGCAGATTTACATCTGGGCGGATAGCCCCGAACGCGCATTCGTCGCCAAGACCAGTGCCGCGATCATGGTTCTGCTGACCTTCCTGGTCATGATGAATGCACTCGCCGTGCTGCTGCGCCGGCGCTTTGAACGCCGCTGGTAGAAGGAATTTCTGAGATGTCCATCGCCGAAAACATCGCCAAGAACGCGGAAGGCAGGACGGCACCTGCCGGCACCCGCGTCAAGATGCACACCAAGGATGTGAGTGTGCACTATGGTGAGAAGCAGGCCCTGTTTGATGTGAACCTCGATATCCCGGAGCATCAGGTGACGGCGCTCATCGGCCCGTCCGGTTGTGGTAAATCCACCTATCTGCGGTGCCTTAACCGCATGAATGATGTGATCGATATCGCACGGGTGTCAGGCACCATCGAGCTCGACGGCAACAATATCTATGACCCCAAGGTTGATGTTGTGGAAGTGCGTGCCCGCATCGGCATGGTGTTCCAGAAACCCAACCCGTTCCCTAAGTCGATTTACGACAACATTGCCTACGGCCCGCGCATCCACGGGATCGCCCATACCAAGGCGGAGATGGATGAGATTGTGGAAGTGTCGCTGCAACGTGCGGGGCTGTGGGGTGAGGTGAAAGATCGTCTGGCGGAACCTGGTACCGGCCTGTCCGGCGGCCAGCAGCAGCGGCTGTGCATCGCGCGCGCCATTGCCGTGTCGCCGGAAGTCATCTTGATGGATGAGCCGTGTTCAGCCCTGGATCCCATCGCCACGGCGCGCATCGAAGAACTGATCGACGAGATCAAGACCAAGTACTCGATCGTTATCGTCACCCATTCCATGCAGCAGGCCGCCCGCGTGTCGCAGCGCACAGCGTTCTTCCATCTGGGCATTCTGGTGGAAGAAGGGGACACGGAACAGATTTTTACCAATCCGCGCGATGAACGTACGCAGGATTACATCACGGGCCGCTTTGGCTAGTCCGAACGTCGGCCCCCAATGCATTATCCTAGGTTTGTGTGTCGCAAGCCTGGGTGAGTCTAAATCGGACACGCAGGCTTTGCGGCGAACGACCAATTCGCTGCATGTGAGGGAGAACCCAAGTGCAAGAGCACATTGTCACGTCATTCGAAGAAGCGCTCGACCGGATAACTGAAAGCCTTGCCCGCATGGGTGGGCTTGCAGAAAAGCAACTGGCTGACTCGATCGAAGCCATTGTCAAACGCGACAAGGAGCTTGCCGAGCAGACAGTCGCCTCCGACAAGCAGATCGACGCGCTGGAAGTTGATATCGAGGCACAGGCCCTGCGGCTCATCGCACTGCGCCAGCCCATGGCGATCGACCTGCGCGAAACAATTTCAGCGATCAAGATTTCAGCCGACCTCGAACGCATTGGCGATCTGGCCAAGAATATCGCCAAGCGGGCGCAGGCGGTGGATCAAACGCGCCCGGCGCGTGCGATGCAGGGACTTGAGCGCATGGGCCGGCAGGTTCTCAATCAGCTCAAGGAAGTGCTGGACGCCTATGCGCATCGCGACCACGAGCGTGCGCTGATCGTGTGGCGGCGCGACGAAGAAATCGACGAGATGTACAATTCGCTGTTCCGCGAGCTCCTCACCTACATGATGGAAGACCCGCGCACGATCAGCCTGTGCACGCATTTGCTGTTTGTGGCCAAGAACCTTGAGCGCATTGGTGATCACAGCACCAACATTGCTGAAACCATCCAGTTTCTGGTCAAGGGTCAGGCCATCGGCGAAAGCCGCCCGAAGGGTGATACAACCAGCTTCACGAAACTGGACTATCCTGCAGATTCGGAGTCAGCGCAGTGAGCATCACGGCTGGCGCCATTCCGGAATGGACCGGGGCCAAACCCATGAAGACAAAACCGCTGGTGCTGATTGTCGAGGATGAGGCGGCCCTGACGACGTTGCTGCAATACAACCTCGAAAAAGACGGCTACCGGGTTTGCGAAACGGCGGATGGCGAAGAAGCCATGATGATCGTTGATGAGCAGCAGCCGGATATCATCCTGCTGGACTGGATGCTGCCGCAGGTCTCCGGCATTGAGCTATGCCGCCGTTTCCGTGGCCGCAGCGAGACCCGCAACATCCCCATCATCATGCTCACTGCCCGCGGCGAAGAAGCCGATCGCGTGCGCGGCCTTGATACGGGTGCCGACGACTATATCACCAAGCCGTTCTCCATGACCGAATTGCTGGCGCGCGTCCGCGCCGTGTTGCGCCGTATCCGCCCGGCCCTGACCGACGATATTGTCACTTTCGGCGATGTGGCCGTTGATCGGGCCGCCCACCGGGTGCGCCGGGGTGAGCGCGAAATACACTTGGGTCCTACCGAATTCCGCCTGCTGGACCATCTGATCCAACATCCCGGCCGCGTCTTCAGCCGCGAGCAGTTGCTTGATGCTGTGTGGGGATCAGACGTTTATGTGGAAGCCCGCACCGTGGATGTACATGTCGGTCGGCTGCGCAAGGCACTGAACAATCCTGGCGAGCAGGACCCGATCCGCACGGTCCGTTCGGCGGGCTACGCGCTGGATGAACATTTCCGCGACTAGCCGTCTCTGAAATCAGGCACAAAAAAGGGCAGGCCATATTTCATGGCCTGCCCTTTGTTTGTTTCGTCTTTGAGCCGGATCAGCCGGTCATACGGTTCGGGAACTGGCGTCCGCGCTGACGATCCTTGCGTTCGCGGCGCGACGGCAGGGGCTGATAGGCCTTTTTGGCGTGCGCTGCGCAATAGGGCAGGCCGGGGGCCGAACGCTGACCGCAGAAGTGGAAGCTTTCCTCGCCGGGGTCGCCATTCGGCCATTTGCAGGTCTGTTCATTCAATTCCAGCAGGTTGGCGTGCATGGCCGGATCGCTGATGACCTCAAGCTCTTCGGGTTCGGGGGCTGCCGCAACGGCTGTTTCCTTGGCGCCCTGCTCACGGCGCGGTGTGGATGCGGTCTGGGCGCGCGGGGCACGCGGCACGGAAGGGCGGCGGCGGGTGACCCGGGTGGGTGCACCACGACCTGAGAGGCCCAGCCGGTGAACTTTGCCGATCACGGCATTGCGGGTGACGCCACCCAGCCGGGCGGCAATCTGGCTGGCGCTAAGGCCGTCCAGCCACATTTGCCGAAGCTGCTCTACCCGCTCGTCAGTCCATGTCATGGTTTTTCCCCTCAAGAGTGAGATGGCTCAAAAATTAGGCGGTGGTCGCCTGCCCTGCGGACCACTACATCTCGTGTTAACCTTTTTTAAACCTACTATATGGCCCGACTCAGCGGCAAGGGATCTTGTGGTTTTATAGTGGGTTATCCACAAAATATTGATTCTCTTGCGCCGGGCCGCCCGAATTTGTGGATAAAAGCCTTGCGCGCGGCTATGGGGCGGCCTACCTCCCGTCAGGCACGGCGCAAATAAACAAAGACCGGCAGGAATGCGGGCGCGGTACCGGAAATTGAGCAGCTTTCAGGCGGCTGAAACCGGCGCCGGATGAGGGGGATACATCATGACAGATACCCAGTACGAACCTGGCGTTCGGCGTTTCGGCGCGGTCAACTGGCTTGGCATGTGGACCCTCTATATGAAGGAAGTCCGCCGTTTCATGAAGATTTTCACGCAGACAATCGCAGGTCCGGTTGTGACCGCCCTGCTGTTCTTTGCGGTGTTTGCTGTCGCCATGGGCCGCGCGGATACATTCGTGGCTGGTGTTCCCTATTTGGCCTTTCTGGGCCCCGGCCTCATCATGATGACGGTGATCCAGAACGCCTTTGCCAACACATCGTCGTCCATCCTGATCGCCAAAGTGCAGGGCAGCACTGTGGATTTCCTTATGCCACCTCTGTCGCCGGGCGAAATCAACGCCGCATTTGCCTTGGGTGGCATGAGCCGGGGCGTAGTTGTTGCCATTAGTTCTGCCATCGTCATTTCGTTTTTCGCGCCGATGGGCATCACCCATCTGTGGGCGGTTGTCTTCTTTATGCTGGGAACATCGCTGGCATTGGCCCTTCTGGGGATCCTGGCGGGGGTATGGGCTGAGAAATTCGACCACATGCAGGCGATCATCAATTTCGTGATTACGCCGCTCGCCTTTCTTTCAGGCACTTTTTATACGGTTGAGCGCTTACCCGAGACCGTCCGCGTGATCAGCAGCTACAACCCGTTCTTCTATATGATTGACGGCTTCCGCTATGGCTTCACCGGCCATGCGGATGGCTCCATCGCCACCGGCGTCATCATGCTGGTGGTGCTCAACCTCGTCCTGTGGACCCTGTGCCACTGGGTTTTCAAAAAAGGCTTTCGCCTCAAGGCTTAAGCATGGCTGCCCCCGCCCATTCGAGGGAGCTGCGCATATTGACATGCAGGCGGGCACGGGAAAGAATCGCTGCTTGTTTCTGGCCTTGCCGTCGTCCTCCGGCGGCTTTTTTCGTTTTCAGGCCCTCGGACGGGTAATCCGGCCCCGCCAATGTCACGACCGGCCCCAATCCTGGGGCCGCATTTGTTTTAAGGGAGCACCATAAAGTGGCCTCCGCCGCACCCGACCAGAAGATCAGCCCCGTTCTGCCGACCTATGCCCGCGCCAACATTACGTTTGAGCGAGGCGAGGGCGCATGGCTGATCACGCCCGGCGGCGACCGCTACCTGGATTTTGGTGCGGGTGTCGCGGTCAATTCGCTTGGCCACGCGCATCCCAAACTGGTGGCAGCCCTCAAAGAGCAGGCCGACAAGGTCTGGCACGTCTCCAACCTCTATGAGGTTGCGGGCCAAAAAGCGCTTGCCGAAAAGCTCAACTCACTGACATTCGCGGACACCGTGTTCTTCACCAATTCAGGTGCCGAGGCGCTCGAAGCTTCCATCAAGATGGCGCGCAAATATCATGCGGTCTCCGGTCATCCGGAGCGGTTTGAGCTCATTACCTTTGAAGGCGCTTTCCACGGCCGGACGCTTGCAACCATCGCCGCCGGCGGTCAGGAAAAATATCTCGACGGGTTCGGCCCCAAGACGCCGGGCTTCGTACAGGTGCCGCTCAACGATATTGCGGCCGTCAAAGCCGCCATTACTGAAAACACCGCCGGCTTCCTGATCGAACCCGTTCAGGGTGAAGGCGGCATCCGCGAAGTCTCCAAGCAGTTCATGCAGGCATTGCGCGCGCTGGCCGATGAGCACGGACTGTTGTTACTGCTTGATGAAGTGCAAAGCGGCGTTGGCCGCACCGGCGTGCTCTTCGCGTATCAGGATCTGGGCATTGAACCCGACATCATGGCGATCGCCAAAGGCATCGGCGGCGGGTTCCCGCTGGGCGCATGCCTTGCAACCGCCAATGCCGCGAAAGGCATGACACCGGGCACCCATGGCTCGACGTTTGGCGGCAACCCGCTGGCAATGGCGGTGGGCAAGGCGGTGCTGGATGAAGTATCGAAACCTGCTTTCCTGGAGCATGTGCGCCGGGTCGCAGGCAGGCTCGGCCAGGGCCTGTCGATGATTGCCGATCAATATCCTGATGTCGTTGAAGCTGTGCGTGGGCGTGGCCTCATGCTCGGCCTCAAATGCAAACTACCAAACACAGATATACAGCGAGCCCTGATGGACAAAGGGCTGCTCACGGTTGCGGCTGGCGACAATGTGGTTCGGCTGTTACCGCCACTCATAATTTCTGAAGACGAAGCGGCTGACGCGATTTCCCGCATTGAGGCTGTATGCGCGGCGCTCTCTCCCACACCGATAAAGGAGGTGTCTTGATGAGCGCCCACAGGAATTTCATCGACCTGAACACCGTCGACAAGGCAGCCTTGCGCGACATCCTTGATCGCTCGCGCGCAGCCAAGACAAAGCGTGCCGGTTGGCCGCGCGGCAAGCTGGATGCTGACAAGCCGCTCGACGGCTATATGCTGGCGTTGATCTTTGAACAGCCCTCGACCCGCACCCGCGTGTCGTTTGACGTAGCCATGCGCCAGCTTGGGGGCGAATCCATTGTGTTGAATGGCACGGAAATGCAGATCGGCCGTGGCGAAAGCGTTGCGGACACTGCCCGCGTCCTGTCACGCTATGTCGACGTCATTATGTTGCGTACGGACGATCACGCGAAGATTGAGGAGTTAGCGGAGCACGCAACTGTGCCGGTCATCAACGGGCTGTCCGATGCAGGCCATCCTTGCCAGCTGATGGCTGATATCATGACCTTCGAGGAACATCGCGGGCCGATCACCGGCAGGCGCGTCGCGTGGGTTGGCGATGGCAACAACATGGCCCGCTCATGGGTTGAGGCCACGCACCGGTTTGATTTTGAGCTGATGCTCGCCTGCCCGCCGGAACTGTCGCCACCGATGGATTGCATTGCAGAAGCTGTGGCCAAGGGCGGTAAAGTCCAGCTTGTACAGAACGTGAATGAGGCGGTCGCGGGCGTTGATGCAGTCATCGCTGACACATGGGTCTCCATGGGCGACGAAGGCGCTGAGCGCCGCCATAATTTGCTTGCACCGTACCAGGTAGATAAAAAGCTCATGGCCAAGGCGGACCGTGAAGCCATCTTCCTGCATTGCCTGCCAGCCCATCGTGGTGATGAAGTAACAGCGGATGTCATCGATGGCACGCAGTCTGTGGTGTTTGATGAAGCGGAAAATCGGCTGCACGCACAAAAAGGTATTTTGACCTGGTGTCTGGATTGAGCGTCACACCAAACGAGCAAGCTGCGCAGGAGCAGTCCGACGATATTATCCTGCCTTTCGCCATCGAAGGCATGAGTGTGCGCGGACGCCTGGCGCGGCTTGGTCCGTCGATCAGCGAAGTGCTGCGCCGCCATGACTATCCTGTGCCGGTATCCCAACTGCTCGCAGAAGCATTGATGATGGCCGCCATGTTCGGCACTGCGTTGAAACTCGAAGGCCGCTTCACCGTCCAGACGTCAAGCGATGGTCCCGTCGACTTTCTGGTGGCCGACATGACCCGCGACGGCGGCATGCGCGGCTATGCACATTTTGATGCAGATCGCGTTGCAGCGCTTTCAGGCGACGCACGCCCCGCACTTGCTGACCTCGTCGGCAAAGGCAGCATGGCGCTGACGGTGGATCAGGGCCCCGGCCGCAACAGCTATCAGGGTATCGTGCCGCTGGAAGGTGAGACGCTGGCCGAATGTGGTGAAGACTATTTCCGCCGCTCTGAACAATTGCCGACACTGATAAAGCTGGTGGTCGCACAGACCCTTGAGCGCAGCGCAGATGGCTCCGCTGATGGCGGTTGGCGCGCGGGTGGCATCATGATCCAGCACATGCCCGCAGATGGCGGCTATGTGCGTGATCTTGATCCCGGCGATGTGCCTGAGGGCGGCGACGGGTCCGATGAGCATGAGGACGACAACTGGGCCCGCGCCAAGATCCTGATGGAAACCGTCGAGGACCTTGAGCTGGTTGACCCACAGCTCACCTCCGAGCAGCTACTGTATCGCCTCTACCATGAAGACGGCGTGCGGGCATTTGCGCCTCATTCCCTGTCATTTTCCTGCCGCTGTTCGCAGGATTACATTGCAGGCGTGCTGAAGAATTTCGGCCCCGGCGAAGTATCCGACATGCAGACCGATGATGGCCGCATCGAAGTACGTTGCGAATTTTGCAGCAGCACCTACAGTTTTGATCCTTCGGAAATTGATGGAGCTTGAATAGGTGATTGTTCGCGCATTGGCCGCAATGATGTTTCTGGCACCGGCGCTCGCACTGGCAGCATGTGCAGATGTGCTGTCGCAATCTTCAGGCCCGGTCGCTGCAACAATCACCTTCAAGCATCAGGCGCCTTTGTCCGTTGATGTTGCTCGCATCGAGCTGGTGGAAACATGGCAACAATCCGGCACCCCACCTCATATTGGCCATCTGAACCGCAACAACCCGCCAAAGATCATCCGCGCCTGGGTGCGCGACCGGCTAAAGGCCGTGCCCGGCGGCCCGGGTGCTGCACAGGGCAGCATTTTGCGTGTGGTCCTGCGTGATGGTGCCGTCGTCCGTAATGCGCTTGACGTGCGCGAAGGCGTTGAAGGCATTTTCCGTGACGAAGTTGATACCAGCATCGAAGCTGTGTGTGCCGTGGATGTTGAGCTTCTGGACCAAAAGGGCACGCGCATGGCGGGCATCACAGTGCGCGTCACCGGCACACGCAATATCTTTGAAAGCGCCAGCCTGAATGAGCGCGACACCCTTTATTTCGGGCTGATGGAGGAGCTGGCCACAGCCCTCAACACAGAACTTGAGAATGGCATGCGTGCTGAACTCGGCTTTTTGCTCACGCGCTGATGTGGTCGATCAACCGGCCCAAAAATGCGTCACACGCATCCAGTTGTGAATGCTCCAGCCATTCGTCCGGCTTGTGCGCCTGCTGAATGCTGCCCGGTCCGCAGACAAGTGTGGGAATACCCACATCCTGAAACAGCCCGGCTTCCGTGGCATACGACACCGCCTGCCGCTCATTGGTGCCCGCCAGCATCATCACGGCGGTTTCCAGCGGTGATGCATCCTCAGAGGCTTTCAGGCCCGGTGCCTGCGCCAGCGTGCGGATGGTGATGTCGGCCCCTTCGTGCACTTCGCGCATGCGGGGCAGCAATTCGTCACGCACATAGTCCGTTAGCCGGGTGCTGATTTCATCTTCGTCCTGTCCCGGCAAGGTGCGGTGCTCAAACGTGAACCAGCAATGCCGCGGCACGATATTGGTCGCGGTCCCGCCCCCAATCCGCCCCACGGAAAGCGTGGAGTAGGGGGGTGAAAACCGTCCGGTTGCGTCGCCTCGCGCGCGCATCTCTTCGGCGATCTCCCCCAGAAACGAAATCATCTGCGCTGCATACATGATGGCGTTGATGCCCTTGTGCGTCTGGCTTGAGTGAAATTCGAGCCCGGTCACTTCGACGCGGAATGAGCGGATCGCCTTGTGCGCATCCACAACCGCCATCTCAGTTGGTTCCCCGACAATGACAAGATCAGGTTGCGGCAGGTGCTCCGCCAGATGCTCAATCATCGGCCGCACCCCAAGGCAGCCGATTTCCTCGTCATAGGAGAACGCAAAATGCACCGGCCGCGTCAGTTTCGCGGCTTTGAGCTTCGGCAACTGGGCCAGCGCACAGGCGATGAACCCCTTCATGTCGGATGTGCCGCGCGCAAAATACTTGCCCTCGCGGCTATCAAGCGTGAACGGATCCGTCGTCCAGTCCTGATCCGCCACCGGCACCACATCCGTATGCCCGGACAAAACCAATCCGCCCGGCCCGTCACCGCCGATCGTGGCGTAAAGATTGGCCTTGGTGCCCTCCTTGTTGGGCAGCACCACATATCGCATGCCGTTTTCATCCATCAGCCCGGTGACAAACCGGATTAGCTCCAGATTGCTGAGATGGCTTGTCGTGTCGAAGGCGACGAGCGCTGCCAGTAGGTCTGGGGCGCTATAAGACTGGATATCGGGCATTCTTTGGGTACCTGTTTCGCGCAAACACATAAAAATGCGACGGATATAGGCTGCCTGTGCCGTTTGACATGCGGAGATCCAAGCAACACATGTTGTTCGTATACCATTAGTGACGCCTGTTTCGCCGCCGGATACGGCTGAATCGGCCGCTCCGGGCTATGTTTTGTCTCCGTTCATCCCTGATCCGCATTATGGCGGCTACACCGGTGAACCAGTATGCGTGCCTGAAAGGCTCAAAATGTTGGATCGTTACGAGGACGAAGAGCCAGGGGGCCGCGCTGGCCGGGGCACTGGCGCCCCCGCGCTATCCGGGCCGGAAAAGCCCCGATCCATTGTGCGGCGCTTTTTACCGCTGATCATTCTTGCATTGGCCGCCGTCGCAGTCTGGGTGCTGATGGTCTCCCGCCCGCAATTTACGCCGGAACCGGTCGAAGAGCGCGTTTGGACCGTTCAGGCGCAATCCGTCGTATTTTCCGATATTCAGCCCGAGCTTCAGGTTTTCGGCGAAGTCGTGGCCGGTCGCCTGGTCGAGCTGCGCGCCCTCGTGGCAGGTGAAATCCTTGAAACCGGAAGAGGCTTTCGCGAAGGCGGCATCGTCACCAGGGGCGACATGCTGGTGACGATTGATCCGTTCGAATATGAAGCCGCGCGCGATGAAGCGCAGGCCCAGCTTGAGCAGGCCCGTGCCCAGCTCGACGAAATTAAGGCGCAGACGGTGCTGGCCGGTCAGGCCTTGCAGAGTGCTCGCGATCAGCTGGTGATCCGCCAACGGGACCTGAACCGTGCCATCCGTCTCGCCAAGGGTGGCAACATCTCGGAGAAAACCGTTGATGACCGCCGCCTCGCAGTTTCCCAGCAAAAAGCCGCCGTCGATCAGGGTGTCAGTAATGTCGCCGTGGAAAACGCCCGCGTAGAGCAGCAGGAAGCGACAATCTCGCGTCTCGAAGTCGGCCTGCGCCGCGCTGAACGCGACCTTGGCAATACAAGGGTTACGGCGCCGTTCACCGGCTTTGTCGGCGAGGTCTCTGCCGAGCAGGGCAAGCAGGTAAACCTGAACGATAAGCTCGCCGACCTTACCGATGCGGACAGGTTGGAGGCGAGCTTCACCCTGTCAGACGCGCAATATGGCCGCATCATTGCAGCGGAAGGTGTCGTGACGGGCCGCAAAGCAAAAGTGCTGTGGCATGTGGGCGGGCGAAAACTTGAATATGACGCCATCATCGAACGTGTCGGCGCGCAGATTTCAGCCGCATCAGGTGGCGTTGAAGCTTTCGCCCGGCTCAAGACCTCCGGCACCGATACGCCCTTGCGGCCCGGTGCTTTCGTTGAAGTGCACCTGCCCGACACCCGCTATGAGAAGGTCGCCCAACTGCCTGAAACGTCACTCTATGACGGTACGACGGTTTATGTGATCGCCGAGGGCCGGCTTGAAGCGCGCAAGGTTGACGTAGCCGCGCGCACCGCCGGTGGCATTCTTGTCAGTGGTGACATCAAACCTGGCGAGGAGGTTCTGACCACACGATTTGCCGAAGCCGGGCCCGGTGTCCGCGTTGAGGAACGGTAGGCGCAGATGAGTGACGGGCGCGACCATGAACCTTCCCGCGAGCCGGATGTGACGCATGTGGCGGACGAGGACCGCCCCAGCGGCGTTCTCGGCTTCTTCGTCATGCACCGCAACGCTGCCAATCTGTTGATGGGCATGCTTGTGGTCGCAGGCTTCTTCGCGCTGGCCCGCCTCAACACGCAATTTTTTCCAAACACGGACATTCCCCTGATCTCCATTACCGTCGCCTGGCCAGGCGCCAGCGCCGAGGATGTGGAAGGCAATGTCATTGAGGCCATCGAGCCTGAAGTCCGGTTCCTTGACGGCGTGGACAAAGTCCAAAGCTATGCGCGCGAGAGCGTTGCGCAGATTGTGCTTGAGTTCGCCGCAAACGCAGACATGCAAAAGGCGCTCTCTGATATTGAGCAGGCCGTGGCCAGTGTCACGACCTTGCCGGAGGACAGCGAGCGTCCAGTCATCAGTCGCACCATTTTGTATGAGTCGGTTGCAGCGCTGGCCATATCAGGTCCGTTCACCGAAACGGCCTTGCGCGCATACGCCAAGGACATTCGCGATGTGTTGCTGAACTCAGGCATAGACCGTGTCGTCATGCAGGGTGTACGCAGCCCGGAACTTGTCGTCGAAATTTCCGAAGCCGATTTGCGCCGTCTTGATCTGAGCGTTGCCGATGTCGCCAGCCGCATCCGACAGGTCAGCCAGGATCTGCCCTCCGGCACAATGGAAGGCCTTCAACAAAAGCAGTTGCGGTCCATGGGGCTCGCCACGGACGCTGAATCCCTCGGCGCGATTGAGATCAAGTCGCTGGCAGCAGGCGAGAAGGTCAAACTGCAGGACATCGCCACCATCCGCGACGGTTTTGATGAAACCGAGCCCACCGGCCTGCGGGGTGACAATCTGGCCATCAAGCTTGATATCCAGCGCGCCACAACCGCCGATACATTGGTAGTGCAGTCACGGGTTGAAAAGGCGCTTGAAAGCTTAAGACCGACACTACCGCCCACCCTTGAAGTTGAACTGTTTGATGTGCAGGCGGATCTGGTCATGGACCGGGTCATGCTGCTGGTCAAGAACGGCATTGGCGGATTGGTGCTGGTGCTCGCCATCCTGTTCGTATTTCTCAACGCACGCATCGCCTTTTGGGTATCTGCGGGCATTCCGGTCGCCATGATGGCGACCCTCGCCGTCATGCTGGGGACGGGGCAGTCCATCAACATGATCTCGCTGTTTGCGCTAATCATGACCATCGGCATCATTGTCGATGACGCAATCGTTGTCGGCGAACACGCGACTACATTGCGCGAGCGCGGTGATCAACCCGCTGTTGCTGCATATTTGGGTGCTAAGCGCATGTTCGGCCCGGTGCTGGCGGCGGTGCTGACCACGGTCGCTGCATTCTCGCCAATTCTTCTGATTGGCGACGTCATCGGCCAGATGTTGTCTGCCATGCCGATGGTCGTCATCGCCGTCATGGCTGCCAGCGTAGTCGAGTGCTTTCTGGTCCTGCCCGGGCATATGCGTCACGCGCTTGAAGGCGACATGACCCACAGCCGGTTCCATAAATGGTTCAACGGACACTTTGCAAATTTCCGTGACGGATCGTTCCGCCGCTTTGTCACGCTTGCTTACGACAATCGATACACCACTGTTGCGTTGTCACTGGCGGCACTGATTGTATGCGTAGGTCTCATGACGTCAGGCCGCGTCGGCTTCCAGTTTTTTCCAACCGCTGAAGGCGACACCATCAATGCGACGGTTGTCTTTTCATCGGGCACATCGCGCGAGACAACGCAGGTGGCGCTTAACAAGGTTGATGCAGCCCTGCGGCGCGCCGAACTGAAACTTACTGGCGCGCAAGATTCGCTTGTACAGATGTCTTACGGCACTATCGGCCAGACCGGCGGGTCCTTTAGTGCAACCTCCGGAGATAATCGCGGCAGTCTCTCTGTCGAGCTGGTAGCATCGGAGCTGCGCGACGTTCGCACCAAGGAAATGATTGCCGCGTGGCGCGAGGAACTGCCGGCGCTCCCCGGCATCGAGCGCATTGCGTTGACCGAGCAGCGCGGCGGACCACCTGGCCGCGACCTCGATATTCGTCTCACCGGCGGCACACCGCGTGACCTCAAGGCGGCAGCACTCGAAGTGCGCGACCTGCTCTCATCATTCATCGGTGTGAGCGATGTTGAAGATGATTTGCCCTATGGCAAAGACGAGCTGCTGCTTGAAGTAAGCCCGCGCGGCGCAGCGCTTGGCTTCACCACCGAGGATGTGGGTCGGCAGGTGCGCAACGCCTTTGAAGGCGCGATCGCCAAGCGCTTTGCGCGTGACGAAGAAGAAATCACAGTCCGCGTGCAACTACCCGAAGCGGAGCAATCCCGCGGACTGGAAAATCTGTTCCTGCGCACATCCAGTGGCGGCGAAGTGCCGTTGACCGAAGTTGTCACCGTGCGGGAGCAATCAGGTTTCTCCCGCCTGCGCCGCGAAGACGGTGAGCGTTTCGTATCCATCGTCGCCGAAGTCGACGCGACGGAGACCAATTCCAACACGGTTATTCAGCAACTGCGTGCTCAGGGGCTGCCGGAGATTGCCGCCAAATATAATCTGGAGTTCTCGTTTGGTGGTCGCGCCGAAGAGCAGGCTGATGCTTTCGCTGATCTGGGTCTGGGCGCGCAGATCGCGCTGGTCGCGATCTACATCATTCTTGCCTGGGTCTTTGCCAGCTATGCGCGGCCCATTGTTGTTATGTCGATCATTCCCTTCGGCCTGGTTGGTGCGGTGCTCGGCCATCTCGTAATGGGTTTTGATCTTACGCTTCTCAGCTTTGTCGCATTGTTGGGGCTTGCAGGCATTCTTGTGAATGACTCGATCATTCTCGTGGACCAGATAGACAACCGGTTGGAGGAAGGTGACGACGTGCGCGATGCCGTAGTCGGCGGCGTTCAGGATCGCCTGCGCGCCGTGCTGCTCACTTCGCTTACGACCGTCGGTGGGTTGCTGCCGCTGCTGTTTGAAACAAGCCTGCAGGCACAGTTCCTGCTGCCGATGGCCATTACGCTGGCCTTTGGTTTGGCGACAGCCACATTCCTGGTGCTGCTGGTGGTGCCTGCCATCCTCGGCATTCAGGAAGATGCCCGCAGCCTGATCGGCCGCAAGCGATCGCCGCGTCACATTGAGCTTGAGGCGGATGCCATCGAGGATGTGTCAGGTGATGACGACAGCAATGTCAGGCACATTCCCCGGCCCGGCGAATAACGCCAAGGCCGGGGTGAAACATGCGCCCTACCAGTGAATGCCGCGCGTAAGCATGGCCAGCGCCACGGCTTCGTTGCTGACCTTTTGCGGCTGCGCACCTTCTTTATTCTCGCCACGCGCGGCGGCTGAATCCGGGAACAGCCGGTAGGTGGTGTTGAAGATGGTGTTCATGGCCTTGGGCGCTACAGCCCAGAGAACTTGCGCAAAAGTGCCAAGCCGCGTGCTGACGCTGGTGGGCTTCTCCACAATCGCCTTGGTGATGAGGCCGGCGGCTTCCTCCGGCGACAATGTCGGCACATGGTCGTACATCTTGGTTGGCGCAATCATCGGTGTGCGCACCAATGGCATATAGACATTGGAGAAATAGATATTGTTGTGCTGGAACTCCGGTTGCGCACACGATGAGAACGCACCCAGCGCCGCTTTTGATGCCACATAGGCGGAGAAGCGCGGTTGGTTTGCCTGCACACCAATAGACAGCACATTGATGATCTGACCGTTGTTCTGCTCAACCATATGCGGCAAGAAGCCCATGATCAGCCGCAACGCGCCGAAATAGTTGAGCTGCATGGTGCGTTCAAAATCGTGGAACCGGTCATAGGAAAGCGCCACCGACCGCCGGATCGAGCGACCGGCATTGTTGACGAGAATATCCACTCGCCCCAGATCATCGATCACCTTCTTGACGAACTTGTCGCATTCCTCAATTTCAGCGGCATCCAGCGTGTAGGTATGAACCGCGCCCTTGCCCTTCTTCTTGAGATGCACTTTGGTTTCCGCAAGCGTCTCAGCTGTCCGTGCGGCGATGACAGTGATGGCGCCGGCCGCCACCAGTTTTTCAGCTACGGCAAGCCCGATGCCGGATGTAGCACCGGTAACAACCACGACCTTACCGCGCACAGCACCGGACAAAGTGCGATCCTTGAACAGTGCTGGATCAAGGTGGCGTTCCCAATAATCCCACAGCACCGCCGCGTATTTTTCCAGCGGCGGGCAGGAGATGCCTGACCCCTTGAGGGCGGCCGCAGTATCACGATTGTCGAACTTGGTCGGGTAGTTGATGAACTTCATGGTGGCGCGCGGAATGCCGAAATCCGCCAGAATGCCATCTGTGATTGTGCGCACCGGCGGCAGGTTCTTGACGCCATCACGCACAGCCTTGGGGATAAATCCGAAAAGCCCTGCGTCAATCCGCATGGCAAATTCCGGACCGTGCCCTGCGCGCGCAAACGTGTTCAACACTTCGCCGATGCGCATACCATCCGGGTTGGTCAGGTGGAACGTCTTGCCGTTGAGGCCGGACTTGTGGGCAATGTGGTCCATGGCGTCGGCCACATAGTCCACCGGCACAATATTCATATAGCCGCCTTCAATCCCCACCAGCGACAGCCAGCGCGGGACTGAATTACGGATCCGCTGCAGCATCTTGAAGAAGAAGTAGGGCCCGTCGATCTTGTCGATGAAGCCGGTTTCGCTATGTCCGACAACGATGCCGGGCCGGAAGATGCGCCACGCAATCGTGCATTCCTCGCGCACGACTTTTTCTGAATCATGCTTGGTGCGGAAATAGGGGTGCGAATTGGGTTCCCATTCCTCAAACATGTCCTCGCGCCAGTAGCCGTTGAACAGACCGGCGGCAGCGATGGAACTTGTGTGGTTGAAGCATTTGGCGTTGACGGCTTCAGCGAAGGTGACGGCGTTGCGCGTGCCTTCCACATTCGCCGTCAGCTGGCTGGCGGCGTCTTCATTGGCGATGTCGTAAATTGCAGCGAGGTGAAACACATTGCCGATCTTGCCCTTGAGGGACGCAATCTGTTTGGGCGGAACACCAAGCCGTGGCTTGGTCAGATCGCCCGTGATCGGAATAATACGGCTTGCTGCATCTCCGCCCAGTTCCTCGACCAGATCCTTGAGCTTGGCCTTGGAGCCGGACCGCACCAGCACATAAATCTTGCCTTTACGGGCAAGCAGTTTCTCCAGCAGATGCCGGCCAATAAACCCGGTCGCACCGGTAACAAAGCTGTCCATCAGACGCCCTCCCAAAAATGTATTGTTTTCCAGAACAGGCTCTTTGGCGGCCCGCTTTCACATGGTTGACAATAAGCCTAGGCGAAACGTGCCGTCGGTGCAGACAAAATTTTGAATTTTTAGGAGGCTAGGAGCGCCAGAAAATGCGCGAAAACAGAATGAGAACCGTGAACAGTTCAAGCCGCCCTATCAACATGCCGCCGGCCATCAGCCATTTGGCGGTGTCGGGAATGTCTGCAAAATTGCCTGCAGGCCCGACCTGCGCTCCGAGCCCCGGTCCCACATTGGCGATTGCCGTGGCGGCGGAGGAAAGTGCCGTCAGTGGTTCAAGCCCCGTGAAGGTGAGTAGCAAAGACAGCGCCCCGAAGCAGGCCATATACAGAAAGAAGAAGCTCTGGACTGACGCCGCGACGCTCTCAGGAATAGCGCGACCATTGTAGTGGGGGATGAATACCCCATGCGGGTAGATCATCCGCCGCAGATGACTGAGGGATGTTGCTGCGATCACCTGCACGCGGAAGACCTTGAGCCCGCATGAGGTCGACCCGGAACACCCGCCGCAAAAGGTCAGGATGAAGAACACCGCGATGGCGAACGGTCCCCAGCTTCCATAGTCCTGAATGACAAAACCAGTGCCTGTCATCACAGACACCACATTGAACAGCGCGTCGCGGAACTGCTCTTCAAATGAGCCATCGATGCCAAGGGCCATTTGATAGATCAGCATTGCCCCGCCAGCCGCCGCCACGATACCGAAAAAGGCGCGCACCTGGCTGTCGCGCAGCAGAGGCATGGCTTTGCCGCGTGATGCCTGAATGTAGAGGACGAAGGGAAGGCTCCCCAGGATCATGCCCACGGTGATCACATAGTCGATCACCGCACTGTCGTAGTGGCCGATTGACGCGTCCTTGGTGGAGTAACCGCCTGTGGCGATGGTGGTCATTGCGTGGTTGATGCCGTCGAAAAAGTTCATGCCCGCGGCCCATAGCGCAAAAGCCGTGGCAACGGTAAAGCCCACATAGATGACGGTAATCGACCCGGCCAAAGCGGCCGCACTCGGCAGCACTTTTTCCGGCGTATCAAAGGCTTCCACCTTGAAGAGCTGCATACCACCCACCTGCAGGATGGGCAGGATGCTGACGGCCATGACGATGATACCGATGCCGCCGAGCCATTGCAGCAGCGAGCGCCACAGGAGCAAACCGGGCGGCGTCGTATCAAGCCCGGTAATCACCGTGGAGCCGGTGGTGGTCAGCCCGGACATGCTTTCAAAAAAAGCATCCGTATAGGAAAGCTCGAGTTCTGAAAAAAGGAACGGGATTGCGCCGAACGCCACCATCGACAGCCACGAGGCGGGCACCAGCACAAACGCCTGTTTCAGCGTCATGGTGCCGGCGCTGCCCCAGTTCATCAGGGCTAGGGTAACGCCAAAAAACGCTGTGACGACGCCCGACGCCAGAAACACCACCGCATCCGGGTTGGACACCGAAGCATCATAAATCGCCGGCAGCCCCATGGAGATGCCAAGCGTGATGAGCAGAATGCCCACCACCAGCAATATCGGCCGCGCATCAAACACGCCCAAGGGCTTGTTCCTTCGCCTTGTTGCCCCATCGCCGGGCGCAACCTGAATCACATACCAGGGGTGAGTGTAGAGGCGCGCGGGACTTTACGCATCCCGCCGCCCCAGCGCCCAAATGGCAACCTGAAATTCGTTGGGAAAGCTAGTGGATGCGCCTGTAATCATGGGGGCTGTCGAGGGAGAATGCGGGGATGGTGACATCAAAGCTGTCACCCCCTGCAGAGACCATCCCATAGGTACCGCTCATGATGCCCGACGGCGTCGGCAGCGGCGCACCGGATGTATATTCAAAGCATTCGCCCGGCTCGATCACCGGCTGTTCGCCGACAACCCCGTCGCCGCGCACTTCCTGCACCCGGCCATAGGCATCGGTAATGCGCCAGTAGCGGTCACGCAGCTGCACGCTTTCCCCGCCTTCATTCTCGATTTCCACCTCATAGGCCCACACATAGTGGTCCTCTGACGGTTCGGATTGGTCATCAAGATAGACTGGCCGTACACGCACGCGGATGTTGCGGGTCAGTGCGTCATAGAAGAAGTCGTCGTCAATCACGTCGCCATCCCAGTCCGCCTCAGCGAAGTCCATGAAGATCGGGTCTGCCATAGTGCCAAGGCGTCCTTATTAAATCGCGGGTAGGCAGCGGAGCGTCAAGCACCCAGCGCCAAGCTAATGTCTTCCGTCAAATCCGTGGCATCTTCAAGGCCAACCGACAATCGCAACATTGCATCGGATATGCCAAGGCTGCCCCGCGCCTCCGGCGTCAGCCGTTGATGCGTCGTCGTCGCGGGATGCGTGATCAGGCTTTTAGCATCCCCGAGGTTGTTGCTGATCTTGATCACGTCAAGATGGTTAGCAAGTTTGAAAGCAGCCTCTTTGCCGCCTTTTACCTCAAATGCGATCATATTGCCCGGCATGGACATCTGCGCCTGCGCCAGATTGTGCTGCGGATGATCCGACCGCCCGGGATAAATCACCCGAGAAATCTGCTCCTGCTTGCCCAGAAAATCGGCCACAGCAATGGCATTTTCACAATGTCGGCGTACCCGCAAATCCAGCGTCTCCAGGCTCTTAAGCATGATCCAGGCATTGAAAGGGCTCAATGCCGGTCCCGTCTGCCGCAAGAAGTTTGCCAGATGGTCGGTGACGAAAGCGTCCGACCCCAGGACAACCCCGCCAAGGCACCGGCCCTGACCGTCAATGTGCTTGGTGGCTGAATAAACCACCACATCCGCGCCGAATTCCATGGGTTTTTGCAAAACCGGGGTGGCGAACACATTGTCCACCACCAGCCTTGCGCCCACATCATGGGCAATATCGGCAATGCCTTTGATGTCGAGAATGTCCAAAGTGGGATTGGTAGGTGTTTCGAGAAAGAACACTTTCGTGTTGGGGCGGGTCGCGGCCTGCCACTGCGCAAGATCGCAGCCATCCACCAGCGTGCTCTCAACACCAAAGCGCGGCAGCAGCTCTTCCACGATGTAACGGCAAGAGCCAAACAGCGCCCGAGCCGCCACCACGTGATCACCAGCACTGACCTGGCACAGCATGGCGGCTGTCACAGCTGCCATGCCGGTCGCGGTGGCCCGTGCGGCCTCCGCGCCCTCAAGCGCAACCATCCGGTCTTCAAACATCTTAACCGTGGGGTTCGAGAACCGGGAATAGACGAATCCCTCATTCTCACCCTTGAAGCGGCCCTCTGCCTGTTCGGCCGTCTCATAGACATAGCCTGAGGTCAGGAACAACGCTTCGGACGTTTCGCCAAACGGAGTGCGCAGCGTGCCGCCATGGACCATTTCGGTCTGCGGGCGCAGTTTGCGGGCAGTTTTCATGCTGTGTGTGGGCTCAGCCATTTGGCCATCTCCTGCAGTACCCAAAATAAAACCCGGCCTGGTTATGGGCTGACACACATTTGCCAGTCCAAAACGCAAAAGGCCGGGGGGTACCCGTCCGACCTTTTAGCGCTGTTGTTTAACGTGGCCGCAAGCCGGTCGGCTCAAATCACCACGGATTTCTGTGAAAAAGTCCCGCTGGACCTCCTCAAAGACCGACGATAAATACGCGGACCGCCTGCGCGGGTCAAGCTGGCTTGCGTGCGGGTGAATCGGGCTATGATGCAGCCCGCAGCTAACCATCAGTAAAAATGAACGGCCCGCATGACCGCCGCCCCCAAACCCGACACGGCCCCCATCTCTCAGCCCGGCATCCTGCCCGCAGGTGAAATCCGCGCGCTTTGGGACCAGGGCGTTATTTCAGCGGACCAGCCGCCGGCCGAAAATCAGATACAGCCCGCCAGTATCGATCTGCGCCTGGGCACTACCGCCTACCGCATCCGCGCCAGCTTTTTGCCCGGCCCCAACCAGCTTGTCAGCACCAAGCTTGAGAGCCTGAAACTGCATGAGATGGATCTGCGCGATGGCGCGGTGCTGGAAACCGGCTGCGTCTATCTGGTGCCGCTGCTTGAGCATCTCGATCTGCCCGGCGATCTGGCCGCCGCCGCCAATCCCAAAAGCTCCACCGGGCGGCTTGATGTGTTTACCCGCGTCATCACCGATGGCGCGCGCGAGTTTGACCAGATTGCGCCGGGCTATAACGGTCCGCTTTATGCTGAAATCAGCCCGCGCACATTTTCCATTCTGGCGCGCACCGGCTCGCGGCTGTCGCAGCTTCGCCTGCGCCGCGGCAATGTCGCGGTGTCCGAAGCGGATATGCGCCGTCTTCAGGCTGAGACCGGCATTGTAAATGCCGGTGATGTTAATGACCTGCCCAATGATGGCCGTGGCATCGCGCTGAGTGTGGATCTGCAGGGAACCGCCGACACGGGCCTCATCGGATACCGCGCCAAGCGGCATTCCGGCCTCATCGATGTTGATCGCGTCGGTGTCTATGACGTGCTGGATTTCTGGGACCCGGTGCATATCCGCGGTGACGCACGTATTATTCTGGACCCGGACGAATTTTATATCCTTGCAAGCCGCGAAGCCGTGCAGATACCGGCGGACTATGCAGCCGAGATGGTGCCATATGATCCGCTGGTCGGTGAGTTCCGCGTGCATTATGCGGGCTTCTTTGATCCGGGCTTTGGTGCCGCAGAAGCTAACGGTGCGGGGGCCCGCGCGGTTCTGGAAGTGCGCAGCCACGATGTGCCATTCATTCTGGAGCATGGCCAGATCATCGGCCGCCTCGTCTACGAACACATGGCGTCGCGCCCTGATACGCTTTATGGCCAGTCGCTTGGCTCCAACTATCAAAGTCAGGGTCTCAAGCTTTCCAAGCATTTCAAGACAGGCGGACAGCGCCCGTGATGCGCCTGCTGGCGTTTGCCGGTGCGGCGGCAGCGCTTGTTGCCGCTCAGCTTGTCGGCACATACGCCATGTCGGCGCTGGGCCTGCCCATTCCCGGCGCGGTTGCCGGGCTTCTGGTTCTGTTGGCTGGGCTTGCGGTTTTGCGACAATTGCCGGATGCGCTGGATGATGTCGCAACCCTCCTGCTGCGTCACCTGAACCTGTTTTTCGTGCCCGCAGGCGTCGGCCTCATGGCCCATCTTGCCTTGCTCGCGCGTGACGGCGGTGCATTGGCGGTAGCCATAACCCTGAGCACATTGGCCGGGCTGGTAGTGGCTGCATTTGTCTTCATGTGGGCCAACAAAGGCGTTCCCGACGGAGAGGGCCAATGATCGCCCTCATATGGTTGGCGCTGACCGTCGCCGCCTATGTGGCTGCATTGTGGATCGCCCGCCGCGTCCACAATCATCCTCTCGCCAACCCTGTGCTTGTCGCCGCCATTCCGGTGATCGCGTTGATGTTAGCCACCGGCACCAGCCATGCGGACTATGCGCAGGGTGGCAACTGGCTGTTGTTGTTGCTCGGTCCGGCCACCGTGGCACTGGCCGTGCCGCTCTACCGCAACTGGCCTAAGGTCCGCGCGGCGGCATTGCCACTGTTTTTGGCGATCGGTGCAGGTTCCATCACAGCCGTCGGCGGTGCGCTGACGCTGGCATGGGCAATGGGGGCTGAAACGCAGACCCTGCTGTCCCTGGCCCCCAAGTCCGTCACCACCCCCATCGCCATGGGCATCGCACAAACGACGTCCGGCCTGCCGTCACTTGCGGCGGCCATCGTCATCGTTACGGGCATTCTCGGCGCCATCATCGGCCCGTGGATGTTGGCGCGGCTGGGCATCCGTGACCCCAAGGCCGTCGGCGTGGCGCTTGGCACGGCAGCGCACGGTATCGGCACAGCGCGGGCATTTCAGGAAGGTGAGGAGACCGGCACATTCTCCGGCGTTGCCATGGGCGTCAACGGCATTGCCACGGCATTGCTGCTGCCCTGGCTGCTCATCTGGCTGTTCGGTTGATCGTCCTTGTCAGCCTTGTGCGAGTTGGACTAACGTCCGCCACCTGATCGCCGGGCGCTACACACAGTGTCTGACCGCTGGCGAGATGCGGGTGTAGCTCAATGGTAGAGCAGCAGCTTCCCAAGCTGACGACGAGAGTTCGATTCTCTTCACCCGCTCCAACGCGGCCCCGGCATCACGGGCCCAGCCCCATCATTACCCGTAAATGACCCCCTTCCTGCCACATTGCGTGCCGGGCATGGCCACAAATGGTGGTCAGGTTCGCGTGCATTGTTTGACCGCCCAGGGGAGGGACCCACAATGCACAAACCACACTTCACCGTCGGCTCTGCACGCGCCGGGCTTTATGCCGCCTTGGGCTTTGCCCTTTTTCTGGCAGCCGGTGCCTTTGCCGCCAAGGCTGAAACCAAAACGCCGGCGCTCGATACCAGCGTGCGCTTCGACCAGCCGGTTATACGCAAGGGTGAACCCTCAACCATCCACATGATGATCCGCGTGCATTCCCCGCGTGAGGCATGGCCCGGCATCAAGGAGCGTCCGCCTATAAATCTGGCGCTGGTGCTCGACCGGTCCGGCTCCATGGAAGACAAGGGCAAGCTGGATTACGCCAAGCGCGCCGCAAAGCTGATGGTCGAGCAACTCGATCCCCGTGATCGTGTCGCGATCATTGAATATGACGACCGCATCAATGTGTTGTGGCCCTCGGCCCCGGCTGAAAACGTCCGTGAGATCCACCGCCGCATAGACGGCCTCACCTCGCGCGGCAGCACAAACCTCACCGGCGGCATGATGCGTGGTGTAGACGAAGTGCTCGAAAATTATGATTCCCGTGATCTCAACCGCGTTCTGCTGCTGTCGGACGGTCTCGCCAACCAGGGCATCACGGACCCCTATGACATTGCCCGCATGGTGCGCGGTGCCCGCCGCGACGGCGTGCGCATTTCCACAGTCGGCCTCGGCCTCGATTATGACGAGAACTTGATGCAGGCCATCGCTGAGAACGGTGCGGGCAATTATCACTATGTCGAACACCCCTCGCAGATCGCCCGTATCTTTGAAGAAGAACTGTCAACGCTTGTGCGCACGACAGCGCGGGACATCAAATTGCGGCTGCGCCAATCCGATGGTGTGAAAGACCTCGAAGTCATCTCCGTTGAGAACGCGACCGCAGATGACCTGGCCATGGGCGACATGTTTGCCGGCGAAACTCAGACCCTGATGCTGCGTATAGAGGTCGATCCGGGCACGCGCGATGATCTGGATCTCGGTACCCTCGACATCGCCTATGTGGATGCGCGCGACGGGTCGGAACAAACAAGGTCGGTACCGCTTTCAGTCGCGACCACCACAGATACAGCTAGGATAGAGACGGAGCGTGACCAGGAAGTGGAAGTGGAAGCTGCGCTCTTTAAAGCGGAACGGACACACCTTGAGGCCATTGCCGCCTATGAGGCGGGCAATACTGCCAAGGCGGATGATCTTCTCGCCGAACTTTCTGATTGGGTAGGCGAAGAAGCCGCCACGACCAGCGATGCACGCCTTGGCGCAAAGCTTGAAGCGATCACTGTCGAGCGCGCGCAGATGTCGGCCGCCGCTGAACCGGCCGCGGCGCCATCGGCACGCAGCTCATATCTCAAGAGCACCAAGCAGCGCCTTTATCAGGCGCAGTCCGGTAAGCGCGGAGGCTATCTGCTGGGGGTGGGCGATGAAGGGCTCGAAGTTGAGCGCCTGCAAACCGCTCTTGCGGACGCCGGATACTGGAGTGGTCCTGTCGATGGGAAATATACCGACGGTCTCGAAGAGGCTGTCAATGAGTATCAGGCCGCGCAGGGCATCAAGTCGGATGGTATTGCCGGTCCCTCAACGCTTCAGAACCTGGGCCTCTATTAGTCCTTGGAACGACTTGTCATTGGCCGCGCCAGGTCCGCCAGTTTGGCGCGGCTGGTGCGGCTGATCGCATGCCGGGTTTTCTCCCAGTAGAAGGGGCGTGTGACCAATTGCCAGATCGCCATATACGCACCTGCCGATATCAGCGGCCAATAGAAGATCATCAGGAATGTATGCGGCACCAGACTGAACGCATCGCGATGCCGGACAGCCGCGATGCCCGCAGCGACGGACACGATATATCCGCCGCCCAAGAGCGTGCCGTTAAGCAGAAGCAGTGCCGATGGCACTTGCGGTGACGTGACCAGCGCCAGTGCCGAGCCATTCATCGCCAGGCCGGCGAGGGCAATGATCCAGACCAGCGGATGCATCAGCGCCGAGAGGATCGAGCCGCCGATCAGCAGGTGAAATCCGAAAAATCCGGCTGCGCCCAGATTGCGATATAACCGCACCGGGTCACGCATATGCACCATCCATGTCTGCATATACCCTTTGAGCCAGCGTGATCGCTGCCGCAACCAGTTGCCAGTCTGGCAGTTGGCCTCCTCATAGGTGGCTGAATCCAGAATGCCGCATTTGTAGCCCTTCTGCGCCAGACGGATGCCAAGGTCAGCATCCTCAGTCACATTGTAGGGATCCCATGCGCCAACGCTGCGCAGCACCTTGGTTCTGAAATGTGTGGACGTGCCACCCAGCGGTATCGGCATGCCTAACCGCTCCACGGTTGGCAGCAGCAGGTCAAACCACATATTGAACTCGATGGTAAACTGCGCCGTGAGCCAGTTTTCGTTTGCATTGAAATAGGTGAGCGGTGCCTGCAGGCAGGCAATGTCGTCACCACACTGGGCAAACGTCGCAACGGCCTTCCGAAGCTGCAGAGGCTCTGGCTGGTCCTCCGCATCAAATATCACCACATAGTCACCACGGGCGAAGTGAAGGGCGTAGTTGCACGCTTTCGGCTTTGTGCGCGGCATGGAAGGCGGCACACGGATGAATTCCACATAGCTTTCGAGACCCAATGATTTGGCCACCTCCAGCGTCTCAAGGTCGTCCGCTTCAAGAACAAGCTTTATGTCCAGCTTGGCACGTGGATAGTCGATGGCGCGTAACCCTTCCGCCAGAAGCGGCAACACATCGGCTTCGTGAAACAGTGGCACAATGATTGTGTAAACCGGTAGGCTTGCATCATCGAGCAGGGACGTAATTTTCCTTCGGTTGTGCTGCGCCGCCAGGCCCAGCGGAATGGACGCTGCGCGCAGGGTAAGGACAGCAACAAAGAAAAGGGCGAACAGCAGATTGAGCACAGCCCCGGTTATCATCGGATGGAATATGAAGGTTGCGGGTAGCAGTGCCGTCAGCAGGCACAACCCAACAATCTGCGCCCTGCTCAGGCCGGTCTGCGCTGAGTTGATCGGATCGTTCTCTGTCAGGTAGTCGCACGCCTGATGCTGAATGGTTTCTTTGAATTGCACCTGTAATGTCCAAAGCACGTCCAGTCGCGAAGTGATGGCGAAAGCAAGCTCGCCCGCAGGCACATGTAGTCCTTGTTCCCGTCTGTGAGCGATCACGCGCGCGGCGGTCAATGGATCCGGTGTTGCCAGCATAGTTCCCGCCCCTTTTATGGCGACGGGTATGGCTTCACAGGCCAGATAAAAATCCAACGCATCAGGATCAAACAGAGCGTGCGACGCTGGCGTTTTCAACACATCCACGAATGGCAGACCAAGATGCTCTGCCAGCGAACGGTAAAGATCGACAGGACTTGCAAAGCCCAATGCAAGCACCGCTTGACCGAGCGGCACGTCCCACTGCGTGGCGGCGTCAAGCGCCTGCGCTAGTTGATTGGCGTTGATGAGCCCTGCAGAAATCAGAACCCGGCCCAGCGGCTGGGGCGAGTCTTCATCCGGCGTATCGGCAAAGCCGCCAGCCATAGGCGCCCCCTCCCGGTATCAAGAAAAGCAGGCCCGAGCGCCCGGTGCAAATATTTCTCAGATTGAAGTGGCGTCACGCGGTTTGGAAATGCCCGCAAACCCGCTATGTCTAAGGGGAAAATGACTATCAGGGAGGATTCGAGCAATGAACGAATTGATGTTCCGGCCTGGCCTTATGGCCGGCAAACGCGTGCTGGTAACCGGCGGCGGCACTGGTTTGGGCAAGGAAATGACGGAGGCCTATCTGCGTTTGGGGGCCGAAGTTTATATATGCGGCCGACGCCTGCCTGTGCTCGAGGAAACCGCCAAGGAGCTGATGGATGCCCATGGCGGCAAGGTGCACGCCAAAGCTTGCGACATCCGGGTGCCAGAAGCCGTTGACGACATGGTCGGTGAAATATTTGCCGAAGGTCCGCTCGACGGACTGGTCAACAATGCGGCAGGCAATTTCATCTCCCGCACCAAGGACCTGTCTCATCGTGGCTTCAACGCGATTGCCAATATTGTCTTCCATGGTTCGTTTTACATGACCCATTCAGTCGGCACGCGATGGATAGAGCAGGGTCACAAGGGCAATGTGATTTCCATTCTTACCACCTGGGTATGGAACGGTGGCCCGTTCACCGTGCCGTCGGCCATGTCCAAGGCTGGCATCAATGTTATGACCAAGTCACTGGCGGTTGAATGGGCACCCTATGGCATTCGCCTCAATGCCATTGCACCGGGACCGTTCCCCACCAAGGGCGCATGGGAGCGGTTGTCGCCGGGTGAGTCTACTGACGGGGCTGATACCCAGACCCGCGGCATTCCCATGGGACGTGTTGGGGAAATGGATGAGTTGAAAAATCTCGCCGTCTTCTTGATGGCCGACGGCGTGGATTATCTGACCGGCGAAACCATTGCCATTGATGGCGGGAGCTTCTTGGCAGGCGGCGGCAATTTTTCGCGCATGGCATCGCTGGGCGATGACGACTGGGCTGGGATCAAGAACATGATCACCTCGGCCAATGATCGCGATAAGGCCAAGCGCTCCGTCTGAGATTTTACTCAGTAAATTCGTATGCGAACAAAAAGGCCCGAGCTGGTTTCAGCTCGGGCCTTTCAACTGGCCGCATGGTGCGGACTAATTTACTTCAGCGTCGGCATCAGCTGAAGAATCCACAGCTGCAGGATCCTCAGCATCGGGTGCGTCGCTTGGCATTTCCACGTCAATGTCCGGGAGGGTGATGGTGGTTTCATTCATTTCCACCTCGGGAACCGGCACGGTGGTTTCGGACGTGCCGATCTCAATATCCGGTGTTTCCACCTCGATTTCAGGCATCCGGACCTCGCCTTCAACGTTCATGTCGGGCAGTTCGCCACCTTCGACAGAAACTTCCGGCAGCGTGCCGCTTTCGAACGAAACATCAGGCATTTCGCCTTCGTCTTCAACATCGACATCGCAGGCTGCAACGCCGGTCATCAAGACAGCAATGGCTGCCAATTTCAGTGTAGTTTTCATGCTTGCCTTGGGCCGTTTGACGGTCCCAATCCTCAATCTCAGTTAAGATGCGTTGGAAAAACCCACTGCAGGCAAAAATGTTCCCCCGGCTATCGACCGGGGGAACACAGGTGCGGGCGGCATGGTGCCCGCCGTAGTCGTAATAGTCTTGATACCGCTTACTGAGCGGGCTTTTCCGGGGTCATGGCCTTTTCGGCATCGTCGGCGGCCTCTTCCATGGATTCACCAGCTTCTGAAGCTGCTTCTTCCATGGCGTCACCGGCGTCATCCATAGCTTCGCCCGTTGCTTTTGCAGCGTCGTCCATGGCGTCGCCGGTGGCTTCAGCCGCATCGTCCATGGCCTCGCCAGCTTCTTCAGCAGCAGATTCAGTGTCTGCCGTCATGCTGTCTGCAACATCATCAACAGCGTCGGCGGTTGCCTCGGCCGCATCTTCCACAACTTCAGCAGTTGCCTCAGCGGCGTCTTCAACGGCATCGACGGTGTCTTCGGCTGCGTCGGAAACAGCATCCACGGCATTGTCCATGGCTTCGCCGATTGTGGCACCTGTCTCTTCGGCCTCGTCATTGCTGGCATCACAGGCAGCAAGTCCAAGTGCGAGAACGGCAGCCGCCGTCATGGTAAGTGTTTGTTTAATCATGTCTATTTGCCCAGGTTCGTCACAATTGACATGTGTCAACTGGCGACCACGGCCCCCTTGCTGAAAGTTCCGCCGTACACTGTCCGTTACGGCTTGATGACCACTTTGCCGATGACAGCGCGGTCACGCAACTGACACATAGCTTCGGCGGCCTGTTCAAGAGGAAATGTCGCGCAAACATAAGGCCGAATTGTGCCCGCATTCGCCATGGCATCCACGGCGGCAATGTTTTCAGCGCCTTTTTTGGGGTCACGGCGGCCATACTCGCCGGCCCTGACACCAACCACCGAGAACCCCTTGATGAGCGGCATGTTGGCTGAAATCTCCGGAATGCGCCCACCGGCAAAGCCGATGACCAGCAGCCGCCCGCCCCAGGCAATGCAACGCACACTTTCATCAAATACGTCACCACCGACCGGGTCGTAGACCACATCGGCGCCGCCTCCGCCTGTCAACTCCTTGACCTTGTCTTTGAAACCGTTGCTCACATTGATCACGTGATCCGCGCCGCGTGCGGCCAGAAAGTCCAGCTTCTTCTGCGAACTCGCCGTGGCAATGACGGTTGCCCCCATCTGCTTGCCAAGATCAACCGCGGCCATGCCCACGCCGCCCGCCGCCCCATGCACAAGCAGCGTTTCGCCCGGCTGCAGGTGCCCGCATCGCTCAAGCGCCACATAGGCTGTGAGATAAGCGGTCGTGTATCCCGCGGCCTCTTCGTAGGACATCGTCTGCGGCATCAGCCGGCATGCCGCCGCAGACGTATTGACGCCTTCGGCCATGCCGCCGGTGCGTGTGCCGGCCACGACACGGTCGCCGGGTTTGAGCCCGCTCACATCCTTGCCAACCATCGCAACGTCTCCCGCCACCTCCATGCCGGGGGTAAAGGGAAGCGGCGGCTTGAACTGATACTTGCCCTGAACCATCAGCAGGTCGGGAAAGTTTACTGCACAGGCCTTGATGGCAATCTGAATCTCATCATCACCGGGCGGCGGCAGTTCGAGCTCTTCAATATCAATGTCGGTGATATCTTCAGACAGGCTGTTTACGCGGACGGCGCAGATTTTCGTCATGGACATTCAGGCATGCGCTTTCAGGGCTGCATCAAGATCGCTGATGATTTCACGCGCTACGTCGGCAGCCCGCCGCGACACGCCACCCATGGCAGTAAAGCCATGCGGCAGGTCGCCATACTCGCGGAATGTCACGGTGACACCTGCTGCCTCAAGCTTGCGGGCATAGGCCTCGCCCTGGTCACGCAGCGGATCAAAGCCTGCCGTATAGACCAGCGCCTCCGGCAGCCCGGAGAGATCATCTACCAGCCCGGGTGATGCGGTGGGGGCCGACTTGTCGGTACCCTGCGGCATGTAGAGACCCTCAAACCAGTGCATGGTGGCACTGTCGAGCGGCGCGCACTTCGCGCAGCTCTGCATGCTGCCCGTATTCGTTACCATATCGACCCACGGGTAGATCAGCAGTTGCAACATTGGCCCGGTTTCCCCGGCACGCTTCATTTCCTGCGCAACAACCGCCGACAACAAGCCGCCCGCGCTATCGCCACCAACGGCCATCCGGTCGGCGCGACCACCAAACTCGGCTGCATGGTCCCGCACCCAGCGGAACGCTGCGATCGCATCATTGGAGGCTGCCGGATAGACATGTTCCGGTGCCAGTCGGTATTCGACGGAAATCACACCCGCGCCAGTTTCTGCGGCGATCTGCGAACAAAAACTGTCGCACGTATCCATGTCGCCGATGACGCAGCCACCCATATGGAAATAAACGATGAGCGCATCACTTGTGGTGCCGCCGATCGGCCAGTAGTGCCGCGCGGGAAGCGCGCCACCGGGGCCGGGAATGGTCAGCTCGGTGACACCCGCAGCTTTTGAACGCGGCGCATTCATCATGCCGAACGCATCATGGGTTGCGTCACGCGCCTGTTGCGGCGTCAGCGTGTCCATCGAGGGGCCTTTGCCCGCCTGCGCCGTCAAAAACCCGACGCCTGGATCAATCTCCCGGCCGTCCACGCTCAGGACGCCACCCTTTGACATACGGCGCAGGACTGATGCCGGTAGCCGCATCATGGTCCGCACAATCATTTGCTGGACGCTCATCGCGCAGCTCCCCTTCAATTATCGATTGCTAAAATAGCGTAGCTGCCTAGCTGTCATCCGCCAGAAGCGGCAATGCGGTAACGCCGCCCAGAAACAGTTTAGTTGAAAACTCTGCAGCCTGTGCGGCATCAAAAGGTGCGCGTGCCAGCATCCGATCGCCGACTTCAAAGGCGATGCCGACGAAACTTGCGGTCAGAAATTCGGTGTCCACATTCGGCAGAACACCCTGCGCGATGGCGCGCTTGATGTCCTGCTGCATTTCATCAAAGCCGGCCACAACTTCCGGTGTATCCATCCGGACACGGATGGACCCAGAATTGCGCCGCATCACCCGGTGCATCGCCTCGTCTTGCGCAAGATACTCAAAATAGGCTCTGAAGGTGCCCGACACGAACTGCTCGAAATTGCCTGCCCGGATGCGCTCCGCGCGAATACGCGGACGCATCCGCAAGGCGCTCGCATCCATCAGCGCCTGAAACACTTCTTCCTTGGATTTGAAATAATTATAGAAGGTGCCCGATGCGAGGCCCGTGCGGCGGATTATGTCGCGCACCGTGGTCTCGCCATAGCCAAGCTCGGCAAACACGCTGCGCGCTGCATCCAGTATCGACTGGCGATTCTCCGCCTTCGTCTTTTCACGCTTGCCCATGGTGCTGCTTGTGGCTGCACCATTTTTTTCTGCGGGCGGGTTTTTAACGGACGTGGTCACAGCGGGGCGGACTTTCATGAAAAGGTATGGGCATCCAAGGGCGCGTGGCGGCAAACGATAGTACAAACAAAATTGTCAGCAAGAAGCATCAGCACCCTGAATAGTACTGATCCAGTCTAGACTGCCCGCGCGCACGCTTCAATTTTCATGATCTTCGCCACGGTGCGCTTAGGCGGCGGCGTCTTTTGCCTTTTCTGCTTGCGCGGGTACCGGCAGCCCGCGCTTTGCCTTAGCGCGCTTGGCCCCACGTTTGATCTCGCGGGCCATGTCCCAGATGTATTTGTTGAAGTCGAGCTGCATGGTGTGGCGGGCGGATTTGTAGAAATGCCCGGTATACATGTCCTCGTCTTCCTGGATGACGCGCTGCATGTCCGCCTCATCCGGCAGCGCGTAGGCCCCGGTCAGGTAATTGCCGACAAGCTTCATCTGCTGTTCGGCAAAGTTCACCAGCGTCGGCAGCGGCTGTGCCAAGGCCATGAAGAACAGGTTGGGGATGCCCGGTGAGAAGATGCGCTTGTAAAGCGGCACATGATTGTCATGAACTTTGATGACCGCTTCATCCATGAACGGGAAGGAGACATTGTAGCCTGTTGCATAGATGACGACGTCAATCTCCTCACGGCTGCCGTCCTCAAACTCCACCACATTGCCATCGAAGCGTTTGATGTTGGGCTTTGAGGTGATGTCACCACAGCCGACGCGGGTCAGAAACTCTCCGGATACGGAAGGGTGTGCTTCAAGCGGCTCGTGATCGGGCTTCGGCAACCCGTAATCTTCCATATTGCCGACAATGCGTTTGATCACCCGCTTGCCGATGGCCCGCTGGACGGAAAGCGGAATCCAGGCCGGCATCGCGCCTTTGTCAGCCACTTTGCCGTTTATGTATTTGGGCATCACCCACACACCGCGCCGGGCCGAGATGAACAGTTTCTTGGCAATCGGCTTCTGTGAGAGCTCGGACGAAATATCCATCGCGCTGTTGCCCATACCGACAACCACAACGCGCTTGCCGCGTATGTCATGCGGCTCAAACGGCGTGAGGTATGAATGCGCATGCATCTGCACGCCGGTAAAGCTGTTCATGCCCTCATATTCAGGCCAGCGCGGATTCCAGTGATGGCCGTTGCAGACAAACAGCGCGTCATAGATGCGGGTTTCAGATGACGGACCGCCGGTTGTCGAGCGGTCAATGGTGACATGCCACAAGCCATCCTTGTCACGCGTCGCGCGGGTCACGGCGGTATTGAAGCTGATGTGCTCGCGCAGACCGAAATGGTCCACATAGTCGTTGAAATAGTCAAAGATCTGGCTGTGATGGGGAAAATCGGGAAAGTCCGGCGGGATCGGAAAATCCTCGAACGACATGCGGGTTTTCGAGGTGTCGATATGCAGAGACTCGTAGCAGGCCGACATGCCGTTCTTGTTCTTGTAGGCCCAGTTGCCGCCGACAACGTCCGACATTTCAAAGCAGTCGAACGGAATGCCCCGGTCCTTGAGCGCCTTGGCGGCTGTAAAGCCGGAACACCCGGCTCCGATGATGCAGCATTTGGGTAGTGCGGACATGATGTATTTCTCCTCGCGGCGCTCAGCGCCCGGTAAACGCGCCGGCGCGGCGTTCGGTGAATGATTTGACGCCTTCCGCGGCATCTTCGGTGTTGGCAAGTTTCGCCTGAACAGCGTCAAGTTCGGCAATCGCCGCCGCTTCGCCCTTTTCAATGAAGGTCATCGAAGAACGCTTGGTTTCCTGAATGGCCAGGGGTGCCAGCTTTGCAATGCGATTTGCCAGCTCGATGGCGCGTGCAATCTGTCCGCCGGTCTCAACCACTTCCTGTACGATGCCGATACGCAGCGCTTCATCAGCGCCAAATTCTTCGTCACACAGCAGCAGGTGATACATCCCGTTGCCCCAGCCGCAGCGTTCGATAAAGCGGATGGTGCCGCCGCCTGCCGCCATCAGCCCGCGTCGTGGTTCAAGCTGGGCAAAGCGTGTGTCTTTGGCGGCGATGACAATGTCGGAGGCCAGCATCATTTCAATGCCGGCCGTATAGCAGATGCCCTGAACGGCGGTGATCACGGGCTTTGAGCATTTCTTTTTCAGCGCAAAGGGATCTACCCGGCGCGCGCCTGCTTCCGTTGCGCCGCTAGCGCCTTTTTTCATGCCTTCTGCGAACTTCGTCAGCTCAAGGCCCGCCGTAAAATGCTTGCCGAAGGAATGCAGCACACCGACGCGTAATTCCGGGTCCGTGTCGAGCAGCGTGTAAGCATCCGCCAGTTCGGAAAACATCTTCGGCGTCAGGCCGTTATATTTTTCCGGCCGGTCAATACCCATCAGCAGCACATGGCCGCGCCGGGTCACTGTGATGCGGCCATCGGGTTCCGCACCGGCATCGCGGTCTGAAACCGGCAGTTCTATCTGCGCCATCCTGGGCACTCCCTCAGAAACGTCATTTTTCTTGTTCTTAGAGTCATACAACTGAAACTAGACCGGGGTCTAGTTTCTATGCTCTTGCCCGTTCCGTGCTGGGGGGGCATACCGTTACCCATGACAAAAGACGCAGAAAACAAGCCGCAGGCTGGCAGTATGCAACTCGATGAAACCCTCAAAGGCATGCTGATCGACCACGTACCGCACGCCCGCGCCATCGGCCTTGAAATCGTTTGGGCAGAGAAGGCGCGTGCGCGCCTCAAGGTTCCCTACGCCTCGCACCTTGTCGGCAATCCGGATACCGGGGTCATCCATGGCGGTGTCATCACCACCATGCTGGACAATGCCTGCGGGGTCGCAACCCAGATGGCGCTGGGAGAACCTTCAGCGATAGCCACCCTTGATCTGCGCATTGACTACATGCGGCCGGCAGAACCCAAGCTTGATATCTTTGGCGAAGCGCATTGCTTCAAGGTCACAAAGTCCGTCGCCTTTGTGCGCGGTACCGCGTTTCACGATGATATCAACAATCCCATCGCAACCTGCATGAGCGCCTTCATGCTGGCGGCAAACCGGGCAGGGCCACCCTCATCCGGGATGCGTGAAAAGATAATGGGCGAGATGGATAAGCTGGCGGGTAAAGATGGCCCGAAAACCAGAGGCGAGGGCTAAGTCATATGCGTGATCTGGAACTCATCTCCCAAGGCCGCGACATCAACGAAGTGATGGCGAGCATCCCCTATGTCGCATTCCTCGGCATTACCTTTGAAAAAGTGGCGGACGAACTGCTCGGCAAGCTGACCTTCAAGCAGGATCTGATCGGCAACCCGTCACTGCCCGCGCTGCACGGCGGTGTCATCGGCGGGTTTCTTGAAACCGCAGCCATTGTGCAGGTCGCCCGCGAGAGCAAAATCCGCGTCCTGCCGAAAACCATCGACATCACAATCGATTATCTGCGTTCCGGCCGCCCGCTTGATACCTATGCGCGTGCCACCATCACCAAACATGGCCGCCGCGTCGCCAATGTGCAGGTCGTCGCCTGGCAGGATGATCCCGAAAAACCCATTGCCGCAGCGCATGGGCATTTCCTGCTGGAGCCGCTTGGTGATCCTGAAAGCAGCGCTGCGTGAATGCCGGATAGCGGACATGCATGCCCAGCCCTTGCCGTATGGGGCATGGCCGGTCCTGATACGCGCACCGCCGCTGAGCATCTCACCAAAACGCAGGCAGGGACATGATGGCTCTCACATTCTGGTACGATTTCGCATCTACCTATTCTTATCTGAGCGCCATGCGCATCGGCGATCTGGCACAGCAGCAGAGTGTTGAGATCAATTGGCGGCCCTTCCTACTCGGACCCATCTTCGGCGCACAGGGGTGGAATGATTCCCCGTTCAATATCTACGAAGCCAAGGGCCGCTACATGTGGCGCGATATGGAACGGTTGGCGGCGGATGGCGGCGTAAAGTTCGCCCGCCCCGCGACCTTCCCGCAGAACAGCCTGCTGGCAGGCCGCATCGCAGCCCTTGGTGCAATTGATGGCTGGGGCGCTGATTTTACGCGCGCCGTCTACGCAGCCGAGTTTGCCGAGGGGCGTGAGATTTTCGACCCGCAGGTGCTGCGTGATATCCTGAACAGCCTGTCGCGTGATGCGGAAAATATTATCGCTCTTGCGACATCGCCGGACGGCAAGCAGGCGCTGCACGACAATACCGATGCAGCAATCGCGGCTGGCGTTTTCGGTGCGCCGACGTTCACAACGGCCGATGGTGAACTTTTCTGGGGCAATGACCGCCTCGAAAACGCGATAGCCTGGGCCGCGCAGCACAATGGCTGAGGCGATGCCCCTGCCGGCGATCACCAATCGCCGCGTCTGGGCCATTGCGGGGCCGATCATTGTTTCAAATTCCACTGTCCCCCTCATCGGTATTGCCGATACGGCGGTGATCGGCCATCTGGGTGACGCGGCGCTCATCGCAGCAATTGCGCTGGGTGCGCTTGTCATCAACGCTCTTTACTGGATTTTCAACTTCCTGCGGATGGGCACCACGGGTCTCGTCGCGCAGGCGTTGGGTGCGCGTGATACCCTTGAGATGAGAAGCGCTATCCAGCGCGCAACTCTTCTGGGTCTTGCCGTTGGTTGCGTCATGGTGGTGGTGCAGGTGCCGCTGGCGCGCGCAATATTTCTGGGATTTGAGGCGAGCGCCGGCGTTGAAACGCTGGCGGCGGAATATTTCGCTATCCGCATCTGGGGTGCCCCGGCCATGCTGGCGAACTTTGCCGTTCTTGGCTGGTTCATAGGTCTGCAGCGCGCCGATATTGCGCTCTACCTGCAGCTCTATCTGAATATCGCAAATCTGCTGCTCGACCTCGTTTTCGTTCTCGGCTTCGGCATGGATGTGGATGGCGTGGCCTATGGCACGCTGCTGGCTGAATGGACCACATTTGCAGCCGGGCTGGTGCTGGTCATTTGGTATGCGCGCGATATCACTGGTGCAGCCAATGCGCCCGGTGACCGTAAACGCTTGCTGGATACAAATGCTTTGCGAAAAATGCTCAGCGTCAATGGGGACATTCTCATCCGCTCGGCATTTCTCATGTCAGCCTTCATCTGGCTGACCGCACAAAGCGCTGTGCAGGGCGATGTGGTTTTCGCGGCCAACTCCATCCTGATGCATTTTTATTATATCGCTGCCTACGCGCTGGACGCCTTCGCCTATGCCAGTGAAGCGCTGGTCGGTGAAAGCAAGGGGGCAGGGGACGCGCGCCGTTTGCGACGTGCCGTGGTGCTCAGTTCCTTGTGGGCGGGTGCATGGGCAGTGGCATTCGCACTTATCTTCTGGAGCGCAGGGGCGACTTTCATCTCCCTGCTCACCAGTGTGCCTGAGGTAAAGACCACTGCCATCGCCTATCTCGGCTGGGCAATCATCTTCCCCATCGTGTCGGTGGCCAGCTATCAGCTTGATGGCATTTTCGTTGGTGCCACCCGCACCGCCGACATGCGGAACATGATGATTTTGTCATTCGCCGTTTTCATTGCCGCATGGTGGTTGCTTCAACCCTATGGCAACCACGGGCTGTGGGCAGCGTTCATTCTGTTCAACGTGGTGCGCGCCATTACGCTCAGCTCGCGCTATCGCGCGCTTGAACGAAGCACCTTGCCCGCTGCTCTATAGAATATCGAGCACACTCTCAGGCGGGCGCCCGATGGCGGCCTTGCCATCGGTCACGACAATCGGTCGCTCGATCAGGATCGGATTGGCCACCATCACGGCAATCAGCTTCTCATCAGTCTGGTCCGCGTCGCCAAGCCTCAGTTCCTTGTAGACGTCCTCACCCTTGCGCATCAGTTCGCGCGGCTGCATGCCGAGTTTCTTGAGAATATCTGTCAGCTCATCCTTCGATGGCGGCGACGTCAGATACTCAATCACCTGCGGTGAATGGCCATGCTCCTCCAACAACGCAAGCGTCTTGCGCGATTTGGAGCAGCGGGGATTGTGATAGATGCGAAGCGTCATCGTCGGTAAGTCCTATGGGTGTTTGATGTCAGCGCCCACGGCCTGTTCAAGCGACGTAAACCCGTCGCGCTTGAGAAGGGTGGTGAGCTCTTTCTTGATGCGTGGTATCAACGCCGGTCCGTCATAGCCAAAGGCCGTGTACAGTTGAACCAAAGAGGCACCAGCCCGGATCTTGAGATAGGCGTCTGCACCCGATGCAACGCCACCTGCACCGATCAACGTCAAACGGCCCTTTGCGGTAAGGGCTGCAACTCGCAATGCTGCCGTTGAGGGTGCCAGCAGCGGCATACCGGACAGGCCACCTGTTTCATCCTTATGCGGACTCTTGAGACTGGCTGGGCGGGCAATGGTCGTGTTGGAGACGATCAGCCCTTGAAAACCATTGTCGGTCGCTACCTCGACCGCATCACGAATATCCTCGTCAGCAAGGTCCGGTGCGATCTTTAGGATAAGCGGCAACGGGCAGCCATTATGGGCGGTAACTTCGTCGCGCGCCTGTGCCACGCGGCTTGCAAGGTCCTGCAATGCAGAGCGCGCCTGTAGGTCACGCAGGCCCGGCGTATTGGGCGACGACACATTGACCGTGACATAGGAGGCAAGGGCGCCCACCCGCGCAAGCCCGGTTACATAGTCGCCGATACGGTCATCGCTGTCCTTGTTGGCACCGATATTGGCCCCGACAATGCCAGGTCGGTTTGCGCGGGCGGCCAGGCGGGCGCAATAGGCTTCAAGTCCGCGATTGTTGAAGCCAAGCCGGTTGATGACGGCCCGGTCCTCTTCAAGGCGGAACATGCGCGGGCGCGGATTCCCAGGTTGCGGCAGGGGCGTCACAGTACCCACTTCCGCAAACCCAAACCCGAGCGCCAACAATGCGTCGGGTACCTGCGCGTCCTTGTCGAACCCCGCCGCGATGCCGACCGGATTAGGAAAGTCGAGCCCCATGGCGCGAACACGCAGAACCGGATCAGGTTCGGACCTGTCGCGGGGTCCCAGTCCGTAAGACAGGGCAGTCACGGCTAGACCATGCGCGGTTTCCGCAGGCAGCTGCCGCAGGAGCCGCGCGCCAATGCGGGCAAGCACCGTCATGATGCAGCATCCGCTGGAAAGTCAGGCATTTGAGGCGAGCCATCATCGCCAAGCGGCAACGGATGAACTGAAACCACTGCGTCAAGCTGCAGGGCTTCGTATAGATGCGGGAACAGGTCGCCGCCGCGCGATGCTTCCCATTTGAGCGTATCACCCAGCATCGATGTATCGACAGCCACCAGCACCAGGCCGGCGCGGCCGGAAAAATGAAGCCGGGCCGTTTCAGCCGCCTGGGCGGCTGTCGAAAAATGGATGTAGCCGTCCGTAAGGTCGATACCCGCACCGCTGAACTGTCCGGCAGCCTGTGCCGCGTCCCATTCGGTCTGGTGGCATATTTTGTAAATCATCCCGCTCATGATGCGTGTCAGGTGCCATAGGCAGCAGCGGGCTACAAGTCCCTGTGTTCAACCTGGTAGGACAAGCGGGCGGGGCTTGCGGGCAAAGGAATTTGTTCCTATTCTGAAAAGGGAATTTTTTCCTCTAACCCCATATCCCGCTGCAGGCGCACCACCATGCTCACACACCGGCAAATCTGGCAGGCAATTGACATGCTGGCCATGCGGTCTGGCCTCAGCCCGTCCGGCCTTGCCCGCGCGGCAGGCCTTGATCCTACGACATTCAACCGTTCCAAACGCTTGTCCGCCAATGGTAAGCAACGCTGGCCGAGCACGGAAAGCCTGTCCAAGGCTCTGGCCGCAGCGGGCTCCAGCATGGACGATTTTGCAAGCTTCCTGAGCAGTGGCGGCAATCTGGACGCTGTAAGCGGCTTTTCCGAAGGGCCGGTGGCAGAGCTGATGGCCGGCGTGCCATTGATCGGCCTGGCGAAGGCGGGTGGCGGTGGCTTTTTCGGCGATGGCGGCTTTCCCGTAGGGGGCGGCTGGGACCAGGTAGACCTGCCCGGCGCATCGGGCACCCGGGACGATGAAAACATGTATGCCCTCGAAATCTCCGGCGACAGCATGGCCCCAGTCTATCGCAAGGGCGATATCATCGTCGTCTCACCGGCGGCAGCCATTCATTTGGGCGACCGGGTCGTTGCCAAAACCACCGAGGGTGAAGTGATGGCCAAGGAGTTGCGGGTCCGTAATGCCAAGCGCGTGGTGCTTGCCTCCCTCAACCCCTCCTTCGAGGACCGGGAGTTCAAACCTTCCGACATTGAATGGATGGCGCGCATCGTTTGGGCCCGGCAGTAGGGCCGTATTAAGACGGCCGCTAATACCCGCCTTGCTGCCGTTCGATTTCCCGTTTCAGCAGCGAGGCATTTCCGGTGCGGTAGGCGCGCAGCAACTTGTCAGCCTGACGAGTAGTGTATTTCTGAAATGCATCTCCACGCGGCCCTGAAAGAGCGGCAACAAGCATGCGCTCCGCTTCGGCACCAAATATATCTGAGTCATGCGCCAGCAATTGCAGTGCACATTGATGCCGGATGATCGCATTTGAATCGGGGGTTGCCACGGCAGCCCTGATATCGGCTAACCCGTCACTGCGGTTAGCACCGTAAAGGGCAATTGCCATGATTGGCCCCGCACCGCTCACAATCTCCAGATGCCACGTGCCGGACAGTGCGCGCGCCCACGCATTGTCCGGCGACAATGCCAGTGCGGCGTCGATGGCAGTGCGCGCGTCCTCCGCCAGACCTTTTTGATGGGCTGCGAAGTTGCCCATGGCGCGGCCTTCAAACCCCAGCACCACGGCGAGCTGCAGATGACCTTCAATCTGGCCGGCATCCCGCTCAATGGCGGATTGCGCGGCGGCATGGGCTTGTTGAACCAGGGCTGCGCGTTCTTCACGCGGCACCATGCGCACTTCCGCCAGCAAGGCGCGCGCCGCCAGCGCGTCACCAACTGCTTCAGCCACGCCCAGGGCCATGCGGGAGGCAGCCGCAAAATCGCCTGCGGCATAAAGCGTTTCCGCAGCTGCCAGATCATCACCTGGTTCAAGCGCCTCGTCGCGCGCCTGAGCGCCGGATACACTCAGCCATGCCAGCAAAAGGATTGCACCCAATTTCGAAACAAATATCATCCGCACAACTGTGCCGGATCACGCGGCCAAAGCAAGCGTGATCGCGGTTCGCAAGCGGATGATACGCCTTAGAGCGCCGCTTCGATCATTTTGCGGGTTTCTTCAATGCCATAGAGCGCCACAAATGATCCAAAGCGCGGCCCCTGGCTTTGCCCAAGCAGCACTTCGTAAAGGGCACCGAACCAAGCCCGTAGCGGATCAAACCCGTGCGCCTTACCCACCTCGAAAACCTCATGTTGGATTGCTTCAGCATCTGCGCCCTCATCAAGCGCTGCCAGCCGGGTAGACAGATCGCGCATGGCATCTGCTTCCTGCTCCGTCGCCGGGCGGAATTTCTTGGCCGGCTTCACGAAGTCATGGAAGTAGTTGATCGCATAGCCGACCATTTCATCCAGCATCGGGTGGTTTTCCGGCGTGGCACCCGGCGCATAGCGGGAGATGAAGCCCCACAATACGCGCTTGTCTTCCGAGTTCGATGCGCTGACCAGATTAAGCAGAATATTGAATGAGATCGGCACGTCGGAGGCCGGCGGATTGCCACGATGAATATGCCAGACCGGATTGGTCAGTTGCTTTGCCGGTTCCAGCTTCGGGTAGCTGGCGAGATGCGCCAGATACTCATCCACATTTTTCGGAATGACATCGAAAAAGAGCCGCTTCGCCTTGCGCGGTGAATTGTACATGAAGTTGGAGAGGCTGGCGGGCGACGCATAGCGCAGCCAATCATCAATGGTCAGCCCGTTGCCGCGCGACTTTGAAATCTTCTCGCCGTTCTCATCCAAAAATAGTTCGTAGTTGAACCCCTCAGGCGGTTCGCCACCCAGCGCCTTGCAGATGCGACTGGAGAGCTTGACCGAGTCGATCAGGTCCTTGCCGGCCATTTCATAGTCCACGCCCAGCGCAAACCAGCGCAGCGCCCAGTCGGCCTTCCACTGGCACTTGACAGCGCCACCGGTGACGGAAACATCCACAGGCTCACCTGTCTCAGGGTCCTCATAGGTGACGATGCCTGTGGAGACATTGCGGGCCACCAGCGGTACCTGCAGCACCACGCCGGTGCGCGGACAGATCGGGAGGAAAGGCGAATAGGTCGCCCGCCGCTCCGGCCCAAGCGTTGGCAGGATAATGTCCATCACCTGGTCGTAGACTTCGAGCATGCGCATCAGCGCTTCATCAAAGCGGCCCGCGGTGTAATGAGCCGTTGCACTCTCAAACTGGTAATCGAAGCCGAACTTGTCGAGGAAGCCGCGCAGGCGGGCATTATTAGCGGCCCCGAAGCTTGAATGCTCGTTGGAGAACGGATCGGGCACTCGGGTCAGCGGCTTGCCCAGATATTCGCGCATCATCTCCTGATTCGGCACGTTGTCGGGCACCTTGCGCAGCCCGTCCATATCGTCAGAGAAACACACAAGCTTGGTCGGCACATCGCTCAGCAATGTGAAGGCGTGCTGCACCATGGATGTACGCGCCACTTCACCAAAAGTGCCGATATGTGGCAGCCCGCTGGGACCATAGCCGGTCTCGAATAGCAAAAAGTCCTTACCGCCCAGCCCGCGCTTCTTGACCCGTTCCACTAGTTTTCGGGCTTCCTCGAACGGCCATGCCTTGCTGTCGTGCGCCAATGCAGCCAGGTCGGCGGGAGCATTTTTCGGGGCAATTTCATGGGTATCGGTCATGGGGAGGGGTCCGGGTCAAACGCAAAAGCGTTAAGAGAATTTAAGGTCGCGGACACTAGTGTTGCGCCAATGCGCCGTCAATTCGTCCTATTTCAGCGCAAGCGGAAATAGGGCAGTGGGAGTTGAGGCGGGTTATGTAGCCAAATTGCCGTTTCAGGGTGATGTGTGAGTACGAGTAAGGCGAAATCAGAAGCCGGCGAGAGCCAGACCGGTGCAAACCCGTCGCAGTCCCGCGGAGAAAATCCACCGTCTGCGGGCGGTGTGCCCGCCACCAGAAGGGCGGATATTCACACGCGTGTCTTCAATGAGCTTGTGGATTTCCTCTACGCTCAATCCGCACGCAACCGGGTGGCCCCAACATTCAGCTTCATCATCTGCGCGATAGTTTTCCTGTCATATGCGCCCTGGTGGACTCTCCTCGTTATCTTGACGCTGCAGCTTGGCGGTACAGGCATCAGCGAATTGCTCCGCCGTAAGCATAGACGCCTGCGGCCCGGCGACGACCGCACTTTCTTTGCGCAAGCCTATGTGGGCGCCAGTGCCATTTGCGGCTTGAGCTGGGGGGCTGCGGGCTTTTTCTGGTTTGTGTCAGGCCAGCCCGAAACTCAAATTCTATTGGTCGTTTTGCTGATCGGCGGTGTTACCGGATCGCTTGTATCACGGTCGTCATATCTCCCCGCGCTGCAGGCCTTTGTGATCTCCGCAGGTCTGCCGTTCGTCGCCACTCTGCTGATCGAGGGCACGGTCATTACCATGCTCATTGCTGCCCTGGCCTTGGTTTATGGCGCGGGCATTCTGGTATGGGGCCGGGGCCTCAATCAGATGTATGCGCGCGAAGCAAAAGCACGGCTCATCAATGGCGATCTCGTGCGCGATATTGAAGCGGCCCGCATTGAGGCCGAACACCGCGCTGAGGAAGCCGAGATAGCACGCGAGGCGGCTGAGGCCGGTGCCCGCACCAAGGCTCAATTTCTCGCGACCATGAGCCATGAAGTGCGCACGCCGTTGAACGGCATTCTTGGCATGGCTAACCTGCTGGTGGAGTCTGATCTGACGGACGACCAGCTCAACTGCCTTACGGTCATCCGCAATAGCTCCAACAATCTGCGCCTGATTCTGGAAGACGTGCTCGACCTCGCGCGCCTCGATGCAGGCTTTGCCGATGTCGCCAAGGAAGAATTTGCGCCGGACAAGATTGCCCTGCAGGTTGCGGCAATCATGGAACCGGAAGTTGAACGCAAGGAACTCAAGCTTGATGTGATCGTGTTGCCCGGTGTGCCGGCCGTCGTGGTGGGCGATGAGAAACGCTGCCGCCAGGCACTGCTCAACCTCATGGGCAACGCCGTCAAGTTTACCGATCAAGGCAAGATCTCAATCCGTGTCTGCGTCGAGGAAGATGGACTTGGGGCAGGGGTCGACGCTTTGCGCTTTTCCATACGTGACACCGGGATCGGCATAAAGCCGGCGATGGTTGATAGTCTGTTTGATGATTTCTTCCAGGCCGATCAATCGAGCACGCGGCGTCATGGCGGCGGGGGGCTTGGCCTGGCACTGGTCAAACGCATCGTCAGCCAGATGGGCGGTGACATAGGTGTGCGCAGCACGCCCGAAGAAGGATCTGAATTCTGGTTCGACATGCCGCTGGACCCAATACACGCCGGCCGGCTCACGGATGCCCCGGACCCCGAATTCCCCACAACCGACAATAGCCAGCTTGCCCGGCTGGAGAATGCGATTGGCACCTCCAAGACCCGTGACATCGTAGAAACATCCATGCACGCCATCTGGCAGCTTGCTCAGACCATTGATGCGGGACGGCGCAGCGGCGATGCCGAGGCCGTTGCGCGTGCGGCACATGACCTCAAATCGACGGCGGGCAATATAGGTCTTGCAAAGCTCCAGAGCCTCGCCGACAGGATTGAAGCAGCAAGGCGGGGCGGTGACGATGCCACAGCCCTGGCTGAGGCGGCGCAGGTCACCGATACCTTTGCCGCAGCGCGCAGGCAGCTTGTAAACCGATATCCCCAACTGGAAGCCCAGCTGCAGGCGTCCCTCTCGGGAGCCCCGGATGATGATCAGGCCAGGCGCGCTTAACCCGTGACGCCGGGGGCGGCATCGTTATGATGCCCCATGTCTGAGCCAACCGATTCAACTTCCCCTCCGCATCCTGACGCTGCCCCGCAAAGGCACGCGCGGCTGCCCGTGGTGCCGGCGCTTGCGGCGACGCCTGCTGGTGCCGTTGTGCTGACCACGGATGGCGAGGTTCTAGAAGTCACCGCCAGCGAGGCGGCCGCCCGGCTCAAGGCTGAAACCCATTTTGTCGTGCACACTCGCTTCACCGCCCGCCGTTTCGGCGTTCGATTGGCGGATATGGCGCCCCCATTGGATGCGCTGGAACTGTTCGCATTCGTGCACCCCGCGCGCTTTTGTACGCCGACACCGCGCGGCCTCGCGCGCGCTCTTGGTCTGGCTACACAGGATGCCAGCACAGACCATGACGCGGACGTTCTGGCTCTTTCCAATGCTGTGCGTGTGCTGGTCCAGATCCTTGCGGAAGATAGCTATCCCGGTCGTGATCAGGCTGCTGCCCTGGCCAAAACGATGAATACGGCAGGCTGGGCGTGGGGGGAGGTTGTGACAGCGGCGCTGGGGCCCCCGGCGTCCTACGCGGATTCCGGATGGCTGACCGGGCTTGAGGCATGGAAGAAACTACCCGAATGGGAAGAGACCGCGCCGCGTGGCGACCCCGGTAACCGACCAGTGGCGCCCGAAGAGGCAGGCGGCCGCCTGCGCCAGCTTGTCGGGTCGGGAGCCGAAGACCGGCAGGCACAACGCGACTATGCGGGCATTGCCTCACGTGCCTTTCTGCCGCGCGCACCGGGTGAACCACATGTGGTGCTGGCGGAAGCCGGCACTGGCACCGGCAAGACGCTTGGCTATATCGCACCCGCCAGCCTGTGGGCGGAGCGCAACGACGCCGCAGTGTGGCTTTCGACCTACACCAAAAACCTGCAGCGCCAGCTCGATCAGGAACTGAGCAGCCTCTACCCGGACCCGCAGGAGAAATCCGAAAAAGTGGTCCTGCGCAAAGGCCGCGAGAACTATCTGTGTCTGCTGAACTATGAGGAAGCCGCAGGCCGCGCTGGTGCTGGTGCCGGCGGCAATCCATCGGTCATCCCCTTGGGGCTCATCGCCCGCTGGATACGCGCGACCCGTGACGGCGACATGCTGGGCGGCGATTTTCCCTCATGGCTGGTGCCTAGTGCGGCAAGAGCCGGTAATGAAGGCGGCGTCGGCCTGACCGACCGGCGTGGCGAATGTGTGTATTCCGCATGCCCGCATTACAAGACGTGTTTTATCGAACGCTCGGTCAGAAAATCCCGCAACGCGCAGATCGTCGTTGCCAATCATGCGCTGGTGCTGACCCAGGCTGCCAATCAGATTATTCCCGGTGCCGACGGAGAACCCACAAAGTCAGAAGGCACGGACCGCATCGTCTTTGACGAGGGCCACCACGTCTTCGATGCGGCGGACAGCGCATTTTCTACGGTGCTGTCCGGCTTTGAAGCCGCGGAACTGCGCCGCTGGATACGTGGATCGGAAAATCGTCGTACCCGACGAACGCGCGGTCTGCGTGAGCGTGTGGGCGATCTGATCGAGGACATGGACGAAGGCCCGCAGTTGCTTGATGAAGCCGAAAGTGCCGCACGCGCGCTTGCCGGACCGGGCTGGCCAGGCCGCATTCAAATGGACGCCCCCAACGGTGCCACGGAAAAATTCCTGGCGCTTGTTCGCGCGCAGGTCCATGAGCGTACAGGCAGCGACGCGACGCCGTTCTCGCTGGAAACGCAGGTGTCGCCGCCGATAGAAGCTTTACCGAAGGCTGCAGCAACCCTTGCCAATGCACTGAGCGAACTTGCCCGCCCCATGCGCGCAATTGCGGGGCTATTGTCCAAGCGCCTCAAGGACGACAGCGACACGCTTGAAACGCCGGCCCGCATCCGCATCGAGGCCGCGCATCGCGCGCTGTTGCGGCGTACCGGCGCGCTGATACCCGCTTGGGTTTCAATGCTACAGGGCATCGGGCGTGAGCCGGATGACGGGTTTGTCGAATGGTTTGAAATCGACCGCATAGATGGCCGTGAGCGCGATATCGCCATGCGCCGTCACTGGTTGGACCCGACCGTGCCACTGGCCGAAGCCGTGCTCGATCGCGCGCAGGGCGTGCTCATTACGTCCGCCACTTTGCGTGATGCACCAGCCACAGTGGATGCTGTCGCGAATTTTGACGCGATGGACCATCTCCCGGATGTCGACATCAACATTGATGCTGATTGGGCAAGCGCAGACGTGCGCACAGGCGCCATGCATCTGGCAGCACCTGCCATCCGCGCAACATTCTCGTCGCCCTTCGACTATGCGAATCAGGCGCGCGTCTATGCGATCCATGATCTGGGCCGTGCCCGGCCGGATGTGCTGGCCGGTGCCTATCGCGCTCTGTTCGAAGCATCCGGTGGCGGCGCGCTTGGCATATTCACCGCCATTGCCCGCCTGCGCGCGGTGCATGAGCGGCTGCAGCCCGCATTGGCAAAGTCCGGCCTCAATCTTTACGCGCAGCATGTGGATGCGATGGATGTGGGCACGCTGGTAGATATCTTCCGCAGTGAGCGCGATAGCTGCCTTCTGGGAACAGATGCGGTACGCGATGGCGTGGATGTGCCCGGCGACGCATTGCGGATGCTGGTTTTTGACCGTGTACCCTGGCCGCGCCCGGATATCCTGCACAAGGCCCGCAGGGCCGCCTTCGGCGGTGGCCGCTATGACGACATGATTGCCCGCCTGCGATTGCGGCAGGCTTTCGGCAGGCTCATCCGTACACGCGAGGACAAGGGCGTATTCGTGATTTTGGCGCCGCTCCCCTCAAAGCTGCTCACAGCGCTGCCCGAAGGTGTGCCTGTGGAGCGTCTGGGGCTGGCCGAGGTCACCCGTGCCGCCGCCAAGTTCCTGGGCCGTTAACCGGTCTGCTTGCCCGCGCGGGGTGGATTTCATAGTGTCCGCGCAATTCTGATCGCCGCCCACAACCTGCCGTCCGCAATCATACAAAGGCTTTGCCCCCATGACGTCCACCATCTCCCCGCAAACCGCCCTGGTATATGTCATGGTGATCATGGCCGCCGTTGACGCCAGCATGTCAGATGCCGAACTCGCAAAGATCGGCAACATCACGGGCGTGCTGCCGGCCTTCAAGGATTTCTCGCAGCAAAAGCTGGTGCCCACCGCACAGGAATGCGCGTCAATCCTGCAGGAGAATGACGGCCTGGCAACCGTACTCGGCCTAGTGCGCGAAGCATTGCCGACGCATATGCACGAGACGGCTTACGCTCTGGCAGCTGACATTGCTGCTGCCGATCTGAAAGTGGGTGAGGAAGAACTGCGGCTCTTGCAGATCATCGCCAACAGCCTGGACGTGGACCGGCTGACCGCTGCCGCAATCGAGCGCGGCACAACCGCCCGTCACCAGACCATCTAGCAGGGCTCTTCGGAAATTTTTGCGATGGATGAATCCATCTCGTCGATGCCGATCAACGTGGATGCGGAGATCGGCGCGATGGGCTCGTAGGTGGTCAGCATGCAGTTTCCGTTTTCATCGAAAACGGAAATGGTCCGCTGGCGGAGCATGAGGTCGCCGTCTTCCCATCCAAAAACATCCTGTCCATGCGTCGCCGCATTGCCGCGCCACATGCTAATGACAGTTTTACTGTCCGCGTCGAACTCCGGCGCGCTTATGACGTTTAGGGACGGCGCGCTCACATGCTTGCCCTTGGCCGGGTCGTAGAGCGCATTGATATAGGCGATATTCGGTCCGGCAGGCAGGAACTCAATCAGCCGGAAATCCGCGTAGCCGTCGAAATTCATATCGGTGAATTCAAAGCCGTTCGCATTCATGGAAAGCCATGCGCGGCTGTCCAAATTAGTGAAGGAGGAAATCGCTGTACCTCCAGCAGTGGCCGCCGTTTCAATCCGCATCACATGCAATTCGTCCGTATCGGCCAGAATGTCCCAAAAGAGCCGCACAAACAGCGGCTTGCCCTCGGGCGTAAGGGTTGCCTCACACAAAATGGGGTCCCCGGCTTCCACCTCAGCGACGGGGTTGCATGGACCCGGCACAGTCGACTCTTCAGCCGCATCCTGAGCAATGGCATAGGCGCTGACCCCGACAAGGGCGGCGAACCCGGCGAGAATGGAGATATGTGTGCTTTTCATGGGGGCGAGTATCCCGGCACCCCACGCAACCGTCAATTGACTTCATCCCGCAGCCAGCCGATTTATGGGGCATGGAAGCCTTTCTCCTGACCCATGAAGGAACGGTCCGCCTCGCCGTATTTGGCGGGCTGTTGCTGGTATTCGTGGCGGCCGAAGCCGTGTGGCCCCGGCGCGCCCGGACGCAGCCGCGTACCTTGCGCTGGATCACCAACATAATCGTCAGCGTCCTCAATACACTGGCTTTGCGCGTTGCCGTGCCGGTGCTGGCCGTCGGTGCTGCCGCATGGGCACAGGCGGCGGGAATTGGCCTGTTCAATTTCACAGCTGTGTCCGGCGTGGCCGCCTTTGTCATTACCTTGCTGGTGATGGATGCGGCCATCTATGCGCAGCATCTGGTCTTTCACCATGTGCCCGTTCTTTGGCGCATCCACCGCGTCCACCATGCGGACCGGGACATTGATGCCACCACGGCGCTGCGGTTTCACCCGGTGGAGATTGTGCTCAGCATGGGCATAAAAATCGGTATCGTGATCGCGCTTGGCGCGCCACCCGCCGCCGTCATCGCCTTTGAAACCATCTTGAACGGCATGGCCATGTTCAACCACGCCAATCTGCGGCTGCCCACAAAGTTGGATGCATTGTTACGTATCTTTGTGGTGACGCCGGACATGCACCGGGTGCATCATTCGGTGCATGTATTCGAGACCAACAGCAATTTCGGCTTTAACCTGTCCTGGTGGGACCGCCTGTTCGGCACGTATCGTCGCGCACCGCGCGATGGGCAGGAAACCATGACCATCGGCCTTAGCGAATTTCAGGATGACCGCCCGTCCACTCTGGGCTTTACTCTTTGGCTGCCATTTGTACGGGGACACTGACCGTTGAAACGCCTGATCCTGCTACGCCACGCCAAATCCGAATGGTCTGAAGAAGATCTGGACGATCACGCCCGCCCCCTCAACGAACGCGGCCGGGCGGCCGCCACCCGCATGGGCGCCTATATGCGCGAGCAGGGCATCACGCCCGACGTTGTAGTTTGCTCTACAGCGGCACGCACCTGCGAAACCCTCGACCTTTTGTTGGAAGCCCATGGCTGCTCGCCAAAGGTCGTGCATGATCGGGGCATATATTTGGCTATGCCCGAGCAGATGCTGGAGACCACAATTGCGCATCTGGCCAAGCTCAAATCGCCCGCCGATTGCGTGATGATCGTCGGCCACAATCCCGGCACCCACGGGTTGGCGGCGGGCTTGAGCCGGGGCGGGGATCCCGAACGCCGAAAGATATTGCGGGACCGGTATCCCACAGCGGCGATGACGGTGATTGATTGCGACATTGATGACTGGAAGCAGGTCTATGACGGCGGCGAGCTAAAGGCCTTCGTCATGCCGCGTGAACTGGCCAACGGCTAATTCAGCGCAAACGGCAGGTAGCGCTCGGACAGTTCGGCAATCTTTCCGTCTTTTGAAAGCTCGAGGATCGCCTCATTGAGGGCCGCAAGCAGTTCGGCATCTGATTCTCTGACAGCGAAGCCGACGCCGGGGCCAAAATAGGCAGGCGCGAATACGGCAGCGCCCGCCATCGTACAGCACATAGCCGACGGGTCGTTGAGCCAGCGGTTAAGCCGTACCGCATCGTCAAAGATTGCATTCACCTCGCCGTCCGCCAGCGCCTGATAGGTCGTGATCGGATCATCGTAGACGCGTACTTCCGGCGTATCCTCACGCTGTGCCAGATAGGCCGCCATGCGGCTGCCTGCCTCAACGCCGATCGGCCCGGTCACCCGCGCGTCTTCGTCATCGCGCCGCGTCGCATAGGCAGCGGCACTACGAAAATACGCGTTGGAAAATGCAATGCCTGACGGCGCGGTATCAGGAATGCGCAGGGAGGCTGCAACGACATGGTAGTCGCCTGCCTCAAGGCCGGGCATCAATCTGTCCCAGTCGCGCTGAACCACCTTGCAGGTCAGCCTCAGCGTCGCGCACACCTCATAGATGAAATCCACCTCCAGCCCACGTAGCGCGCCGGTCTCATCCACAAAGTTGAACGGCGGGTAGCCTCCTTCGGTAGCGATGATGAGTGGTGAGGGCAGGGGTGGTTCCCCAGCCGGTTCGGGACGCTGCTTTGGAACGGGGAATGTGAAATAAACCTCGGCCGTGACCGGCAATTCAGGCGCAGCGATCAAATCCGGCGCAGCGGCCAACCCTATGCCGTCCGCCATCTGCGGCCCAAAAGGCAGGTCCGCCACAGCAAACCCATCCAGCCGCGCACTTACAATGCCGCCGGCCAGGAACACCATCAGCATCAGCCACATTGAGCGGCGGCGCCGGGGCCATGTCACCATGCGGTGCGCAGCCCATCGCCCGAATCTACTGCCAAGTCTTCTGGCAAATCTGCTGATCGCAGGCCACATGCGCCGATCGTCCCTCAACACGCAGGATCCAGCCACGAAGGGCCAGCTTCACACTGGTCATGTCCCGGCATAATTGCCGTGAAGTGTCAGGTGAGCGCTGCCCTAGCTGGGCTTGCCGCGGCTGAACAGCACATCGAATAGGCGCACCACGATCCAGATCGGCACCACGATGATGGCCCCCATGATCAGGTATTTACCCGCCCAGCCGAACCAGTCCAGCGCCACACCCCAGACATTGCCGATGGTGGCGAACGCATCTTCCCACACCATCAAGGGGTCCATGCCGGTGATCGCCAGCAACAGGCCGACGCAGACGCTGGCGATGGCGATTTTCAGAATGACCGCAGGCGGCGAGCCGCCGAATAGCTTGTTCATGCAACAAAGTCCTGATTCCGGCACCCACGCCGTAAGATTTCGCCCATCATAGGCCACAAAAACCCGGCACAAAATGTGGCACCCGTCGCGGGCGCGGATTTAAGCGAACATTACATGAACTAAATCCGCAAAATGTGGTTTGTTACGCCTGTCATGACAGCCTCTGCCAAAAACCTTCCCCCAGAAATAGCCCCGGCCACAGTGCTGCCGGCGCAGTTTGCCGCGTGGTTTGCCGCGCGTGGCTGGTCGCCACGGCCACATCAGGTGGCGTTGGCCGAAGCTGGTCTTGCGGGTAAGTCGGCATTGCTGATTGCCCCCACTGGTGGCGGCAAGACGCTGGCGGGCTTCCTACCCAGCCTGATTGAGATTTCAGCGCGCGGTGTGCCCAAGCCCGGCCAGGTCCGAAAGCTGCACACGCTTTATATTTCGCCGTTGAAGGCGCTGGCCGTGGACGTGGCGCGCAATCTGGAAGCGCCGATCAATGATATGGGCCTTGATGTGCGCGTTGAGACCCGCACCGGCGATACGCCGCAGAACCGCCGACAGCGCCAGCGCCGCGACCCGCCCGATATTTTGATGACGACGCCCGAGCAATTGGCGTTGCTGCTCTCCTACGAAGACAGTGACCGGTTTTTCTCCGGCCTCAAGGCGGTGGTGCTGGATGAGTTACACGCGCTCGCCCCCTCCAAGCGCGGTGATCTGCTGGCACTAGGGCTGGCGCAATTGCGTAGGCTCGCGCCGGAGCTGCGCATGACCGGCCTGTCGGCAACCGTTGAAAACCCAGACCGCCTGCGCCGCTATCTGGTGCTGCAGGATGGAACAGATGAGGCACTCGCCGGGCTTGTTGTAGGTGAGGGTGGTGTCGTGCCGGATGTGTCTATCCTCGATAGTCAGGAGCGCATCCCGTGGTCCGGCCACTCGGCTCGCCACGCCATGCAGGAAGTGTATGAGGCCATCGGCGCCAACAAGATGGTGCTGGTCTTCGTCAATACCCGCAGCCAGGCGGAGTTTGTGTTTCAGGCGCTTTGGCATCTGAACGAAGACACATTGCCCATCGCCCTGCATCACGGCTCGCTGGCTACAGAGAAGCGCCGCAAGGTGGAAGCCGCAATGGCACGGGGCGAGCTGCGCGCCGTCGTCTGCACATCGACGCTTGATCTGGGCATCGACTGGGGCGACGTGGATCTGGTGATCAATATCGGGGCTCCCAAGGGCGCAAGCCGATTGCTCCAGCGCATCGGCCGCGCCAATCACCGGCTCGATGATCCAAGCCGCGCGCTGCTGGTGCCCTCAAACCGATTTGAGGTGCTGGAATGCGAAGCAGCCCGCGAAGCTGCAATGACGGCAACACAGGATGGTGACATAGAGCGTGACGGCGCACTCGACGTGCTGGCACAACACATCCTTTGCATAGCTTGCGCTGCACCGTTCAATGCAGGCGATCTTTATCGCGATGTCATTTCGGCATCGCCCTACAGCACGTTGTCGCGCGAAAACTTTGACAAGGCGGTGCGGTTTGTGGCGACCGGCGGCTACGCACTCAATAGCTATGACAGGTTCGCCCGGTTACGGCAGACACCTGAAGGTCTGTGGCGGCTGGCGCATCCCTCCATCGCCCAGCGCTTCCGCATGAATGTCGGCACCATTGTTGAAGCGCCCATGTTGAAAATCCGCATGGTGCGCTCCGGTGGCCGCAAGGGCCGCGGCGGGCGGGTGCTAGGCGAAATCGAAGAATACTTCATCGAGCAACTGGCCCCCGGCGACACATTCCTGTTTGCCGGCCACGTCCTGCGCTTTGAAGGTATCCACGAGCAAGAAGCGCTGGCATCAAAGACGCAGGACGATACACCGGCGATCCCAGCCTATTACGGCGGCAAGTTCCCGCTCTCGACATATCTGGCAGATCGGGTACGTGAAATGCTGTCCGACCCAAAAAACTGGACGCAGCTTCCCGCCCAGGTTTCAGAGTGGCTCAAAATCCAGCAATGGCGATCAGTGCTGCCAAAACCGGGCGAACTGCTGGTAGAAATCTTTCCGCGTGCGGATAAGTTCTACATGGTCATGTATCCGTTTGAGGGACGGCTGGCGCATCAAACGCTTGGCATGTTGCTAACAAGGCGGCTGGAGCGCATGGGCGCACGACCCATGGGTTTTGTCGCCAGCGAATACGCGCTTGCTGTCTGGTGTCTGCATGACCCCGGGCTGATGGCTGAACAGGGACACTTCACATTCGGTGATCTGTTCGACGAGGACATGCTCGGCGACGACCTTGAGGCATGGCTGGCGGAGAGTTTTTTGCTGAAGCGCACATTCAGAAATTGCGCCGTTATTGCCGGGTTGATTGAACGCCGCTTCCCCGGCCATGAAAAATCAGGCCGTCAGGTGACGTTCTCATCCGACCTTATTTATGACGTGCTTCTGGAGCATGAGCCGGATCATCTGCTGATGCAGGCCACATGGGCAGATGCATCGACCGGACTTCTCGACCTCAAGCGGCTGGCAACCCTGCTGGCCCGTGTCAAAAATCGAATCGTGGTAAAGCGTCTGGACCGCGTGTCGCCACTGGCGGTGCCGGTCATGCTTGAGATCGGCAGGGAAACCGTAGCCGGTGAAGCTAATGAAAGCCTGCTGGCGGAAGCGTCCGAACAGTTGATTGACGAGGCCATGCGCCTGATATGAGTGGTGATCATCCATGATCTCGATTTGCGGCGAGCGGCTGGTGGCGGACCAATCCGGGGCCCTGCATGTGCCTGCGCATGACACGCTCATCGTGTCGGACCTGCATCTTGAAAAAGGCTCGTCCTATGCGCGTCGTGGCGTGGCCTTGCCGCCATACGACACCCGCGCGACCCTGAAATTGCTCGCCCGCGTCGTCCGCAAATACCAGCCCGCCCGCATCGTCAGCCTTGGCGACAGCTTTCATGATCCCGAAGGGCCTGAGCGGCTGAGCACTGTCGACCGCGACACGCTCAAGGTGTTGACCGGCGCCCATGACTGGCTATGGATCGCGGGCAATCATGAAGGGTTGGTGGATGGCAACGTCCTTGGCGGTGCGGCCATAGAGGAAGCTGAACTCGGTAGTTTGATCCTGCGCCATGAGCCGCGGCCCGCACCTGCAACCGGAGAAATTTCCGGCCACCTGCATCCCTGCGGCGTTGTGCGGCAGCGAGGTCGGCGATTACGGCGGCGGTGTTTTGTGTCCGACGGCACGCGCATGGTGATGCCCGCATTCGGGGCTTATACAGGCGGTCTCAATGTGCTCGATCAGGCGTTCAGGCCGATTTTTGATGCCGGCTTCAATACGTGGCTGATGGGTGACAATCAGGTTTATCCGATGCCGTCGTCGCGGCTGTCACCCGATGAGCGCGACCAAAGAACCGGCGCTAACTCCGCAGCAAAATTCCCACAAGGCTCACGGCAAGCGCACCGATAACCAGAATGCTCAACCGCACCCGGTAGCCGCCATACCAATGCGGTGCCTCATGCATGCGCGCGGCGCGCAGGTCCGATGCCGCCTGGCCCCAGAAACCCGCCAACAAAAGCGCTAGCCCCCAAACGGCCGGCAGAAAAACGGCGGCCCATGCCAGAAGCGGCGGCGCGGTGGCATAGGCAAGCCGCCGAAACAGCGTTTTGTCTTCCGGAAACAGCATGGCGAGCGCCCAGCGAATACCGCCGAGAAATGACAGGATCACCGCGCCATAGGCAATCATGTAGGCAAGTACTGTCTGTGCTTCCGGCCGCGGATACAGGAAGAACACAATCACCGCGGCCGTGACGAACGGAATGACACCCGCATAGCCGAGCAGCGCTGCGGCGCGCGGCGGCTGTGTCGGGTCCCGCGGATCTGTTGCCGCAGGTCCGTCACCATTCTCATCACTCATTCGGTATCCCCCAAAACGAAAACCCTGCGCGCCATGTCCTCTCGCCCCCCGGCAAACATGGCGCCGCGCTATCTATCTAGCCAAGCTCGCCAAGCACAGGAAACAGGTCAATGAGCCAATAAGCAATGATCTCGAGTGAGCCGAAGAAAATCAGCAATCCCGTGCCCACCAGCAATATGCCTGCTGCGATCTCAACCTTGTGCATGTGCTTGCGAAAACGTGCCGAGAACGCAAGAAAGCGCTGAATGCCAATCGCGGCCAGTATGAACGGCATGCCCAGCCCCAAAGAATAGACGCTGAGCAGTGAAACACCGAACCCAAGATCATCCCGGCTGGCGGCAATTGACAGGATGGTGGCCAGTATCGGCCCAATGCACGGGGTCCAGCCAAACCCGAAGGCGAGCCCGATGGTGTAAGGCCCAAGCGCCTGCATGATCGGGTGGGGCGGTGATGCATCATCAGCTGATCCCGGCCCGCCAAGGGTCGCAGGCATCATGCGCATTTCACGGTCCAGCAGTGCGATGCGGAACACGCCCATGTAATGCAGGCCGAGCACAATGATGACGCTGCCCGCCACATAACCGATCATCACCTTGTTGGCGAGAATGAGCGGGCTGATGACGGAAGCTGTGGCGCCAAGCGCTACAAACACAGTTGAAAAGCCCAGCACAAAGCCGACGGCACCGATTGACGTGCGGCGGGTGACAGCGCTGCCGCCTTCACTCAGCGCGTCAAACGTCGTGCCGGCCATATAGCTCAGATAGGCGGGCACAAGCGGCAGCACACAGGGGCTCAAAAAGCTGATGAGTCCGCCGATAAACGCTGCGAAATAGGAGATGCTGCCGGTATCCATAAACCCATGAAATCTGAAAACGTGAAGCTGGATGCCGCCGCATCATAGCCGCGTCAGGCGGCAATGCCGCGTCAAACCCCCGTTACCCGGTGCGAAAAAACAGCACGGGGGTCGCAGCAGGGTTAACGCTCGCGGAATACAGTCCCGGCAACCCAGCCCGCCAACAAGGCCACCAGCACCGCTGCCAGTCCATAGAGGAATGGCGTGCCCTGAGCAAAGTTATAGAGCAGACGCTCAATGCCGGACTTGTTGATGATCAGATTGATCGACCGCTGCCCGATAATGCCACCGTGGCGCATCAAATAGACGGTAGCCACATAAGAGCCGACAGGCACATTGGCGGGAAGCTCGATCTCCGCGCGAAACAGCGACGGGCCGACAAAGCTGATCGAGCCGGGAGCTTCGGCATACAGGCCCTCGCGCATCTTGGCGCGCAGCACCGCTTTTCGGTAATTCGCAGGCAGCGCGTCACCACCTTCGCGCTCGGAGGCGATATCCAGCATGTCGAGGCCAATTTGTGCTTCCTCGAAAACCGCGTGCGGCGCGATCTGGTCAAGCGGCCGGGTGCTCGCCACATGATAGAAGCCGGGTGCCGCCGGGACGTCTTGCGCGCCGGTATTGACCCATATGCCTGCAACGCGCTCCTTGCGGCGGATGGTCAACGGTTCGTATGGTCCGCGTATCACGGCCACGACATCGCGTTGCAGCGCCGGCGTTACATTGTCAGGCGCATCCACATTACCGAACAACAGAAGTTCAGCGCCGGTGAAGTTGGAGGTGATGGCGATGAGTTTTTCACTCAGGTCCACCACCACAGCTTCACCCTGCAGCGGTGTCAGGTCGCCAATTTGTGCACGCGCGTCGCCGGGCACGCCTAAAAGAAATGCTGCACTGAGAACCAGGGATGGCATCACGCGGCTCATCATGCGCCTGCCCCGATCATCACCGTGAACAGATCCTCCGGCGTTGCCACCAGATCCCAGGCCAGCCGCAGGCAAACCGCAATCACCAATGCCGCCAGTAGCGCCCGCAACTGTTCGCCACGCATCCGCTGACCTACCCGGACGCCAAGCTGCGCGCCCAGAACACCACCCACCAGCAGCAGCATGGCCAGCACGATATCCACGGTCTGGTTCAACGTTGCATGCATGATAGCGGCAAGGCCGGTGACGAAAATGATCTGAAACAGCGAGGTGCCGATCACCACATTGGTTGGCATCCGCAACAAATAGATCATTGCAGGCACCATGATGAAGCCACCGCCGACGCCCATGATAGCTGCAAGCACACCGACGAAAAACCCGATCAACAAAGGCGGCACTGCGGAGATGAAAAGACGCGACCGGCGAAACCGCATTTTTAGGGGCAGGCCGTGTATCCAGCCATGCGCGCCGGGCCGGCGGGCCGAAACACTGCGCCCGGCGCGTGCCGCGCGAATGGCGCGCACGCTTTCAATCATCATCAGGCCGCCGATGATGCCCAGAAACAGCACATAAGCGAGAGAGATGAACAGATCGATCTGCCCCTCCGCACGCAGCGCCGAAAATGCGATAACGCCAACGGCGGTGCCCGAACCGCCACCCACGAGCAATACGCCCGCCATCTTGAAATCAACGCTCTTGCGCCGCCAATGGGCGAGCACGCCCGACATGGAGGTAGCAACGATCTGCACAGCTTCTGTGCCGACGGCCACAGCAGGCGGAATGCCGGTGAAGATCAGCAGCGGTGTCATCAAGAACCCGCCGCCGACACCAAACATCCCGGACAGGAAACCGACCGCACCACCAAGACCCAGCAACACGAATGCGTTGACTGAAATCTCGGCGATGGGGAGGTAAATCTGCACCCTGAGGTTCGACCGTGTTTGAAATTTGTTCTGGCCAGACCGGCCGGGAAATTTTGTCGCCTGATAGCAGGCTGGCCAGTATTTGTGGCCGTTGCACTTTGCTAGCACACCCAATCAATGGCAGCTATGCAAAGCCGAAAGGAATTGCGTGCCGAGCCTAGATTGCAGCCCGCTGAAGGGCATCCAGCAGCCGTTCGTCAATCCGGCCGGTGACCGCAAGGCCCTTGTCGCGCTCGAAGGTGCGGACAGCATCAATGGTCTGTGAGCCGGGCATGCCGTCTGAGGGGCCGGCATCATAGCCAAGCGCACTGAGCAGGCGCTGGGCTTCACGGACCAGTGCGGGGGGCGGTGCGTCAGCCTGCCAAGAAACCTGATTGGCGGCGGGGTCTGCCGAACGCGAGTTGAAAGTGCGGGCTGCCAACTCGGAGTCGACCAGCTTGGCGGCATCGACGGAATTTTTCAGAGCTTCTGCCCGCGCGCCGGCATCCTTGTCGCCATTGGCGGCGGCTATGGAGAACCATTTGTAGGCGGCGGCCAGATCCCGCTCCACGCCGAGGCCACGCTCATAAAGAATGGCGAGGTTATACTGGGAATCCGCTAGACCGTATTGCGCGGCGGCTTCAAAGCTGCGGGCTGCGGCTGCAAAATCCTGCGGGCCGCCGGCACCTTCCGCCTGCATCACTGCAAGGTTGTGCATGGCCTTTATATTGCCCTGCTCTGATGCGCGCTCATACCAGGTGCGGGCCTTGGTCGGGTTCTCGGGTACGCCGGTACCCTTCTCAAACATGGTGCCCAGCCGGTACTGCGCCGGGGCAAGACCCTGCTCGGCGGCACGGTTGAGCCAGAAGGCTGCCTGCTCATCGTCCTGCGGCAGACCGTTCGCGCCTTCAGCGTAGCGTTGGCCAATTTCGTATTGCGCGGCTGAATCGCCCTCAGTGGCTGCTTCGCGCAGAGTCGGGCGTGCCTGCCGTGTCGGGACTGCAGGCGCGGCCGGGGTCGAGCGTGGCAATGTGGCAGGCGATGCCGCGGCGTTTGGCAATGACGCGATTTCAACTTCGCGGCGCGGCGTGATGGCCGTCGGGCCGTTGATGGCAGCACCGGGATTGGCTGCTTCGGTGGAAGCCCTTGCGGGGCTTACCACGTCAGGCAAATCGCGCGCCGGTGCTCGGGTGACATCGTCCTCGGCCGCTGCAAGATCCTCGTCAGCTATTGCGTCGTCGGTAATTGCGTCAGCCGATATCGCATCGTCCGTCATCATGCCGTCATCAGCACCAGATGTTGCGCTTGCGCCATTGTCCGACGCATCGAGTTCCGCCATCACGTCGGCGGGTGCCTCAACGCCTGCGGGCGGACCAGCAACCTCACGCGGGCCACCGCCGAGGAACACAAACACAAGTCCGGCCACAGCCAGCGTGGCAAGTCCGGCGGCGATCAACGCCAGCGGTTTGCGTGAGCGGCTCTGGCCTGCATCGGGATAGGCGGCTGTTTCATCCGCAAACGGTGAGCGCGCGCCATCATTGCTCGGCGAGCCTGAGGCTGCGCGGGCCGCCCGCCTGGCCGATTCCAGAAAATCGTTGCGCGGCGGCGTATCAAGTTCATGCATGCCGTCATTACCCGGCACATCGGGGAACGGCGGTGCAAAGGCGGAGGGGCCGTCAGCAAAAGGAGGCGCACCCATCTGCGAGGCATCGGTTGCGGGGCCAAAGGGAGGCGCTGGCTGCCCATCAGGACTACCCGCTGCCATGGGCGGCGGACCAAACGGGCTGTCTTCAGCATTGCTGCCGGTCGGCTGGGCCGCTGGGGCGCCACCAAGGAAGCCAAGTTCGGCCCCAACAGGATTACCCGCGTCATTGTTCTGGGATTCAATCAGGTTCAGCCGCGCATCGACATTCTCGACAGTGGCTTTGATCTTCTGGATGTCATTTGATGTGCCGGTATCTTCGATCTTGCGCAGCAGCTCGTCGGAAACCTCTTCAACCTTGGCAAGCGCACGGGCGGACCGCTGGTCGGTGGTCTGCAACCGCGACGCCATTTCCTCAATCGCGGTTTCAAGCGCGGCCATCGGTTCGGCAAACATCGCCTTGTTGTTGGACCCAAGATTGGCGATCTCGCGCATCTGCCCGGCAATGTCGCCAACGCTGGTCTCAATCGTGTGGATAGCCTTGGCGCTTTGTTGCTCGGATTGCTCAAGCCGCTTGGCGTTCTCGTCCACTTTTTGTGCGAGCTGGGCCACAAGCTGTGTTGCAGCACCGCCCTGATTGCCGGCCGCTTCTACAGCAGCGCTCACGGCTGCATCGCGTACTTTGTCCAGCCGGTTGCCCATATCTTCAATGGCGCCGGCAATCTGGTCGACGTCACGTTTCGCGCTGGTCTCAACCTGCCCGAGCCGGCCGCCCATATCGGTGATATTCCGCTGCAGCGCGGAGATGGTTGTCTCAAGCGCCTGAATGGCTTCGACGCCGACAGACGGCTTGTCAGATTTGCGCTCCGCACTCTCCATGTCTTCGCGCAGCTGCGACAATGCTTTAGCGGTGCGGGCATCGGACGCTTCGATGTGGTCCACCACATTGCCGATGGCACGTTCCAGTGCCTTGACGCTGTCATCATTGGCACCGCCCCGGCTGTTCAGCGCGGCGACCGCCTGCGTGGCCTGTTCGCGTGCTGAATGGGCAGAGCTTTCAGCGCTTTCCAGCCGCCGGGCAAGTTCCCCCAATGCGGCCTGGAAGCGGCCCACGGATTCAGGTGACTGATCGGCACCTGAGGCAAGCCGCTTGGCAACTTCTTCAGAACGGCGGTCGGTTTCTTCAAGCCGGTTTGAAATGGCACGCAGTCCGCGCTCAACCGTTCGCATTGCATCGGTGTTGAGATGTTCAGCGCGTTCTAGCCCGCGTTCGGATTTTTCCAGCCGCTCGCGCAGTTCAGCCAGCGTACCGTCGAGGCCCGAGCCGGGCTCGCGGCTGAGTTTTTCAGTGTGTTCGATGCGCGTTGACAGGTCAGCCAGCGTCTCATCGAGGCCGCTCAACGCTGTTTCGCTCCGCCGTTCCGACCGCTCAAGGCGGTGAACGAGATCGCGCAGCGCATCAGTCACCGGACTGAAATCGATCTGTAGCGCCTGCTGGGGCATCATGTTTCCTGATGGGGACGCGCGTGGTGTGGTCGGTTCGTCCGCGGAATAATCCGCTTCCTCGTCTTCCGACGCGTCGATGATCTTCTCGTTGAGCCATTGCCCAAGCGTCTTCCCTTGGCGCCGGGCTGCGGATTTCGCAGCCTCGCGCGCTTCGGGCTCTATGCCCTTTACGCTCCAAGGAACCCCAGGTCTCATCCGAATCGTGCCCACCCTCTTTGATTCGGAAGGTATCCATAGGTGAATCTTGTGTAAAGCGCAGGACTACCCCCTAGATGTGGCAGTAGACCTCGCAAATGAACGAAAAACGTGTGACCGGTAGGCGGGTCACACCGCGATTTCGTTAATGTTAGTTAGCGCGAGGTAAAGAAGGGGTTAACGCGTCAGTTGCCCGAGGCGCCATAAACGCGGCTTTCGGCGGGATTTCGGGAATCCTACGACCCTGTTTCTGAGCCATTCGCAGGTTCAGGCTCCGGCGGCCGGAGCGACGGCTCACTGGTCAGCACCATGACGATATATAGAGCCCGGCCATTATCCGCAGCGGCAATGCCGGCAAACCCGTGCCGCTGGCTCAGCATGTTTTTGCGGTGGGGCGGGCTTCCCAGCCACGCCTCAACCGCTGCAAACGCCGTATCCTTTGTGCTTTCGCCCTTGCGAATTGACCGCATGGCGATGTTTTCGCCCGCGACGCCGGTGAAATCCGGGAACCGCGCCAGCATCCGGTCGCGCGGATTCTTACCGTCCGGCGACACGTGGGACATATATTTGCGGTCCACCATGTCGTGCGCATGGTCGCGCGCGATTGCCTCAAACCCTACGTCACGCTCAAGCGACCGCGCCCCGGTCTCGGCGCGGGTCTTGTTTACAGCCTTGTAGAGTGCCTGACGTAAGTCACTGAGAGCGTCTGATTCCGCCAAATCATCTGTTTCAGCCGCAAGATTTTTTTCCGGCCCTGCCTGTCGCGCTGTCGCAGATGCGCCTGCCATGAGCGATATGGCAATGAGCGCCATGATGCCGGGCACCATCGCCTTCTGCAGTGCAGAAATTCGGAAACTGGGCAGAAATATTGGCATTTCAGGCTCCTTTAGGCATGGCCACGACAGCGGATACGGACGCGCCAGGGCTCTGAAAAACGTCAGATGACATGGTGGCGTATCCCTAGCAAATTGACCATAAGTTTTGTTTTAGAACCCAATGTTGACGTTTACGTCAACGGAACCTAGAGTCCGCGCCGCGTGCTGCTGAGACCAGTTTTCTGGCCGGTGGCAGGTGGGAGCAGCCCGGCTGGAGTTCGGCCGGAGCGGGCGGAACGGATTAGACCGGACCGAAACAAATTGAGAGATGTAAGACCATGGGCCGCCAGACACTCAGCACCCCGACGACCAATGGACAGGGCCAGCCGGGCCATAGCCGGGCAGACGGCTTGACCGGAAAATTGCCGCCCCATGCCGCGCGCCCTGGAGAGCCGGGCCACGATGCCGACGGGCCGACATTCTCAATCACTCAGTTGGCCGAAGAGTTTGGCGTAACGACCCGCGCAATCCGTTTCTATGAAGACAAGGATTTGCTGCACCCGGCACGCGAAGGTCAGACCCGGGTCTATTCCACGCGTGATCGCGCGCGGTTGCAGCTCATCGTCCGTGGCAAGCGCGTCGGCTTCACGCTGACCGAGATCCGCGAAATCATCGACCTCTATGACCTGCGCGATGGCTTCACCAAGCAGCTTGAACTGGCGCACGGCAAATATGCCTCACAGATCGAGAAGCTTGAGGCTCAGCGCAAGGATATCGATGAGTCCATCGAGCTGTTGCGTAACGGGATGCAGTTTGTGGAAGGCGAGCTGGCAAAACGGTCCAGCGCCACGCAGCAGGATGCAAAGACCAGAGACAGCCAAGTCTCCGACACCGCTGAAACCGCAAGGGCCTAAATTCAAGACTGGATAACGACAGTTTTAATTTGCCCACCCAGCACTGCGCCAGATGGCAGCAGCGACAGGTGAGCGGACAGGAGCACCCCCGATGCCAAGCTACAAAGCCCCGACACGCGAATACGGCTTCCTGCTGAATGAAGTGCTGGACCTGTCGCGCTTTTCAAATTTGCCGGGTTTCGCCGACGCGACGCCGGATCTGGTCGGCCAGATCATGGAGCAGGCTGCAAAGTTTTCGGAAGAAGTGCTCCAACCCCTCAACAAAGTGGGTGACCAACAGGGCTGCACACTGAAGGACGGTGTTGTGACAACGCCGGACGGGTTCGCCGATGCTTACAAGCAACTGGTGGATGGCGGCTGGCCGTCGCTGGTGTGTTCACCTGATTATGGCGGGCAGGGGTTCCCCAACACCATCGGCGTTCTGTTCAATGAAATGGTTTCCTCCGCCAATATGGCGTTCGGCATGTATCCGGGCCTCAGCCATGGTGCCTATTCAGCGCTGACCCATCACGGTTCGGACGAACTCAAGGCCATGTATCTGCCCAAGCTCGTCTCCGGCGAGTGGACAGGCACCATGAACCTGACGGAGCCCCATTGTGGCACCGATGTCGGCCTGCTGCGCTCCAAGGCTGTGCCCAATGGTGACGGATCATTCGCTATCAGCGGCCAGAAGATCTGGATTTCAGCCGGCGAACACGAGATGTCTGAGAATATCATCCATCTAGTGCTCGCCCGCGTCGAAGGCGCACCAGCTGGCGTCAGTGGGATTTCGCTTTTCGTGGTGCCCAAATTCCTCGTCAACGAGGATGGCTCGCTGGGCGACCGCAACACGCTTCAGTGTGGCGGCCTTGAAGAAAAGATGGGCATTCACGGAAACGCCACCTGCGTCATGAATTATGACGGTGCCAAAGGCTGGCTTGTGGGCGAGGAGAACGCAGGCCTCAAGGCTATGTTCACGATGATGAATGAAGCCCGCCTTGGTGTTGGTCTGCAGGGCATTTCACAGTCCGAAGTTGCCTACCAGAACGCACGGGATTTCGCGCTGGACCGCCTGCAGGGTCGGGCGCTGACGGGCCCCAAAAATCCCGATGGTCCCGCTGACCCGATCATCGTGCACCCGGATGTGCGCCGTATGCTGATGAATATCCGCGTCTTCAACGAAGGTGCGCGGGCTCTTTTGGTGTGGACGGCGCTGTGGGGCGATCTCGCAGAACGCGCCGAAGACGAAGAAACCCGTCAGAAGGCGAATGATCTGATGGGGCTGATGACCCCCGTCGTGAAGGGCTATTTCACCGACAGGGGGTTCGCCAACGCGGTGGAAGCCCAGCAGGTCTATGGCGGTTCGGGCTATACCAAGGAGTGGGGCGCTGAACAGTTCGTGCGCGATAGCCGCATAGCCATGATCTACGAAGGCACCAACGGCATTCAGGCGCTTGATCTTGTCGGTCGCAAGCTCGCCTCCAAGGGTGGTCGCGCCGTCTTCTCGTTCTTCAAGGAGGTGGATGACTTCGCCGCAGCCAACAAGGACGACGCTAAACTCGCAGAATTCATTGAACCGATGATTGCTGCCCGCAAGCAGCTTGAAGAAGCCACCATGTGGTTCATGGAAAACGCACTGGAGAACCCTGATAATGCAGGCGCTGGGTCAAACGATTACCTGCATCTGTTCGCGCTGAGCGCACTTGCGCTGATGTGGGCACAGATGGTGAAGGTCGCCAGTGAGCGCCTCGCCAGCGATGCCGCCGGGGACGCCTATTATGAAAACAAGCTCATAGCCGCGCGCTATTTCGTCAAACGCATTCTGCCGCAGACGGCGACCCATCTGATCGCCATCAAGGCGGGATCGGATGAAGTCATGGCGCTTGCGGCCGACGCATTTTAACAAAACAAAAACCGCCAACAGGAGACGCGTAAGACATGTCCTCACTTCAGGTTGAAACACCCAGCTGGATGACTGAAGACCTCCAGATTTTCTCGGATTCAGTCGGCAAGTTCTTTGAAAAGGAACTCGCTCCCCAGGTTGAGAAATGGGAGAAGCAGGAAATCGTTGATCGCGACGCTTGGTACAAGGCGGGCGAAGCTGGCATTCTGTGCGCGTCCATGCCTGAGGAATATGGCGGCGGCGGCGGCACCTTCGCGCATGAAGCCGTCATCATCGACCAGATGGGCAAGCAGGGCATAGCCGGTTTCGGTGCGTCACTGCATAACGCCATCATCGCGCCCTACATCAACTCTTACGGCACAGACGAACAGAAGCATCGCTGGCTGCCCAACATGGCCACCGGCGAACTGGTTGGCGCCATCGCCATGACCGAGCCGGGCACAGGCTCAGACCTGCAGGCGATCAAGACGACCGCCAAGCTTGATGGCAACGAATACGTCATCAACGGTTCCAAGACTTTCATCACTAATGGCCAGACTGCGAACCTCATCATCGTGGTTGCCAAGACCAGCCCCGAGGGTGGTGCAAAGGGCACGTCGCTGCTGATCGTCGAAACCGACGAGGTGGATGGCTTCAAGCGCGGCCGCAATCTCGATAAGATCGGCCAGAAGTCGCAGGACACGTCCGAGTTGTTCTTCGACAATGTCCGCGTGCCCACGTCCAATCTGTTGGGCGCGGAAGAAGGCAAGGGCTTCATCCAGCTGATGCAGCAGCTTCCCTCAGAACGGTTACAAATCGGTCTGCAGGGCGTTGCCGCCATGGACTATGCGCTGGAAGAAACCATTGCCTATGTGAAAGAGCGCAAGGCCTTCGGCAAGGCGATCATGGATTTTCAGAACACCCAGTTCAAGCTGGCCGAATGCAAGACCAAGGCAACCATCGCTAAAGTCTTCTGCGACTACTGCACAGGACTGTTGCTGGAAGGCAAGCTCGATGCGGCAACCGCATCCATGGCCAAATACTGGGTGTCCGACATGCAGTGCGAAGTGATCGACGAGTGCCTTCAACTCTTCGGTGGCTATGGCTACATGAATGAATACCCGATCGCCCGCATGTATCGCGATGCTCGCGTGCAGAAGATTTACGGCGGCACCAACGAAATTCAGAAGGTGCTCATTTCGCGCACCCTCTAGGACAACCATCAGTTTACGGATCAAAGAGATCACGACTTATCGCCAATAGGGAGAGTTCCAATGGCAGAATGCTACATTTACGATCACGTCCGCACCCCGCGCGGCAAAGGCAAGTCAGACGGCGCGCTGCATGAAGTGACAGCGCTTGAGCTGGCCTCGCAGGTTCTCAGGGAGCTGCGCGACCGCAATGACCTCGACACCTCCAAGGTAGACGACGTTGTCATGGGCTGCGTGGACCCGGTTGGTGAAGCCGGCTCCAACATTGCCCGCCTTGCGGTCATGAACGCCGATTACGCGGAAACAACTGCCGGTGTGCAGATCAACCGTTTCTGCGCATCAGGCCTTGAGGCCACCAACATGGCAGCAGCCAAGGTCATGTCCGGCGAAGCTGACATGGCCATCGGCGGCGGGATTGAAAGCATGAGTCGCGTCGGCATGGGCGCATCAGGCGGCGCGTGGGCATCCGACCCCACCATCGCCCTCAAGACCTACTTCACCCCGCAGGGTATCGGCGCTGACCTGATCGCCACCAAGTATGGCTTCAGCCGTGACGATGTGGATGCCTACGCAGTCGAGAGCCAGAAGCGTGCCGCGCATGCCTGGGACAACGGCCATTTCGCCAAGTCCGTGATGGCCGTGAAGGACATCAATGGCCTGACCATTCTGGACAAGGATGAGCATCTGCGCCCCGATGCCACCATGCAGTCGCTGGCGGCCCTGAACCCGTCCTTCGCGGCGCTTGGCGAATTTGCATTTGATGGCGTCGCCACCGACCGTTACCCGGAAGTGGAAATGCTCAACCACGTGCATCACGCTGGTAACTCGTCGGGCATCGTTGACGGCTCCGCAGGCATCCTGCTGGGTTCCAAGGAAATGGGCGACGCACTTGGCCTCAAGCCGCGCGCGAAACTCCGCGCCATGGCCTCGATCGGTTCCGAGCCGTGCATCATGCTGACAGGCCCCGCCGACGTCTCGCGCAAGGCCCTCAAGAAAGCCGGCATGAGTGTCGAGGATATCGATCTCTATGAGCTGAACGAAGCCTTTGCCTCCGTCGTGCTGCGCATGATGCAGGCGCTCGATATCCCGCATGAAAAGATGAACGTGAACGGCGGCGCTATCGCTATGGGCCACCCACTGGGTGCCACCGGCGCGATGATCCTCGGCACGGTGCTCGACGAACTGGAGCGGCGCGACCTCAACACCGGGCTCGCAACGCTTTGCGTCGGCGCCGGCATGGGCACCGCCACCATCATCGAACGGGTTTAACGGACGGGATTTTCAACGCCCCTCTCCGCCGCTTGCTGCGGTGGGTGGGGGTAAAGAAGATTCTTCCGAAAACGGAGCATTATAAAAATGGCTACATACGAAAATTTTGGTTTTGAAGTTGATGACGACGGCATTGCCGTTGCCACATGGGACATGCCCAACCGTTCGATGAACGTGCTGAGCGCGTCCTCCATGAAGGACATGGCCGATATCATTGAAAAGGTGGCCTCCGACGACGCCATCAAGGGCCTGGTTATCACCTCCGGCAAAAGCGCGTTTTGCGCCGGTGCCGATCTTGACATGATGGGGTCCAATGCAGGCGGCGGCTCAGGCGCCTCCGAGCAGGACAAGATCAAGGCGCTGTATGAAGGCAACCTCGCCTTCAACATGCAGCTGCGCCGTATGGAAAGCTGCGGCAAGCCGATTGCGGCTGCCATCACCGGCACAGCGCTTGGCGGCGGTCTTGAAGTGACGCTCGCCTGCCACGCACGTTTCGTTGCGGACAACCCCAAGGCACAGCTCGGCCTGCCGGAAAGCAAAGTCGGTCTTCTGCCCGGCGGTGGCGGCACCCAGCGTTTGCCGCGCATGATCGGTGCAGCCAATGCGTTACCGCTGATCCTGCAGGGCACGGCACTGTCACCTGAAAAGGCAGCAGCAGCCGGCATCGTCAACAAGGTCGTCCCCGCAGACAAGCTGGTTGATGAAGCCAAGGCATGGATCAAGGAAGGCCTCGCAGGCGAAAGCATTAAGCTTGGCAAGCGTGGCCCCGAAGTGCTGGCAGCAGCATTGCAGCCGTGGGACAAGCCGAAATACCGCATCCCCGGTGGCGGCCCGCACGACAAGAACGGTGGCTCCACCTTCACCATGGCCAACGCCATGCTGAACAAGACGACCCACCAGAACTATCCGGCGCAAAAATACATCATGTCTGCCGTCTATGAAGGCATTCAGGTGCCGATCGAAGCCGGTCTGCGCATTGAGTCGCGCTACATGACCAAGCTGATGATGGACCCGCGCTCCAAGGCGATGATCCGCTCGCTGTTCTTGTCCATGCAGGCACTCTCCAAGGGCGCACGTCGCCCCGCCGGTATTGAAAAGTGGCAGGTCAAAAAGCTCGGCATTCTTGGTGCCGGCATGATGGGCGCAGGCGTTGCTTACGTGTCCGCGCAGGCTGGCATGGAAGTCGTCCTGCTGGACCGTGACCAGGCCGATGCCGACAAGGGCAAGGCTTACTCTGAAGGTCTGCTCGACAAGGCCATCTCCCGCGGCAAGTCCACGGAAGAAAAGAAAGCCGCGTTGCTGGGCCGGATCACACCGACCACCAACTACGATGATCTTGCAGGCTGCGACCTTGTGATTGAAGCCGTGTTCGAAGATCGCGGCATCAAGGCCGACGTCACCAAGAAGGCCGAGCCGCACATTGCCAAGGGCGGTATCTACGGCTCCAACACCTCGACCCTGCCGATCACCGGTCTGGCCGAGGCGTATTCCAAGCCCGCAGAGTTCATCGGCATTCACTTCTTCTCGCCGGTGGACAAGATGCAGCTGGTGGAAATCATCATGGGTGAAAAGACCAATGATGAAACGCTTGCCAAGGCGATGGATTACGTCGCGCAGATCCGCAAGACGCCGATCGTCGTCAATGACTCACGCGGCTTCTACACGTCGCGCTGCTTCGGCACCTATGTGGGTGAAGGCATCGCCATGCTGGCGGAAGGCATCGAGCCTGCCATCATCGAAAACGCAGGCAAGATGACCGGCATGCCCATGCCGCCGCTGGCTCTGAACGACGAAGTGTCGCTCGACCTTGGCTACAAGGTGCGCCAGCAGACCAAGAAGGACCTGGGCGACAAATATGTCGAAGGCCCGGCTGACAAGATCATTGAAGATATGGTCGTCACACACGGTCGCCTCGGCAAAAAGGTCGGCAAGGGCTTCTACGACTGGCCCGCAGAAAAAGGCGGCAACAAGCGCCTGTGGCCGGACCTCCACAAGATCGTGGCAGCCACCAAGGGCGCAGACGATGTGGATGTGCAGGAACTGAAAAACCGCTTCCTGTTCATTCAAGCGCTTGAAGCAGCCCGCTGCTTTGAAGAAGAAGTGGTAACGGATGTCCGCGACGCCGACGTCGGCGCCATCCTCGGCTGGGGCTACGCCCCGTGGTCCGGCGGCCCCCTGTCATTGATCGACATGACAGGCACCGCAGAGTTCGTCGCCCAGTGCGACAAGCTCGCCCAAAAATACGGCGACCGCTTCAAACCCAACGCCCTGCTGCGCGACATGGCCAGCAAGGGTGAAACCTTCTACGGCCGGTTTAATCCCGCCGCGAAGGTGGCTGCCGCCGCTGAGTAAGCGGGAGCGTCATTGCGAATGAGAAGAGGGCCGCTGGGGAAACTCTGCGGCCCTTTTTTTGCGTGATGCCCGCGCCCCAGTCCCGCTCACCCTCCGGCTTGACCGGAGGGTCTAGGGGAGCTGGAGAGTGAGCAGGGGTGGGAGGGCTGTCGAGTCGCGGTGCCCCCTCACGAAATCCACAACACCAGGATCAACTCGAACCCCCGTTCATAAGCGTGCGGTTCTGTTCAAAGAACCTGAGCCAAAAATCGTGATTGGATCTGATGGCGTCAGAAACACTCAAAGACTTTGCATCGTCTGAACCTTGACCGGAATTGATGTTCACAACCAGAACGCTACTGCCCCATCGACCCTGACCCCAACGCGCTCGCCCCCACCCACCGGACTTTCGCGTAATGGGCTGTCGATCAAAATGCTTTATGCCGTTTGATAAGGCACGAATGGTTTTCGAGTGTGGAACCTCGGAGTCGACCCAGTCCTTCCAGCTAGAATGATCCAATATACCAAGTCTCTTTCGGTCAGGTTCAGAGCCCCTGAGCCATCCTTTCCAGACCCATTCCGGCAAATGGTTCAGTGAGTTTATCGCGTTTATTGCTTTGCCAGCTTCTTCAACTCCATCAAAGAAAACTTGAACATTCTCGGTAGCCATTTCGAGGTAGTCATGTGGTGAGTGGATATCGAACATGTCTGAGCCTGTCTGTCTAAGTCACTCAAACGCCACCAAAAGATCCGTACCCGTTGCTTCTGCGACTTTCATCAGCGTCTTGGTGCTCGGCATCTGGCGTCCGCTTTCCATGCGGGCGATGGCGGATTGGGTGGTGCCCATGCGGGTTGCGAGGTCACCCTGCGTGAGTTTGGCCTGTTTGCGCGCGTCGATGATCGCGCGGGCGATGCGGAACTCGGGCGCAAGCCTGTCATACTCGGCCTTGATGGCGGAGTTTTTCAGCGCTTTTTTGCGGTAGGCCTCAAGCGTCTTGTTCATGTCACGTCCTTTGCCCTCTCGTGGGCGATATCCAATGCACGTTTGGGCGTTTTCTGTGTTTTCTTCACAAAGCCATGCAGTACGACAACGCGCTTGCCCGCCGCCGTGACATAGATTGCCCGTGCAATCCCGTCCCGACCCTTCATCCGCATCTCCCACAGCTTGCCTTCGAGATGCTTGATATGCGGCGCGCCGACTGCCGGAAGTCCCACGGCTTCAATCAGCTCCACAATCCGCAGGAAGCGAGCCTGCATATCTGCGGGCAGAGCGGAAATTTCGTCCGCCACCCGGTCGTCCAAAAATTCAACTCGCCACGTCATATAGCAAAAATGATATAATTTTTCAACTGCATAGTTGAGATTGGAAAGAAGACGCGCGGAAAATGCAATTAGTCCCTAGCGCGGATACAAAATCATCTGCGTACACCTGAACAGCGCGATCACGCGGTCTGTTGTTTCGTTGCGGACTTCCACGTCCCAGACATGGGTTGTGCGGCCCCGATGCGCAGGCGTTGCGCGGCCTGAGACCACTTCGCCTTCACGGGCTGACCCCAGAAAATTGGTTTTGAGTTCGACGGTCGTGAAACTCTCGCCCTCTTTGAGGTTGGGGGACATGCCTGCGGCGCACAGCCAATCGGCGAGGGTGATGACGACCGGGGCCCAGAGGAAGCCGGTGCCGGCGATCACCGGTTCGGTGACGGTCATTCTGCCGGTCACGAGGTCCGCTTCGCAGATCTCCAGTTCCACGCCCACCATGCCGGGATGCTTGGTGCGGGCGAAGTCGTTGAGGCGCTTTACGCGGTCGTCGGTCTCTGCGGCCATTATTCTCTCACTCCCCCCATCCGCTCTTCATCCGGCTTGACCGGATGATCCATCGGACTTTGAGATTTATCACGACCTCAGATGGGCCCTCCGGTCAAGCCGGAGGGAAAGCGGTGGAAGGGTTGTGCCCCGGTCAAGTCGGTGGAGGAGTGCGTCACCTCACGCCTTGGTCACGGCTGTTTCGATTGCCTCGATGGTCTGATGCGCAAGGTCGGCGGAGAGTTCGCCGAGAAGTTTGGCGCGCGTACCATCATTGAGGTGCTGGCGGATTTCGCCCAGCGTGCGCGGCGCGGCGATGAGAAAAGCGTGGGCCATGCGGCCACTGCCCGCCAAGCCGTTCATCTGTTCGGCAATCCCATCAGCAAAGCGATCCTTCTCCAAGGTATGCCAGTCTGTCTGCTCAACGGCAGCGCGCCGGGCCGCCGGTGCCGAAGCGCGGCCGGGCCGGTCGGTGCCTGTCGCGCTGGTGGGGGAGTGGTCGATTTCATCATGGCCGCATACCCGCAGGTCGAGCTGCTGCTCGTCGCCGGCATTTTCCAGCAGCAGCATCTTCGCGCCGTCTGCAACTACAACCAGGGCACCATTCGGCAGTTTCATCGTCCGCTCTCCAAGCTTGTGCCGCCGGTGCCTCATGTGATCGGCCCGGCTGCATGGCCAATTCTGAATGAATAAATCTTGGGCGCATCACGCGCCGCGACGGACACACTGTCAACCGGCACCAGCCTGAGACTGATGACCGCACGCATTTCCCCCGCGCGATGAATGTCACCGCGCGGGGGCGTGTTGGTATGTGGGTGGTCAGGCGGCGGCTACCGCGTCCACCTTGTCGCGCACCTTGTCACGGTCGCTCAGCAGCAACGGCTCCTCGATGGAAACATCAAGGCTTTCCACCAGCGCTTTGCGGAAATCCAGCGGCCGGGCGATGACGGGCAGGCCGAAATCACCGATGTCTTCGCCGCGGATGTTGAGCCTGCCATAGCCAAGGATGCGGCCGAACAGGCTTTGCTCCAACGTAATCGCGTGGATGCGGGCTGCGTTGAATTCATCCGTGCGCCGCGAAATGAAGCCGCGCTTATAGATGAACCGCCGGTTGGTAACGACAAGCTCCGTCGTCCATTTTCGCATCTGCCGTGAGAAGAACACGGCAATGCCGATGAGGAGCCAGCCCGCCAGTATCAGCCACAGCCAGGACACGAAACTATATGTCCAATGAAACCGCCCCTGGGCCAACACGATTTCGCGTGGTGCAAGCGTCAGTGATACATAGGACATATGTGGTCTCCCTCTTGTGACGATAACGGGCCCTCAGTCTGCTGACGGCCCTTCAGGCAAATCCTCCTGTGATGCATCCTGCATGGCGCATTTTGCGTGGATCAGATATGGGGATGGTGCGGCCCCGGGGGAAGCAAAATCGGACATGCCGGATGCCGATTTTTTCGGAATTCGGGTGGGAGTCGCAGATTGGCCGATTGCACGTTAAGCTGTGTGCCAACAGACAGATAATCAGCAAATACAAGGGAAACGCATCATGGCGAGTGAAGGTCTCAAACAGGTTCTGGAACTTCTGGCGGCAGCCCCCATCGTCGAAGGCGAGCGCACCGTGCGGGAGCAGCGCGACGGCATGGCGGCGGCGACGGCGGCTTTCCCTGTAGCTGAAGAAGCAACGGTTCAGGCGGTAACAGCCGGTGGCATTCCCGGTGAATGGGTTTCAATGCCCGGTGCGTCCGACAAACATGCAGTGCTGTATCTGCATGGTGGCGGATATGTCGTCGGCTCGCCCGCGACCCATCGCTCGTTGACGGCGGCAATTGCAAAAGAGACCGGCGCGAAGCTGCTGGTGATCGACTACCGCATGGGGCCTGAGCATGTGTGCCCGGCCGCCATTGAGGATGCGGTCGCCGCTTATGAGTTTTTGCTCGCGCAAGGCTATGACGCGGCCAATATAGCAATCTCCGGCGATAGCGCAGGCGGCGGCCTGACTCTGGCAACGCTTGTGGCGCTGCGCGACAAGGGCGTGGCGCTGCCCGCCGCTGCCGCGCTGATTTCGCCATGGGTTGATCTCACCGGAAAATCGCCCACCATCAAGACGCGCGCCGACGTTGACCCGATGCTTAAGGGTGAAGCGCTGGGTGAGTTCGCCGCGCATTACAAAGGCAGCCTGGCGGTGGATGATCCGCGCATCTCGCCGCTATTCGCTGATCTCACGGGCCTGCCGCCGCTGCTCATTCAGGTGGGTGATCACGAAGTCCTTCTGGGCGACAGCGAGGAGCTGGACAAGCGGGCAAAGGCTGCAGGCGTCGAAACCAAACTCGAAATCTGGGACGAGATGTTCCACGTCTTCCACATGTTCCATTTCATGCTGCCCGAAGCCGCTGAAGCCAACCGCCGCATCGGTGAATTCTGCCGCGCCAAATGGGGCGTCAAGGCGGCGCACGCGGCCGAGTAGCAAGCATGGCACCCACCAACACGCTGTATGGCGGAAAGATATCGCTCTACACGGGCAAGGCGCGCGCCTATCTGGACTGGAAACAAATTCCGTATAAGGAGGTTCTGGCCAATAAGGATGTGTACACGGATATCATCCTGCCGCGCGTAGGCTGGCCGGTCATTCCTATTGTCGTCACTGCTGAAGATGAGACGCTTCAGGACACGACCGACATCATCGACCACTTTGAAGCACGCGAGCCCGAACCGTCAGTCTATCCGGCCGGCCCGGCGCAACGGCTGGCGGCCTTGCTGCTCGAAGTTTATGGCGACGAGTGGATGAAGCTTCCCGCGATGCACTATCGCTGGAACTATAATGAGGATTGGATACTCACCCAGTTCGGTGCTTTGTCGGCGCCCGACGCAACGCCGGAACAGCAACGCGAGATCGGCGAAAAGCGGGCCGGCCCGTTCCGCGGCTCGTTGCCATTCCTTGGTGTCGTGCCGGAGACCCGCCGCGCCATCGAGGAAAGCTATGAAGCGCTGCTGGCCGACCTGAGCGCGCATTTTGCAAAGCATGACTATTTGTTCGGTTCGCGGCCTTCAATTGGCGACTACGGCCTTATCGGCCCACTGTTTGCGCACAATTACCGCGACCCCAAATCCGGCGAGATGATGCGGGCGACCGCCCCGCTTGTGGCGCGCTGGGTGGAACGCATGGTGATGCCGCCCGCACCGCGTGGTGGTGTCTTTCTGGCCGATGACAAAGTGCCCGATACGGTGCTGCCGGTGCTCAATCGCATGGCGGTTGAGTATCTACCGGTGCTCGAAAAGACCGTTGCTGCATTCAATGTCTGGGCTGCGGACAAATCTCCGGGCACGGAAGTTCCCCGTGCCCTTGGCATGCACCCGTTTGAGCTCGGCGGCGTCACCGCCGAGCGGGCCATTTTCACGTTTGATTTGTGGATGCTGCAGCGGCCGCTTGATTTCTATGCGGGCCTTGCGGGCGCGGAAAAGGCGGCAGCGGATGCCATGCTCAAACGCGCCGGGGCTGCGGGGCTTGCGGCGCTGAAGCCATATCCGCGTATCACGCGCAAAAACTTCAAAACCGTGCTTGAGTAAGGGCTATTGAAAGCTCTGCTGCACCGCACTAGGTTGGAGATATTCCAGTTTATTTGCCGCGCGCGAATGCCCGGCGGCAGCGTCCCAAAGGAGTGACACATGTCGAGCGAAGGATTGCATGAGCCGATCGAGAAACTGAGTGAGAAGACGCTCAACATGCATCGCGCCATTGTGTCGCTGATGGAAGAGCTTGAGGCGGCCGACTGGTATCGCCAGCGCGCCGACGGGTGCACCGACGAAGATCTGAAGAAGATCCTCATCCACAACATGAATGAGGAAATTGAGCACGCGGTGATGGTGATGGAATGGCTGCGCCGCAATGACGAGCATTTCGGCAATGAAATGAAGGAACGTCTGTTCTCAGACGAGCCCATCGTCCAGCCGCATGGCCATCCCGACGACTAAGCGGCGCCGTCTCACAAAGCTTGCCGCCCGCCTCCCGCTTGCTAGACTTGGGTCCAGCAATGCGGACCCGGCATCAAAAGCCGGGCCGCACAAAGATGCGCCAGGGGAGGCGGCAGATGGACTACACACAAATCACCTATGCGCGTGACGAAAGCTTAGGCGTCGTCACCATGAACAGGCCTGAAAAACTCAATGCCTGGACACCGCGCATGGCCGAAGAGATGGCGCATGCGTTCGAGGTCGCAAATGCGGACCCGGACGTGTCCTCCATCGTGCTGACCGGCGCAGGCCGTGGCTTTTGCGCCGGGGCCGACATGCAGGAGACATTCAAGTCCCGCCTCGATGGTGTTGATCCCGGCAAGGATACAGCAGGGGGCTCAGGTGGCTTGCCGGCCGGTCTCGACTGGATCGGTCTCGTACGTTCGTCCAAGCCGATGATCGCGGCCGTCAATGGCCCGGCAGTCGGCATCGGCGTCACCCAGATCCTGCCTTTCGATGTCATCATCGCTGCGGACAATGCCAAGTTCGGCCTCGTTTTCGTCAAAGTCGGCATCGTGCCGGAGCTGGCGTCCTCCCATTATGCCATCGCCCGCATGGGCTTTGGCAGAACCAGCGAGATGATGTTGTCAGGCAAGCTTTATACCGGCAGCGAGGTGGCAGAGTTCGGCCTTGCCAATTATGCGGTGCCCGCAGATCAGCTCTGGGACAAGGTGCGCGAAATTGCCGCCATGTTTGAAGAAAACCCGCAGCCGATGATGCGCATGACCAAAGAACTGCTGTCCCAGAACATGGCAGAGACCGACATGACGCTGGTGCAGCGCCGCGAGACCGATGCGCTCAAGCAGTGCTGGACAACGCCGGAGCATCACGAGGCCGTGGGGGCATTCCTCGACAAGCGCAAGCCGGACTTCAAGCGTGCAGCGCTCAAGGGTGCTGCTGAATAGAGCTGCGCCTTACAGAACAATATAAATCCGTAATCGGAGTATTTGCATGTCCGGGACCAAAACCTACGACGTCGAGCGCATCCCATTTTTCCTGCATTGGACGGAAAAGGCACCGTTCAAGGAGACCTATGCAGGTGCCATGGATACGGTGGTGGTTGAAGGTCAGCACCTGAAGCCGAAGGGGTCCAACAGCAAGACTGTGCTGGTGTTCATGCACCCGACAGGCACCATGAACCTGCTGCCAATGCCCAACGCGCTGGCTGCTGCCGGTATGCCGTGCATCACCCGCGGCAG
>Ga0307929_1000089_pt1 | contig 89099 bp, 55 predicted proteins | sample AceLakmetage1330_FD_203160 | JGI IMG/M metagenome (GOLD analysis project Ga0307929, IMG submission 203160) | Saline water microbial communities from Ace Lake, Antarctica - #1330 | ecosystem: Environmental > Aquatic > Non-marine Saline and Alkaline > Saline | place: Antarctica: Ace Lake...
AAACAGGAGAGTTAGCTTAACGAGGGAAGCCTTTACCCTTGTCCATAGAGGGCTAAGCAGAAACAAGTCGAGAGACGAGAATTTGTTAACAGGGTGAAGGTGGCAGATGAGCCCATAGTAATAATAAAGTCCATTCCGAAGAAACACTGGTAACAGCGTGGAGGAGAAAACTTGGACGACCTTGCACAATACAAGCGCAAAGAGTTGCAAGGACTGCTAACCCCCAAAAGGAGTTAGTAGATGTGAAGGGGCGAAGTTAAACCAAAGTTGAAATTATGTTACAAACCGCATGAAAGTAAAAGCAAAGACAATGCTGGTTGAAAATACCGGCAGGTATTGTAGAGAAGTTGGTGACGAGCCAGCTTTGACCATAATCCGTGCGAGCGTTCAGTATCATGGATTCTATGCCGAGAGATTGGCGAAAGCGGCGGCATGGATAATTTACGGGGCATGGGCATTATTAACAACGAGGTATGGCTGGCCCGGTGATGATTACTATCGAAGGTGCTACGGCCAAAATTCAGGGCTTCGTGCGCGATGCCTCAACCAACCTTTCCATCAGCAATGCGTGGGTAAGCGCAACAAACACCGACAACGGAACCATCGCGGGTGCAACACCCTTTGGCTCGCACTATGTGCTTTTGCTTAACGCCGGCACCTACAATCTTACTTGCATGGCACAAGGCTACCAGAGCGAAAGCATCGAAAACCTGGTGATCGAAGACCAGATGGTGCGCAGCTACAGCTTTTTACTGGAGCCGGTGGGTTCAGAGATTTACACCGGAATAGCCAAGAGCGAAGTAAGTGCTGTAAAGATTTTCCCCAATCCAGCCAGCGATTATGTCATGGTTCAGGGCAGGGATATTAAAAAGGTGTTAATCAGCAATCACAATGGCCGGGTAATTTTTGAAAGCCGCCCGTCAGCTGACCATCCAAAAATCGACCTTAGCGAAATTCCGGCAGGTTTGTATTTTATCAAAATCCAAACAAACACAGAAACCATTATTCAAAAATTGTTGGTGAGGTAATCTTTGAATATTTATAACCAAACAAAAACCCACGATACAATTAAGCATCGTGGGTTTTTTCGCTCTTCCCCCAGCCTGATAAAATGCTGTACCTACCGCAGGAGAAATCTCTTTTTAATCACATTTAGAACTTTGCTCCTATCATTGCTAAAAAATAAATACGTGTTAGTACGGAGTTTTTTTACGACAAAAATACCTACTGGCACTGATATTTATTACGAAACTGAATTTTAGTTTTGTATTTTATTATTCACAAAATCCTATACACAATGAAAAATTTTTTACAATTAAGTATTTACCTTGTAATAGTATTCCTATTTTTTGAGGTAAATACTATCGCACAAACAGGAACAAGGAGTGAAGTTATAATTGGCACAGAAACCACTCCCAGATCAAACACCCCCATTTATCCATGGTATGGATATTCGTTTACCCAAACATTGTATTTTCAGTCGGAGATTAATATTGCCGGCCAAACGATCAATCAAATCGGGTATCAATATGCCGGAACGAGTGCAAGCATGGAAGTGGAGATTGAGGTTTGGTTAAGTCATACAGATCTCACTGAAATAAATACGAGTATCCCACTCACTGATTTTACAAAGGTTTATGATGGATCATGGATCTGTTCGGCAGGAGACGAATTTTCAGTTATCCCGATAACTCCATTTATTTACAACAACGTTGATAATCTCATTATCACGGTTATCGAAAAGAAACCCGGATATAATTCATCCTCCGATAATTTTTTGGGCACATCCTCAGGAACACAGAATTTATGCCTTGGGGCATGGAACGATGGCTCAGCTTACGACCCGAATGCATTACCTGCGGGGAGTACAATTGCTTATCGTGCAAATACCAAATTATTTACAGATGATGTTCCTGTCGGCCCGGCGGTTTCTGAGATCACGCCCTTGCTGCTTGAGTTTGGAACCATTGAACTGGGTCAAAGCAATGTGATGAGTGTGCAGGTGAAAAACACCGGTGCTGACCCACTGGAAATTACCGGTTTTACATCTTCAGATGATCAATTTCAGCTTATTAACACTTCATTCCCAATCATACTGCAAGCTGCGGGCACCCAAAATGTAGAAATACAATTTACACCAACGGCTACAGGTTCGGCAGATGCTACCATTACCTTCCTTATGGATGCAGGCATCGAAGGCGACCAAGAGGTACAGGTTTCGGGCGATTGCATTTATATTGAGAAGGTGATTGTGGGTACAGGAACAGAGGCTGATAGTCATACCCCGATCTATCCATATTACGGTTATTCATATACACAAACAATTTATTTTCAGTCAGAAATTGATGCACAAAATCCAGCCATTAGTAAAATTGCATATCAATACACAAGTACTAGCCCAAGCGTTGAAGTAGAAATAGAAGTGTGGCTGGCACATACAGCACTTACCGAACTTACATCATCGGTAGCACTTACAGGTTCTACCAAAGTTTATGATGGCTTATGGACATGCATTAACGGTGATGAATGGACTAATATAGACATTGATCCCTTTCTGTATAACAATACCGATAACCTGTTAGTTACAGTCATCGAAAAGAAACCAGGCTGGAACAGCTCCAACGATGCCTTTTTTGCAACACCGGTTGATGCCGGTCAAAGTTTATGCGTTGGCGACTGGAACGATGGTTCTCCTTATGACCCTAATGCGCTAAGTACCGGGATGGGAATAAACTATCGTGCAAATATCCTTTTTGGATTTGAGGGTATTCCTACCGGACCAGCTGTATCAGAAATTACACCCCTTGTACTCGATTTTGGTGAAGTGGTAGTAAATTACCCATCTGTACAAAATATTACGATAAAAAATGCCGGCAGCGACCCCATGGAAGTTTTAGGAGCTAGTACTTCAAACAACACGTTTAGCCTGCTCAATACCTCCTTCCCATTTACCCTTTCAGCCTACCAGGAACAAACCATTGAAGTTGAGTTTAATCCGCTTACTACTACAAGCCAATCCGGCACGATCACTTTTGATATTGATCCTTCAATAGCGGGCGACAGAGAAGTGCAGGTTTCCGGAATCGGTGTTCCATTAGAGTTTATCCAGGTTGGTGAAGGAAACCATTCGTCAACCTATTACCCCATTTGTGCTTGGTTTAAATACTCGTATAGCCAAACCCTATATTTTCAATCGGAGCTAAATTTTGAAAACCTGGCCATCACACAATTGGGCTATCAATACGCTCGGAGTAATGGATCGGCTGATGTGGAAATTGAAGTTTGGATGGAACATACACAGGCTGACGAAATCACCTCAACATTACCACTTACCAATGCCACCAAGGTATATGACGGCCCATGGTCGGTTTCATCTGATGATGATATTTCTACCATTGGCATTATCCCTTTTGCCTACAACAACACCGACAACCTTGTAATTACAGTGATAGAAAAGGATCCGGCAGCCGGCAGCATTTACGATAAGTTTTTAACCACGCAGTATCCTTCTGATGTGCAATGGTCTGTAGTCGAATTTAACACCTCCACTCCTTATGATCCCGACAATTTACCCACGGGAACCGACTATGGTGCACGACCAAACACTACATTCTGGGTTGGCGATATACCTAGCGGACCTGCCATTTCTCAAATTACTCCTTCAGTATTAGATTTCGGAGAACTGGAATTTGGAGAGAGCAGTATTCTTTCGGTAGAAATTAAAAATGTTGGGGTTGACCCACTTGAGATCAATGGATTTTCGACAACGAATGAGCAATATCAGGTAATCAATACAAACTTCCCTATAGTACTCCCAACCAGCCAACAGCAAACCGTTGAAATTCAATTCCTGCCTACAAGCACCGAATTTGAATCCGGTACTATCAGTTTTGATATGGATGCCGGTATCGAAGGCGACAAAGAAGTTGAGGTGTCGGGTCAGATGCTTCCTGTTCCACCAGTGGTAATTACTGATTTCCCCTACGTTGAGGGTTTTGATGGTGGTGCATTACCTGAAGGGTGGCAAAATATTGTAAATGCAGGTGAAGGCTGGAACTTCTTCACCAGTCCGTTTTCGCACACCGTAACCTACTATTTTGGTGATTTGGAGCGAAATTCTATGTTGGTTACTCCAATATTCGACCTGAGCGGGATTAGTCCTGTAACCTTTGGAATCAACCACCGGATTTATTCCTATGGCTCTGGTTTTACCAACCAGATCCTTATTAGCGATGATGGCACAAACTGGGATGTGCTGGCAGAATTTACCGAAGGCTTTACCCCGGATGAATATCAATACATGGAATTCGACATTACACCCGCCAAAGCCGGGGAGCAGGTATATCTTGCCTTTGCCGTTGATTATCCCTTTTTGCCCGAATATTATGAAGTGGTTTGGGAAATTGAAAGCATTACAGTTTTCGAACCTATTCCCGTTTATGATGTAAATTTTGTGGTTGAAGATACCGATGGTAATCTGCTCACAGATGCCATCGTAACACTGGATGGCATAAGCAATGCAACCGGCGATTACCTGTTTGAAGAAATAGAAGCAGGCACTTACAACTATAGTGTAGAACTGGATGGATACATCACAGCCACAGGCCAGGTAGAAGTAGTTGACCAGGATGTGGAACGAACCGTGGTTTTATCCGAACCTGTTGTTATCACCGAATTCCCCTGGTTCGAAGGATTCGATGGTGGTGCCTTGCCCGAAGGCTGGCAGAACGTGATTAACGAAGGCAATGGATTCACTTTTTCATTAGGGCCATATTCGCACACCTACATTTATTATTTCGGGGATTTGCAACGCAATGCCATGCTGGTTACACCACTACTCGATTTGAGCGGAATGGAAACTGTAACCCTCGGCGTTTACCACCGTATTTATGCTTACGGCACAGGCTGGACCAACAAAATACTTATCAGCGACGATGGTGTAAATTGGGAAACGGTAGCCGAATTTACCGAAGGCTTCAACCCGGATATTAATATGTACATGGAGTTCGACATCACCCCATCAAAAGCCGGCGAACAGGTTTACCTGGCTTTCGAAGCCAATTACCCATCACTTCCCGATTATTACGAAACCGTTTGGGAGATTGTTGATATTGATGTATTTGAGCCCATCGAAGCTTACAACGTGAATTTTGTAGTAGAAGATGAAGACAGCAACGCATTGAACGATGCTGTTGTTACATTAAACGGAGTTACGAATGCAGCCGGCGATTATTTGTTTGAAGAAATCGAGGCAGGTACCTACGATTATACCGTTGAACTGGACGGATATATCACTGCCACAGGCCAGGTACTCGTTGACCAGGATGTAGAAGAAACCGTGGTATTAACACAGCCTCTTATAATTACAGACTTCCCGTGGTTCGAAGGTTTCGATGGCGGTGCTTTGCCTGATGGATGGCAGAATGTAGTGAACGAAGGCAATGGTTTCGACTTTGCATTAGGTCCATATTCGCACACCTACATTTATTATTTCGGGGATTTGCAACGCAATGCCATGCTGGTTACCCCATTGCTCGATTTGAGCGGAATGGAAACTGTAACCCTCGGCGTTTACCACCGCATTTATGCTTACGGCACAGGCTGGACCAACAAAATACTTATCAGCGACGATGGTGTAAACTGGGAAACAGTAGCCGAATTTACCGAAGGCTTCGACCCGGATATTAATTTGTATATGGAGTTCGACATTACCCCTTCGAAAGCCGGCGAACAGGTTTACCTGGCTTTCGAAGCCAATTACCCATCACTTCCCGATTATTACGAAACCGTTTGGGAGATTGTTGATATTGATGTATTTGAGCCCATCGAAGCTTACAACGTGAATTTTGTAGTAGAAGATGAAGAAAGCAACGCATTGAACGATGCTGTGATTACATTAAACGGAGTTACGAATGCAGCCGGCGATTATTTGTTTGAAGAAATCGAGGCAGGTACCTATGATTACACCGTAGAACTTGGTGGATACATTACCGAAACCGGTCAAGTTGAAGTAGTAGATCAGGATGTGGAAGAAACCGTGGTTTTACATGCTGGTCAAAACATTCCCCTTGTCGAAGGTTGGTCTTTTATCTCCTCCTATCTTACTCCTCAATCACTCGACTTCGATCAAATATTTGCCGACATTATCCAAAATGAAAGCATGGTGATCATGCTTAATAAAGCAGGAATTTATTGGCCAGGCTACAACGTCAACACCATTGGCCAATGGGATAGCTACAGCGGATATAAGATCAAAATGAACGCTGATGAAATGTTGGGTATCGCAGGTACGATGGTAGAAAACCAAAGTGTGTCGCTTACTGCAGGTGCTGATTATCTGCCGGTACTCAGCAATACTCCGGTTGCGTTCGAAGAAATTCTGACGCAAATTAGCGATGAACTGGTGTTTATTTATGATTTGTCTGAAGGATTAATGTACTGGCCCCAAGGAGGAATATCAACACTTCAACTATTGGAGCCGGGTAAAGCATATTTACTTAACATGAATGCGCCGGCAGTGGTTTCTTACGAAAATTTGGGTGCAGAAAAAACGCTGGCACAAAATCCCATCATGGGATATCCAAAAGATATTTACACCAAAACAAGTGAAGTACATCTGATTTCGATTCCTGCCAAGGCTTTACCTGAAGGAATCGAAGCAGGCGATTATCTGGCTGTATTTAACGAACAGAATCAATGCGTAGGAGCAGTTCGGTATCAGGGAAATAATGAAACCCTGGGGCTGATAGCATACGGCGAAGATATGACGGATAATTCCAATGGCCTGATAGAAGGTGAGAATATCGGATTAAAAATCATCAAAAACGAAACCCGGGAATTGATCGACCTGATGCCGGTGTGGAATTCGGCAATGCCCAATGCCGGCCTTTTTTCACAAAACGGACAATCGATAGTTAGCGAGCTTAAAGCAGGTGCGCTTGGCGTGGCTGATTCGGATACTTTTGATTTTTCCATCTATCCCAATCCGGCAAACGATAATCTTACAATTGCGCTTAGTGGCAGCCAAACAGCAAGTGTTAATATTTGCGATCAGCTTGGTCAAATCGTATGGCAAGGCCAGTTATCACAAGGAAACACCAGTGTAAATATTTCTGCCTTAAGCCAGGGGATTTACTTTGTGCAAATCGATGACCTTAAACAAAACAGACGGACGTTGAAGTTAATAAAAGAGTAGGTTTAATTATAAATGTGAATCTAAGCTGCCCGCATTTGCTTGCGGGCAGTTTTATTTTTACGTGTTAACCGCAAGAAAAATAAATATAAATACCATCCAGCACGGATATCTTAATCCAATTATCAAAATTAGATTTGTAGCTTTAAAATTTATTCATAAATCCATACTTAATATGAAACCAACTTTACTTTTAATCGGCTTTTTAGCAATCATGCTAATTTCAGTAAGTGATTTAGCGCAAGCTCAAACAATTGAAATGGCTGGCTTGTCCGGTGAATTTGAAATAGAAAACACAAAACAAGCTACAAACCCGGCTTTAGAAAAAGATAAAACCAAGGATTTTGAATGTGGTGACTTATTCATCGATCCACGTGACGGACAGGAATACACCACCGTTCAGATCGGTGATCAATGCTGGATGGGACAAAACCTGAACTTTGGCAATCGCATTGATATTGGAACCGATATGACTAACAACGGAATAGCCGAAAAACATTGCTATGACGACGATCCTTCAAATTGTGAAACTTATGGAGCACTTTATCAATGGAACGAGCTGATGCAATACACCGTTACCGAAGGCATTCAGGGCTTGTGTCCCGATGGCTGGCATATTCCAAGCGACTCAGAATGGTGTACTCTGGAACAAACGGTAGATAACAGCATTTCCTGCTCGGCGATAATGTGGCGCGGAACAGATGGTGGAACAAAACTAAAAGCCGGAGGCGAGAGTGGTTTTGAAGGCTTGCTTGGCGGTTACATTTTTAGTGAGATGTCATCGATGCAAATAGGAGATTTTGGTTATTTCTGGAATTCTACATTTTATAATGATTCATGGGCATTTTTCCGCGCTTTGGGCGATGACTTTTCCGGTGTAAGAAGACATTATACTTCCAAAGAACATGGCAAGTCGGTGAGGTGTCTTAAAGGTGAAGGAGCCGAAAATCTCCCACCAACGCAGCCTGCAAACCCAATACCCGAAGATGGTGCTGATGAGCAATCGATCGGCATTACTTTGCAATGGACTTGTACAGATCCGGAAAATGATCCCTTAACTTATGATGTTTATTTAGGAACAAATGCTAATCCACCCTTGCTCGAAAGCGGAGTATTGGGCATTACCTATACACCGGACCCCCTGGCACATTTAACAAAATATTTTTGGAAAGTTGTTGCCCATGATACACAAGGGAATACCAGCGAAAGCCCCGTGTGGAACTTTACCACCAAAAAACAAGGCGGCATCACTCCATGCGGCGGGCTGATTACCGATCCCCGCGATGGACAAACCTACAACACCGTGCTTATTGGCGATCAATGCTGGATGGCTGAGAACCTGAATATTGGAGAGCGGATTGATGCCACTACACAAATGGGCAACAACAGCATCATCGAAAAATATTGTTACGATAATGATCCTGCAAAATGTAATGATTACGGCGGTTTATACCAATGGGATGAAATGATGCAATATGCCACTAGCCAGGGAGCACAAGGTATTTGCATGACCGGTTGGCGATTGCCCACCGACAACGAATGGAAAGCATTGGAAGGTACTGTTGACAGCGAATTTCCTGTGGATGACCCCGAATGGGATAACTGGAGCTGGAGAGGCTCGGATGTAGGTGGTAATTTAAAAGAAATTAGTACCACACACTGGGACGCTCCAAACGCAGGCGCGAGCAATAGCAGCGGATTTACCGCTGTAGGTGGCGGTTATACCTCCGGTAGTTCTTTTAGCAGTTTACGTAAGTTTGGAATGTATTGGACATCCACACCCCAAAGCCAAAGCAATGCCATAATGCGGGGTATATATTATGCACTTCCAACGGTTATGCGTAATGATTATTCTAAATCAATGGCTATTAGTGGGCGTTGTATTCAAGGTGTACAGGCTCCAAATGAACCGCCTGCCACACCTTCAAACCCAAATCCGGCTAACGGCTCAACTGGTCAGACACTCAATTCCTCGCTGCAATGGACATGCAGCGATCCCGATGGCGACCCGCTTACCTACGATGTTTATTTTGGAACGGATGAGAACCCTGCCCTGCTTGCCGAAGGAATTTCCGAGAACACTTTCGACCCCGGAGTACTAGAATATTACACAAATTACTACTGGAAAATTATTGCCTTCGACGATCATGGGAATTCAAAAGAGGGGTCGGTTTGGAGTTTTACAACGACACAATTATTTTTTAGTGTTACTTTCGATATTGTTGACGAAAACCTAATCCCTCTATCAGATGCTGTGATAACACTAAATGGTGTAACAAATAACCCGGGCGATTATCTTTTTGATGAAGTGCCCGAGGGAACTTTTAATTATGCTGTTGAGCTGGACGAATACATCACAACTTATGGTCAGGTTACTGTCGTTGACCAAAATATTGAACTTACCGTTACATTGCCTACGCTATTTGTGGTTGGTGAATTTCCCTTTAACGAAGATTTTTCGGGAGGCGAATTGCCGCTTGGCTGGAGAAATACTATTCAGGCCGGTGATTTTGGGTGGGAATTTGCGCTAACGCCCTTTCCGCATACCTTTATTCATAACATTGGCCGCCCGGCCATCGATGCAAGTTTGATTACCCCATTGCTGGATGCTTCAGGCCTTGGCCAGGTAAAGCTCGGTATCAACCAAAGGTTCTTGATGGAATCATCGGGTGGTACCATATCAATTGTACTTTCCGAAGACGGACTGAACTGGGAAACCGTTGCCGAATACGATGCCTCCATCGGAACGGGGGATGATTTCGAATACATCGAATACAACCTCAACGATCTGGCTTCGGGTAAACAGGTATTTATTGCGCTTGTTGCCGATTTTCCTGATACCGATGCCAACTACGAAGCAGTTTGGGAGGTGGAAAGTCTTATTGTATTTAAACCGGATTATATGGTTGATTTTATTGTGGTGGATACTGCAGGCACTGCAATAAATAATGCCTCCATAACTTTGGATGAAATTACAAATCCCGAAGGAAATTATCAATTCGACAACTTGATTGCAGGAACTTATCAATACATCGCCAAAGCTGAAAACTATCTGGACAATTATGGTTTTGTTACCCTGCTTGAGGGAAATATTACCGATACCATTGTAATGAAGGAAGCCATCACCATCGATGAATTTCCATACACACAGGACTTTGAGGCAAACATCCTACCCGAAGGCTGGAACAACATCATTCTGGGCGATCCTGATGGTTACTGGCGTTTCCAGGAACAGCAGGGACAAATCATGAGCAATTATGGTGAACGCACACATTCCATGTTGGTTTCTCCGGCATTCGACTGCAGCCTGCTCGAATCTGTTACCCTTGGCTTAAATCACTACTATTATGACATTTACGGCGTTGGATTTGCCGAAATTCTTGTAAGCACTGACGGTGAAAATTGGACAACAATTGCCCATTTTCAGGGTGAAGCGGTAGGGTCTTCTGACTTTCCGTATTTCGAATACTTCTTATCTGAACTAGCCGCCGGACAGGAACAGGTTTATATTGGTCTGCTTTACGATGACCTGGCTGAAACCGAGTTTTGGTGGCTGGTTGATGCTTTTACAATTTATGAACCCATGCCCTACAATTTATCACTTAAAAACCTAAGCGGCAATAAATATGTGAATGATGGGGAAGCAGGAACTTTTGAATTTGAGTTGGTGAACACAGGAAGCGAAAACGATACCTATTCCTTTGAAGTGCAAAATGCCAGCTGGGAATACGAAGTTTCGCAGCAAACCATTATGCTCAATGCCGGACAAAAAGACACCATCACGGTTACCGTAACTGTGCCATTGAACTTGAATATGGGCGAAAAAAACACCATGAGCCTAAGTGCAAGTTCCCAGGGTGATCCATCAGTGCTTGACGAAGCTCCATTTACAACTGTGGCAGTTTCGACCATTAAGGATAACTATTTCGAGGACTTTGATCTGGCCGTAGCACCTGAGCTCCCCGGAGGCTGGAGCAAAATACAGCAAAGCACAGCTTCCTGGTCCAGGGTTGAAACGGTTGAAAACGCTTCCATCGATCCTGTGTCGGCACCAAACAATGTTCAAATTTATGCTGCCAGCGACCTCGACCCGACACTCATATTAATTTCACCCGAAATTGACGAAAGTATAAGCCTCAGCGAATTCAGGGTAGTTTTCTGGTTGCGGAATCCGCCCAGCGCCCTGCTTAAAATTGGAACTATGTCATCGCCCACAGGACAGTTCACTGAGCTGGCAAGCTATTCGTCACCAAACCATTTTACCTGGGAACTAAAAATGTTCTCGTACGAAGACTACCAGGGCAGCGACAAATATATGGCCTTTAAACTTGAAAATTCAGCAACCGGCACAGGGGTCAATCTCGATGATATCAGCATCGAAATTATACCACCGCCCATCCTGAAGGCAAATCCGGATAGCTGGGATTTTGGCGAATATTGGGTGGAATACCCATCAGAAGTTCCATTGGATATTGATGTGAAAAATATTGGCCACGATTATCTTACCATTTCCAATATTTATCTGGATCATCCGGACGACTTTCTCATGGATTATGATCATACCTTGTTGAATAGCCAGATGTACTGGAACGAGAACATTCCGCTTACCGTTCATTTCAATGCTTCAGAGCCTGGAGTAATCAATGGAAATATTGTAATCGAATACAACGATGGAATCGACAAAACCAAACTCATTCCCCTGGATGGTGTCGGACTTGAACGCCCAATAGGTTCTACTTGCGATAATCCGATTACGCTTGAACTTCCGGTGGTGGATTACGAAAACACCACCGAATTTGCCGGAAACGATTACAATAACTTCATGGTTTATCCCTGGGCTGGTCTTTTAAGAGGCTATGACATGGACTTTATATTTACCATCGAAGAAGAATCTTACCTTAATGCCACAATTTCAGGCCCGTATTACGGCCCATCACTGTATATTACCGATCGTTGCCCGGATGTTAACAACCCGGCTCCCCTGTATGCCTGGATAGAAAATGCTTACGGAGGATCTTTCGAAGATGTCATTCTTCCGGCCGGCGAATATAAACTGATTGTTTCCAGCCCGGCAGCAGCAAATCCATATACTTATTACTCGCCCTTTGTGCTCAACCTCACTGCTGTTCCCACCCCCGACTTACATTCGGTAACCTTTAATCTGTTTGAAGACAATCCAGAACAAACCCCGGTTGATGACGCGGAAATTTCCATTAATGGTTTCCAGACTGACCTTACATTAAATACCAATATGTTTGGACAGATTCAGCAGAATCTTTACGAGTACGAATACCACGTTTACATTTATAAACAGGATTACGGGATTCATGATTTTATGTTCACACCTACTTCCGATACCGTTTTAAACATCCCGATGAACGACCTGATCTGGACACCGCACAGCTTAAGTGTGGAAACCGAAGGTTTGTTACCCGGCCAGGCATTGTTTGATTGGATTGCCAGGCCGCAGGGCGAGCCCTGGGAAGAAAGCTTCGAAGCTGAATACCCGCCCGCAGGCTGGGATACCATTGTTACCAACCACGGCCAGGTAGAAGAACCGGGCTATGACTGGAAATTTACGTGGCAAAAATATGGAACCGTTTATTTTAGTAATTTAACCGTCGAACCGATTGAAGGCGATTTCCAGGCTTTTATACACTGGAGCACTGATCCGCAGGACGAGTGGCTGATCAGCAAGGAATTTGAAGCCCCGGCCGGCAATCTCGAGTTTTGGTATAGTGGCTTAAACGGCTCATCATTTTGCGACTATTATGTTAAAGTGTCCACTGATGGAGGCGAAACATGGTTTGAACTTTGGAACGCCAGCGACTTGCCCAACGGCCGCAACAATTACGATTTCCCCGTAATTTTGGATCTGCAGCCCTGGGCAGAGCAGAATATTCGAATTGCATGGCAAGCTTTAGGCTCTTATGGTATGGAAGGCGCCTGGTGTATAGACAAAATCAGCGCCGGCGAAATGAAGATCAGCGTGGAAGATTTGATGTATGTTTCAAAAAGTGAAAAGCCGGCAGCAAATACTTTCTCAGGAACAATTCCTTCAACTAGAGATGGCGCTGATTTGCCACGGGTAACTTTCGAAGATATGAATTACAATTTCACCAATACACGTGCAAACAAAGGCTTCAGCATCTATCTTGATGATATGGAAAATCCGGTCGCCACTGGTGTGGAAGAATCCGAATTTATGTTTATCGGCCTGGAAGTCGGCAATTATGTGGCAGGTGTGCAGGCAGTTACCACCACCGGTGAATCCGAAATTGTAAGCATCCCGTTTAATAACCCTATTGCCGGGATAGAATATCAGATTCATTTTTATGTAGAAAACCAATCGGGGCAGGCATTGAGCGGTGCCCTGGTAAAAGTGTTTTATGCAGGCGAATTACTTACATCTTCAAATACGTTTAATGGTAATACATACGCCACCCTTTATCCGGGCGATTACGACTTCACCATTTTTAAAGATGGGTATAAAACTTATGAAGGAGAATTTTCGGTAAGCAATGGAGCCATCGATGTAAACGCAATAATGGAAACTGGTTATCAACTGGAATTTATAGTACAAAACCAGGATGGCCAGCCCCTGCAAGATGCCGTAGTGTATTGCGATGGAATCGTTAAAAACACTTCTTCAGCGGGTACAACAACGTTTGAAATCGCCAGCGGCACCTATCCTTATTCAGTAACGCACCCACTATACGACCGTGTGCTTTCGTCGGTGGTGGTGCAGGCAAGTGCCAGCGAAAATGTGGTGATGCCGTATTTGACCTGCGAACGCCCCGAAGCACTCAGTGCAACAATCGAAAACACAAATGCCGTGTTAAATTGGGAAATTCCTGATATCGGAAGTTCAGGCATCTGGATCCACTGGGATCGCGAATTTGGCAACAATGCCATCGGCACTGGCGGTAGCCTCGATTTTGATGTAGCCCAACGCTTTGACACCGATGATTTGCGTCCACACAACGGAAAATTCCTTACCAGGGTTTGGTTCTTCCCTTACTATGCAAGCTGCGATTATTATATCCGGGTTTGGACAGGTGGAGATATTTCAGGCCCCGAATCATTGGTGGTAGAGCAATATGTTGACAACCCGGTAATTGGTGAATGGAATGAAATATTTTTAATCACTCCTGTCCCGATTGATGCCAACCAAGAATTATGGATTGGCCAGCGCAACATTACACCCGATGGCTATCCGGCCAGCGTGGATGTTGGCCCGGCCACCGATGGAAAGGGAAATATGATTAGGCTGCCGGGAAATGATTGGCAAACATTGCTTGAGCTAAATGCTGCGCTCGATTTTAACTGGAGTGTGCGGGGATTGGTAGAAAGAATGGATAGCCGCTTCCCACAGTTAGCAGCATTGCCCGATGAAAACAAAGGCACTTTCACCGGTGAGCTTTCCATTACAAATAATCCGATAGACCGAAGCTTGTATTCTCCCCGGATTTTATCAGGTTATAATATTTATCGTGATGATGTGCGTATTAACAATTCGCTGGTTCAGTTGAATAATTATGTAGATATTAATATGCCTTTTGGCGAGGTAAACTACAATATTACTTCCGTGTGGAGTAACGGTTGCGAATCGGAATATTCAAATACCGCTACCGTTTTTGGCAATATTTGTCAGGACTATTATTTTAATCAGGGCTGGAACAGCATGTCGGGATTCGTAGTTCCCGAAAATCCCGCACTCGAAGACATGTTTGCGCCTGTGCAAAACGAATTAATTTTCATACAAAACCTTAATGGTTTCTATTGGCCGGCGCAGACAATCAATACCATCGGTGATTTTGACAATAGCAGTGGCTACGCGCTAAAAGTATCGGAAGATCTCGCGTTTACTTATTGCGGCGAAAGCCTTGCCCAGCGCGAAATTGCCCTGGCCGAAGGATGGCATTATTTGCCGGTGTTGAGCGAATGTGAAGTAAACCTGATGGAGCTTTTGGCTTCGGTAACGGATGATGTGGCAATTGTTCAGGATTTGATTGGCACGGCTGTTTACTGGCCCGAAATGGGCATAAATACGCTCGAAACACTCATCCCTGGAAGAGCCTATAAAATCAAACTTTTAAACCCGACAAGCCTTGTGTTTCCTGATTGTGTAAAAAGTGGAGCTGCTGTAAAACACTCCCAGGTCAATACCATAAATTCAGAATTTGGAAAAATACAAATGACTCCCTTCTCCCGTATCATTTATTTTTCGGAGCAAGTGTTTGACGATATTTTCGGCTATGATATGATTGGTGCTTACGATAACAATGGCCAATTGTGTGGAATCCTTGATCTGCATTCCAAAGATGGAAATCAAGTGATGACTCTCTTTGGCGATGACCCGTTAAGCGGTGAAAAAGAAGGATTTGCTGAGGACGAAAAAGTGAATTTTAAAGCCATGACCTCTGATAATTCCAAAATTGCAGATATTGAAGTGCTGTGCGAAATGGAATCAACAAATCCTTCAGGGAATTTCAGAGATATGACCCTGGCTAAGGCTATCAAAATTTCGCTTGAGGCCAACAGTACCAGTTATGAGGGTCAAAGCAAATTCACGATTTATCCCAATCCTGCAAAGGACAAGGTTAATATTTTGGCCAGCGACAGTAATCAGGAATATGAAGTGGAGATTTATTCGGCGAAGGGTGAAGTGATGCTAAGGGAAAAATTTAGCTCCGATTCAAACCTTGATGTTAGCACATTAAAGCAAGGCGTTTATCTTGTTAGAATTTCCAGTACAGGCGCATTGTTTACTCAAAAATTAATCATCCAATAAATAGCTAATATGATCAGGGATTAACCGAATTTGGATTTTATCCAAAAAGCTCTCATAAACGTTAGACAGAAAGGCTGAAAATTAACAAGATATTGTTTGCCGGCAAAAAGGAAAAAGAGGTATCGAATACTGATTTTTTAAATTGCTCCCACTAAAGCAAATAATTTTGTTAACTTCGGCCTTCTGTTTTTTTAGTGATACCAGCATTTTATTGGGTAAATATGAAGATAAAATATCAAATACTTAAAGAAAAAAAGCTCCTGATTTTGTCTTATTCGGGGCACTTCGACCCCAGAGAATATTTGATACATGTGGCCGAAACTACCAGTTTGCCCGCGTGGAAGGATGTTTCAAAAATACTATCTGATTTCACGCATTTGATTTTATCCTATGATAAAAAAATAATCGATCAATTAATACAAACCAAAGAACAACTTAATATTCAAAACAAAACACACGTGTATCTTGTAAAAACACCCATGGAAACCGCATTGCTGCATTTGTACATTAAGAAAACCGGAGAGAAGAACTACAATTATTATTCTACGCTCGAAAACGCTTTGGTTTATTTGAATTTAGCCGAAGATAGAAATAGTATTGCCGAAATATTAACAAAGATGAGGCAAGAGCTTTAGATTCATTGGCTGATGTCTTCCCGCCCCACATTGAATCATTATCTTCAAAAACTTTGGAAAATTGCTCGTCATATATATTCACGATTGTGAAATAGAGGACACATGGGGTCGGTATTTCGGAGTTTGTAATTCTGGTTATCTTGTTTTTCCCGGCTCACCATCCTGGCTGATCAAGCTGTTGCGGATGGCATATTTTATCAGTCCGACTATTGATTTTGTATCTGTTTTGGTAAAGATATTCCGACGATGTGTTTCAACCGTTCGTTCGCTGATAAAGAGTTTGTTGGCAATTTCTTCGTTGCTGAACTCTTTGGCCACCAGGTTAAGTATTTCTTTTTCGCGGCCGGTAAGTTTGGCCGAAGTATTCTTTCCGTCAGGCTCACCCGGCTCACGATGAATGAGGTCGTCCATCAAAATAGCCTGTACCTCGCGCCCCAGATATTTTTTTTTGCCAGCCACCGTATGTATGGCTTCCAGCACCTCATTCATGTTTGTTCGTTTTAGCAAATATCCTGTTGCTCCGGCTTCAATCATCCCCGAAATCATGGCAATGTCTTCGTGCATGGTAAGTGCCAGCACCTGAATTTCGGGATACATTGCCTTAATATTTTTCGTTACCTCGATGCCCGAATGATCCGGCATACTAATATCGGCCAGTACAACATCCACCTCGTTTTCGCTCAAAAAGTCAAGTGCCTCTTGCATAGTATTTGCCCCAGCGGCAAATACTACATTTTCTTCACCTTCAAGTATCGATTTTAAGCCATCGATAATTAGCTGATGGTCGTCAATTACTAATACTCTTATGGGCTTTGTCGTCATAGTCTGGTTTTGTTGTTGGGATTACAATGCTAACAATAGTACCTCTTTTAATTTTGGAATCGATAAAGATACTACCTTTTAAGTTTTCTACTCTCGAACGAACATTCGACAGGCCGCCTCCATTCATTATCAGGGTTTTGTTAATGTCAAAGCCATCGCCATTATCTTCGGCCATCAGTGTAATTTCCTTATTACTTTTAATAATTTGCAAATCAAAGTTGTCGGCATGGGCATGTTTTATGGCATTGCTAATCAATTCCTGCGTGGCACGATAGAGGGTATTTTCGAGTATCCCATCCAAATGGCCGTTCAGGCCAAACATTTCCAAATGCACCTGGATGTGCTTGCTTTGATTGATCTGATCGGTTAATTCGTGGATGGCATTAGCCAAACCCTTGGACGATAGAACCGAAGGCGCTAAATTGTGTGAAATATTTCGCAATTCGTAAAATGCCTCATCCACGCTCTGCATAACCGCATCAAGCAATTCTTTTTTTCGTTCGTTGGTAAGCATCGATTTTTGTTGGAGCACGCTTATATTGAGCCTTGCCACCGAGAGCATCTGTCCCAGTCCATCGTGCAAATCCTGCCCAATGCGTTTTCGCTCTTGTATTTCGGCTTCGGTGGCAGCACGCGATTTTTTTTCGTTCAACGACAAAATGGTCTTTTGCAGGTTTACCTTACGGCGATGATTAAAGTTTTTGTTTAACAAATATAGTCCGCCAAGTATCAGCACAAAAACAACAACAATAAAAATGATAATGTTGTTTTTCTTGCTTAATAAAAGCTCCTGCCGTTGAATTTCCAACTTTTGAATCTCTCCGGTCATGTTCAGCTCGTTGATCTCTATATTATAAATCTGGTGCAGTTTGCTTTGATTGATCAACGAATCCCTGAGTTGAACCGAGCTTTGGTAATTTTCATAAGCCGCTTTGTAATTGTTGGTTTGCGCGTATATCTCTGAATACATCTCATGCGTTTGCTGCCTGAGTTTAATATTGTCGAGGTCGGCAGCAATTTTAAAAGCACTATCGGTAAGAAGCAATGCCTTTTGCGAATCACCAATTTTTAAATACACACTTGCAAGGCCCAGACTCGCTGTTGCCACTTGAAAATGGTGATTAATTTCTTTGGCTGTTTCTTTACTCAATTGGAAATTTTCGATCGATTTTTCGTATTGTTCTGTGCTCAGATATGCTTCTGCCAGTGCCTGATATCCTACCGTTAAACCAAAATTATTGCCTGTTTTTATATCCATCTCAATGGATTTGTTTTGAAAATAAAACGCTGAGTCGGCCAAGCCCATTTGCAAATACAAGGATCCCATATTAGATAAGGTAGCTGCCATTCCAATACTATCGTTAGTTGGCCGGTTTCGGATTGCGTCTTTATAATTCTCAAGTGCCATTTTATGGTTATCCAGTTCCATATAGAGTAAGCCAATATTATTATACGAGCTAGCGATGTGGCCTTTACTATCAATTTCTTTATAAATCCGCAAGCCTGTCATATAAAATTTTAAGGCATCTTTATGATTGCCTATTTTTAGATAGGAAGAGCCCAGATTATTATACAAATTTCCAGTCTTCAACATGTCTTTTTCTTTTCCGGCATACTTCAATCCCTCATAATAATAGTCCATAGCTTTATTGTACGAGGCTTGCAGTTGGTACGTTGTCCCCAAAAGGTTGTATGCCAGCATTTTTTTGGAAGTATCAATGCTTTGCTCCAAAGCCAGTGCTTCGTTAACAAGATCGCGGGTTTTTTGGGGGTCGGTGTAAATAACTGAGATTCCCTCTTTGAGTAAGCTATCAAAAACCAAAGCCGGGTCAGGGTTATTGGACGATTCGCCGACCTTATCCTGAGAAAAGACCTGCGCTTGAAAAACCATCGTTACCAATATCAAAACAATAAACCTCATAACACACAAAATTACCAAAGAAATTAAAGCTATCCATTTTTATGCTTAAATAATGATTAAAATACGCACTGGCACTGAGTAAAATATATGTGCCGATAAGTATTGGCACGGACAAATAAATCATTGTTAACTATGAAAATGGATCAGATCATTGGGCAAGTAACATTTGTCTAAAGAATCGTTGCGAGCTAGTAAAAAGAAATCACCTCCAAATCCCCAAGAGAGAGCTACATAAACAATAAATCTTATTTAACTCTGGGCAATCCTATCTCCTGTGGCGGGCTGTCGTCGAGGTCTTTGGTGTTGGCACGCGGGTCGATGTCTTCAAAAAGTACCCACTGACTGCCGATGGGAATCAAAGCATCATAAGTATCAAACGAAGGCACCGGCCCCCTGAACATCCGCCCCATGCCTGGGGTATTTCCCCCGAGGCGGTTAAAAACAATCATCCATCCTGTTTTGCGTTTTTCGCCGGGCAGCCTTTGCAGTTCGTAGGCCAGGTGAAAGGGCATCTCGCTGGTGTATTCAAAGTCGAGGCGGTTTTGAACGGAGCCTTCTTTCATGATAATGGCAGGCACGCCAAACATCGGATCGCCAGCCGTATCAAAGGTGAGGGTTTCAATTCTTTTTCCCGCAAGTCCCTGTGGTTTTCCTACCCAAGCCAAAAGTGTGTAATAGTCTGCGTTTTTTGCTTTGGGTAAAATACGATCGTAAACTGCTCCCGGCCATTGGTCTGTTGGGTAACTTGCATTTTTATCCGGGGATTTGTCAGCGGCCTTCAAAAGAAAAATGGTATCCACCCGGCTTTGACTTCTGCGTCCGGTGTTTAGCTTTTGCACAAAGCCCGAATACAGCAATTGATCGTTTTCAAGGGGCACTGCCCAGGTTAGTAAGGCAAAGGAGCCATCTTCGGAAGTGAGATGCCGTAAAAACGAAATTGAATCGTAGGTAAAATTAAGGGAGCTGTCCTTGCTAAGAAATTCCTGACTTATGTTTTCCAGTGCCAAGTTGGCCGCAATTTTTTCTTCATCACTAAAATTCCCATAAAGTGTCGCCGCCAGGCTGTTGGCAGTATCCTGATAGCTTTTTGAAAATCCTTGTGCAAACGAAAAGGTGAAGTAGAGAAGAAAAAGCGATAAAATTATAAAATGTTTCATGTGTGTCTTTTTGAAAAAGCGAAACGCGAATAAGGCGGGGATATTTTTGGCAGGCTTGTGCAGCGTAAATTCAAAATGTGGTAGGTACAGAAAAAATGCGCAATAGTATTTTTATTAGGATTTATAGCTATTTTTGAAAATTAAAAACACATAGCAATGAATAATTTTGATAAGCTGGTCTCCTCCATACAGCAACTGCACAGCCACCTGCAACAATCGGCCGCGAATGCAGTGAACCAAATGCTAACTATACGAAACTGGCTGATTGGCTATTACATTGTTGAATTTGAACAAAACGGAAAAGACCGGGCGGAATATGGGAAATCATTGTTGAAATCCCTTGCCTGGAAGGTCAGTAACATCAAAGGTATGGATGAAAGAAGCCTAAGAAGATTCCGGCTTTTTTATCTTTATTACCCTCAAATCGCAGATTCAATTCGGGGGTCAGTGACCCCCATAATTAAACAATTTGAAATTCGGGGGTCAGCGACCCCCATTTTATCTGACACTGAAAATGTAGCGTTGTTAAATCCACAAGCAAATCCTCAACTACATTTGCCAGGCAAAAAAATTCTTACAAAACTATCATACACTCATATTGAACAATTATTAGGAATTGAAGATACGCTCAAACGAACATTCTATGAGATTGAATGCATCAAAGGGGTTTGGAGCGTCAGGGAATTAAGAAGACAAATTTCGAGCCTGTATTTTGAACGTAGTGCTTTATCTAAAAATCCTGAAAAGCTGGCAGAATTAGTTCATCAAAAAACAAGGCCGCAAACAAGTACCGACATTATCAAAAATATTTATGCCTTCGAATTCCTTGATTTGCCAATCAAAGAAATTGTGGAGGAATCGGATTTGGAAAAAGCATTACTCGACAACTTACAACAGTTTATCATTGAGTTAGGATATGGATTTTGCTTTGAAGCAAGACAAAAACGTATTTTGATTGGTGAGAAATATTATTTTATCGATCTGGTTTTTTACCATAGGATTTTGAAATGCCATATTTTAATTGATCTGAAAATTGGAGAATTTGAGCATGGCGATATCGGGCAATTGAATACCTATTTGAATTATTATAAAGATGAAGTTTGCGAACCTGAGGATAAGCTGCCTGTGGGAATCCTGCTTGTTGCCGAAAAAGACCATGCCCTGGTAAAATACGCTACTGCCGGTATGGACGAAAACCTGTTTGTACAGCAATACATGCTGAAATTGCCGGATGCTAAAATATTGATAGAACATATCGAAAATGAATTAAAAGGCATGTAATATGAATCCAAAAGAAATGTAACATGGGGCTAAGTATTTATTACAGTGGGAAGTTTAACAAAAACGCAGATCTTTCGGAGCTGATAACAGAAGTGAAGGAGATTGCTGAGACTTATTTCGAGCGGATAGTAAATTTGATTAATGAAAGGAATAAGAAGAATAAAAACCCGGATTTCTAAGAACGATATTGGACTAAAATCAGCTTACCGATATTCCTTAATTTTAAAACACTTTTTATCATCCTGCCTAAATCCCACTCCATCCGCTTTATTTTTATATTTTTACAGCCTAAGAATTTTTTTTACTAACGCATAAACGCATTGACTTATGAAACTAAAAACACTACACTTGCTCCTTGTTGTATTTTTATTGATTTCCACAAATTCCAAAGCTCAGGTTTATACCTACGAAAACCCACCCGAAAACACAGGCATAGAAGTCAAAGCTACTTCGCCCTCAGGGCTTGACCTTACCTTCGACATGGTCTCCTTCACACTTTCGGATTTGGAGGTAGATGGCCGGATGATGAAGCATATCCAGATTGATGGCGCATTTTTGCCCAACAATGCCGGTGCTCCCGACCTGCCGGCCTTTAGCCGAATGGTAGCCGTGCCGCAGGGTGGTCAGGCGGTTTTGCGCATCAAAAGCTACCGCGAGGAAATTATCACTAGCGTTGACATTGCTCCGGCACCTCGCATCCCTCTCGATACCGAGCGTGGCCCGCTGGACTTTAGTCTAAATACCAAAGTGTATTCAAGCAACGATTTTTATCCCGCCGAGCCTTTCCAGCTTTCCGGCCAAACGCAAATTCGCGGCCTCGATGTGATGATGCTTAGCATTAGCCCCTTCCAATACAATCCGGTGAGTAAGGTGCTCAAGGTATTTCGGGATATCGAGATGGAAATTGTGTACAAGGGCGGCACCGGGCATTTTGGTGATGATCGTTTGCGCAACCGCTGGTGGGATCAAATCATCAGCGCAAGCGTCCTCAATCCACAGCAATTACCGGTGCTTAACTTTGATGAGCCGCGATCGCCTTCCGATACCCCGGATTACGAATATCTGATTATCACACCCAACGATCCGGTCTTTTTGGCCTGGGCCGATTCTATCCGCATTTTCCGCACCCTTCAGGGTATAAATACCGGTGTTGTTACCACCACCGAAATTGGGGGTAATACTGTTTCGGCCATCGAGAATTATGTGGATAATGCTTACAATTCGTGGGCGGTGCCTCCGGTGGCGGTTTTGCTACTGGGAGATTATAGCACGGGTGCAGGGGGCATTATCTCGCACTTATACGCGCATCCTTCATCGAGTTATCCCGATTATGCCTCCGATAACAGGTACGCCGATGTGAATGGAAACGACCTTCCCGACATTGTTTTTGCACGCATCACCGCCAATAATGCCGCCCAACTGGAAGTGATGATTACTAAGTTTTTGGACTATGAGCGAAACCCGCCTACCAATCCCAACTTCTACGATCATCCCATCACCGCCCTGGGATGGCAAACCGAGCGTTGGTTTCAAATCTGCTCGGAAGTGGTGGGTGGCTACCTCAAAAATGAGCAGGGCAAAAACCCGGTGCGGATCAACGCTGTTTATGACGGCAACCCAAGCAGCGACCCCTGGTCAACGGCGACCAACACTTCGACGGTGCTCAATTATTTTGGCCCCAATGGCTTGGGCTATATCCCCGCCACGCCAAACGAGCTGGGCGGTTTTTCGGGAGGAACGGCCGCGCAGGTGGTCAATGCCATCAATAATGGCTCCTACCTGCTTCAGCATCGCGATCATGGATATTATGGCGGCTGGGGCGAGCCTGCCTTTAACACTTCAAGTATCAGTTCGCTGCACAATGTAAATAACGAATTGCCCTTTATCTTTTCGATCAACTGCCAAACAGGAGCCTTCCACCGCTCTGCCGAAAGCTTTGCCGAAAAGTTTCATCGCTATACATACAATGGTCAAAATAGTGGTGCCTTAGGCATTCTTGCCGCCACCGAGGTTTCGTATTCCTTTGTTAACGATGTGTATGTATGGGGCGTTTTCGATAACATGCACCCCGACTTTATGCCGGGATATAGTGCCACATTCCCAACTAATTATGTATTGCCTGCCTTTGGCAATGCTGCCGGAAAGAATTTTTTATACCAGTCGTCCTGGCCTTACAACAGTGGAAGCAAACAGGTAACCTACCGCCTTTTCCATCATCATGGCGATGCCTTTATGACTCTTTTTACCGAAGTGCCGCAAAACCTGGCGGTTAATCATAATGCGGTTTTGCTGAGTGGCGAGACCTCCTTTACGGTAACTGCAAATGCCGGATCATTTATTGCCCTTACGGTGGACGGCGAGATAATTGCTACCGCCCAGGGAACCGGACAAGCTGTTAATATTCCGATAGCAGCACAAGCACCACCGGCTGAGTTGACGGTTACGGTTACCAAGCAAAACTACCGCCGCTATCAGGCTGCTGTGGAAATTTTGCCGCCGGGAGGTCCTTATGTTGTTTTTGATCAGGTGGAAGTAAACGATTATACCGATAACAATGGTAACGGAAAAGTGGATTATGGCGAAACAATTTGGCTGACCATGACCCTGAAAAACCTGGGGACAGAGGAGGCTGCCAATGTTTCGGCTACCATTAGCACCAACGATGCTTACACAAGCATTATTCAGAATACGGCTTTCTTTGGAGATATTCCGGCAGGGCAAAGCCTTACCATCACCGATGCCTATCAGTTTGAAGTATCCCAGGATATCCCCGACCAGCATTCGATAGTTTTTCTGCTTACTGCCAGCAATGCGGGCAAGGAAAACTGGAACAGTTATTTTAATCTTACGGCCAATGCTCCTGCCCTTGATTTTGCCCAGTATATTGTGAACGATGCAAGCGGAAATGGCAATGGAATCCTTGATCCCGGCGAAACAGCCCCGGTACAGATATTTATCAAAAATAATGGGGGTGCTGCTGCCTCGGGCGTTTTGGGGCAGCTATCCACAAGCGATGCCTATCTTAGCATCCAAACTACCTCATCTCAAAATTTTGGAACGCTTGGGTCTGGCCAATCAGCTTCTGCAAGTTTTACTATTTCTGCTGAGGCAGATATTCCCGGAGGCCACATAGCCGATGCTATTTTAAATATTACGGCCAATAATGGGATTACGCAAGAGGCTTCGCTGCAATTTAACTTTACCGACTATTGCTACCCCACAGCCAATTGTTCATACAGCGATGGCTTTACCGGCTTTGCCCTGGGTGATATCAGCAACATGAACAGCGGGTGCAGTCCAAACGGTTATGGCGATTTCCTGGATATGTCAACCGAACTTGAAGCTGGCGAAACCTATACCGTACAATGGAAAACCGGTTATAGCAATCAGGATGCCTCCCTATGGATCGACCTGAACAGCAACCGTGAGTTTGAGAGCAACGAACGCCTGATTACGGATTTCAACCTCGCCACTGCCGGCACAGTTTATTCCGTCAATTTTACCCTTCCCGAAGAAGTTTATCCCGGGACTAAAAGAATGCGTATCCGAGCCAACTGGCAAAACAGTTCGGCTGATCCTTGCACCAATTTCACTTACGGCGAAACCGAGGATTATACCATAATTATTGTAGCTCCTTTGTTGCCACTCGCCGATTTTACCGGCGAGCCTCGCTTAATTGCCGAAGGTGAAAATGTACAATTTACCGATCTCTCTGCCAATCAGCCTCTGAGTTGGCAATGGGATTTTTCGGGAGGTACACCCGCTACCAGCAGTAATCAAAATCCTACGATAAGCTATGCCAATGCCGGAAGCTATTCAGTAAAACTACTGGTAACCAATGCCGGAGGCACCGACAGCGAAACAAAACTCAACTACATCACCGTAGTTGAAGTTCCGGAATGCGCTGCCTTGATTTCTCCACCCAACAATGGCGTTGATATTAGCATTTCCACCCATTTGCAGTGGGCTGCTGTAACTGCGGCCACAGGGTATAAAATATTTTTTGGTACAGATAACCCTCCTACAAATATTATTAATGGAAACGACCTGGAAAATGTCCTGACTTACAATCCGGCCAACGACCTCGAATATACCACTACTTACTATTGGCGGATCGTTGCCTACAACCAGGGCGCGGAGTCGATTGGCTGCGAAACATGGTCGTTTACAACGGCAGATGAGCCTCCGCCCCCCGGACATTTTGCTCCGGTTTGGACAACGCCCTCTATGCCGATGACGATTTATGTGCTTGAAGCCTTGCTCGAAGAAACAGCATTGGAGATTGGGGACGAAATCGGTGTTTTCGATATCGACCCAAACACGGGCAACGAGATTTGTGTGGGGGCTGCTACACTTAGCGAAGCACTGGGTGCGAGCACATTTTTGGAGATTATTGCCTCTGCTGACGATGCATCATTTCCCGGCCAGGCCAACGGCTTTACCCCCGGCCATACCATGCTTTATAAATATTGGAAACCTGAGAACGGCGAAATTCATAGCGTAAGAGCCAATTATCCTTATCAGGGATACGATGAGGTTTTTACCGCCCAGGGTTCAGCCTTCGCTGAATTATCCAGCACGGCTCTTATTAACCAAAGTATTCCCTTGCAAGCAGGTTGGAACATGATTTCCTTTAGCGTGGAGCCCGAAAATATGGATATGCTCAATCTCGTTCAGCCCCTTATCGATCAGGATAATCTTTTTAAGGTAGTGGACGAAAATGGGGGTACCATCTTCCACCTTCCCTTTCCTCCACCCAACGGACAATGGTCGAATACCATCAGCGATATGGCCTGCACCGAAGGCTATTGCATTAAGGTTTACGAAAATACAAGCTTGGAAACCCAGGGCGTATGTTTGGAACTGCCCATGCAAATACCACTTGTGGAAGGCTGGAACATAATGAGCTATCCCTGCGCCCAGCCTGCCGAAGCCATGAGCGTGGTGCAGCCGCTGATCGATGCCGGAGCTTTGTTCAAGGTAGTGGACGAAAACGGAGGTACCATCTTCCACCTTCCCTTCCCTCCTCCCAACGGGCAATGGTCGAATACCATCGGTAATTTTGAAAATGGCGAAGGTTATTATATCAAGGTAAATCAGGATATTACACTTAGCGTGGATGAACCGGCCAGGAATCATGTCTTAAATAAAACTATAGATATTTTAGACCCCATTTATTTTACCCCTTGCTGGCAGGGAAATCCATATCTGCCCATGCACGTGGTAATCGAACCTACAGAGATGCTTGCTCCCGGCGATGAGTTGGCGGTTTTTGACGGCGAGCTTTGTGTCGGTTCGCTGCTTTGCCCTGACGATCCTACCCAGCCCTTCATCATCACCTGCGCAGCAGACGATCCCGATACGGAGCTAATGGATGGATTTATTTCAGGCCATGATTATCGTGTGGAAGTTTGGAAACAAAATCAAAACCTGGTTTATCCAGATGTGGGTTATAGTCTGATCGAAGGCAGCGCTGTGTTTGCTCAACTGGCCACGGCGGTGCTTAGTCTCGATGATTTCCTTACCGGCATTTCTGAAATGGATCAAGGCATAATTAGCCTTGATATATATCCCAATCCGGTAAATAATCAGGCCAACATTGTGTTTAATATTTCGGAAAACGGAAATGTAAAATTGGAAATTTGCGACCTTTACGGAAATGTTCTTTCTGAGGTAAGCAATGCAATTTATTCCCCTGGAGAACATGGGTTTCAAGTTAGCATGGATCATTTTTCCTCGGGCTACTATCTTTTAAAGTATTCATTTAGCAACAGCGAAATCAATACCGATCATTATCAAAAATTTATCATCATCAAATAAAAATTTAAATTATGAACAGGAATTATCAAATAGTATTTCTTCTTATATTTTTCTGTGGTTTAATAATAAATCCGCTTAAAGCCCAGGATGGCAAAACCCGGGGTGAGCATCAACAGCTTTATAAAAACGGGCAATATTCGCCTTACGAAGTTTTGGATACCCGCGTGGATAATATGCGTTACTGGAAAGAGGTAGCACGCCTGGGACTTACCGAAACCACGCCCTACCGCGAGGTGCCCAAAGGGATTTTTATTGGGACAAAAATTGATGCACTTAGCGTAATCAACGAAGATTCGCCGGATGTGCCGGTAACTACGCAAAATTCGACACAAAGCGAAAATTCTGTTTTTGTCGATCCTACCAACCCTGATCACGTGCTGCAATCCAACAATTCAACCCAAAACCCGGTCGGTTCGCTTTATGGAGCCAATTATTTTTACAGCTACAATTTTGGAAGTACCTGGGGCGGCTCGGTGCAGGGAGCCGGAGGAGGCAACTCAGGCGACCCGGCCACGGCCATTAGCCTAAGTGGTCGCCAATATGTGGGTTTTATACACAGCAACAGCGGCCAGGGTGTTTCTTATTCTACCAACGGCACTTCCTGGACTTCGGTAATCGTGGATGCCGGAAGCGGATCTTCGCTGCTGGACAAGAATCATCTATGGATCGACAACAGTCCTGTCAGCCCTTACGAAGGCAATGTGCATGTAGCGTGGACTGATTTTGGCGGACCCAACGATGCCGAAATCGAGTTTTCGTATTCTTCCAACGATGGCCTCAGCTATTCCACATCTCAGAATATCAGTTCGGCGATCAATGCCGGCAGCCATAATCAGGGTGTAAATCTGCAAACCGGCCCCAATGGTGAGGTTTATGCCGTATGGGCAGTTTATGATAGCTGGCCTTCGGACGAAAGTACTCTGGGCTTTGCTAAATCGTTAAATGGCGGAGCTACCTGGCAACCCGCCGAGCGCATTATCTCCAACATTCGCGGCATTCGCACCTCTGAAACTTCCAAAAACCATCGGGTCAACTCATTCCCGTCCATGGCCTGCGATATTGGCGGCGATGGTTCCATTTATATTGTTTGGACAAATATTGGCGTGCCGGGAATTAATACCGGTAATGATATTGACGTGTATATGATCCGCTCGGGCGATGAAGGCGAAAGCTGGTCGGCACCCATCAGGGTAAATCAGGATGCAAGCGGCCAGGGCAACGAACACTATTTCCCCTGGATTACCTGCGATCCAATAAACAGCGCATTGAGCGTTGTCTTTTACGATGACCGCAATGTTGGTGGAAGCCAGTGTGAAGTATTTTGCGCCAATTCCTTCGATGGCGGCAGCACCTGGGAAGACTTCCGCGTGAGCGATGTGAGTTTTACACCTGTAGCAATCCCTGGCCTGGCCGGTGGATACATGGGCGACTATCTCGGTATTTCGGCGCGTGGCGGAAAAGTATATCCGGTGTGGACCGATAACCGCTCGGGAGTTACCATGACTTATACCTCGCCCTACCTCACCAATACCCTCGCCCGCCCCGAAAACCTCCATGCCACTTTAAATGCCGAAACCGGCCAGGTGGATTTAATATGGAACTTTACAGCGGTGCCCGGCTTCGAGTACTTTATTATTTACCGCGATGATGTCCAGATAGGAACTACGACCGCTAAACTATTTACCGACTTTTTGCCCGATTATGGGCTTTACGAATACACGCTTACCGCCATGCACAGCGAGGGCGAATCTGCGGCAGTGCTTACCAGTTTGCAATGGGGCGATGCACAACTTGCCGTCGATCCGGCATCTTTCAATCTTAATATTCAGCCTGGGACAACATCCGCTACACAGCTGACGATTAGCAATGCAGGCCAACTGGATTTGATTTTTGATGTATCTTCATCCACTGAGCCTATTCGCGGACGAGATTATTGTCCAGCTACAACCAGCAACGAGGATGAGTTCATTTCCAACGTTAGCTTTGGCGAAATTAACAACAGCAGCACCTGGCAGGGAGGTGTAGCTGATTATACCGATCAAAGTACCGACCTCGAAGTGGGTGCCAGCGAGAACATCGTAGTTACCAACGGAAATGCCTGGGCGAGCGATAGGGTTACCGTATGGGTGGACTGGGACAGCGACTTTGAGTTTGAAACGGCTACGAACGAAGAGTTTGTGCTGATCAATGTAGGAGGCACGGGTCAAACCTTTACCGGCAGCATTACGGCTCCTCAGGGAACCCAGAGTGGCGAAAAGCGGATGCGCGTCAGGATGACCTATTCTTCAGCTCCCGCGCCTTGCAACAGCTCAAGCTATGGCGAAGTGGAAGATTATACCATCAATGTTTCGGGATGGCTGCTGGTGGATAATGTGAGCGGAACGCTTGCACCCGGGCAATCGCAAGCCGTGGATATTCAACTGGATGCCACAGACCTTGCTCTGGGAACTTACACCGGAAATATTCATATCCAAAGCAACGACCCGGATACGCCTGTACTTGATGTGCCGCTTACGCTAAATGTGGCAATCGCAATTCCGCTTTCGTTAAATGTAACAGCAAATCCTGAAACCATCACTCAGGGAGAATCATCACAACTCAATGCTTTGCCCCAGGGCGGCTCGGGAGCTTACACGTATAGCTGGACTTCCAGCCCGGCCGGCTTTAGTTCTTCCATCGCCAATCCTGTGCATAGCCCACAGGAAACCACCACTTATTTTGTGGAGGTAAACGATGGCACACAAACAGTGTCAGGGTCAGCAATGGTAACGGTTGAATCGGCTACCCTTACTCAGGATATCAGCCTTTTGCAGGGATGGAATATTATTTCGTCGCGAATCGTGCCCGGGAACCCCGACATGCTTTCGGTGGTTCAGCCGCTTATCGATGATGACTTGCTGTATAAAGTTATCGATGAACAGGGCGGAACGGTTTTTTATCTGCCCTTCCCCCCTCCGGGACATTGGAATAATTCGATTGGAGATATTGACCCTGCCGAAGGCTATTACATGAAAGTAAATGCGGCCACGACGCTTTCTTTGAGCGGAACACCTGCTGATTTACCCTTAACGATTAACCTCCACCAGGGCTGGAACATGATTTCGTATCCCTGCGAGCAAGCCCAAAATGCACTTGCGCTGGTGCAGCCACTCATCGATGCCGGCGTGCTGTATAAAGTTATTGCCCAGAATGGCGGCGTTATCTTTTACCTGCCCTTCCCCGAGCCCGGGCATTGGGCCAACTCCATTGGTGATTTTCAAGCCGGACAAGGTTATTATGTTAAAGTGAGCGAAGACATCAACCTTACCATCGAAAATCCGGCAAAGGCCAATCAAACTTTTTTTAATGCACCTGTCGCGCATAAGCCGGTATTTTTTGAAACCATATTTCCAAATAATCCTTACCAGCCCATGGCCATTGCTGTTAAAACCAGTTCGTGGATGGAGCCTGGTGACGAAATTGCCGTTTTTGATGGCGATATATGTGTGGGGGTTTCGGTCTTTACCAATCATCAGGAGGATTTTATTATAATTCCGGTTGGGATGGATGATTCTGAAAGTGAAGAAATAGAAGGTGCAAGAGCTGGCAACGATTATTCGATCAGGCTATGGAATCGCAATTCGCAGACACTTTACGATGCTATCGACTTCGACTACCTCCAGGGGAGTTTCGATTTTGCTCTGCTCGAAACCGCCCTTATCGAACTCAATCCGCTGCTTACGCAAATGCAAAGTCTGGACAAGCCTGTTAAAATCAGTCTGCATCCCAACCCCATGCGCGAGGAAGCCGTATTGGAATTTGCCCTGCCCAAAAGTGCCTTTGCCACTATTCACATTTATGATGGGATGGGAAGTCTGAAAGCAAGGCTGGCCAAGCGATGGATAGATAAAAGCGAAAGCCTGAAATTAAACAAGAGCGATTTGCACCTGGAGCCAGGGGTTTATACTATGCAAATCATCCTTAGCGACACACCCGGTGCCAATCCATTGGTAAGGGTGATTAAATTTGTGGTGTATTAATGAACATTAAAATTAACAACATAGCCCTCGATATTCCTGTCGGCACCTCACTTTTGCAGGCGGCCGGGATGGCCGGAATCGAAATCCCGACCATGTGCTTTGGAGGTGAGGATTACCACAATCATCCTTCGTGCATGGTGTGTGTGGTAAAGGATGCTAAAACCGGCAAGCTGCTCCCCTCGTGCGCCACGCCTGCCGAAGAAGGGATGGAGATACTGACCGGGGATGAAGAAGTGATTCAGGCTCGGCGCGAAGCACTGGAGCTGCTGATGAGCGACCACGTAGGCGATTGCGAGGCTCCCTGCCGCGTGGCTTGCCCTGCCTTTATGGATATTCCCCGGATGAATCGCTTAATTGCTGATGGCAAGATGGAGGAAGCCTTGCGGGTTGTGCGACAGGAAATCGCCCTGCCGCTTATCCTGGGCTATATCTGCCCGGCTCCCTGCGAAAAGGTATGCCGCCGTGCCAGCGTGGATGCAGCGGTTTCGATTTGCCAACTCAAAAAATTTGTTGCCGCCAAAGATTTAATAAATAACAAGCCCCATTTCCCTGAAAAGCAAAAACCATCCGGAAAAAAAGTAGCCATCGTTGGCTCGGGACCGGCCGGACTGGCCTGCGCTTTTCACCTGGTGGAGGCCGGACACCAGGTTGTTATTTTCGAGCAGCAAGATAAAGCCGGGGGTGCGCTTTTGCAAATCCCCACCTCCCGGCTCCCTTATGAAGTGCTGTCGGCCGAAGTAAACTGGCTGCGCGATTTTGGCGTGGAATTTCGCCCGGGGCAGACCATCACCCGTGAAGTGCTCAACGATAAAATCCGTCCGCAATATGATGCCGTGGTGCTGGCAACGGGACTTAGACAAAGTGATATGGGTTTTCTGGCTGATTTTAAAAAGACGGACACCAGCCCCATCGCTGATCCCGAAACTTGCGAAACTCCGGTCTCCGGCATCTTCGCCTGTGGCAGCATTATTCGCGAGCAGAAAATGGCCGTTAAGTCTTTGGCTCAGGGAAAGCTGGCCGCACAATCGGTCAACGCTTTTTTGAAAGGCCAAAAGCCAGTGCCCGTGAAAAGGCAGTTCAATTCAAAGTTTGGAAAACTGAAGCCGGAAGAGATCGCAGAATACCTCAAGGAATCTGTCGAAGGCGGCCGGCTGGAACCCGGAGATGGCGATTTAAAAGGATTTTCTCCTGCCGAAGCCCGGAGCGAAGCACAACGATGCCTGCACTGCGACTGCCGAAAGGTGGACAACTGCAAGCTGCGCACCTACTCCGATCTTTATCAGGTCGATCGGCGCAAGTATGCCGATGGCTCCCGTAATTCGATCACCAAAAACTTTAGCCACAGCACCATCGTTTATGAAGCCGAAAAGTGCATCCGCTGCGGGCTTTGCATCGAAATAGCCAAGGCCGAAACAAAACTGGCCGGATTGAGTTTTATTGGACGGGGTTTCACCGTAAAGGTAGATATTCCTTTCGATCGCAGTTTGGAGGAAGCCCTGCAAACAACCGCTTTGAAATGTGCAGAACTTTGTCCTACCGGTGCCATCGCTAAGAAGATGGAATCTGAAAACATTATTGCATAAAGCAAAATGAATAATGTAAAACGCAATCATTCTCAAAATGTTAATATTACGGTGCGCCTGCCCCGTTTTTTCGGGGCTGCACCTTACGATGTCCACACAACTTTTTTACTACAAATATTACGCGGCTCTGCCGCTTTATAATTTAGCATCATGTTCATTAATTCTTATTATTAAATTATAATATGAGATTTGTATTAAGTTTTATTTCGATTTTTTTATTTATCCAAAATGGATTTTCACAGGATAGCGACTGCTGGCCTTCCTTTCGGGGAAACCCGCAGCAAATGGGCACTACCTCTGTCGAAATTCCCGATGCCCTGAGCCTGCTTTGGACTTTTAAAACCGATGATGAAATCAAGTCGTCGCCGATTATTTGCGGAAAGACGGCCTACATCGCCTCGGGCGATGGCTACGTTTACGCGCTAAATGATGAGGGTAAACTGAAATGGAAATTCAATACCGAAACCGCCATCGAAGCACCGCCCTTGCTTTTGGACGAAACCATCTATGTCGGATCGCTCGAAGGGATTTTGTTTGCCCTGGATGCCAGCTCAGGCGATGAACTTTGGCGATACACCACCGATGGGCAAATCTCGGGCAGCGCAACGTATGCCTGGGACAAGAAGCGCAAGGCAAATACAATTATGCTTGGAAGCTACGACTTTCGCCTTCATGCCGTGGATGCCCAAAGTGGCGATTCGCTTTGGAAATACGAATCGGACAACTACATCAACGGAGCCGTGGCCACTGATGGGCAAACGGCGGTTTTTGGCGGCTGCGACGGACACCTGCATTTTGTGGATGTAAACACCGGGCAGCTCGTGCATAAAATTGAGGTTGGCACCTACATCGCTTCCTCGGCGGCCATTGCGGCAAAAATGCTTTTCGTGGGCGATTACGATGGCGGATTTTACGGAATTAGCCTGGAGGAAAACAAAATAGCCTGGACACATGAAAAAGCCGGTGAGATTTTAGGTTCGCCAGCCGTAAAGGGAAACAAAGTAATTATTGGCACGCGAAGCAAAAACGTCTTTTGTTTTGATACAACAAGTGGCGAGGTATTGTGGAAATTTAAAGCTTTGGGGAAGGTGGAAAGCTCGCCGGTAATTGCCGGTGACAAGGTGCTGATTGCTGCCGGCGATGGCCGTCTCTACCTGCTTGCGCTGGACAGTGGCGAAGAGCTTTGGGCCTACGAAATCGGCAGTCCGCTGTTTGCAAGCCCGGCTGTGGTGGAGGGTTTGATTTTGGTGGCCGCACTCAATGGCGAAGTTTATGCTTTTGGGTGGGAGTAAAATAATTAGTGTTCGCTTTTTGAGTAAAATGACATGTTTTCGCAAAAGCCTGTATCTTATGAGATTTCTCCTGCCGCGTTGCGGCATCGAAATGACAAAGTCTCAGGCTATAAATGGGGGGGGTGAGAATGTGGGCGCATCGCGCCCACATTCTCACCCCCTCTACCCGCTCGGATCGTGTCATTTCGACCAAAGGGAGAAATCTCTTTTTTGATGATAACTTCTTAAAAAAAAGCCGATGCTTTTGACTAGCCCCGGGTTTTAACCCGGGGAATATTGGATTAGGAAATACTCCACCGCGATTTCGCCACGCCGCAGGCGTGGCGAAATCGCGGTGGCTTTCCCTACTTTCATTTTAATCCCTGCCCTAAAGGACGACCTGTCCCGCTTGTGCGGGAGGGCTATTCATTTTTTGCACAACGACTAAAAAGACAGACACTAAGTAGTATTTGTTTAAAACAATATCATTTGAAAAAACTAAAAATAATAAATATCGTTCCGGGATTTGGCGGCACCTTTTATTGTGGCAACTGCCTTCGCGACAGCGGCTTTACCCACGCGCTGCAACGCCTGGGACACGATGCCCACACCCTCCCCATTTACCTCCCGCTGTTTGTAGATAAGAAACAGGATGATGAGGAAACACCGGTTTTTTATGGAGCGGTCAATATCTTCCTCAAGCAGAATTATCGCCTCTTCAGGCATATTCCCCGGTGGATGTATCGTTTTTTTAATTCGGCTCCCATCCTAAAGTTTGCTGCCGCCAAAGCCGGTAGTACGCGGGCGCATGGTCTGGAAGAAATGACCCTCTCGATGCTTCGCGGGCACGAGGGCTACCAGCAGGAAGAGCTGCAACTGCTCATCGACTATCTGCGCGACCACGCCAAACCCGATGTGGTGCATCTCTCCAACGCGCTGCTGCTGGGCCTGGCTTACAAAATAAAAAATGAGCTGGGCATCCCTGTGGTTTGCTCGCTTCAGGACGAAGATGTGTGGGTGGATGCCATGTACCCGCATTATCAGCAAAAGGTGTGGGATATGATGAGCGAGAAGGCTAAAGATGTGGATGCCTTCGTTGCGGTGAGTGCTTTTTTTGCCTCGGTGATGGAAGAAAAAATGCGCATCCCGCGCCAAAAACTCCACACCATCCATGTGGGTATCGATCCGGATAATTATCAGTTCTTCAAACCCGCGGTGGATAAATCCGTGATTGGCTACCTCTCGCGCATGAATCGCGAAAACGGCTTTGAAATATTTATTGATGCTTTTATCCGCTTACGCAAAAATCCAAAATACGCAAGCGTAAAACTGCGGGTGAGCGGTGGCAGCACCGGCGATGACCGGCGATTTATCAAAATGCAGATGAAGAAACTCAAAAGCCTGAACCTGGATGCGGATATGGATTTTGTGGAGGATTATTCCAAAGAGAACTTGCACAGTTTTTTCGAGGGGCTGAGTCTGCTTTCGGTGCCGGTGCTTCATGGCGAAGCCTTCGGGCTTTATCAGTTAGAAGCCCTGGCTTCAGGTATTCCTTTGGTGCAGCCAGCTCTGGGTGCCTTCCCCGAAATTATCCAGGCCACCGGCGGAGGTGCGGTTTACCAGCCCAACACGCCCGAGGCACTGGCCGCAAAGTGGGCAGCGCTGCTATCGCAACCCGAAAGACTTGTTGAAATGAGCAGGCAGGGGCACCAGGCCGTGTCCGAAAAATTTCACATCGACAAACTCACCAACCAAATGGTGGACTTGTACCGGTCGCTGTTTATTGCGTAAGTGAAGGAGTGGAGTATGGATTTAAGGAAAGCTGGTATTTTTTTGTTCGTATTTTAAAACGGTAAATCATACAAATCTTTGTTATTAGTAATGTCAGATTCGTTTTGGTTTTGAACATCGGATTGATTCTTAGAATCTTTTTCTTTTTCACCTATCTCAAATCTTAATTTAGTTGCACTGCGGTTTCTTATATGCGGCACAACGTTCAGCGATATAACGACGTTGTCGCAATACCGCTTCCTTTTGATTGATAATTAATCTCCCATTGCAAAATGCGTTATCATCGCATGTTAATTTCAACACTTCCATCTTTTAAGATTTCTAATTTTGTTCCACCAATACCTTGCTCATTGTTTTTCTCTAAAAAATCTTCTCCACCGATAAATTTAAGTTCAAATAACCGTTTGGATGCTCCAGAGAAAAACCCGTTTCTACCGTATTTGCTTTTAATTTCATTATCCGAATATTCTTTCATAATTTAAAGTATTGTGTTGATTTTATTACCGCTCAAAATCCTCCGCCCCATGCTCCAATCTTTGCCCGTCGATCTTTTCACTCTTCCCGATTAGTTTATAATCCTTCTCAAAATTCAAGCTAACCACCGCGATGCTGTGGTGGGTTTTTTTAGCCGTTTGGATTGAAGCGTTTCCCATTTGCCAGTATTTTTTTAAAAGCCAAAACTAAACATAATTCATAGAGAAGGGCATTTCATCGGCATAATTTTTCCGGAAATTGAAACCGCTTTTTAATTGGATGGAAAGGTGGTCGCAATTTGCGATATCCTTTAAATCAGAATTTTTGGGCAAGGCTATTTCTTTAACATTAGGCCAACCTGATTAATAAATTCAATCATTTCCCTATGCATCTCTTCCACCACTTCCTTATCAAATTTAATGAATGCATCATAATCTCCCTTTGTCCGGTTTTGAAAGGCATTCCTCAAAATCTTTCCAAATTTCTTGTCAATTTGTCCTGTCGAAACAAACGCTTTATTAAACCATCCTATCAATTGTGTGTGCTTTGATGTCTCGAAGTGGTTTTTGAGAGCCAAAGCTGTTACTGCATAATAAAGGCCATAATAAATCCGGTTTACTGCAACAATGAGCTTATCTGAATCAATAAGAAATCTGGATAAGTCAATTGTTTCTTTGGCCTGCTCAAACCGGTAGGCAATTAAGGCATCTCTGTCATTATCGTTTATCATGCGCGAAACCCTTGATTTAAAGCATTTACAAAAATCGGCTGTTTTCCCCTGGGAGAATTTAACTCGGGTTCGCTAATAATGTGTGTATCCGTTAATACCCCATATTTGAGATCGATCTCGTAACAGACATCCGAAATTTTCCTTTCTAATCTCCAGTCAGCTTTGTTTTTTACTAAAATTAATATGTCATAGTCAGAATCATCTTTGGACATATTGGTTAGTTGAGATCCAAACAAAACAACATCCTTCAAGTTTTCGTGCAACAAATTTTTCAGATTATGCTTCAAATCTGATAGTATTTGAACTTTAATGCTATTCATAATTCCAGGCTTCCCTTTTAAAAAAAAATTAATCCCTCTAAAGTTTAAGTCATCAAAAAATCTTTTTCGGAGGCCAAAACTAAACAGAATTTCTGAAGAAGGGCATTTCATCCTCATAATTATTCCCGCATGTTATGATCCGGTTATTTTCGTTTGTAGGTTAAATCGCTATTCAAAATGTATTTGATCAATCCGTGTTTTTTAGCTATAAAAATTTCTTTCACTGTAAATGGTTCCCATTCGTTCTGAAAATCTATAAAAGTGAAATGTAAAACACCGGAATATTGAAAATTATTTACATTATAAAAATCAATAATTTCGACTGTGGCACTAATGGTAATATTGTTTTCGTATCCATCATCGGTCATTGTTTTTGATAAATAACCAAAGGGACAATCGATACGTGCTATGGTTTGGTTTTATACTTAAAATCATAAGCAAATCCAATATTGAACGGCTAATAGCAGGCAGAGATTAAACACTCATAAACTCCACCACTCCGGTGGTCATATTATAAAATGCACCCATGATTTTGATTTCCTTATTATCTTCCATTTCTTTTAATATCGGGCTTTTCGTTCTTATTTCTTTGATGGTGTTTAATACATTACTCTCGCAAACCAGCCGAACGAAGGTTTCATTTTTGGTGGTCTTTTCGCCATCGTAGTCCGAAGCCATCTTTAGGGCAGGTTTGATTTTTGCAAGCATGGGGGTGATATGTCCCATTTGCACCTTGTCGATGGCCGCCCTTACGGCACCGCAATGCTCGTGCCCGAGCACCACCACCAATTTTGAACCCGCCAATTTGCAGGATAATTCCATGCTGCCCAGGATATCATCGTTTACGATATTACCTGCAATCCGCGCCACAAACACATCGCCGATCCCCTGATCGAAAACCTCGGTAACGGGCACTCTGCTGTCGATACACGAGAGGATAAAGGCCTGTGGAAACTGCCCGGACTTGCTTTTACTAACCTGAGCAGGATAGTCGCGTTCGGTGAGTTTATTTTTGGTGAATCGTATGTTGCCTTCCTTGAGGCGCATGATAATGGCTGCGGGACAAAGAGCCGCCATATCTTCGGCAGTCAATACTTTTTTAATCATTAGCGTTGGTGTTTCGATGAATGACCGCTCACTGCGCTGCTTTTCGATTGCTTTGTCGGGCGCACGAAAATAAGAAAAAAAATCATTGAGCCAATTGTCAACGAAAATAGTTCGCTTATTTTTATGTCAATTTCCAAGGCACGATTATTAGGAAATTTTTCCGGGTGTGTGCTATTCGCTCATGTTGTGTTCAATATCGATATCGTATTTGTGCAGGAGACCTGAAATGCCTAAGATCGAAAATTTGGCTTTTTTGATTCGGTTGGTTTCGGGGTTGATGGAATAATTGTACGCCGTGCGGAAATCTGCCTTTTCCAGCTTGGTATTGTCGAAGGTAGCGCGGGTCAGGTCGCAGTTTTCAAAAACAGCACCACTCAGGTCGCACTCCGCAAAATCGACTTCCTGCAATTGCGCGTTTACGAATCTTGTTTTCTTGATTTTTGTCCGGTAAAACGAAGAATGGTTCAGAATGCAATTTTCGAAGCTAAACGAAAGGCCAAAGGCGTTGCAATCGTCAAAGCGCAAGCCCAGCATTTTGCAGTCCTTGAATCGAATATCTCTAAATGCGGTCAATACAAGTTTGGCCAAACTCAGATTGCATCCCCTAAACTCGCAGTCCGAAAACTTACAGTCAGCCAGCGAGCTATTCGAGAAGTCGCAATCGAGAAAGCGACAATTTTCGTATTCCCCTGGCACCAAAGGTTTACGGTTGAAATCAATTTTAGTAAAGGTCTTATCTACAATGTAGGCTTGTTCCATCGGTATTTTTTTCTATAATAAATCCTTGCTTGTTTTGGATCGTAATCAACGTTTTTATCTAATCTTCATTAATTTAAACACTTCGCTCCAGCTTGGCTCCTTACCCGTCATCAGTATTGATATTCTGAAAATTTTTGCTGCAATTTTACGCAGAAAATAAAATGTTAGAAGCAATAGAAAAAACGAAGCTGCCAGTTGCCAAATCCCGACCTCAGTAATTGCCCACCGCATTGGCATCGAGGTAGCCGAAGTAAACGGAAACCAGGATAGAAATACCGACAAGCCACTATCAGGATCGCGGGTTACCAAAAATGAGGCTAAGACAAAGACCACCGGTAACATCATTAGCGGACTTTTGCCCGAATTATTGGGGTCAGTAATTACCGAAGCAATGGCAGCAAGTATGGCATTCCAGATTAACACCCCCATTAAAGCAAAGGGCAAATACAAGGCTATCGAAGGCAAATACAAGTATTCGAGTATGGCGGAAGCGGGCAATCCTGTGAACTGGAAAAAGACAAGACCACCAATAATGCTCAACAACGAATAAGTAATCATGGATGATAGGCCTGTTAAAGTAATGCCTATTATTTTCCCGTCCATCCATACTTGTGGCGTGATGGCAGAAACAATCTGCTCGGTTATTTTTAACTGTTTTTCTCCGGTAATGGCTGTAAACTGATAGGCAAAACTTAGAAAAACAGCCATAATCATCAAGGCTGCAAAAAAATAGGCGAGGATGACCCTTTTGCTGGAATCGTTAGTATAAACGAACGATTCTACTAAGGGTGCAGGCGATAATACCGAAGCAAGCTGCTCGGCATTGATTCCCAATTTCTGCATCTCAATTTGCTTGTGATAATTATCTACACGGTTTTTAAGTTTCTTTATGTCTCTACTGTTTTTATAGGCATACAAAACTATTGCACCGGTTTGTTTTTCGAGCAAGACCTTGTTTTTTTCAACGCTCAATTCCGCTATAAAATCGCCTTTCCGTTCGGTTGATAGTTTCTGAACTTCAAAATCATCTTTTAAAATTTCCGTCAAAGCTCCGTCAATATCATTATTTACAAAAACTTCAATTTTTGGACTTTTGTCGGAAAACGCATATTTCCCACCCAGATAAAATACAGCCAAAATAATCAGCATAATTATTATTCCGATGGCCTCATTTTTTGGTTTAAAAAAGCGAGCGAATTCCCAGCGGCTTACAGTTATTACTTGCTTTATGTAATTCATAATTGATGGCTTTTTACAAGGTGAAGAAAAATATCATGCAAATCGGGTTTATGACTGGATATATCAAAATCACCCTCCAGTTTTGCCAGATCAGATAATGCGCTTTTTATGTCGGAATTTTGCCCGAAGGTCAGTTTCACTTTTGATGTATCGATGATCTCAACATTTTCAGCCCCATTAAAATGCTTCAGTGAAATTTCGTTAAAACCGGATTTGAAACGTAACTCAATGATTTGTTTGTTTCCATACAGTTCGTAAATTCCCGCTAAGTTTCCATTGTACAATTTTTCTCCTTTATTGATAAGAAATATTTTGTGGGCAATTTTCTCGACCAGTTGCATTTGATGCGCACTCAAAATAATGGTCGTTCCCTGATTGTTTATCTCCTTGATAAACTCGATGAACAATTCCTGATTCAAGGGGTCTAAGCCCGAAAATGGTTCATCGAGGATAGCAAAAGCAGGCTTATGAAGAATAGAAGCAACAAACTGAATCTTTTGCTGATTTCCCTTCGAAAGCACCTGTAGTTTTTCTTTGGCTCTATCAGCAAGCTCAAGCCTTTCCAACCATTGCAATGCTGCCTTTTTCGCTTCGGCCTTATCCATGCCTCTGATTGAGGCAAGATAGATCAATGATTTCAAAATTGGAATATCAAGATAAAGCCCTCTTTCTTCGGGCAGGTAGCCAACCTGGCTGGCGGCGGGTGTATGATTGGAATTCCCGTTCAAGTACCATGCTATCTCACCAGAATCTGATTTAATAATATCGAGTAAGATTCTTAAACTTGTTGTTTTCCCGGATCCATTCGGCCCCAGAAAGGCAAAAATATCACCCCGGTTAACCGTAAATGAGATATTGTTTACCGCCCTGACATTTGAGAATCTTTTGCTTATTGATTCTACTTTCAGTACCGTATTTTTCTCTTGATCGCTCATAGGATTTGTGTTTTTTTAAAAAACTCAACTTGTTGCCAGTATAGCTCGCAGCCGCCCACCTGCCGGAAAGTTTTTAGTGATTTGTATGTTTCCTTTTCTACTCATATTTATAAATGAACTTATTTGGCTGTGAGCCAGATTTGCTGTTAGATGCTTTTTTTTATGTTTTTTTCAATTTTTTCCAGAATCTCAATTTTCTTAACAGGCTTTGCAATATAATCGTTACAACCAGATGAAATTGCCTTTTCTTTATCGCCTGACAATGCATAAGCAGTTTGAGCAATTATAATTACTCCTTTATTAAACTCTCGTATTCTTTTTGTCGTTTCAAACCCATCAATACCCTGCATTTTTATGTCCATTAAAATTATATCATAATCAACATTGGTTTTACATTCTTCAATAGCTTGTTCGCCGGTTTTGAAATGAGTAATTTTTTTTGCAACATCTTTTAAAATTGTTTTAAGTAAAATGGCAGAAGTTTCATCGTCCTCGACAATCAGGATATTATATTGACTATGATAATTTATTTTATTGTTTTCTTTTTCTGAATTTGAAGGCTTATCTTTTTCTATAGGCAAAAAAGGAATACTAAAGTAAAATTCAGAACCTTTACCTTCTATTGATTCTACCCAAATCTTGCCGCCAAGTATTTCAACATAAGATTTTGCAATTGCCAGACCCAGACCTGAGCCTTGAAATACTCTGGTATCTTCAATGTCGGCTTGTTCAAAACGATTGAAAATTGCTGTCTGGCGATGTGTGGGAATCCCTATTCCGGTGTCTTTAAGGCAAAATTCTACAAAACCATTTTTTGTGAGGGTGCTAACTGTTATACTTCCACGGTCTGTGTATTTTATGGCATTTTTTATAAGATTGGTAAGAATGGATTCAAATTTAGCTTTATCAGTACTTAATATAATATCTGTTTCCGGGCTTTCACGTTGATAACTTAGAATTAATCCCTTTTTTTGAGCTTGTATTTGGAAAAAAGTAACAATGTTTTTTAAAATTTCAGTTGCATTTATTTCTGTTTTCCTGACGTCAACAATTCCGGCTTCAATTTTAGAGATTTCAACAATATCGGTTACAGTATTCAACATTCGCTCACCATTTTTATGTATAATTTGAATATACTCCTCCTTCGTTTCATCACTTAAATCCGGCTCCAATAATAAGTTTGTAAATCCAAGAATACCATTCATGGGTGTGCGTATTTCATGACTCATATTGGCCAGAAAAGCAGATTTAAGCCGGTTTGCGATTTTAGCATTTTCAAATTGAAGGATGTAATTGTTCTTACTGATAGTAACAATCGCATAAATTATGAACAGGCTCATAAACAGGCCAACAAAAGCGTCCAATATTTGAGTTGTATCATTTGTATAATAACCGAATTCATTGTTATAGGTCAGCATTAGCCAGAATAGGCAAAGCAGGTTCAAAATTAGGATTATAAAAATGAAAATGAAATCTTTTCTGTCGAACAACATAATCAGAATTGCAAGAAAAGTAACAAATAAAGACATTATAGAGCCGCGCGACCCATAACCGACAAACCAACTGACATCAAGAAACATCATTGATACAATGGCAGTAACCCAGAACAACAGTCTGGTTCGAACTATTCGGCGCCCCAATAAATAAAGTAGGAGGTAGAGAATTAAACCGATTATGGAGCAAATCAGGATAGTAGTCTTCTGTTCAATGAAAATATTAAACAACACATAACCGATAAGAACTGTTGAAATCGTGAACGTGAGCAATAAGAAAACCTTGTGCTCTAATCTATTTGCAAGCTTCCCGTAGACCAAAACCTGCAAAGGTTCCAAGTAATTATTAATTCTTTTCATTTTCATCTTTTTCTCGTTTAGTTGAAATCAGTTTCATCAAAAGTATGTGTTTAAAATATTAATATCATAGGATAAAGTATAATTTTGTTTATTGTACTATATTATTGAATATTCTGTCTTTTTTAAAACTGCATTTAACTTATTTTTATCCCCCCTTCCTATCTTCAAAATGACCCATATTTGGTACAATTAAAAGACATTTTAACTTTTCATCAGAGTCGCCGCTTCTTGTGTATCCTTGTTTCATCCACCAAAAATAATTAAATTTCCAAATCATCCGGCAGATTGTACACCATTTTCCTGAGAATCTAAAAAGGCCACACATTTTCAATGTACTGAAAGTTTCATTCATTTTAATTCCTGACGGATAGCTCGTTCATGCAAAATACGTATCATGTCCTCTTTCCCGTCATAAATCCTATTTTTGTGGCTTAAACAGGGCTTATGATTCTACAACTGAAAAACATTAGCAAATACTACGAAATTCCCGGGAGCAAGCAAGGGCGCGTAATTCTCGATGATATCAATCTTGAAATCGCCCGTGGGCAAACCGTAGGTATTGTGGGTCCCTCAGGTTCGGGCAAGAGTACGCTGCTCAACATTGCCGGTACGCTGGATAAGGCCACTGCGGGCAGTGTGTTTTTTGAGGGGGAGGATGTTTCGGCTTTTGATGAAAACAAATTATCCCAATTCCGGAACCGCCATCTCGGCTTTGTCTTTCAGCGGCATCTTTTGCTGCCACAGCTTAGCCTGCTCGAAAATGTCCTGCTCCCGCTGATACCCCAAAAAGACAAGCACTTTCGTGAGGCAGCCAAAGTTCGTGCCCACGAGCTGCTGGGACTGGTGGGATTGAAAGATATAATTAAGCAAAAGCCCGGACAGATGTCGGTGGGCGAATGCCAGCGTGCGGCACTGGTGCGTGCCCTGATCAACGAGCCTGAGCTGGTGCTGGCCGATGAACCCACAGGTTCGCTCGATCAACAATCGGCCGAACAGATGGGCGTGCTGCTTCGCACGATAAACGCAGAAAGCGGAATTACCCTGGTGGTGGTAACGCATTCGGAGCGGTTGGCTCGTCAGATGCAGGTGATTTATAGCCTGGCCGATGGAAAATTATCCAAACGAAGCTAAACGGCGATGTCATTTTTGAGATTAATCATAAAAAGTATATGGCACTTTCGCCGTCAACACCTGGCACTTTTTGCGGGGGTATTACTTAGTACGGCAGTTTTAACGGGAGCACTCATCACCGGCGACTCGGTAAAATACAGCCTGCGCAAAATGGTGGATCTGCGTTTGGGTAAAGTGGGTTTTGCCTTGCAAGCCGGCGACCGTTTCGTTAGCAGCAAATTGGCAAAGGCACTGGCCGACACGCTCGGTGTAAAAACAGCCGCGCTGATCAAAAATCAGGGCATTGCCAGCAATCCTGCCAAACAGCTATCGATGCCCAGAGTGAAAATTCTGGCGCTTGATGATGATTTTTGGGAGCTTTCACAAGTGCAGGTTCCCGCATTAAAAGCCGGTGAGGCGATGATTAGCAGCAATCTGGCCGAAAGCCTTGCCCTGAGCGTGGGCGATGATTTTATCCTTCGTCCTGAACAAAGCAGCGTAATTCCGGTAAACGCCCCCTTTGCTAAAGGCGAGGCTGCCAGCAAGGCCATGCGTTTAAAGGTGGTCGCTATTTTGAATCCCGAGCAAATGGGACGGTTCAGCCTGCAAAGCAACCAGGTGGCTCCGCACAATGTTTTTGTTTCCTACGATTTTTTTGCCAACGAAATGGAGCTGGACGGACTGGCCAACCTTTTGCTTGTTGAGAATAATCAGGAATTGAATGCCGAAAAAATTAGCAAAGCCCTTGAGCAATCCTGGAGCCTGGCGGATGCCGGCCTGGAAATTACGCCCATAGCCCAATCCGATTTTTTGGAACTGACTTCCAGGCGTATTTTTATCGAGCCTGCTATTGCTAAAGCAGTCCAAAATCTAAAAATCGAAAACCACGGAATATTGACCTACCTGGTCAATCAAATCCGTGCAAACCGGAAAAGTACGCCCTACTCTTTTATTAGCGCGGCACCACCTTCTATAATCGGACGGGATTTAAAGGCAAACGAAATCATCGTTAACCGATGGCTGGCCGATGATTTGGAACTTGAAACCGGCGACAGCCTGACGCTGGAATATTTTGTGATCGGAGCCATGCGAAGGCTAAAGGAGGAGAGCCACAGTTTTGTTGTGTCCGAAATTGTTCCGCTGGATGCCAGTCCGGCCATGCGCGTGCTGATGCCGGATTTCCCCGGCATGACCGATGCTGCTACCTGCACCGACTGGGATGCGGGCGTGCCCGTGGATATGAAAAAAATTCGCGATAAAGACGAAAAATACTGGGATGATTATCGCGGTACGCCCAAGGCTTTTGTTTCGCTGGATGCGGGCATCGCAATGTGGAGCAACAGCTTTGGCTCTTATACCGCCTTCCGCTTTTCGGGAGGTGATATATCGGCACCAGAATTCGAACACGAACTGCTTGCGCAACTTACGCCCCGCGATTTGGGCTTGCAATTCAGGCCGGTGCGCAATGACGGTATTTCGGCGGTAAGCCATGCCGTGGACTTTGGCGAGCTTTTTTTGAGCCTCAGCTTTTTCGTCATCCTTGCCGGGCTTTTACTTACGGCCCTGCTGTTTTCGCTGCACGTGGCTTCGCGAAACCGTGAGGGAGGTCTTCTGGCTGCAGTTGGTTTTTCGCGTCGGCGGATTTTATTCTTCCGCATATTCGAAACCCTGCCGGTATTTGTTACCGGTGCCCTGGCCGGAGCTTATGCAGGCATTTTGTACAATCAAATAATTATGGCCGGCTTGAATACCGTGTGGCAGGATGTAGTGCGCACCACAACATTGTGGATTCATATCGAAAATTCAAGCCTTATCACGGGCATTTTATCCGGAAGTATCCTCGCTGTCGCGATTAGTTTTTTTATTAGCAAAAATAAATCGAAACAGCCTTTACATGCCTTGATTTCAAAAACTGAATTGCCGATAAAATCACAAAACTCATCCAAATATTTAATCAATACCTCCCTAATTATTGTCGGTTTTGCAGGCACGCTCACGTTGGTTTTGTTTTCGTTAATAAACAAGGCCGAACAAAATGCCGGTCTGTTTTTGCCTGCCGGCGGGTTATTTCTGATGGCTTTGCTTGCGCTGCTGTATCGTTGGTTTATTTATAAAAATAATCAAACCTATAAGTCCACATTTTCACTTTGGCAACTTGCCATGAAGAATTCCGGCTATAATCGGATTGGAGGCATTACGAGCATCAGCCTTTTGGCTTTGGGAGCCTTTACCATTATTATCACCGGTGCCAATCAGCAAACTTTTTATGGAGCTTCGCAAAACCGGGCTTCGGGAACAGGAGGATATTTGTTTTGGGTCGAAAGCAGCCTGCCCTTGCTCTACGATTTAAATTCTTCGCAAGGCAGACTGGAGTATGGCATGGAGGATGAACCGGATTTGGAAGCTGTGGAATTTATGCAGTTCCATTCGCTGGCGGGCGATGATGCCAGTTGCCTTAACTTGAATCAGGTGGATCAGCCGCGCGTGCTTGGCGTGGATGAAAAAGTATTTGATGCCCGAAGCTCCTTCGATTTTGCACGCTTGGGCGAAGGTGTAGATGAAGCGCATCCCTGGCTGGCATTGAGCCAGCCATTGGAAAACGGCCTCATCCCTGCCTTTGCCGACCAAACAGTAATTACCTGGGGGCTGATGAAAAAAGTGGGCGACACGCTGACCTATCTCAACGAACAGGGTAAAGAAATAAAACTGCTGCTGGCAGGTGGCCTAAAGAACTCCATTTTCCAGGGTAATATTCTTATTGCCGATCGTATTTTCCGCGAAAACTTCCCCTCCTCCGGGGGTTCAAATATTATGCTGATCGATGCACCTGCCCGGAAGCAGCAGGAAATATCCAAGCTACTTTCCACACGTTTGACCGATTATGGTATTCAGCTTACGCCAACAAACCAGCGGCTGGCTGCCTTTAATTCGGTAACCAATACCTACCTGATAGTTTTTATGATGCTGGGCGGCCTGGGGGTTTTAATCGGGACAATCGGCCTGGGCATCGTGGTACTGCGCAATATTATGGAGCGAAAGAGCGAGTTGGCTCTGCTGGCAGCCATCGGTTTTTCGGAAAAGAAAATCTTAAGTTTGCTGCTTATCGAAAATGTTTTTTTGCTGATGGCGGGTTTGCTTATTGGCACGCTGGCAGCATTGGTTGGCATCTTGCCCAGTCTTTTGAGTCCCGCTTTTAGCATGAATACCAGCTTTGTTGGCTTCATCCTTCTCCTGGTTTTTTTCAATGGCCTTTTGTGGATATACCTCCCTGCCCGACAACGGTTGAAGCATTTTGGGATAGAGAGCCTGCAGGAAGAGTAGAGTTACTGGAGTGATGGAGTGATGGAGTGATGGAGTGGTGGAGTTATGGGGTGATGTCAAAGCAGCCTGCCCCGTCTATTGGTGAATGTGCATTAGAACCGATTGGTAGAGACGCGATGCATCGCGTCTGCACAAAATGCGTAAAATATAAAAATGGCAGCAAAGCAGACGGACACTAATTTCCTTTTTCCATCGAAATCTTTAGGGCCGAGGGTTCGACCAGTTGGAAGGTAGCTGAGGCAAATTTGATGGCTCCATTGGTTTTATCTACCTCATTCAAAATCCGGGTAAACAAATTTGTTTTGGTGATCCGTCTTTTTTTATAATCCACCACATATCTCAGGGTAAATTCCACCCAATTGTCGTTGGCCGCCATCGAAATCATCGGTTCGGTTTGGGCATTTTCCAAGAGGTATTTCTTTTGCAGAGCCGTCCATTTTTCGCGGGTTTGGTCTGATAGGTCGCCGGCTACTTCTTTAGTTATTTCCATAAAAAGGCTATTTGCCAAATCGTAATTGCTGCCGTACTGGATGGGGAGTTTTATTTCATCCCACAAAAAGGGAAAGCCGCCCGAGTAATTATACACCGGTTCTTTGAAAACGAAGCTGTTGGCTACCAGTACAATTCTTCCGTTGTACAAGTCGCCATCCACCCATTGGCCTATTTCCATGATCGTGGTTCGCAACACGCCAATGTCCATCACATCGCCTTTGATGCCGCCCAACTGCACCCGGTCGCCGGTTTTGTAAAAGCCGCCAAACATAATGGCCAGCCAGCCTGCAAACGAAGTGATAACTTCTTGCAGCGCAAAGGCAATGCCTGCACCGGCCACACCCAGCGCGATGGTAACGCCGCCCAGCTTGTTGCTGTACACAAAAAGTATTAGCGAGAGAGCCAGAAAATAGCCTGCAAAGGAGGTAAACTTCTTGGTGCGATAGCGGTTGTTGTTATCTTTTACGTGCGAAATGAGCTTGCGTTGCACCACTTTTATGATGAGCCAGATAACAAAAATGCCGATAAAGATAATGGCAATTTTTTCGACCGCCGGCGCGGTAATGAGATTTCTAAGCTGATCTTCCATACAATACAGTTTTATAAATTAGATTTTTTGAATTATGAATTCCCCATGTGCTGGGATTAAATATTGAACATTGAATACTGAAAGCAACAATTAAAGGATAATACCGGGCTTCGCCCGTGCATCCTCGAAAAATTACGAAAATCAAAGATTTTCTATTTTTCGGGACAATTAACTGATAACGATTAACTATTTCCCCCAATCTCACCCAAATTAACATACTCCCCGGTGGTTTCAAAATCGTATTCGGGGTATTCGTAAATGGGCTGGCGGGCTTCGGTTTCGCCGATGGAATAGCCCCAGATGCTTTCGTAGTCATCGGTGTTTTCGCCAATATCTTCGAGCTGGCGCAGGTATTCGCTTATGGATTTCGATTCGATAATAATCACCTTGTCCATCTGTTGCATCATGGGCGTGTGACGGCGGGTGTGGTCGAGTTCAAACTCGAGTATCCGCCGCCCGTAGCGCGTTATGCCGATGGTGCGAAAGGTAAGGCTCTTGCCCACGCCCGGCAGGTTGAGCACATTGCGGTCGGTGCCCAGGAAGGGCAGGCCGGTCTCTCGCATCAGCGCAGCGATATTTTCCACCAGCAATTCGGCATTGTTAGGGAACTCGCGTATCTGTTCGTAGTATTTTTCGGGAATGCGGCCAAAGACTTTTTCCTCCATCTGCTCCTGCACCGCGCGTTCGTTGGTGGCAAAGTTGAAATTGTTTTCCATGTAGCCCTTCACGCTAAAAGTGTAGTAGTTGATGATCCCGATTTCGTTGAGTACCTTGCGGAGTTTGGCGGCATGACCGCGTCGTGAGGCGGCGGTGGAGAAAACATGCTGATTGGTAACCGTCCATCCTGCACAGATCAATTTTTTAACGGCCTCGCGGGATTCCGGGCTTACCTCCATGGGTGATTCAAAATGGGTTTGGATAAAAAACTGGCGGATGCCAATTTCGGAGGCCTTGCGTTTAAAATCTCCCAGCATTTGCACCAGCTCGGGCGTGATGCGCTGCGGCAGGTAAACCGGCAGCCGCGTCCCCAGGCGTACGCGCAAAATCTCGGCGTATTTTTCGCCCTCGTTGCGGGCTTCGTTTTCCTGCTTCTTGGCCAGTGCCATTTCGTAAACCGCATCCAGGATTTTTGCGAGCGACTTGTCGGAGCTCATCAGCGCATCGCCGCCGGTGATGAGGATATCGCGCAGTTGGGTATCATCCTTAAAATATAGAAGCAGACGATCGAGTTTTTCCTCCCAGCTTTCTTTGGGTTTCAGTTTGTCGAGGTCGAAGTTGAGGTTGCCCCGCTGGAAGTCGTACATGCGCTGGCAGGAGGCGCACAAGCCGCCACAGGCGCGTCCCATGGTGTCGGGGATAAGGATGGCAACTTCGGGATAGCGGCGATGGATGTTGTGGTCGTTGGGCAGAATCCACCCGGCGGCATTGGGTTCGCCGGGTTTTACAATATCTTCTTTTTCCCAGGCTACGATGTGGCCGTATTCATCGATGAGTTGCTGGCTGTAAACCACATAATAGCGGATGGCCAGGTCGGCACCCACGGCAAAGTAGGGCACACGCACATGGAGCAGCGAGAGGTAGTAAGGGTTTACAAAAAACGGAATGCCCTTTTGCTGTGCGGCGTAGAGCACCTTCATGGTGTCGGGGTCGAGCGAGTTGTCCAGAAGTTCATTGAGCAAATCGGGCGAGCGCACGGCAAAACGCAGGTGAAAGAGGCGGTCGTCCCACCACTCCAGGGCTTTCAAAAATTTTTGCTCCTGCGATAAGCCTGAGCCGAAAAAAAACTTTGAATCCTTAATTTCGCCCTTGTCTATTTTGTTGATAATGATCTTGAGTATCCGTTCGCGATTTTCTTCGCGAAGTTTAATTATTCGTGGATCAAGACCCGTGCTCCATCGGTTCATCCACTTGTCCATCTTTTCGCGATCGGGAAAAGTGCGGATATAAGCTCCGGTAAATTGCCTGAAAAGCATGAGCATATCCTTGAAAAAGTAGGGCTTGGCACCGCCTGTGCCGTGAGTAACGGCAAGCCATATCAGGTGTATCGGATTGCTCACGGCCATTTCGCCACGCAGGTTCTGATCTTCGAAGGTGCGCCCGGCATTATCGATATAGTCGAGGATGCGTATGGCGGCAAAGTCTTTCCAGCTTAGTTTCCCGAAGGCCTCACGACCGTGGTTCTCGCGTTTGTAAAACTGATAGGCATCCCTATGATTTTTGATTTCGGCCAGTACCCAGTTGCGCACGCCCACCAGGGCTTCGGTTTCGTTGCGGGCGTTGCGCATGATTTCTTCCAGCACCGGGTTTTCTTTTAAAAGCTGGCGCAGCAGCATGTGCGATTTTACGGTAATGGCAATGCGGTCGAGTTCGTGTGTGGTGCCTGTCATAATGAACTAATTTTTGATGGTTAACGAATAATCACAAAAATAAGCATCATTTGCCTGAAAACCAATGATTTTTTATCTTTCACCACTGATCATTTTTTTTCTTACCACAGATTACATGGATAAACACAGGTTGCTATTTTTACCGCAGATTACACAGATAGCAACAAATAATTCATTTTACCACAGATCATGCAGATGTTTATGACCTTAGTTAGTGTCTGTCTTTAAAGTAACAGTTAGAAAAATATACGATTTGAGATTTAAGATTTTAGATTTAAGATGTTGGTGATATTCAGCACAATCTAAAATCTCCAATCGTTAATCATCAATCTTAAATCAAAAAACATCGACTTTATGGACAGGCACTAGTTAGTGTTGGGGATTTTAGTCCGCAAATGCTTTAGAACTTAATTTGTACTTATCAAATAAAAATAGATTTCTATCACTTAAGGATTCAGTTGATAATAGGAAATCCTTCTCATTTTCTGTTAATTCGCACACGCCAAAATCCTTTACGTAATTTTTTGCTAATGCATAATAATTGCTGGCATAAGGTTTACTCGTCTTTTTAATGTAGTACCAAAAAACCGCTGATTCCAAGATTCGTTTCAATACTTTCAATTCTCGTTCAGAATCAAAATAAACAGCATAACCTGCATAAAGTAGCAAATCTTCCTGGTTGGTGTAAACAAAGTAGGGTTGACCTGCCATATAGGGGAATAACAGTTTTTTGCCTAAATCAGATAAGGCCTGCGATCTCCCAAATTCAAACCATTTATAATTTTTCGATTTCCCTTTATCTCTATTTAAAAGCTGTGCTTTATTTTCATTTAAGTAGGCATAAGCATTCGGAAACTTGTCTTGAAAATATTGTTCCTCAAAAACAACTTGCTTGTTTGAGCTAAAGTTAAACAAGTTGGTCTGCCCATCGTCTTGATGATAGGGAAATATGATTTGCTCCTTTAATTGTGGGATTTCTAATTCGGTTTTAAGTCGGTTTGGTTTAATTATATCCCGACAAATTCCTTTCTCAATTTTGTACAATTTACCATTTTGATGATAAAAGTATTTATCATCTTCGCCAACAGGCTTAAATATAAAAATATCATTACTCAAAGTAGCAAGACCATTTTTTATTGGATATTTTTCGCCAAGTGGAGTTCCTGTTTTTTCAATTTTATGGATTATTTCTAATATTTCGGGCTTACTCAAAACCCAACCTTTTTTTGTGTCTAATTGATTGTAATTGATTTCTTCAAAAGCATTGATTTTGTTTTGAAGAATGTTCTCAGGAGTGAGTTTCTGATATTTTATAAGCTCTGATTTATTCTTATTTATAAAAACGATACAAGTGTATGTCGATTTATTCTGAAAAACTTGTGCATTGCCAAAATCTAAAATTGTAATATTTAATAAATTAGATTTAAAATACTCACGAAGATTTCGGGCGTTGACGCTTCGCTTAAAAGTATTTACGGTAATGTAGCCTAAAATCCCGTTTTGCTTTAAATGTTTCAAGCCGATTTCAAAAAATGGAATATACAAATCAGGATTTCCTGATTTGGTAACTTCCCAATTCCCTAAAAGTTTTTTTGTTTCATCACTTAAGTTTTTAGCTCTAACGTAAGGAGGATTTCCTAAAACAATATCAAAACCATTAAAACTCTCAAACTGATTATTCCATTCAAAATTTAAGGCATTTCCAACAACTAAATTAAACTCGAATGTTTCAACATCTTCGCCTTTGGTAATTGCTAATAAGGCCAATAATATTTTTGTTCGCGTGATTGAGTAATCCGAAATATCAAGACCATAAATATTATTTTTAAAAATATCGAAATAACTTCTATTCGTTTTTTCTTTGATCCTTTCGGTAACAGTAAATAAAAACGCACCTGTACCGCAGGAAATATCAGCAACTCTTATGTTTTCAAAATCAGGATTTGCAGTCTTCTTTAAAGATTCCTGAACAATATAATCTTTAATGTATTTAGGCGTATAAACGGCTCCATTTACCGAAACATCTTTTGAGGGAATTGTTGTTTCAAAGAGGTGTATTAAATCTTCAAAATCAAATTTCCCATTTTTTAATCTGATTAAAGTGGTAAATTCCTCTAATTGTTTTTTGTCATTTCCATGAATACAAGAAAGAATAATCTTATTTCGTGCTACCTCAATATTGTTGAATTGAAGATAAGCTTCGACGATTAATTTATTCACTATCACCAAATCATCCGACAGCTTATTTAAATACATGGCTATTTCTTTATCAATCATAATGAGTCCAATATTTGTAATCGGTTAATATTTCTTCCTCGTTGATTGAAAAATAGAATTTGTTCAGCACTCAAATCGTATAACTCATAAACTTTATAATCAAGTCTGTTCCAATGATTTTTCAGTGTATTTCTTAAAACGGATTTTTGTCGTGGAGTTGAATTAACATATTTATTTTGATCCCGTTCAATAACCTTGCTTATCTCTGCAATTTCAGCTACTAAAACAGAATTATCATTGAAGTTGTAATTTGGGAATGGAATAGGCTCGATAAATTGCTTGTTAAATTTAAAGTATCCATTTTGCTGGCTCAGCGCAATAGACCTTGCTAAAACCGAAAATATTGTCGAGTTAATAATTCCTGCAAGTGCATATAAATTGCTTCCTTTTTTATCTGGAATATCCACAAAAAACATATTTGCATTATCACAATAATTTAATGGGTTTTGTGTAACTGATGCATAGGTATCATTTGCTGTCATTGGCAATAATACTTTTGGATAAACCGCCTTATGATTTTGAACCCTTGTAAAGTGATGCCATTTCTGTTCATCTTCCCAGGTTTCCACATTATTAATAATATCTACTTTGCTTCTTGTAAGATATGCGCCAGTTAAAGGATAGCGTTCACAAAATTCATCAAAAGGAATGGCGAAATTATCTGTTAAAGAAGTTTCATAAGGGAAAATTACATAAGTATTGGTTTCGTCTTTACAAAAGGGGTAAAATCTTTCATTAACCATCAAGGGACGACAAGCAGCAATTTCGAAAGTGACGTTGTTTTCAAGGTGTGTATTTCCGGTTAAAGTTCCATCGTTATTTATAGATTCAACTTTTATGTGATAAGCTCTATCCCATAAAACCTGAACACCGACTCGTACTTTTGCGAAATCTCCAAATTTTCCGTGATTTTGAAGTAAAGTGGTTTTAATACCGAGTAGTCCAGCATCTTCAAAATTCCAGGGATTTTGATTTATCCCTGCAGAAGGAATGATTACATATTCGGAATCATCAACTTCAAAAGGCTCTAAGCTCCTTAACTTCAATGGAATTCCTTCAACATCTGAATCAATTTTTAAAAACGATACATTTTCAGGTTTAGATTTATCTAAAATCAGTACTGCAATGTACGTTACCCTATTGGGGAATATTTTGGATGTTTCGAATTCGACAACCTGTGACAATAATTTATTTGAACTTATATATTCACGAATTTTCTTTCCATAATCAGTTTTGAAAAACCGTCGTTGAACAATCAAACCAAGTTTACCCTTATTATTTAAAATAGAAACAGCACGTTCGATAAATGCAACAGATAAATCAACCTTTCCATTTTTAGTTGTTTCGTAATTATCTTTTATGTATTTGTGCATGAACGGATATTCTGTGCTGTAATTTTTTACCTCAACATAGGGAGGATTACCAACGATATAGTCAAAACCTCCGCTGCTATTAAATATCTGAGCAAAACCATTTTTACTATTATAATCAAACGCATTCGTTTTAAACAGCTGTTCGTGGTCTGCTTCAATTTCAGGAAACTGTTGTAAAATATCGGTAGAAACAAGCGAATTTCCACATTTGATATTGTTTCCAACATTACTTAAAATTTGATTACCAAATAATCCTATTTCCTGATAATTTTCATACAAATCGGAACTTTCGATTACTTTGAGCGATAAAGACATCCTTGCTACTTCAACTGCTTCGGGGTCTATGTCAACACCAAAAATGCAGCTTGATATCAGCTTTCTTTTTCCCGCAATCGTCAATGTTGTCAGGTCGGCATTTTGAAAAAACAAATTACTTAATTCAGGTGTTGGATTCTGGAGATAATATTTGATAAACAGGTCTTGCAAATAATCGAAGACTTCAATTAAAAATATTCCGCTACCACAGGCAAAATCCAATATTTTTGTTTCAAAGAAACTCGCAAACCCATTTTCAATAAGTTTATCTGATCGTATAGTTCGTTTTAGCAAATCCTGAACTAAATACTGTGGAGTACTTATTGCCCCGTTTGTTTTAATGTATTCGAGTTTAATCTTTTCAGAAACCTCGCCATCCTCAATTAGCAATTTTTTGGATAAGAAAATTTCATAAATATCACTCAGCAATTTGGTTGGAATTACATCAAAACGATACGGAGATGGATAATAAAGCAAGTTGATTAAGTTCTCAAAAACTTCATCGGAAACTTTTAACTCTTGGAAAATATTAATTCTATCGAACAAAGGGCCATCGTAATGTTCGAAGAACTCGTTGTAGGAAGAATTCTTGAATTTGCCCCAAAATCCATTTTCCTGAAAGGAAAGTATCAACCCTTCTCTTTCAATTTTCCGGGCTTCACAAATCCTGATAAATATTACCCGGTTGATTATTACCTGAGTTAAATAAGCAAGAAGTTCTGAATTCCCTTTAATTAGTTCACCATTATTTTCTACAATATTTTTGGCAAGCAGAAGTCTAAAAGCCGACAACTGTTCAGCGAATGCTAAATCAGGCGTTAGTTTTTGTACATTCCGTTCTGTTTTAAATGTGTCAGAATATAGTTTTGAAAGAGAACCGTTTAAGATATTCGACTTTAATAAATGCTTTTCTAAGAGTTCAAAATTATCAACATATTCTTCGATTTTCAAATAAACTCTTCCAAGCTTAGCCGACTGTTCCTGATTTGGAACATAAGTACAATCATAAATTGCAAATTCCTCAAAGTTGGTTAAAAATGAGCAGGGAGCTATAATTGACCAACCATAGGATTTTATTTGAAAGGCTGAGGAAGCATTTGTTTCTATATTGACAGAAATGGCTTTTGCATCAAGGAAAGTTAGTTTCTGATTTCCAATAACAAAAGTATAATCTGGCCGCGTCGAGCTAGATTTTATTGCTGAGAGTCTGTTCTTTTCATCTTGCGACAATACCTTTTCCTGGAGGATTTGAGAGGTATCCTTTACATCCCAATCAAAAATTGACAGCAAATCATTTATCCAAGTCCTGATAGTTTCTTCTGAACTTAAATCCAAACGTCCATCTTGTTTGAACGATTGGTATTTTTCAACCAATGCCTGTAATCTATCTTTTCTTTGAGACATTATAATTTAGGCTTTCCTTGTTGTACATTATTCTCTCGGTAATAATTTACCTTTTCTTCTGCAAATAGAAGCGCATCAGTTGAACAATTACTTTGGTAAACTTTTTTCGCAAATACCTCGCTAAAGAACTCTGTCTTAAGTTTTTCAATGTCAAGATTAAACACTGTTGACAAATGAATTAGCTTTTTTTCGTCAAAATCTCTTTTCCCATTTTCAATTTTACTCAAATTAGCAGAGTCTATATTTAGTTTAGCTCCAAGCTGAGTAAGTGTAAAATCGTTTTCAGTTCTCAACTGCCTTATGTATTCTCCAAAAGTTGGCCTCATTTGACTTGTCATTTGATGACAAAAATACTGCTTTTTTTAATATCATCCTACAAAAATCAAAATCAGTAATAATCAGACTTTGTTTTTGGTAAAACGGAAGATGAGCACCGCGAAAGGAATGGCCAGTAGTGAAGTAGCGGCAATAAACTCGTAGGTGGCAAACAGGCCGATGGTATCGCCAAAAAAACCGGTTACTATTACAGCCACCGAGCCAAAAAAGAAGCTGATGGTCATATAAATGCTGTTGATGAAGGCCGGACGTTCGCTGCCCAAATCCTGAACCATGGCCAGCAAAACGGGGCCGCCGGCAAAAAGGAAAAAGCCCAGGAGGATAAGCATAGGGAACTGCATGGCAGTGCTGGCGTGGATAAACAGCCAAAACGCCAATGGCGAAAGTACGGAGGCTACTACCAGGGTTGTTTTGCGGCCAATGCGATCCGAAAGCGTCCCGGCTAAAAGTGTTCCGGCTGCACCGGCGGCTTCGAGCACTACCAATGCTATGCCTCCGTACCAAACCGATTGCCCCTGGTTGGTAAGATAGGTTGGCAGAAAAGCGGTTATCGCCGACTTCAACAGGGCAGTGAAGGCCAATAAGCCCGAAAGCATGAACAAAAAGTTTTTGTACTTACGCAGGGTGATTCCCACATTGTGTTCGACATGTTTGGTTTGAAACTCCTCAGAGATTTTTATATCCTTCAACGCGTAATACAGATAGATGGTAAAACCCACCGAAACCGGAATCAGATACCAGGTATTCTCGAGACCCCAGGCCGAAACCGCGCCAAGAATTACCAGCGGACCAATGGTGCGAGCCACCTCGCCGCCAAACATGTAAAAGCTCATTCCGCGACCCACGTAGCTTCCCGATACCTTGCGAATCATCACCGGTGAAGGCACGTGAAACAAGGCGGCACTCAATCCCATCACAAAAATAAGTAGTGCCAAAAAGGTAAAGCTCGGAGCCGCACCCAGCAAACTGGCTGTAATAGCCGTTACCATGGGCGTAAAGATCACCAGAAAACGCATGTGAATCTTGTCGGCAAGCATGCCCAAAAAAGGGTTCAATAGCATGGGCACACGATTGATCACGCTTAGCGAACCGGCAAGGGTATAGCTAATGCCCAGCTTTTCGATGAGCAAGGGAAGAAGCGGAGCCAGGAAGGCCGAAAAAGTATCGTGCAGCAAATGCGCGATAGAAATGGTGGTAACACTGCGGGTTTGAAAGTTATTTTCGGCCATAGCCGACAAAGGTCTGCAAATTTAATGAGCTGATGTATTTTCCTATCCACCAGAACCATGAGCTGTAAAAAAATGAAAGACCAGGGAGCAGGTTTTAAAAGATGTATAATATCTAATCGGTCCTAAGTGCAAACAAGCCCGCTATTTTTGCGAAGAATTTCTTTTCAAAATTCCAGAAAAACCGAAACGGGTCAAAGAGAAAACCATAATTGGATTATCTAAACAACAATTTTATGGGCTTGTTTAATTCATAGAATCTTTGGTTTTAAGTTATTTTTTAAGGTAATTTTGCTTGATATTCGAACAAAACGGAGAAAAATTGTTTATTGATCATACCTTGTAGGGCTGGTTTTTTTTCAAGAATTTATTTACTAAAATTAATAATTTTCTAATTGGGCGGGACTATGCAACCAATTTCATTAATTTGCACCTTTCAACTGAAATTTGATGAGCGACAATAATTTAGCTGACCGATGCAAAGCCGGTGACCGAGCCGCCATGAAAATTTTGTACGAGCGGTATTATTCGCGGATGCTTGGCGTGTGTATGCGTTATGCCGCAAATTATGCCGATGCCGAAGATTATGTGCAGGATGGATTTATGAAGGTTTTTAATGATATTCGTTCTTTTAAAGGCAAGGGAAGCTTAGAAGGCTGGATACGACGGGTGATTATCAACGCGACGCTGATGAAACTCCGGAAATCGAAAAAGGAATATGCCTTCGAAAATATGGAATTGGTCGTGGGCGGTGAATTTGATGAACCGATGGAAAACGAGGAAGAAAATCAAAGCGAACCCGATGTGCTCGATTTTACGCGCGAGGAGGCCATCAACATACTGCAAACTTTGCCCGAAGGCTTTCGTAAGGTTTTGAACCTTTTTGTAATTGACGGCTACAAACATCGCGAGATCGCCGAAATGCTCAACATTAGCGTGGGCACATCCAAGTCGCAGCTAAACAGAGCGCGTAAATTAATGAAACAGAAACTCACAACATACAGTAAGACTAAAAGCAAACTATAATTCTCAGATTCGCCCGAAAGGGCAAAATTATTAAGTACTAAAAATCGCATGAACAATACAGATTTTGATAAGATATTGAAACCACTCCGGGACTACGACCCGCAGGTAAAGCCCGATTGGGAGGCTTTTGTTGTGGCTCGTGAGGGGCAACTCAATAATCCCGATAACTCAGCAGCCCAAAGCACCGGCAGCTTTACCAGTAAAGTAGCAATGATAAAATATGCCGCCATTTTGGTAACCATAGCTTCCGGTATCTTTTTCCTATGGAATTACAACAGCATTAGCAGTACTGGCGATGCCGCTTCCGCAGATGCTCCCAAAACAATCAAGGCCATCGAAACTCCTTACATCCCTGCCAAAGCTGGCGCAAACACGACCTTGCCCCAGCTTAGAAAGAGCGAAAAATCGTTGCAGGATAATCCGAGTGCCTACGAATTGGAATTGAATGCTGAAAATTTGGCCGAACCTGTAAATCTTACACCAGCCATAAATGCTATGCAATTGGAGGAAAATGTAACAAATGAAAATGCAAAGCCTGTGATTGTTAAGACTTCCGACACGGTACTGATCAAAAAAACTATTATCGTTCGCGATACCATCCACACCCAAAAACCGCAGCTAAAATAGTACTGCCCGGTAAGCGTTGTTTCATTTTTTAAATACATTTGTAAATGTAAAGTTCGACTTAACTTACATTGCAAATGGTTCGGTTTTTTGTCTATTTCATTTTCGTATGCCTTGCCGCATCGGCGTTCCCGTTGCTTAAAGCCCAAAATCCTGCTCCTGATTCCCGGGAGGCAATGTTGCCGTTTCCCATACTTATCGATACTGTTTATCAGGTAGATACGGTGTATCAATACGAATATGTGTACGATACCATTTATTATTACGATACCATTTTTAAAACCGATACCACAATTTCGATAAGCGAAGACCTGGATATCCTCGACAGCACAGCCATAATTAGTCGCACCTACGAATTTGTAATTACCAATAATCGGACGATCTATATGGATAAAAAAAATATTCAGGAGGATTTTGAGGGGCGAACGTTTCGGGAAATTGGAGAAAGTCAAAAGCCAGATGTCGATTTTATACCACCGGATACGAAATCGGCTCTGCCGAAGGTAAAAAACGTGAAAGCCCCAAAGCCAAAGGTGAAACCTCCAAATACTGGCGGGACTTTGTTTGGCTTGCGTGCACGCGATACAATCTTTCGTGTCGATACCATTTTTAGTTTTAAAACTAAATACGATACCGTTACTTTCAGTCAAAAACAGCGTCCCGATACCATGGTTAGCAAACGAACAACATATCAAGATATGGGCAGGACTGTGATTGCAAAGGAGGAAGTAAACATTAAAGTTACCGAGCGTTCGAATGTTTTTGCGCAAAGCACAACCAGCAGTAAGTCCGCCTTTGAACCTGGGAAGCCACGAAACCCATCCAAAAAAACAAAAACCATTTTACCCGGAAAATACCGAAATACTTTCGACCATACCCCTCGTGTTGCCGAAGAGCACACTTATTTTGGGAGCCTCCAAATCGGGGCTTCGTGGTTCAGGCCTGATATTCATTTTAGAGCCAGAGAGAATGAATATGATAGCGTGGTTAATTTGATGAATAAAAATCACAAGTCCGAAAATTCGTACAGCCTGTCCTTTACCTACCTTTATTTTAAAGATAAGCTGGGGATAGAAACCGGCCTGGGGATAGAAACCGGCCTGGGGATTTCGAGCCAGGATTATGCTTTCGATGAACTCGTTACCGACACCAGCGGCTACTACGATTATTTCGAGAAAAGAGATTATGCTTACGATACTACCTGGTATCTCGACTTGGATTACTACCTGCAAACCGGCGACACGCTGTTTATCCCCAATATCGATAGTACTGAAATCTGGGTTCCCGATTCTATTTATAAAATCAGGATTGACTCCACCATCTACAATCGGATTATCAAACACCAGTATTCTTTTTCTTTTCTCGAAATACCCATCATTGGCCATTATACCCTGGTGGATAAGGATTTTTTTGCTAGGGTAAGTGTAGGATTGATTCCCACGTTTATGATTTCGAAGACCGGGAATCTCTTTTATCCCAAAAGTGCCCCAGAGGCTGACATAAAGCAAATTTCCTTCGATTATGGTTTTATGCTTTCCTTATATGCCTCGGCAAGTCTGGGCTATAAGATCAACGATCGGTGGTCGGTGTTTATGGAGCCTTTTGTGCGAACAAGCCTTTGGTCGATTATTCAAAACGAAAACATCCACATCCACACCAATTCATGGGGCGTTAAGACAGGAGTTGCCTATCGTTTGTTTTCGGTAAAATTAAAATAGGGATTTGTGAAAAAACTAATGCGACATATCTTATTCATGCCCATTGCACTTTTGATGGCATCGCAGGCTTTTAGCCTTAGCTATTTTGTGGATGGTTATGTGGTGGTTGAGGATCTTTACCTCCCGGTCGAAAATCAGATTATCGAAATTAGAAATGAAGCTGGAAATATCCTAAGTTCAGCTTTAAGCAACGAGTTGGGATATTACGCTTTCGAAATTAATCAGCCATCTGCTGCCCAATTTATAACTCTTAGCCTTTCGCGCAATTGCAGTGGAGAGGTGGTTTTTTACAGCCAAGAGTTAGCACTGGATAATCCCCATTTGGGATATACTTTTTTGGTATGCGAAGATAAGGTGTGTGAGGCTAGTTTCAATTACGAGCAGCAATCGCGCAACAGCCTGGTGTTTGAGTTTACCAATATCTCGAAGGGTAACATCGAGCAGTTTTTTTGGAATTTTGGCGATGGCAATACCTCCACTGAGGAAAATCCCGTACATGAGTACGATACACCCGCCAACTACCTTGTAACGCTTGTCATAAACGGAGCGAATTGCACCGATGCTGTGGCGCGGCAGTTGTCGGTTGATTATCGTGCATGTCTATCCAAATTTTCTTTTGTCCAGGTCAATCAGGGGCAGCAGTTGGTGGTTGAATTTAAAAACGAATCGCAGGGCAACAATCTTCAATACCTCTGGCAGTTTGGAGCCTTGGGCAATTCTTTTGAAACCAATCCCAGCTATTCTTTTAGTGCTCCCGGCGATTACCTGATTACACTGAATGTGGCCAGCCTGGGTTGTTTTCATTCTTTGGCCAAGACGGTTAGGGTAAACCCACTTTCGGGATCGTTTGCCTTGTTTAATAATCAACAAATTTTTTCGCCCGAGATTAGCGTGCAATTTACCGACCTTTCGGTGGGCGAAAATATTTTGTATTGGATATGGCTTTTTGGTGATGGCGCAAGTAGCGAAGAGCAAAACCCGGAGCATGTTTACTCGCAGGCCGGTACTTACCCTGTTTCGCTGCGCATAATCAGTACCTACGGTCAGGGCTTTTATACCTTCGATGTTGACGTGCTGGAAAGCACCGGCTGCCTGGCCGATTTTGTTTATACCCAGTCCGACCCCGACAATCCACACATCAATTTTACCAGCCTCACAGCTAATGGTAACCTTCAGTTTTTGTGGAATTTTGGTGATGGAGACAGTTCCACCGAAAAATCACCCGCCCATCAATACGATGGCTTTGGCAATTACCTGGTAAGTTTGGAAGTGCTGGGTTACGGCTGTACAGATAATTTTTCGGCTCTGGCAATAATTGAAGAACCCGAGTATTGCGATGCCAAGTTTACCTACCAGCAAGCCTTTCCCCAAAGTCGCGAAATTTCGTTTATCGATCAGTCCTTTGGCAACGACCTTGAATATCTGTGGGACTTTGGTGATGGGAACACTTCAATACAGGCCAGTCCATTTCATATTTATGAGGCCGCCGGGCAGTACCCAATAAAACTACTCATTACCAGTGTGCAAAACTGTAGCGATTCTGCTTTTGCTACGGTTAATATTTTGCCGCCACTTGGTATTTCAGGAAACGTGTATGCCAACGAAACACTGCTTAGCCAGGGCTATGTGCTTTTGTATCGCCTCACCCAATCCCGGGAAGTACTTTATTACCGGCGCAGTGAGCTGGAAGTCGGGCACTATGAGTTTGCCGACATTCCACCAGCCAATTACTTTATCCAGGCCATCCCTGATTATACTTTTCCTTTTCCGCTCATACCAGTTTATTACCCGATGTATGCCAATAAGGAAACCCAATGGCAGGAAGCCGAGATAATACTTGCCGATGATTTGCCTTCGTCATTGGATGTGAGTTTGGCCTCTTATAATGGCTTTTTTGATGGTAAGGCATCTATGTCCGGCAGAGTAGTGCAAGAAAAACGCGATACCGATACACCCTTGATTATTTACCTGACCAGCAATGTAGATGAGATTTTTCAATTCAAAGTCCTGGGTGAGGATATGAATTTTAGTTTCGATAATATCCCTTACGGGAAATATAAGATTCGTCCTGAAAAAGCCGGTAAAATCAGCACGGCTCTCGAAGTGAGCCTGGATGACGATACACCCATAAGCGGGGGAATTAGTTTTATTGAAACCAGCGAAGCCATTGTCCCCGACATCAGCAGCATCAACGAAACGCCCAATCAACCGCCATGGCTTGTTTATCCAAATCCTGCCAATACGCACATTCAATTTATCTTAACAGAAAGCCAGGCCAATCCATCCCTGCTCCAATTTCAGATATTCAGCATCCAGGGGAGGCTTTCATTATTTGAAGGCGAAATTGTGGCCAACGAAAAAATTGATATTCGTCATCTCCCTGCCGGGATTTATCTGGCAAAGCTATTCGATGGACAAAAATACAGCCATCAAAAATTGTTAATCCGGCACTGAGTTCAATCCCGTAATCAGGATAGCTGCCCCCTCTAAAATTCTTAGCCTGTTCATTGATGGCCGGATTGATGGATGCCATTATTTAGACCAAAGGAATTATCGAAAGACTGGTGAAATTGAAAAGGGATCCAAACACTTACCTTCTGCGACTGCGGCGCGAAACCTCCTCGTTAAAGTACCAGCTTAAGCGCAGCGTAATGGCACGGTTGTATTGCTTAAGCGATTCTCCTTTGTTACGACCCTGAAAGTATTCGCGCTCGCGTATTTTAAACAGCGAAAAACTATAACGCGCATTGAGTTTAAGCTGTTTGTAGAGCGGTATTTCCACATCAAAAAGCATCGAATAGTCGTTCGATTCGTAAGGGCCATCGTTGAGGGTAGTGGTGGCTATACGAATATTGTCTTCGTACTCTTTTACGCCTACCAGCCTGCTGTATGAGAAGCCCAGCCCGCCTTTTATGCCGGTGCGATCGACGAAATGCACCAGCACCGGAACTTCCACATAGTTCAGCTGTAGCTTGTACTGGTTATAGTCGTGGAGATAACGATAATCCATTCCCCGGCCGCCTTCTTTATGATGACTGCCCTTGCGCGAATAACTGGTTTCGAGAGTGAAAGTCCATTTCTCGCCAAAGGGAACCACCGCCGCTACTCCGGCGTTGAGGCCTAATTTGCGAAAGCCATACACATCATCCCCTTCCACATGAGTAAGATTGAAACCGCCGGTAACAACACCCATCACCCTTTGCCCAAAGGCATGAGGCGAAACCGCATAAGCAAGCATTAAAAGTATAATGAAGAAAAATCTTTTCATAATCCGATCCCTGATTTTGGAATTATTTTTACTAACGTACATCCTTTTGGTAAATTTCCTTTGCGGGAAAAATTTGACAAGGGAGAAGAGCCGTGAACGATCTTTTGATGTCAGATGTCAGATGTCCGATTTTAGATTTTAGATGTGAGGGTGCAAGGGTTTGCAGCCCCAACGGGGATGGCAACCCTGAGTGCAGGGAAGTGATAGCAAGCCTGTCAATACAGAGACGCGCAAGTTGCTCGTCTTTACGCAATACCGATACAAACCATCTGCATCGCCCATTCAGGGCATCTCTGCAAAATCCGATTCCCCAATCAGGCATTAGCACGCTTGTACAGACGCGCAAGTTGCGCGTCTCTATCCTCAATAATAATTACCGCTGACTTCTAATGTTTCGCCACCCGACTCCCAACATCGGACATCTTACATCGGACATCATACATCGGACATTATAGGGGGAGTCATAGCATGGCTTTGAGCCATACTATGACTTACCAATCTTAAAAAGCATACCTCGGCTGCTCCACGCCGATCATGGTAAATTGAATGCGCTTGCGCTGCAGGTCGATGCTTTCTACCTTTATCTTGATGCGTTGATTCAGCTTGAGGTGTTCGGCGGGGTCGCTCACATATTTGTCCACGATCTTGCTCTTGTGTACCAGGCCGTCTTGATGCACACCCACATCCACAAAGGCACCGAAGGCTGTAATGTTGGTTACCAGCCCGGGCAGCTCCATGCCTTCGCGCAGGTCGGTGATGGCATTGATGCCCTCAGCAAATTGAAAGACCCCGAATTTTTCGCGCGGGTCGCGACCGGGGCGCGCCAGCTCCTCCATAATATCTTTTAGCGTCGGCAAACCGGCCTGTGGGCTAACGAAGTTTTGGATGTCAATTTTCTTGCGTAAGCCCTCATCGGCCATCAAATCTTCTACCGCCACGCCGATGCTCTGTGCCATATTTTCGACAATAGAATAGCTCTCGGGATGTACCGCGCTTTTATCCAGGGCATTTTTGCCTTCGCGGATACGCAGAAAACCGGCGGCCTGCTCGAAGGCCTTGGGGCCAAAACGAGCAACATTCATTATTTCCTCACGCGAAGCAAAGGCTCCGTGCGCGTTGCGATAGTCGATCAGGTTTTGCGCCAGCACCGGACCGATGCCCGATACGTGTGCCAGCAATTCGCGACTTGCCGTGTTAACTTCTACGCCCACGGCATTCACGCAACTCGCCACCGTATCTTCGAGACTTCGCGCCAGCAGTTTCTGGTCAACGTCGTGTTGGTACTGCCCCACGCCGATGGCTTTGGGATCAATTTTTACCAGCTCGGCCAGCGGATCCATCAGCCGGCGGCCAATACTTACAGATCCGCGCACCGTTACATCGTAGTCGGGAAACTCCTCGCGTGCCAGAGAAGATGCTGAATATACCGAGGCTCCGCTTTCGTTGACCATCACGGCAGTAACATCGCGATTAAAACGCAGGTATTTCACCATCCTTTCGGTTTCGCGCCCGGCAGTGCCGTTGCCAATAGCGATGGCATCAATTTTATAGGCTCCCACCAACTGCTCAATTTTGTTGATGGACTGCTTCACCTCGTTTTGTGGAGGGTGGGGATAGATGGTTTCGTTGTGCAGGAGCTTGCCCTGCTTGTCGAGGCACACCAGCTTGCATCCACTGCGAAAGCCCGGGTCGATGGCCAAAGTGTTTTTTTGTCCCAGGGGTGCTGCCATGAGCAACTGCCGGAGGTTATCCACAAAAACTTCGATGGCCTTTTCGTCCGCTTTTTCTTTTATGGATTTTCTAAATTCGGTTTCGATGGCCGGGAGTAAAAGCCGCTTGTACGAATCCTTCAACGCCGTTTGCACCTCCCGGGCAGCGGCACTATTATTTTTAAGGTATTTTTTTTCGAGCAGACGCAGGGCATCCGTTTCGGGCGGTGCTATTTTTACGCGCAGAAAGCCTTCGTTTTCGCCCCGCAAGATGGCCAGCACCCTGTGCGAAGGAGCGCGGCTCAGGCCTTCTTCGTGGTCGAAGTAATTACGGAATTTTGCAGCATCCTCACTTTTACTTTTTATCACCTCCGATTTCAGGGTGGCCTTACGCCTGAAAATGCCACGCAGGCTGTCGCGGATAAAGCGGTTTTCGTTGACCCATTCGGCGATAATGTCGCGTGCGCCGGCCAGGGCATCTTCGATGGTTCCCACGCCCTTTTCGGTATTTACAAACTTTTGGGCTGCACCCTTTATGTCATCCGTATTTTGCGCCAGCAGTATTTTGGCCAAAGGCTCCAGCCCCTTCTCTTTAGCCATGCTGGCGCGGGTTTTCCGTTTGGGACGATAGGGCAAATAAATATCTTCGAGTTCGGCCAGGGCGGTGGCAGCTTCCACTTGCACCCGGAGTTCTGCCGTCAGATTTCCACTTTCTTCCAGGCTTGCCAAAATGCTTGCCCGCCGTTTATCCAGTTCTTCCAGCTTTAGCTTCCGATCGCGGATGGCGGCCAGTTGCACCTCGTCGAGGCCGCCGGTAATCTCTTTTCGATAGCGGGCTACAAATGGGATGGTGGCTCCCTGGGCAAAAAGCAGCAGCGTACTTTTTATCTGTTGCTCGGTAATGTTCAATTCTTTGGCAATAATCCTGATGTGCTTATCTTCCATTATTCAATTTTGATTTACATTTTTTACCAGCTTAGTCGTTCGATTTCATTTTTATCAAAATCTAGATAAACCAGGTTTTTTTCGATATTCTTGTAATTCATCTCCTGCAGGGCGGCAGCGTATTCGTTCACTTGCTTTTTATGGTCTTCGTTGGCTTTTCCGGTTTTGTAGTCGATGATACTTGCGCAATTTTCATCAATTACAATACGGTCGGGTCGCAGTATTCGCCCATCAGAAAGCAGTATTTCCTTTTCGCTGAATATAGTTTTCGTGGCATCAAAAATATCTTTTAGCTTTGGCGATGCCACGATTTTACCTACCTCGGCGGCAAACTGCGCTTTCAAATCCGCCTTCAACAAACCCTCCACCACTATCTGATTTACCGCTCGTGGAATATCCTCGCTTGTTCGTATTTTTGACAATACCTGATGAACCATCAGACCATAGTCCCGATTTTTCCCGGCACCTCCGGCCTCACGCTTATAAGCAATAGTTGCTAACTTGTGCCACTTTCCCTTCTTTGTCTTAACATTCTGCAAGGGAGAATCTGCCTCTTTACTTCTCGTTGTTTGTTTAGAAATACGATTGCCAGTGTGCCCAAATTTGTAAATGGGCTGATCATCTTTCCAAAGCTCATTTTGTATCAGATAATGATAAAACAGGTCGGCTTCATCATAAAAATAGTTGCCCAATTTCCATTTTCCCTTATCATCGTGCTTATCGCGAAGCAGGACGAAGATACGCTCGGAAGGTCGTGTCATGGCCACATACAAAACATTGAGCAGGTCAAGAAACGATTTCGCGGTTTCTTCTGTTCGCAGCCTGGCAAATTTAGTTTCGTCCAGCATTTTTGTCGATTTCACCAAGGCCGTTTTCATCTCGGGTATCTCGTCTATCTCCGGTTGAATCCAAAATTCGTTGATGCCCAGTTTATTCATTCCATCAGTAAACGGATAAATAACCACCGGAAATTGCAAGCCCTTGGCTTTGTGAATGGTCATCACCCTGACGGCCTGTGTGCTTTCGGGAATGATAATGGATTGGGAGCGACCCTTCTCATCCCAATAGTCCAGAAAATTGGACAGGTTTTCGTCGTTAAGTTTATTGAATTCCAAAATCGTATCACTGAAGAAACGCAGGAAGGGATTGCTGTTTTTTGGATTTAGGTCGAATAGGCGATTTATATTTTCGACCAACTCATAAAGGTTGCTATTGCCAGCCTGCAAGTTTTTCCATTGAATACTAAAATCGTTTTCCAGGATTTTTTCAAGAGACAAGCACTCTGGTTTTTCCGGGTGCATCTCCCTACAGTTTTCAAAAATTTGATGAAGATGTTCGGATTTTAGCCGATGCTTCTGGCTCAGGAAAAGCAGTATCTCGGCAAGCACTACTTTTTGGGTGGGATCATTTAAATATTTCAAAATAGAAATAACAAAACACACTTCGGGGCTTGACGAAAGCATGAGGGCCTCGCTGGTAACCACCGGAATATTGTTTTCGATTAGATGAAGTGCCACAAGGTTAGCATCATCGTTTTTGCGGGTAAGGATGGTAATTTCGTTAAGCGCGTATTCGCTGCTCAACTGCTGCACCAGGCTTTTTACCCGTTCCAGCTCCATCAGCAAAGCCTGCTCTTTATCCAGTTCGCGGGTCTTCAAAAACTCGAGATGAACCAGGCCGCCGAAAGCATCAGCCAGGGCTTCCTGCTTTTGCTGGTGATAGATGGACTGCAAATTTTCGCTAAGATGCCCGGCTGCAAATTCAAAAAAATGATTGTTGAAATTTACGATTTCCTGACGCGAACGGTAGTTGATACCCAGCAATTGCTCATCAAAATGTTTGATGAGCAGTGCCTCCCTTTGCGCCGAAACCGCATCGTTGGCGCGCTGATATATTTTGGGCAGAGCCACAAACTGCTCTACCTCGCCACTGCGCCAGCGATAAATGGCCTGCTTGCCATCGCCAACAATCATATTAAAATGATTGCCCGCAAGGGAGTTTTCGATTAAGGGCAACAAATTTTGCCATTGCAAGACTGAGGTATCCTGAAACTCATCGAGCAGAAAATGATGATATTTTTCGCCCAGCCGTTCGTAGATAAAAGGAACCGGCTCGCTGCTGATGATGGCGGCAATGCGTTTGTTGAACTCGGAGATATGAACGATGTTTTCGTTTTCGCGAAATTCCTCCATCACCTTTTCTATCTCACCCAAAACAGCCATAGGATAAATGTTTTGGTGAATCAATTTGAAGAGGAAAAACTTAGGGAGCTTAATTTCGGAATTGGCCGTAATTTGCAGATATAATGCCTCCAAATTGCCTTGCATCCGCTCGATGGCCATCGCCGCCGGAGCTTCACATTTTCCGGAGATCCACTTTCCGGTCTCCAGCATTTTATCAATATTTTTATTGGAGTTGGCTTTGGCCTTACTAAAATCAAGAGCTGCCACCCGATTGAAAAAGCTGTAAATGCCGCTCTTTCCATAGGCAAACGCTTCGGCCAAAAGTTGATGAGCCTCGATTTGCCGCATGGCTTCAAGCCCGGGCTTACTCATTTCGGTTTCCAGCGTTTTAATCTGGCTCGCAAGCTGGTGGCTGATTTTTATGTAGGCTGCAGCATCCAGGGTTTTTAGCTCATCGATGACACTAACACTGCTTTCTTTGAGCAATATTTTGGTGAAATTGCGCAGCTCACGCTCAATATCCCAGCTTTTTTCATCCTGCATTTTCTCTGCCACAAACTGCACCAGCGTTTGGGTAAGGCTGGCATCGGTGCCTACTTTGTTGAGCAGCAATTCGATGGACTTACCGATTAGTTTTCCCTCATCCAATTCGAGGTCAAAATTTAAAGGTAACTTTAGCTCGCGGGCAAAATTGCGAACCAGCTTGTTAACAAAGCTGTCGATGGTGCTTACGGCAAAGTTGGAGTAACCGTGCAATATTTTGGCTAAGGCGATGGCGGCTCTGCTTTTCAAGGTAGTTTTGTCGATGGACAGACTTGCCATGACTTCGTTGGCCAGGACATCGGGCACTTTGCTTTTTTCGTCACCGGCCAGGCCTGCAAGGTAAAGCAGGATACGGCTTTTCATTTCGTTGGCTGCCTTGTTGGTGAAAGTTATGGCCAGGATGTGCTTGTAATTGTCCGGCTTGTCGATTACCAGCTTGATGTATTCTTTTACCAGGGTAAAGGTTTTTCCCGACCCCGCTGACGATTTATAAACGGTAAGGCTCATTTTTTTGGGGATTTTATTGGTGAATAGTTTGGGGTGCTTTACCTTCTGTAAATTAAATTCATTTCAGATAATTCTTGTCCGATTTGATGAATTCCAGTTAATATTTTTTCTGTCTGATTTTCTGATGGTTTTTTATGTCCTTGAACATATTGAGACAATAATGTCGGATTCATTCCTATTTTTTCAGCAAGAAATTTTGAATTCAATACTTTGAAATATTGGAAAAATTGAGCAAAATCTATTTCGAATTTTAAATTCTCATGGGTAATCTCATATTGTTCTTCAAAATATAATTGCGTTGCTTCGAGCGAATTATCAATTAATTCAGGAACAGTCCTACCGGTCGTAAAAATGGGATAATCCTCAGAATACGCTGAAAAGCCAGTCTCTGTTTTTTCGACAATGATTTTTATTTTTTTCTTAAATATTTTCATGGCACAAATTTTAAAGTTTAATTCCAGCATCCTTTAGGATCTTTTTCTCAAGCCCTGTTCCAAGTTCCTGACTTCCATGATTCGGAAAAATAACAACCCCTTCTCTTAGGTCATGTTTCAACTTAACATGAGAGCCTTTTTGAGAAATTGGATACCATCCTTCTTTTTTCAAGAGCCGGAATAATTCAGAACATTTCATAAACGTTCGATTTAACTTGATTCTAACGCAAAGGTAAATAATAATTTACTTTTAGGGAAATTCGTTTTTTAGAAAACATTTTTTTTTGCAAAGACAATCACGATTCATCTGTCAAATATCTTTTTACCGAACAATCAATTTTTGACTTTGTACTGCCGAAGAGGTGGTGAGCCGGCTGATATAAAAGCCGCTATCGAGATTTAATGCTGCCGCGCTGACCGTAATCTGATGCTTGCCCTTTTGCAAAATTCCCGAAAATAAAACACCGAGCCTTGCCCCCGAGAGATTGTAAATTGCAATTTCGGCAGAGCCGCTTTCACTCATGTTTATGGTTAAACTTCCCTCGTTAGCCAAAGGGTTGGGTGAGATTTGGAAATTTGCCTGTGCAATTTGCATTTCGGCAATATCGGTACTGGGGTCAAAGATGGAGTCGATCCAGGCCACGGTGAGCAGCGGCCCTTCTTCGGTTACTTGGAGCAGCGGTGCCGCAAAACCATTACCCAACCATTTGTATTCGGTATAATTGCGCTCCAGGGCAGTGCCAAAGCCGATGGAGTCGATGTAAATGCTGTCGGTTTCCCAAACCTGGGATTTCAGGCGCAGCACATCGAAGGTTCCATAAGATGTGGTGAGGCTTCCCCAGCCATCCACCTCGTTTACCCGCTTGCGATCTACGCTGATAAAGCCCAGATCGGGGATGCCAAAATCGAGACCCGAGATGCTGGAGTCGGCGTTGCCATAGTTCATCGGAAACTTATGCATCACATCTGCATTGTCAAATTTAAGTGGCACTGGAAAACCGTTTACCGTAAAGGCAAAACCTACATCGGTGAAGGAATTGTTGGTATTATAAAAAAAACGGTAGGGGTCGGTCAAGGGCAAACCCAGGGTGTCAAGACCGGGATACTCCTGGGCAAGGTTGGCTATCCAAGGAAAAAAAACAGTTAGGTACAAAGGAGGCACTTCGAACATGCTCTTATATTCGTCCACATTTTGCAAAAGCAGGTTAAGCTCCGAAAAGTCCCAGTTGTAATTTGACCCGCTCAGGGTGTAATCCACGCCTGCGGTGGTAATGGCCTGGCTTTTCCTAACGGTGTCGCCGGGCGAAGGCATGTCGTTGGTGGTAATTGTGATTTGGCCATACGAACTTATCGAAAGAAAAAAGATGGCAATGAGGAGTGCTGTTTTAGTAAAATACTTAAAGTGTAAAAGTTTTGTAAGTTTCATATTAATTTGAGTTTAAATCAATTATTAATGATTTTCAATTTTGTAATTTCTCTGCGAATTTACTTAAAACAAATCATAATTTTGCAAAATTAGGGTTTATGTTCAATATCTAAAATCCTGGGTCTTATTAATCAGTATTTTATAATTTAATTCCATTTTTTATCGTCAAGCGAATTTTACATATTATCCTTTATCTGGTCACCTTTTTAGTCTCGCTGCAAGTGGTGCTTGTTTTGCTATTGAAAAATCCCGAGGTACAAACGCTTGCAAGTAAGTTTGTTGCCAGTTTTTTGAGCGACAGGCTCGAAGCCGAAATCACCGTGGGTAAAATCGGTGTGGGTTTTCCCGGAACCTTTACCCTGCGCGATTTGAGCGTAATGGATCAACATGGGAAAACCCTGGCTATGATCAAAAAAACAGATCTGGCCTTGAAGGGAATTAATCGCTTTAAGAGAACCATTTCTTTTAGCTTCCTCAAAATGCAGGGAGTTAATTTTTCGCTACGCCACTATGCCGGAGAGGAGGTGGGCAACTTGCAGAAAATGCTCAGCTATTTTCAATCCGGCAGCCGCGATACCACGTCTGATGCTTCGGCAGGCTCGCCATGGAAACTACGTTTTGATGATTTGGTAATTCGTAATGCCAGTTTTATGTACGAAGATCAGGAACTAAAAAGCAAGACCGATGCTATCGACTACAACGACATCCAATTAGACGATCTGGATCTGATAGCCTCGCAGGTGCGCATTGACGGGGATACGATTTATGCCCGCTTCAAAAACCTCTCCTTTGTCGAAAAGAGCGGCCTGGAGCTAAAGGAGTTTTCGGGAAAAATCAAATTTAGTCCAACATTACTTAAAGCAGACCAACTGATTATCCAAACCAATAATTCGGCACTCGATCTGGATTTGTTTTTTGAGTATAATGGACTGGAAGCATACCACGACTTTATAAATCACGTGCGTTTTGAGGGAGATTTCCGCAAAAGCACCCTCGACATGAGTGATATCGGCTTTTTTGCCGAGACCATGTTTACGATGAAAGATACGATTAATTTTGACGGGAAAGTTACAGGAACCGTTGCAAATATCTATGGCAAAGATATGCACATAACCTACGGTGAGCATACGCGCTTTGCCGGACAGGTGCGCATGAACGGCCTCCCCGATTTTAACGCAGCCTTTATTCATGCTGACATCGATGAGCTGCAAACTACCGCCGCCGATGTCGGGCGTTTTGCCCTGCCCGACAGCATTGGCAGTATTGCGGTTCCCGATTTACTATACAAAACCAATGTAGTAAATGTTAAGGGTAAGTTTACTGGCTTCCCGGGAGATTTTGTTGCCAAGGCAAGCTTTAAAAGTAATATTGGTCAGCTAAACACAGATATTTCCTTAAAGACACGAAAGAGTGATCAAAGGTTATCCTACAAGGGCGAACTGGTGGCCAGCCGCTTGGATTTAGGTCGCTTGCTTGGCAAAGAGACCAAATTGGGGAAAAGCTCTTTTGCAATGACTGTGGATGGGCATGGCATCAGCCTCGATGATTTGGATGTAAGTGCCAAAGGATGGATTAACAGCCTTGTGTTTAACGATTACAAATATCAAAACATAAAGCTGGACGGCTCTTTTAAGGATATGATATTTGAAGGCCATACCAAAATCGAGGATCAGAATCTGGATTTTACCTTTAACGGGCTCATCGATTTTAAAAAACAAATACCCCGCTTCGATTTTACTTCGGCCATCCATCATGCCAATCTAAACGCCCTGCATCTGAGCAATCGCGATTCTACCGGCATTCTTTCTACCCGTATGAAATTGGATTTTTATGCCACCAGCATCGATGATATTCAGGGCACTGCCAGCTTCGACAGCCTTACTTTTAAGGAAGCCGGACAGAGCTACACCTTGGATACTCTGGTTTTGAAATCGGAACAATATGCCGATGGAAGGAGTGGCGTTTTGTTAAATTCCGATTATGTGGATCTCACCATTTCAGGAAAATATACGCTTAGCCAGATGCTTCCTTCGATAAAGAAATATTTGCAAAACTATTCCGCGAACCTGGCTGAAAAAATCCCGGCCTCTTCAAGAAACGATAGCGATCAACACATCCAATTTGCGCTTGCGCTAAAAAATACGGATGCCCTAAGCCGACTGTTTGTTCCTGCCTTGCAATTATCACGAAATTCAACAATTTCGGGAGACATCGATTTAAGTAAAAATAGTGCCATTATTAGCGCGCAAGCCGACACCATCAATTTGGCGGGGCTGCAAATTTACGACTGGCATTTGGCCACATCATCCAGCGAACAGCAATTTGAGAGTTCCATTCGCTTTGGTAAAATTCTGCCCGGCGAAGAAGTCCAGGGCGATGGCTATGACGTAGGCATCGACAGTTTGTTTGTACAAAGCCAGGTTTCTAATGATACCTTAAGCTACCAACTCTCGTGGAACGATTTGAGTAACGCGCATAAAAATTTTGGGAAGATTTCGGGCTTCGTTCAGATCGGACAGGAGCAATATTATTCTGCAGGAATCACTGATGCAGCCATGTATTTCGACAGCACCCGCTGGTCGGTGGCAGCAGGCAATAAATTGGTGGCAGATACCAGCGGCCTATTTTTCGATGGCCTTGATTTTATCAGCGACTCGGCGCAATTATCCATCTCAGGAGGTATTTCTAAAAGTCCGCTCGACAGTCTTAGCCTGGGTTTTGAGCACCTGAATATTTCTCATCTCGACCAATTGATTCCCGGTGGCCAGTACGACATTGATGGCGTGGTGGATGGCGGACTTACGATGGTTAATCTTTACACCAAACCCAATTTCCTGGCCGATATTCGTGTGAGCGACCTGTATTTTAATCGTGAAGAATTGGGCTTGCTTTTGCTAAATACTAGCTGGGAAAATGATTCCTCGAGGCTGGATGTGCAATTGGATGTGCTGCGCCGTGAAAATATTGGAAAAGCAGAAGTGATAAAAATGGAGGGCAGCTATTTTCCGAATGATGAAGCACGAAATTTTGATATCGACCTGAAATTGCAAGACCTCGGCAGCCAGATATTCAACCCCTTTATCGATGAATATGTGCATATCGATCCGGCAAGCCGCGTGAGCGGTGCCCTTAAATTTTCCGGGACTTACGATAAACCTGTCCTGGCCGGCGATGTGCAGGTGGACGAAACCCGGGTATTGGTAAAATATCTTAACACAATTTATTCAGCCGCAGGGCAGGTAATCTTTGACGAAAACATTATCAATGTAAACCAACTGCAAATCTTCGACACCTTGCAAAACCAAGCCGATTGTTCGGGCAGTATCAGCCACGATTATTTTAAAGATTTTACTTTGGACATCCAGATTGAAAACGACAATCTGCTGGCACTCGATACAAGGCCGTATGACAACGAACTTTTTTATGGAATCGCTTATGCCTCGGGTTTCGTGGATATTAGTGGTCCTTTGGAGGATATCACCATGGAAATCCGGGCAACAACCGAAGCGGGCACCGAGATAAGCATCCCCATTTCGACCGACGTAAGCCTCGCCGAAAACGATTACATCCTCTTTATCAATAGTAGCGATACCATAAAGGAAAATCAGCAAAATTATAATCTTAATGTCAACGGTTTTACCATCAATATGACCCTGGATGTTACGCCCGATGCAAGCATTAACCTGTATTTACCTTATGGCATGGGCGATATCAATGCTAAGGGTTATGGCAATATTGGCTTAGGTGTTAATTCGCGTGGCGATTTTACAATTAATGGTGATTATGAAATTAGTGAAGGAACTTTCAATTTTAGTTTTGAGAAACTATTAAAACGAGAATTCAATATCAATCAGGGGAGTAAAATTAGCTGGACAGGCGATCCTTACGATGCCACCGTCAACATTACTGCCACCCTTCCTGTAACAGCTACCCTGGCCGGCCTTCGCCTGCAAACCGACAGCACCGCCATCCGCAACAAAAAGGTAAATGTAGATTGCAATATCCATCTGCAAAATTCATTGTTCAATCCCGACATATCCTTCTCGCTCGACCTGAAAAACGTGGCCGAAGACACCCGACAAATCATCTTTGCCGCACTCGACACCACCGATCAGTCGGCGATGAGCCAGCAAATCATTTCACTGATTCTTATTAAAAGTTTTAGCTACACCACTGCCGGCCCCAACCTGGGAGCCTCAGGCTTCAAACTACTTTCCAACCAGTTGAGCAACTGGCTCTCGAATATGAGCAAGGATTTTGATATCGGCATCAACTATCAACCTGGCACCGAGCTTACCGAAGATGAGCTGGAAGTGGCCTTGAAAACTCAGCTTTTTGATGACCGCCTGATGATAGATGGCAACTTTGGCGTTAAAGGTAATAGTCAGGATCAGAACACCAGCAATGTGGTGGGCAATATTAATGTGGAATATCAGATAACCGATGACGGACGTTTCAGAATCAAGGCTTTCAACCGCGCCAACGATATCAGCTTCCTCGAAGACAACGCCCCTTACACCCAGGGCGTGGGTATTTTCTACCGAAAGGAATTTGAAAAATTTTGGGACTTATTCAAAAAAGATAAGAGTAAAAAGCAAAACAAGAAGAGGGATAAATCCGAACTGAAGCGAAACGATAGCGCGGTACGAAATGATGAGGAGGCCAGCACTAAGGAATGATGATATTCCAAAATTTTAACAATTTGATAAGCTACAAAAATTAGCGTTTTTATAGCTTTGCCCAAAATTCTGAAAATTATTTAATAAAGTAAAAATTATAAAGATTATGAAAAAAATCAGCGAATTAGTCCTGTTTCTTTTTGCAAGTTTCCTTATTGCTTCATGTTCAAGCGTTTCATCCGGTGGCGATGAAGATGCAAAAAATCAAAAAATAGCCGAAGAAAATGGTTTTTACCTTGTTGCCGCCCAGGCCGAAACCGCGCCTGTGGCCAGTGCCGATGATGCCGCCGATGATATTGCGATTTGGTACAACAGCCAAAAACCGGAGGCCAGCACCATTATCGCCGCCGACAAACAACGAGGACTGGTGGTATATAACCTTGATGGAGAGGAGTTGTACAACTATCCCGTAGGAAACATAAATAATGTAGATGTGCATTCCAGGTTTGGCTTTCAGGGCGATTCGGTGAGTTTGGTTGGAGCCTCCAATCGCAGCGAAAACACAGTTAATTTGTGGAAGGTCAACGCTGCTGATGGCAGCCTGGAAGCATTGGAGCTTTCAAAACCCCTAAACCCGAAGACCAAGGAAGTTTACGGCTTTACTTTTTACAAAAGCATAACCGCTCCGCGCCCTGAATACGAAAACCGCTTTTACGCCATTACCGTGGGCACTGATGGAAAACTGGAACAGTGGGAGCTGAGCGATGACAAGGGAAAAATTAAAACCCGCCTGGGGCGCGTTGTGCAGTTCGACTCGCAATGCGAAGGCCTGGTGGCCGATGATGAAACCGGAAACCTGTTTGTTGCCGAAGAGGCTGTGGGCATCTGGAAAATGCCTGCCACGCCGGCCAGCGGTGACAAAAAAGAACTGATTGGCGATCTGTCTAAAGGCAAACTCGCCGCCGATATCGAAGGTCTTGCGCTTTATCAGGGGGCAGGTATCAAGGGCTATCTTATTGCTTCGAGCCAGGGCAACAACTCCTTTGCAGTATTTACCCTCGGCAGCAAAAACAAATATCTTGGAAGTTTTATGATTATGGCCGGGGGTGGCATCGATGGCACTTCCGAAACCGATGGCATTGCAGCCATGAATCTGGGGCTTGGCTCCGATTTCCCCGATGGTGTTTTCATTGCCCAGGATGGCTATAATTACGATGGCGAAGAGCAGGTAAATCAGAACTTTAAGCTGGTAAACTGGAAAGACATTGCCGGGCAATTTGAACCCTGGTTGCTTATCGACAACAGCTTTGTAGGCGAGCGTAACCGGTAAGCCTCCCCGCCCCATCTAACTCCCCTGAAGGGGAGAACCAGCTAACGCATTGACAGCAAGAGGTAGCGCTAGTATAATCAGGAAAAAACTGACTTTGTGGACGGATACTAATTTGTATTGAGGAGGATATCGCAAATTGCAACAAGCTATTAAACATGGAAACCAGAAGTTTAATTCCGACAGAAAAAATAGATAGAGCAATAATTTTCCTTCGAGCCCAAAAAGTGATGCTCGACAGTGATTTAGCCGATATTTATGGAGTTAAAACAAGCAGGTTAAATGAGCAAGTTAAACGAAATAAAGACCGTTTTCCAACTGATTTCATGTTCCAGCTTACAAGCAAAGAGAAGATAGAGGTTATCGCAAATTGCGATCACCTCGAAAAATTGAAATTCTCAAGAACAAATCCTTATGCCTTTACTGAACACGGAACGATAATGCTGGCCAATGTATTAAATACACCCACAGCATTAGAAACAAGTGTTTTAATTGTCCGGTCATTTGTAAAACTAAGAGAACTTCTTTCTACACATAAAGAGATGGAGCGAAAAATCCTTGATTTGGAGTCAAAATATGACAAGCAATTTAAGTTGATCTTTGAAGCAATTAGAGAATTAATGCACCAAGAGCAACTTGATGACAACAGGACGAGAATTGGATTCAAAATCAATAATGAAAAATAGCACCGCGAGATAATTGAAACATTATGAAAATAATAGTCCTCCAAGTGCTGCTTGTATTCTTATTCATTTCCTCGAATCTGAAAGGGCAGGAAATTCATGGATTTGTTATCGATTCAAAAAACGAAACGCCGCTGGAGTATGCGAATATTGGTATAATTGATTTATCCGATTTTAACATTTTAGTAAGCGGAAATGTGGTAATGTCGATTGAATGGATTGGGATTTCAAATGTGATCGAGAAAAACCTTATTAAAATGAATGGAGCCAAAGTAGTAAGCCCAAATGTTTTGTTTGACTTAAACCAAAAACATGGCACTTTTTATATCCGCAACGGAAGCGAGGCCAAATGGAGAATTTTGGAGAATCGAAGTCCTGGTTTTTACCTGACAGTGAAGGGATGAACACAGAATGAAGCAGAACAATCCACATTACGAAAAGCTGGAGCCCATTATCCGCACCCTGCCCAACAAGCCCGGGGTGTATCAGTATTTCGATGAGAAAGGAAAGATTATCTATATCGGCAAAGCCAAGTCGCTCAAAAAGCGGGTTTCGTCGTATTTTAATAAGGAAGCCGGCATTTCGGGAAAAACCCTGGTGATGGTTCGCAAGATTTTCGAGATCCGGCACATCGTGGTCAATTCGGAACTGGATGCCCTGCTGCTCGAAAACAACCTCATTAAAAAATACCTTCCCCGCTACAACGTAAACCTCAAGGACGACAAGACCTTCCCCTGGATCTGCCTGAAAAACGAAGCCTTTCCACGGATTTTCCCCACCCGGAATGTTATCAACGACGGCTCGGAATATTTTGGCCCCTACGCTTCGGTAAAAATTATGAATACCCTGCTGGGACTGATCCGCCAGCTTTATCCCTTGCGTACCTGCAAGCTGAATCTATCAGAAAAAAATATAGCAGCAGGCAAATTCAAAGTCTGCCTCGAATATCATTTGGGCAACTGCAAAGGCCCCTGCGAAGGCTTGCAGGACGAGGCCGATTATAACAACACCTTAGGAGAAATAAAACAAATCATCAAAGGGAACATCAGCAATGTGCTGACCGAGCTAAAAAAGCTGATGCAGAAACACGCCGGGTACCTGGAATTTGAAAAGGCGCAGGCGGTGAAAGAAAAAATTGAACTCCTCGAAAAATACCAGGCACGCTCGATGGTGGTTAATCCCAAGATTGATGATGTGGATGTTTTTTCGCTCATCAGCGACAAAGACTCCGCTTATGTAAATTACCTTAAAGTAATTGGCGGAGCCATCGTACAGGCGCACACCGTGGAGATGAAAAAAAAACTGGACGAAAGTCCCGAAGAGTTGCTGGCCCTGGCTATTGCCGATTTCAGGCAACGATTCGGAAGCCAAAGCAAAGAAATATTGCTGCCCTTTGCCCTGGATGTGGCCATGGATGACATCAAACTTACCGTGCCCAAAATCGGCGACAAAAAACACCTTGTGGAACTCTCGGAACGCAACGCCAAATATTACCGATTGGAAAAACAAAAACAGGCCGAGCTTACCGACCCCGAACGCCACAGCCGCCGCATACTGGCCACCATGCAAAAAGACCTGCGCATGAAAGAACCGCCCCGCCACATCGAGTGCTTCGACAACTCCAACATGCAGGGCAACTATCCCGTGGCCGCCATGGTATGTTTTAAGGATGCCAAGCCCAGCAAAAAAGACTACCGCCACTACAACATCAAAACCGTGGAAGGCCCCAACGACTTTGCCTCGATGGAAGAAGTGATTTACCGCCGCTACAAACGCCTGATGGACGAGGAGCAGAGCCTGCCCCAGCTTATCGTAGTTGACGGGGGTAAGGGGCAGTTGTCGGCCTCGGTAAAAAGCCTGGAAAAGCTGGGACTGCGCGGCCAAATCACCATCATCGGCATTGCCAAAAGGCTGGAAGAACTCTACTTTCCCGATGACCCCCTTCCACTCCACCTGGATAAAAAATCGGAATCGCTGCGCATCATCCAGCAACTACGCGACGAGGCGCATCGCTTCGGCATTACGCATTATCGCAAACGCCATCAAAAAGGAACCATCAAAAGCGAGCTAACCCAAATCGATGGCATCGGCGAGGTGCTGGCGCAAAAGCTGCTTACAAAATTCAAGAGCGTAAAGAAAATCCGCGAAGCCTCAGGGGAAGAACTGGAGGCTGTGGCCGGCAAAGCCAAAGGTGGGGTGGTTTTTAGGTATTTTCTGGAACAAAAAAAATCGTGATGCAAGGTAAAGACGCGATATGTGACATCACGTAAAGACGCGAAGCATCGCGTCTCTACCAAACGATGTGCATCATCCGGAGACGCGAAGCATCGCGTCTCTACCAAACGATGTGCATCATCCGGAGACGCGAAGCATCGCGTCTCTACCAAACGATGTGCATCATCCGGAGACGCGAAGCATCGCGTCTCTACCAAAACATTTTTGCCTACCTTCGCACGAACTTTAATATTATGGAAAAAAGAAACAACTTTCAGGTGGCAGGCGATGAACTGCTGAAAAAAATCAAAGAAATCATCCACGAAGGAAACGTTAACCGCATCATCATCAAAAATGATGAGGGCAAGACCTACCTCGAAATTCCGATAACCATTGGCGTTATTGGAGCGGTATTGGCACCGGTGTTTGCCGCCATTGGAGCTTTAGCCGCGCTGGCCGCGAGGTTTACCATTGAGGTGGTGCGAGTTGAGGAGAAGGAGTAGAAGTTATCTGTTAATGGTTTTTCGTTAATCGTTATCAGTTAATTGTTATCCGTTATCCGTTCATTGTCCCGAAAAGTAGAAAATCTTCGATTTTCGTAACTTTTCGAGGATGCTCGAGCGAAGCTCGGCATTATCCGTTAATGGTTATCTGTTAATGGTTATCCGATAATGGTTTTTCGTTAATCGTTAACGGTATGTCTAAGCGTGAGCCTTCTTCCACAAATATTTCACTTTGTAAACCTAAACCCGGCAATGATTAACAAAACCAAATATTCAATTACCTTAATGAATAAGCATAAAAAGTTTCTTTAATTTTGCCAATAAAGAAAATACAAACATAAAAGACACTAGGATTAATACAACTTGCTTTTAAAAAGACAAATCTCAACAAGAATAATTTTGTACAGACGCACAAGTTGCACGTCTCGGCCGATGCAGCTTTGGGACATTAATCCCGCCTGTGGCGAGGATGTCCCCGAAAGAACGGGGCAGGCAGCTTCGCTCCACAATTAACGATTAACAAATAACAAACAACAATTCAACATGAAACATTTTCTCATCACACTGCTTTTGCTTTTTTCCGCTGCGTTTTTATTTTCGCAAAACCTGGAAGACCTCGACTTTGGCACCGACACCACCCTGGAAATAATGACCTGGAACATGGAGTGGTTTCCCAAAGAAGGGCAAACCACCGTGGATTATGTAAGTGCCATTATTGAGGCACTCGAAGTGGATGTGATCGCTGTGCAGGAAATCGACGACTACCAGGCCTTCGTAGATATGATTGAGGAACTGGAGGGCTGGGAAGGTATTGCCACCAACACCGGCTACCTCAACCTGGGCTATATTTACAATCCTGAGTTTGTGCAGATGGAATCAATCCTTCAAATACTGCCGGGTGTCAGTCGTGAACTGCCGCGCAAACCACTTGTTATGGAGATTTTATTTAACGAGAGTAAATACGTGCTTATCAACAACCACCTGAAATGCTGTGGCGACGGCATCATGGATAGTAGCGATCCCTGGGACGAAGAAACCCGCCGCTACGATGCTTGTGTGCTAATTGATACTTACATCGACGAAAATTTTGCGGACGAAAATGTGATTATGCTGGGCGACCTCAACGATCTGATTACTGATGATGAAGCAAATAATGTCTTTCAGGTATTTTTTGACGACCCTGCCAATTATCTTTTTGCCGACATGGCCATAGCCGAGGGAAATTCTGCCAATTGGTCTTATCCCACCTGGCCCTCGCACCTCGACCACCTGCTTATCACCAGCGAGTTGTTCGACGAATTCGATGCTGCCGCATCCGTGGTAACCACCTTGCGTATAGACGATTATCTGGATAACGGCTGGTGGGAGTACGAAGAATACGTTTCGGATCACCGCCCGGTAGCTTTCAAATTTGTTCCCCAGGCGAGCAGCTCAGTTATTAATAATCCTTCAAATCAGGCAAGTCTAAATGTTTATCCCAATCCTGTGAAAGACCTGGCTACTTTAAGTTTTGATCCTGCCGGAGAAAATGCTCGTCTGGAAATTTTTGACGTACATGGAAAAAAACTTAGCACTATCGCATTGAGTAAGGGTCAAAATATGTTTGTCTGGGATGTAAAAAACTTGACTCCCGGCCTTTATTCCATCCGGATTACAAATGATGGAAAGCCGTCGGCCAGTCAAAAAATAATTGTGAGTGCCGAGTAAGAAAATCGTGGATATTCGTTGGGCTTTATTAATTTTGAGCCTTGAATTTCTCAACTAAAATTAAATACTAAAACAATGACAAAATCACTCAAGGGAACCAGAACCGAACAAAATCTGTTGAAATCATTTGCCGGTGAATCGCAGGCGCGAAACCGTTACGAATTTTTTGTGAAGGTGGCCAAAAAAGAAGGCTACGAGCAAATTGCTGCCATTTTTCAGGAAACGGCCAATCAGGAAAAAGAACACGCCAAGCGTTTTTTTAAGTTTTTGGAAGGCGGCCCGGTCGAAATTACCGCCATCTATCCTGCCGGAGTTATCGGCACTACCGCCGAAAACCTGAAGGCTGCCGCCGAGGGCGAAAATGAAGAGTGGACCGAACTCTACCCCGAATTTTCGGAGATAGCCAAAGAAGAAGGCTTTACCGAAATAGCCGTTGCTTTTAAGATGATTGCCAAAGTAGAAGCTGAGCACGAACGCAGGTTTTTAAAACTGCTGCAAAACATCAGCGAGGACAAGGTATTTATCAAAGATGGCAAGGTGTGGTGGAAGTGCCTGAACTGCGGCTACGTTTACCAATCGGCCAAGGCTCTCGAAATGTGCCCGGCCTGCCTGCATCCTAAAGCTTACATGCAGGTGCTCGAAGCGAATTACTAAGTGCGAAAAGGTTTTAATAAAAAGTCAGGGTTTCACTTTGAGTGAAGCCCTGACTTAGTAAATAATAAAAAGGCTGCCTTTATCGGGCAGCCTTTTTATTGTGAAATTTCCACTGGTTTATGAAATCTTGATCTGTTTACTCACTTTGGTTTCTGCTTTTTTGGGAAGCGTTACCGTGAGTATTCCGTCTTTTACCTCAGCACCAATTTTATCGGCGTTGATGGTTTCGGGTAGCGTGAACGAGCGGCAGAAAGTACCATAAGCAAATTCGCGACGGGTGTATTTTTCGTCTTCAGTTTTGCTTTCTTCGGTACTTTTTTCGGAGCTGATGTTCAGCACGTTCTTTTCAAGGTCAATCTTGATGTCCTCTTTTTTTACGCCGGGAACCGCCATTTGAAGTTTGAATTCTTCGTTGGTTTCCATAATGTTGGTCGAGGGTGCGCAATCGTAGTTGCGATGTTCCATCTTTTCTTCTCTGTCTTTTCCAAACAGATCATCAAAAAGATCAACAAGCGGTGAATTGGGGTTGAATCTCATCATTGTCATAATGTTACTCCTTTCGTATTTGATTTTGTTTAAAGTTTTAATTTTTTAAAATTCATTTTTCAATAAGATGATCGCCCACAGTCAAACTCTGTACCATTTGATTTTTTGATGAAACGATCAAATACCGCTGCCAATGTGGCGTTATTTGCAAAATCTTAAAGGTCATAATGGCGCGGAATGAAAATAGTAATTTCATAAAGCCTTGTAATGCAGTTATGTAAGTTTTATTTAAATTCTATCAAAAATGCAAGGTAAAAAAGGAGCTTTCGTTTTAAAAAATAATGAGGACTTTTGTGGCCGCGAGGTAAAACACGAGCACTTATGAGCGAAACAAAATCGAGGGTATTAAAAATTTTTAAATTCCACCGTGTTATCATCCCGGTCATCCTGGGCTTGGGGGTATTTCTCTTTGTCGAGTTTCGCGACTTCGATGCCACACCCTACCTCAATATCAACTGGACTTATTATTCCTGGCTATGGATTTTTATGGCCATACTGGCGATGGTTACCCGCGATGTGGCCTACATGTATCGCATCCGGCTTTTGACGGACAAGCAGTTGAGCTGGCGACGCTCCTTCGATGTAATTATGCTTTGGGAGTTTGCCTCGGCGGTAACGCCGAGTGTGGTTGGAGGTTCGGCGGCGGCGCTCTACATAGTTAGCAAAGAAGGCATCAACACCGGTCGCTCTACGGCTATTGTTATGATCACGGCTTTTCTGGACGAGCTTTTTTACATCACCACCGTGCCCATCGTGCTACTTATTGCCGGCACCAGCCAGCTTTTTACCAACGACGAAATTCCCTTTTTCTTCGACACCAGCCTGGGTGTAGCAGGCGCATTTGTGGCCGGTTATATTTTTATCCTTGTCCTTACCACCATAATTATTTATGGCGTTTTTATCAAGCCACGGGGTTTTAAGTGGTTTTTACTGTGGGTATTTCGCCTCAAATTTTTGCGCAAGTGGCGCGTTAAGGCTGGCGAAACCGGCGATGACATCATCACCACCTCCCAGGAAATGCGGCATAAGCCCTTCATTTTTTGGCTACGTGCCTACCTTTCTACTTTTATCTCATGGACAGGACGTTTTTGGGTAGTCAACTTTTTAATTCTGAGTATTACCCCGGTGGGCAATCATTTTCTCATCTGGGCGCGCCAGCTTATTATGTGGGTTATTATGCTCATCAGCCCTACGCCGGGCAGCAGCGGTGTGGCCGAGATTATCTTCCCCAGTTTTTTCGGACAGTTTATTCCTCTGGGGCTGGCCGCCGTGGTAGCACTTACCTGGCGCATGTTGAGCTATTATCCCTACATTATCATCGGAGCTGTCGTTTTGCCCAACTGGCTACAGCGGGTTTATGCCAAGCCGAAAAAGGAGAAGTAATCATGGCCGGGAATTTGCCATAGCATGGCTTTGAGCCATCCTATGGCTGGACATAAATAGTGCTTTTTTAATAAGTTATTTGAATCATGAATTGCCTTGCCCTTTAGGGCGAGGATTTAATGGCTAAGATAAAAACACCCCTCGATTTCGCCACGCCGCAGGCGTGGCGAAATCGAGGGGTGGACATCTTCAAACTCATTTTCCCCGGGTTAAATCCCGGGGCAATTCAAAAACTATGACTTTTATCAAAAACAAAATATGCCAGGGAGCAGATTTTCATTTTTTAGATACAAATTTCACAAGCACCAGTTTCTGCTGATACTTATCATGCTGACTGCTGCCTTTGTGCGTTTTTATCATTATGCTGATTGGTCGTTGAGCAACGATGAGCTAAGTGCCCTTAATCGTTTACGTTTCGATAGTTTTTCGGAGATGATTACCCAGGGCGTTAAGCTGGGCGATTTTCATCCTGCCGGCGTGCAGGTGATGTTGTGGTTTTGGCTCAAAACCTTTGGGGATAGCGTTTGGATTGTCCGTCTGCCCTTTGTTATTTTCGGGATTCTTTCGGTAGGGTTGGTTTATTTAATTGGCAAACGATGGTTTGGCACTACCACTGCTTTGTTTGCTGCTGCCGCGATGGCCTTTTTGCAATATCCGGTTTTGTACAGCCAACTGGCGCGGCCTTATGCCCCGGGACTTTTCTTCTCGCTCGCCTTTGTCTGGTTTTGGACCAAAGTTGTTTTCGATTCCCGGCGCAGTTTTTTGCATTATGCGTGTTTTGCTCTTTCGGCAGCCCTTGCAGCGTATAGCCACAATTACAGCTTTTTGTTTGTGATTGTTGTTGGGATTTCTGGATTTTTCTTCTATCGCAAGCTTGAACTCAAAAAATATCTTTTGGCCGCCCTGTCTGCTGCAATACTTTATTTGCCCCACATACCGATATTCTTTTACCAGTTTGGCATTGGTGGCGTGGGTGGCGAAGGTGGATGGCTGGGCAAGCCCGAACCTGACTGGATTTGGCACTACCTTTTTTTTGCCTTCAACCAAAACTGGATAGTCATCGCAGTGGGGAGTCTGATATTTATTTTTTCAGTTTTAAAATTTAGCCATCGATTTACAAAATTCCATTTACTGGCTATTTCCTGGTTTGTAATTATGTTTTTAATTGGATATTTTTATTCCCTACTGCGAAATCCGATACTTCAATATTCGATACTGATTTTCAGTTTTCCCTTTCTGCTGCTTTTTCTGTTTTCTTTTTTACCATCAAAACTCGATAAGTCGCTAACAATATTGCTGATTGTCGGCTTGCTATCCGGCCTTAGCCAAAGCCTGCTTATCGCAAAGCATTATCAGCAACTACAATTTGGTGAATTTGAAGGGCTGGCCAAAAAAACGGCCGAATGGAGCGAGCGATACGGAAAGAGCAATATTACCAATATTACCAGTATTAGCGGACCTTATTATATTCATTATTATTTGGATAATTATGATTCGACGCTAAGATTTGCGCAATATCAAAACAATGGAAAGGAAGATTTGCGCGAGTTGGTGGAAATATTGGATACAACAAAAACACCCTATTTTTCTTATGCCTGGCCTTATCCGGTGCATGGCGAACTGGAATTAGTTGTCCATAACAAATATCCCTGCATCCTCGATCAGGTCAACTTTGGGTATTTGTCCAAAGCCGTCCTGGCTGCTTCTATCCCTGGCGATTCGTGTATTGAACAGGCAGAACCGATTTATGTATTTAATCGGAACTTCGATGAAGCCAATCAGCGGCAGTGGTACACCGGTCATTTGGATTCCACGCAAGCGGTTTCGCCTCCTTATTCATATCAACTGGATAGCAGCCAGGCCGTTGTTTCGTTATATAAAACGAAGGCAAGCCTTATTAACGAGGGTAATTATAAGCGAGTCGAAATTGAGGTCTCCGCCTTTAGCCAAAAAGAAATCGAAAATACGGTACTGGTTCTTTCCATGGAGGAAAAGCATGGCAATACCTTTTTAAGAGGCTCGCCCATGCAGTATTATATTATTCCGGGCAAGTGGGGCAAGGCCTTTTTATCCTACACTTTTCAGCAATCCCTCCCCCCGGATGCCGGACTTAATGTTTATTTTTGGAATCCTGCTAAAGATCAGGTTTTGATAGATAATCTGGAAGTACGATTTTATTAGGAAAGACTAATTTGGGGCTGCTGAAAAATTAGAAACAATTTGATAATTATCGGTGGTTCAAAAGTGAGAAATACCCCTCAGTATTCACATCGTGGTATTGCAAACCCAAACTATCGCAGGCAAGTTTCCAGCGGGCAGTTTTCCAGGGCTTGTTGGAAGCATCGAAAACCAAATGATCGAAAGTAAAATACCTGATCAACTCTGCGATCGAAATTTTAGGGTTCTTGCGCAGAATGAGTACATCCAGCGGAAGCGGATTACCTATTTCCCGGTCTTCAAAATCCCGATCCACAATGGCTATTCGCTTATTAGCGAAAGCAATAAAGCAGGGCTCGTAAAAATGGAGCGGAATGTTTTCATTATTTG
>Ga0307929_1000091_pt1 | contig 88052 bp, 82 predicted proteins | sample AceLakmetage1330_FD_203160 | JGI IMG/M metagenome (GOLD analysis project Ga0307929, IMG submission 203160) | Saline water microbial communities from Ace Lake, Antarctica - #1330 | ecosystem: Environmental > Aquatic > Non-marine Saline and Alkaline > Saline | place: Antarctica: Ace Lake...
GAGTAAAACGGTTCTGCGTTTCACATCTCCTATTGCAGAGGCCCAATTTATCTGGTGTTTGTGTTTGCGTTTTTGGCTTGCACTGTCCTTGTCAACCTGTTCATGGACAGGGTCTGCAATGAACCCAACCAGATTGAGAACGAAAACGTTTGCATAAAAATCCTGCAAAATACCGTTTGTTTTCCATCACTAACGATAGCGCCTCTTTTAGGTTTGGTAGGCGCCAATCACTGAATCCAGCAAATTGTAGAATATTTGACGATATAATCCATTTGGTAGCTTCTTTATAATGAACATATTTTTCAGGTACTCTATGTTTTTGCCACATCAAATTCGTTTCATTATCAACAATTTTATATTTTAATAATTCAAGATCATTCTGTTGCTTTTTATAATGCGTAGTAAAATTGAATGAGTTTATTAAAGGAAACTCTTGCAACTCATCTGGAAAAACATCCGACTGTGGCATTTCTGCATTGTCTAACAATATTGGTAAGATGGTAATTTTTTTGTTATAGACAGTTTTAATTTCCTCAAGCCCATAATCAAAATTGTTTCCCGATTTTCGAAGCTCTAATTCTTTTATCCATTTTTTGCCAATAAGAGTAATAAATAACTCACATCCTTCTAAACCATCTTCGATTTTTTGCTTGAAATTTTCTGATGGTGATATAGCCTGCCTGTCGAAAAAAAAACATTTTCAACCCCAAAATTTGCTGATAAAAAATTACTGATCGAGAAAATTTTGTTACCTGCGTCTTCATGGCGATAATTAATAAAAATTTTCATATTTTTTTGTTTTTAATAGACTATGTTTAACTCTTGTTTAAAATTCTTTATCTCAATACAACTCAATCCCCTGGTATAACAGCGGATCGTTTTCAACAAAAACCTCGAGTTGCTCTGTCTTGTTTGAAACTTGAGGCCCATCCATGTCAAATACTACATCTATATATTTCCTTCGTGCCGCTGCTATCTGGTTTAGCTGAGATTCTTCATTCACTCCCCAGCGCAGATCCACTGCTTGGAATCTTGCTCCATTTTCTTCACAAAACTTTTCAAGTTTGGGAAAAACATCTTTTTGTAGAATCCAACGCTCCTCCTTCATATCCCTGAAGGTTGAGCTTACGAAGACCCGGAAGATTTTGGATTGTTGTGGCATAATTGATTAAGTTAAAATACCAGACTCCTGTTTGCCATCCGGATTTTGTTTTTTGATTAACTCCCATATTTCTCTGAGCTCAAGAATTTGATCAATGTCGTATCCTTGGTCTCCTTTGCCTAATTTATTAAAACCAATTAAATTATCATGTTCCTTTTTTGTGTCGTCCCTTGTGGTATTGTGTTTCCAGGCATAGTAATACTTAGTAGCCATCCAGCGCCTATGCTCCGTTTCGGCTAGCTGTAATACTTTTTGCGGATCATCAAGAAATCCGAAATTAATTTCTGCTTCCCATGGGTTTAGAAAACATCCAGGGTCGATAAACTGATTCATTGCCCTGAATTTGATAAGGCTGTGCTCAACGACCGACCGGTTATCATCCCGAATTTCTTCATCCAGCAGGTGCCAGGGCAACATCGTTTCCTTCAGATCCGGTAGCTTACCGGATGGAATTAATTTAGCATCAACTTTGTCGATATAATTTTTTATTGCCCGTTTAAGCCAGCGGTTGTGAATAGCAATGGCAATTTTATCAATATTCAAACCCGTAATATTTTCGTGCTTTGCAACGACGTTAAAAACTTCAACTGTATGGATGTTTTCGGGTTTTTCGATGGTAATACCCGACATTACGTCTTTTGTAAACCAACGAATGATGGGTGTTTCTTTGCCAAAAACTTCTACTGCCTTAATCGAATAGGATGCCTGCAAACGATCTGAATCGCTGCAGATATAAATATTATCAGCATACTCGATTTCGTTCGCAGTTGCACATTCCGGGGTAAGATGGTGGGGATTAAGTTCAATAAACTTTATATCCATTAATTTCGTGATGTCTTTTCGCTTATTCCTAATTTTGTTCTCAATCAGATGCGTATTCTCCCCCAATATGGTGATTTTACTTTTCCTGCCATTGATGAAATGGCAATTTTGCAGGCAAAGTTTAAGAAGCTCTTCTCCCATTTGACTAAACCCGATTATTAAAACATGAATTGGGTCATCATTTTTTGATGTAACAGGTCTAAACCGGTCAGGTGGGTATTGCCTGAAAATATGCCGTGCTGCTAATTCATTAATGTTGAATAGTTTGATGGGAGTACCCGTTTGTGATCGATTGCTGTTAAATGCAGGATCAAATTCAAGCAATTCATTTTTAAGTCTATCAAAGTTTTTCTTTTCTTCTTGCAGGTTATTTTTAGATGGTAACGTTGATTTGATTTGTTCAGCTATCTTTCGGTGTTCAAGCAATTTTATCCATATTTCGCAATTACGCCGTTCGGGAATTTTTACCATTTCCTGATTAGCAGCTACTTTAAGATTCCGACTATCAATATTTGCGGTAATGACAAGGTCTGGGTTTCTTCTACTACTCTTAGATAGGATTGATTTGACATGCGATATCACTGTAAGGTTGCTAAAGTCGTCACCGGTGATAGCATGAATGCAGCTTGCACGTAAAATGGCAACCTTCTTCAAAACTTCAGGATTAAGTGAATTTCCGATGATCACCCTTGCTCCCTGCTTTTTGAATAGTTCGATATTCTCATTTCCCGAATCTTTTTCGATAATTACCAGCTTACTTTTATCCTCGTAATTATGGGCCATTGCAGTTCCGAGATTACCCAGGCCACAGATAATGATATGACCACGCATTCGCTTTATCTTTTTTAAGAGGTACTCATCTTGCAACACGGATAAAAACGCCAGTACTATGGTATAAATCAGCGTAAAAATAGCAAGAAACCTTGCCACGTTGAATATTAAGAATCCCCAAAATGGAATTAATCGAGAGCTATCATAAAATTTATCGCTTGATGCCATTGCAAATAACTGGAATGAAAGGTAAAGATTCCTGAAGAAGGAATAATCCGGAAAAGCAACCTCAAAAGCTATATAGCCTAATGTGATGGTGAAAACGCTTAAAATGATCAGGGTCAATAAGCGGGTACGTAAATTTTTAATGTTTTCCATTTTCATTGTTTTAATAATTTACAATAGCTTGAAAATTTATTTATTTTATGTTTCTTATCAATTATCAGATCAGGAACTCTTTTGACTTTCATGCTATTTTTTTTATCAGATATCCCATACCTAAAATCACTCGTATCGTAGCTATTGCAGTTTTTTTATCAAATTCTTTTTCATCTTCGGGCAGTTCCTCATAGGGAATTAAACAGGGATGCTCTTTTTTTAGATCATTACGCTCATGACCAAATTTCCAACCTAGGTTAATTCGCTCTGCCGCCCAATTTTCGTGTACATTTTGAGCAAGAATTTCGACTAATTGCAAGAGTTCCGGAGGTACCTCTACATTTGAAGTATCAATGGGTTTTGGAATGTAAACATTTGTTTTCATATTCTCTTTTTATTTTTAAATCCGCAGGATACTCCATTTGGTTGGTACCGTCGGGTTTTAACTAAAGCACTATCTGATTCCATTCATTGTATTTTGGTATTTGAGACAGGACTTCAACCAGGTAGGAAGTGATCTTTTTCCGGATAAAACTATAATTCCGGGAAAACATCGATGCCATCGCCACTGCCGTCATAGCGGTTGATCTCAAAAAGTACGTTTCTTGCCCTGCGGGCTACCTCATAGTCTTTGCTTTCTGATACTTTGGTGAGGTATGCTTTGAAGGTGCCATTGAAAACATGCTTTTCGATAATTTGCATCAGCCCGGCATTGCCGGTCACCTGGCGAACTTCAAGAATGGGCAGAAGTATCTCGCTGTTTATTTCCTGCATCAGGAATAATGCCCTGTAACGCGGGCGGATGTAGGTGATGGCAAGTATTTTAACCAGATGCGTGGCCAGGGTCTCCTTGTCGGTTATGCGGCGGCTCCAGTAGATATAGTCGCCACCGTAATGCAGCGAAGCCTCAAGCATGAAGAGTTGCACATTCTGGTCGTCCACCTCAATGGTTTTGGGTGCGTTGCGCAGAATTGACTTCTGCTCTTCGTTCAAACTTTCGAGCACAAAGTAGGCGTGGTGGTTTTTTGCCCATCGGTCAGCAAGCTGGTAAAACTGTCCCAGCGGACTTAGATGTGAATAGGTCTGTCGCAGATAACCCGTGTCAGCGTCCCCGCTCCGGTTTAGCAGTTTTGCCACGGTTTCCGTAAGGCGGGCAATGTTGGCCTCAAGTGGCGGTGAAATGGCATCGAGCCAGTGCTGTGTGCAGGTACAAAGTTCGATATCGCCATGAAGGGGTAGCGCATCTTCAATCTTGAAGGGCAGGATGATCTTGCCGTAGTGAACGCCCCGCTCAATTTCGCGCGGCACCCAATCTGACTGGTTTGAGTTGGCCGTAAACAGCATCACAAGGATTTGGCAATTCTTTATTCCTTCAAGGATAACCGATGGATAAGATTCACCGGGTCCGATATCGCGTGGTGCGATCCAGACGCGGATGCCGTTGCTCTCCAGGTGGGTGCATACTGCGTCGGCAATGGGTTTGTCTTTTGATGAATAACTGATTAATACATCGTGCATGGTGTTATATATTTATGTGTAAAAATTATTTTTTATTAAATTTTTCAATGGCCTCATTCACCATCCCCTAAGAAGTGTCGTAGTCGGTTTTGATTTCATTTTTGTCGAAACACACATCGTGTCCGCGTTTTCCGAGATCACTTTTTATCATCTCTACCAGCTCAGCATTTTGATCGTGGCCATAGCTGAGGAAAATTCTTAATGGAGTTTTTGCTTTCATAATGTAGGTGTTTTTAGAAAATACCCAATGGCATCACGGGAAGATTTTTAATCTTAAGACTTTCGGAGCCCTTTTGTTCTTCCTGCAAATTCTCTAGCTCCCCCCTGTTTCTTCGATTTTTCGCTAAAAAGGCGGCTAAAGATTTTCATAGTTTTATTTTTTTGTAAATGTAAAACTTTTAGGAAATATTTAATACTTCAGCGGAGAAGTTTTTAGTCTGGAAAAAGCCATTCTCTGTCTTAGCAACCGTTTTAGTCAGAGCATGGCTCTTAGCCATACACTGACATTAAATATTAAAAATCCTAAAAATCACTACCTTTTCAATTTTAATTTATTTAAAAAAAATCACTTGCCAAGCCATATAAATTAAGGGATGGAGAAACTATTGCTATAATTATTGGTGGTAAAAAGTGGTAAAAGTTATTAACATGGTGTTGTTTTGTGGGAGTTTTTACTCTATTTTTGCTCCTAAATATTAAAAGACGTGGTAGATCTCACCTATACTTACGAATGTAAAGTGGACAGCAAGGGCAGGATACTTATGCCCGGCAAGCTTAAGCATGAGCTTGCCGATGCACTTGCCCGTGGGTTTATCATCAAACGCAGCGTATTCAGTTCGTGCCTGGAGTTGTGGCCAAAGGAAGAGTGGGACAAAAAGCTGGCAGAGATAAACAAGCTCAACCGCTTTGTAAAAAAGAATGCCCGCTTTATCCGTAAATTCCTTGCCGGGGTAAAACCCGTGGAACTCGACAGCACCAACAGGCTGAATATCCCTAACGACCTGATGTCGTTTGCAGGCATCGGCAAAACAGTAGTCATCACTTCGCAAATCAACATACTCGAAATCTGGGATAAGGATAAGTATGAACAAGAGGTGAATTTTGATGATGAAGACGAAGACTTTGGCCAACTGGCTGAGGAAGTAATGGGCGGCAATAACACGCAAAATCAGGAATAATGTACCACCAGGCTGTACTTCTGCGCGAAAGCATCGAGGGGCTTAACATAGTTCCCGGCGGCACCTACATCGACCTTACATACGGCGGTGGTGGCCATGCCAAAGCTATACTCGAGAAGCTGGGTGAGGGTCGCCTGATTGCCTTCGACCAGGACAGCGATGCCATAAGCAACAAGGTAGCCGATGAGCGGCTGATATTGGTGGAGCATAATTTCAGGTATCTAAAGAATTTTTTGAAATATTATGATGCCCTTCCGGTGGATGGAATACTGGCCGATCTGGGAGTTAGCTCGCATCAGTTTGATGTTGCCGAGCGTGGTTTCTCGATGCGTTTTTCGGATATGCTCGACATGCGCATGAACCGCAAACAGACCAAAACAGCCACGGTGGTTTTGAATGATTATTCTGCCGAAGACCTGGCCCGGATTTTTAAATCCTATGGCGAAGTGCAACATGCGGGTGCCCTGAGCCGAAGCATTGAGAAATATCGCAAATCCCATAAAATATCCGCCTTCGCTGACCTTAAAAATGCCATTGGCCACTTTGCCAGGCGCGGAAAAGAAAACCAGTTTTTTGCCCAGGTGATGCAGGCCCTGCGCATCGAGATAAACGAAGAACTGGAGGCGCTGAAAGAAATGCTGGAGCAAACCGCCGAGGTGCTCCGAGAGGACGGAAGATTGGTGGTGATAAGCTATCATTCGCTGGAAGACCGGCTGGTAAAGAATTTTATCAGGAGTGGCAACTTCGATGGCAAGCTGCAAAAAGATTTTTACGGCAATGTAATCCGCCCCTTTGGCGAAATAACCAAAAAACCAATAACGCCTTCTGCGGAAGAGCTTAGCGAAAACAACCGCTCGCGAAGTGCCAAACTTAGAATTGCCTTTAAACAAACAAGCAAAACGCCATGACCAGCAAAGCAAACACCATAAAAACAAAGAAGGATTCCGGTGGACAGAAAAAAGCAATTCGCATCAAGCCCGGACGTTTTGTGAAAGGCACCCATGATATGCTGGACGGCTCTTTTATCCGCAAGGGAAACCTGGCTGCAAAGGTTTATTTTGTCCTTTTCCTGGTTGCCCTCGGATTGATTTATATCGCCAACAATCACTTTGCCGAAAAAAAAATCCGCGAAATCGACCGGCTCCAGGCCGTAAACAAAGAGCTTAGCTTCGACTACCTGAGCATGAAAACCAAACTCAACGAAAAGAAACGCGCTTCTTACCTGGCCGGCCAATTGAAAAAGTACGGCATAGAGCCATCAGTTGAGCCTCCCGAAAAAATTAGCGTAAATCCCTAAAGCCAGCGCACCATGAAAAAATCACAAAAGGAAAAACCAAAAGTTGGAGCCGGTCCCGGCAAGGAGAGCATGGCCAGGGTGTATTTTGTCTTTATTCTGCTTTTTATCTTTGGCGTAGGCATCATCTTTCAGGCAGCCCAGATTCAGATTTTTGAGGGTGGCGAACTAAACGAGCGCGCCAAAGAAATGGAGTACAAATACCTGGAGACCGAAGCCATGCGCGGCAACATTTTCGCCAGCGATGGCAGCCTGCTGGCTACCTCCATCCCAATATTCGAGATACGTTTTGATGCCAGCTCACCGCATATCTCCCAAAAGTTATTCAACGACAGTATTTCGCACCTGGCTTACTATCTATCCAAAATGTTTGGCGACCGCACCAACTGGGGCTACAAGCAGTATTTGATCGAGGCACGCAAAAAGGGCAATCGCTACCTCTTGCTGCAACGCAACGTTACCTACGATCAGTTATCAGAAATAAATAAATTCCCGATTCTAAATCGCGGAAAATACAAGGGTGGACTTATTGCCGAAAGGAAAATACGACGTGAATATCCCTTTGGCATCCTGGCCAAACGCACCGTGGGCTATGCCCGAACCAATGGCCAGGACAGCGTGCTGGTAGGACTGGAGGGTTACTGCAATCATGAGCTAAGCGGGATACCTGGCCGACAATTGCGCCAGCGTATGGCCAATAATGCCTGGCGGCCGGTTTTTAGCGATAACGACATCGAATCGCAAAACGGTCGCGACATTATCACCACCATAGATACCTACCTGCAGGATGTGGCCGAAAATGCCCTGATGCAACAACTGCGCCTGAGCGAGGCTGAGAAGGGCACGGTGGTTTTGATGGAAGTAAAAACCGGCGAAATAAAAGCCATCGCCAACCTGGTGCATAACCCTGCCGATGATTCGTACAACGAAACTTATAATCTCGCGGTGGGTGAATCCTTCGAGCCGGGATCAACCTTTAAGCTGGCCTCGATGATGGTGGCTCAGGAAGATGGAACCCTGGATAAAGTGGATTCAGTTGAGATAACTGACGGCTGGACCATGTATCATGGCAGAACCATGCAGGACGTGCATTTGATCGATCAGGACGGCTGGATTACGCCGCAGGAATGTATGGTTCACTCATCCAATGTGGGCGTTTCGCGTATTATTTACGATCACTACACAGGCAGGGAATGGGATTTTTATCGTGGATTGAAAAAACTTTTCCCCACCGAAACCACGGGAATAGAGATTTATGGCGAAGCCAAACCCAATATTAAAAATCCTGACGATCGCAACTGGTCAATGGTGAGCTTGCCATGGATGTCGATAGGATACGAAATTACGGTTACGCCCCTGCAAATGCTCACTTTTTACAACGCTGTGGCTAATGATGGTGTAATGGTAAAACCCCATCTGATCAAAGGAATCAGCGAAGGCGGAATAGTGCAGGAGACCTTTGGTACCGAGGTGCTCCGCAAATCCATCTGCTCCGAAAAAACGCTTCGTGTGGCGCAATCGTGGCTCAAAGATGTGGTGGAAGAAGGAACCGCTTCCAATATTAGAAATAACATTTACAGCATTGCCGGTAAAACCGGAACGGCCAAGGTAAACGAAAACGGGAAATACATCGCCAAATACAACGCATCCTTTGCCGGATATTTTCCTACCGAAAACCCAAAATACTCCTGCGTGGTGGTGATATATCGTCCCAACCAGGGTGGCTATTATGCTACCAAAGTAGCGGCACCGGTTTTTAAAGCCATCGCTGATATTGTTTATGCTACCCAAATGGATATCCACCCCGAAAACACCACAGCACCAAGCGATTGGTTAGCTAAAGCTGAAAATAATAAAAATGGAGATCAGTTAATTGCACAGCTTGGTTTGGATGAAAACGGACAGACGGGTAAAGAAGGTTTTAAGGATTTTACCAACCAAAAAACTGTGCCCGATGTAATGGGTTTGGGTGCAAAAGATGCCCTTTTTATTCTCGAAAATTTGGGACTGACTGTAAAAATACGGGGACGTGGCGTGGTGAAAAAACAATCGCTGGAACCAGGCAGGGTAATCCGTAAAGGCGACCATATTTATTTATCAATGGAAATTTAAAATAAGAGTTGAAAAAATTAAGCTCCATACTGGTTAATGTTGATATCCTCGAAACTTTGGGTGATGCCGCTATCGGTGTGAATAAAATTGAATTTGATTCGCGTAAGCTAGCTCGTGGCGATGTGTTCGTAGCCGTAAAAGGTACGCGCGTTGATGGCCATCAGTACATCCAAACGGTTATTGATCAAGGAGCAGCAGCTATTGTGTGCAGCGAGTTTCCCCAAACAATGGCTGATGATGTGGTTTACCTCCGCGTGGAAAATCCAGCCAAAGCACTCGGCTTGATGGCTTCGGCTTATTATGATTATCCCTCAAAAAAATTAAAGCTGATGGGCGTAAGCGGCACCAATGGCAAAACCACCAGCGTGTATCTGCTTTACAAACTTTATCAGCTCATGGGCTTCAAGGCCGGGCTGCTTTCGACCATCGAAAACCGGATTGATGAAAATATCAGCAAATCGACACACACCACCGCCGATGCCCTGCAGATAAATGCCAACCTTGCAGCCATGGTCGAAGCAGGTTGCGATTACTGCTTTATGGAGATGAGCTCACACGCCATCAGCCAGGAGCGCATTGCCGGATTGCATATCCACGGCGCAATATTTACGAATATCACCCACGACCACCTGGATTATCATGGCACTTTTGATAATTACATCAAAGCCAAAAAGAAACTCTTTGACGAACTGCCCAAAAGTGCCTTTGCCCTGGTAAATGCCGATGACAAACACGCGCAGGTAATGTTGCAAAATACCCAGGCTAAAAAAGCAAGTTTTAGTTTGAAAAATATGGCGGACTATAAGGGTAGGATTCTCGAAAACCAACTCTGGGGTTTGTTTTTGCGCATCGACAAGCGGGAAGTGTGGACACGATTGGTGGGCACATTCAACGCTTATAACCTGATGGGCGTTTATGCCGCTGCCATGCTCGATGGCCAGGAAACCGAGGACGTTTTGTTAAACCTGAGCAAGCTCGAACCTGTTGAAGGCCGTTTTGAGCTGGTGCCCTCCGATGCCGGAATTACGGCCATCGTGGATTATGCCCACACCCCCGATGCCCTGAAAAATGTACTGCTCACCATTAACGAATTGCGCACACACAACGAGCATGTGTTGACCATCGTGGGTGCAGGTGGCAACCGCGATAAAACCAAACGCCCGATGCTTGCAAAAATAGCAAGTCAGCACAGCGACCGTGTAATTTTAACTTCGGACAATCCCCGCGATGAAGACCCGGAGCAAATTATCAAAGACATGGAAGAAGGGCTGGACAGCGATGCCAGAAGAAAAACCGTGAAAATTACCGATCGGGCCGAAGCCATCAAAACCGCGACCATGATCTCGGTAAAGGGCGACATCATTTTGCTTGCCGGCAAGGGGCACGAAACCTATCAGGAGATAAAGGGCGTGCGCCATCATTTTGATGACCGCGAAATATTATTCGAATGTTTAAACCAGCTATAAATAAATTTTGAATTAAAACAGGATGCTTTATTATCTATTTGCATATCTCGAAAGTAGTTTTGATTTTCCCGGTGCCGGGATGTTTGCCTACATCTCATTCAGGGCAGGCATGGCTGTGATTACCTCGCTGGTAATTTCGCTGCTTTTCGGCAAACGTCTAATAAACTACCTGAAGCAAAAACAAGTAGGCGAAAGCATCCGCGATTTGGGCTTGGATGGGCAGATGGAAAAACAGGGCACACCCACTATGGGCGGGCTTATCATCCTTGGAGCCATCCTGGGGCCCACCCTGCTTTTTGCCAAGTTGCAAAATATCTACATCATCATCATTCTCATCTCCACCCTTTGGCTGGGATTGATAGGCTTTATTGATGATTACATCAAAGTTTTTAAGAAAGACAAAAGCGGCCTGGCCGGAAAGTTTAAAATTTTGGGTCAGGTAACGCTGGGTTTGTTTGTGGGACTGATGATGTATTTCAGCCCCGACATTGTGATTCGCGAAAAAGTAACCGAACGCTCCTTTATCGAGGAATCTAGAGCCTTTGCCAGCAATGGTGGTCAGGAAGGCGTTCACCTCTTCAAACCCGAGGCTGTAAAATCGACCAAGTCAACGATTCCCTTTTTCAAGAATAACGAATTCGATTACTCCATCTTTTTGAAATGGCTGGGCGAGGGTTATCAAAAATGGACTTTTCTGATTTTTATCCCTGCGGTAATTTTAATTATCACGGCGGTTTCCAACGGAGCTAATCTTACCGATGGCATGGATGGGCTGGCCACCGGCACTTCGGCCATTATTGGGATTACGCTGGCGGTGTTTGCCTACGTTTCGGGCAACATATTTTTCGCCAACTACCTCAACATTATGTATATCCCCGACACGGGCGAGCTGGTAATTTTTATCAGTGCCTTTGTGGGCGCGTGCATCGGCTTCTTGTGGTACAATTCTTATCCGGCGCAGGTTTTTATGGGCGACACCGGCTCGCTGGCCATCGGTGGCATCATCGCCGTTTTCGCCATCATGCTGCGCAAGGAGCTGCTCATCCCTATTCTCTGTGGCATCTTTCTGGCCGAAAGCCTTTCGGTAATGATGCAGGTAAGTTATTTTAAATATACCAAACGCAAGCTGGGTGCCGGGCAGCGCATCTTTTTGATGTCGCCCTTACACCATCATTATCAGCTAAAAGGCTATTCGGAGCCAAAGATTGTGTTGCGCTTTTTTATTGTAGGGATTATGCTGGCGGTAGTTACGGTAATTACGCTTAAAATCAGATAGACAAAAAGCGATGGCCGCAACAATAGCAATACTCGGAGGAGGCGAAAGCGGCACAGGAGCCGCACTGCTGGCCAGGAAAAAGGGAGTGGATGTTTTTGTTTCGGATAGTGGTAAGATAAGTGAGAAATACAAGAAAGTTCTTTTACAAAATGCAATAGATTTTGAAGAAGGCGGGCATACGATGCACAAAATCCTGAGTGCCGATGAGGTGATAAAAAGCCCGGGCATCCCGGATCGTGTGGCTGCGATTCAGCAAATCGCCAAAGCAGGGCTGCCGATAATTTCGGAGATTGAGTTTGCCGGACGTTTTACCCGCGCCACAAAAATATGCATCACGGGCAGTAACGGCAAAACCACCACCAGCACTTTGTGCTATCAGATTTTGAAAAATGCAGGACTGGATGTGGCTCTGGGTGGCAATGTGGGAAAAAGTATGGCCTGGCTGCTCGCCGAAAGGGATTATGAATATCTGGTGCTCGAACTAAGCAGCTTCCAGTTGGACGGGATAAAAGATTTTAAAGCTGAAATTGCCATCCTTCTTAATATCACGCCCGACCATTTGGACAGGTATGAAAATAAGATGGATAATTACGCAGCGTCAAAATTTAGAATCATCAAAAATCAGGGTAGTGGAGATGCTTTTGTTTATTGCAACGATGACCAATTGATCAGCGAAAAGTTAAAACAAATACCCATGTCTGCGCGGCATTATCCCTTTAGCCTTACGGCGATGAATGTGGATAATGGAGCCTGGTTGGAGGAAGATAAAACAGATTTTAAAAAAAGTAAAATGATAATCAATATAAAAAACGATACAATGCAAATGACATTACAGGAAATGGCACTCGAAGGCCGGCACAACGTTTACAACTCGATGGCTGCGGCTATTGGCAGCCGTTTGGTGGATATTCGCAAAGAGAACATCAAGCAGAGCCTGAGCCAATTTCAGGGCGTAGAGCACCGATTGGAATACGTGGCCGCCATCAGGGGTATCGATTTCATCAACGACTCGAAGGCAACCAACGTAAATTCTACCTGGTATGCTTTGGAAAATGCCAACCATCCGGTAATTTGGATTTGTGGCGGCCAGGACAAGGGCAACGACTACGAGGAACTGCTGCCGCTGGTGGCCGAAAAGGTAAAAGCCATCATCTGCCTGGGCATCGACAACCGCAAGATTATCGAAGCCTTTTCGCCGGTGTGCCCACTGATTTATGGAACCGAGAGCATGGAGGCCGCCGTTAAGCAGGCATACAAGCTTGGCGACAAAGGCGATACCTGCCTGCTTTCGCCTATGTGTGCCAGCTTCGACCTCTTCGACAACTACGAAGATCGGGGCAATCAATTTAAAAAATACGTGCTTGCGCTGTAAGTGAATTTGAATTATGAATTGCCCCACCTTTCAAGGTGGGGATTAAATGGGAAGGATGCCCCCCCCCGATTTCGCCAAAGGCGTGGCGAAATCGGGATGGGATTCTCAGTTTATTTGCCCCCGGGTTAAAACCCGGGGTAATTCAGAAATATCAATATTTTTTAAGAATTTGTAAACAAAGTTTTAAACGAATGATAACAGGTAAAATAAAAGGCGATAAAGTAATTTGGGTTCTGGTGGTGGTGCTGTCGGCTATTTCGCTACTGGCCATTTACAGCAGCACCACTTCGCTGGCCTGGCGCGAACACAATGGCAACACCGAGTACTATCTGCTGCGGCAGTTTGTAATTGTAGTGCTGGGTTTGCTTATCATGCTTGGCATCCACCGCATCCGCTACGTTTATTTTTCGCGGGTGGCGCAGTTTCTTTTTTATCTGTCGGTATTCTTGCTCGTGATCACCATGTTTTTTGGCCCGGAGATTAACGGTGCCCGCAGGTATCTGCTCATCAATGTTCCCGGTCTGGGGATGCTCACTTTTCAAACTTCCGATATGGCCAAGCTTGCCCTGATGATGTATCTGGCGCGCTTTCTGGCCAAAAATCAAGAGGAAATCCGCGACTTCAAGAAGGGCTTTATCTGGGTTATCGTACCCGTGCTTATTGTTTGTGGTTTGATATTACCGGCCAACTTTTCCACGGCAGCCCTGCTTTTTGTGGCCAGCCTGGGCATGTTATACATTGGCCGCGCCAGCCTGAAACACATCGGCTTACTGGTGGGCATCGGTTTGGCCGGGTTTTTACTCTTACTGGCCATTGGCCGTTTTCAGCCCGAAATGATGCCGCGTGCTACTACCTGGCACAACCGGGCTATGCAGCATTTTTCGCCTGATGCCGAAACGGACTACCAGGCTAATATTTCCAAAATGGCCATCGCCGGCGGCGGGATCTTTGGCAAAATGCCCGGCAATAGCACCCAGCGCAATTTTCTGCCCCATTCTTACTCCGACTTTGTGTATGCCATTATCATCGAAGAGTATGGCCTGGTGGGCGGTGCCGCAGTAATATTCATCTTTATCATCCTGCTTTTCCGATCGATAAAAATTGCTCGTCTGTCCCGCACCAAATTTGGCAGCTTCCTGGTTTTGGGCATTAGTTTTTTGATGGTCTTTCAGGCTTTTATCAATATGGGGGTTGCCGTTGGCCTTTTGCCGGTAACCGGCCAAACGCTTCCTTTTATCTCGATGGGGGGCACTTCATTTTGGTTTTCGTGTGCCGGGATGGGAATTATTTTAAGTGTGAGCCGTTCGGTCGAAGAAAGCCGTCCGGTTAAAAATGAAAAAATGAATTATGCCACAGCATAAAACAAAAATACTAATATCGGGCGGAGGCACCGGGGGACATGTATTCCCGGCCATTGCCATTGCCGAGGCACTCATCAGCCGCGATGCCGGCATCGACATTTTGTTTGTGGGTGCCCGTGGTCGCATGGAGATGGAAAAAGTGCCCCTGGCCGGGTTCCCCATCGTAGGGCTGTGGATTAGTGGTTTTAAAAGAAGCTTCTCGCCAAAAAATTTAATCTTCCCCGTCAAGCTGCTTTTTAGCTTGCTGAAGGCCGGAGCGGTTATCCGCAGATTTAAGCCTGATGTGGTGGTTGGTGTTGGCGGCTATGCCAGCGGTCCTACCGGAAAAATGGCGGCACGCAAAAAGATTCCTGTATTAATCCAGGAGCAAAATTCCTTTCCGGGAATCACCAACAAACTGCTGGCGCGTGAAGCCGAAAAAATCTGCGTGGCCTATCCGGGTATGGAAAAATATTTTCCCAAAGAAAAACTCATCCTTTCGGGAAATCCCGTAAGGCAAAAAGTAATCGACATTGCAGGTAAAAGGATCGAGGCCATCGAGTTTTTTGAATTGGATAAAGATAAGCCGGTAATACTGATCGTTGGCGGAAGCCAGGGTGCTTGGTCCATCAATCAGGCCATCGAGGGCAGCCTTGAATTGTTTGCCATGCACGACATCCAGCTAATATGGCAAACCGGTGTGCAATATGCCGCGTTGGCGCGACGTGCAATACTTGCTAAGCTGAATGGGAACAAGAATAAACTTATCCGCGTAAGCGAATTTATCAGCCGCATGGATTTGGCTTATGCTGCTGCCGACATCGTTATTTCGCGTGCCGGGGCCATTGCCATCTCCGAGCTAAGTGCCGTGGGCAAGCCCTGTATCTTCGTACCACTGCCCACCGCTGCCGAAGACCATCAAACGCATAATGCCAAATCGCTGGAAGAACAAAATGCAGCCATCCATCTAAAAAATGAAGATGCCGCAGAAAAGCTGGGATTGATGGCCATCGAACTGATGAAAGATAGTGCCCGATGTAAAATACTTTCAGAAAATATTTTAAAATTAGCTAAGACAAACTCGGCCGACATCATTGCCGGAGAAATATTAAAAATGGTAAAATCACGCAAGACGAATGAATAACTATTCGCACATATTTATGATAGGCATTGGCGGAATTGGCATGTCGGCACTGGCGCGTTATTTTAGCTGGCGCGAAAAAACGGTTGCTGGGTACGACCGAAGCCCGTCAAGGCTTACCGGCCAATTGCAGACCGAAGGCATTGGCGTGTGTTTTAGCGATGAAGCCATTTTTGATGATGTTGCTTTTACCGATCCACAACGAACATTGGTAATATTTACCCCTGCCGTTAGTAACGACAACAAACTTTTGCAGTATTTCCGTAGCCATGGATTTAATTTGATGAAGCGCGCCGAAGTGCTGGGACAGATCACCGCTGCCTACAAAACTATTGCCGTTGCCGGAACGCATGGCAAGACCAGCGTCTCGTGCATGGCAGCGCATCTATTGCATCAATCCGCTGTGGCAAGCATGGCAATTTTGGGTGGCATCCCGGCCAATTACGCGCGCAATTTTATCTTCAACGAAAACGCGGAATATGCGGTTACCGAAGCTGATGAGTATGATAAGTCATTCCTGAAACTGCATCCGCTGCACGCAGTAATCACCGCCACCGATGCCGACCATCTGGATATATACGGGACTAAAGAAATGCTCCACCAATCCTTTGCTGAATTTGCACAGCGTGTGCCTGCAGAAGGAAGCCTATTGTTAAAAATTAATTCTGGAATTGAAATTTCCAATCTGGAAGCAAAGCAGATTTTTACCTATTCGCTCAAAGATAGCAGGGCTGATATTTATGCTCAAAATATCCGTATCACCCGCGAGGCCATAAGTTTTGATATGATGATGCCTGGCCGCGTTATCAATAATCTGGAAATGCAGGCTTTGGGATTGTTTAATGTGGAGAATGCGCTGGCGGCGGTACATCTGGCCATACAAGCCGGCCTAAGTGAAGATGAGATAAGAAAGGGGCTACGCACTTTTAGCGGAGTTTATCGGCGTTATCAAAAGCATTTGGTGAGCGGGCAATGCGTTTATATCGACGATTACGCCCACCACCCCGAGGAAATTAATGCCCTGGTGGAGGCGGTGAAATTTGCTTATCCCGGAAGGAAAATTACCGGCGTGTTTCAACCGCATCTCTATTCGCGCACCCGCGATTTTGCTGACGAATTTGCGAAAAGCCTCTCAGCATTCGATGAGGTAATCCTCCTGGATATATATCCCGCAAGGGAAAAACCCATCGAAGGGGTAAGCTCGGATATGATTTTTAATAAAATTGATCATCAAAATAAGACCTTAACAAACAAGGAGCGACTGATCGAATTGCTGAAAAATAAAAACCCTGAGATTTTGCTTACCATCGGTGCGGGCGATATCGATAGTATGGTTGCGCCTATCCGACACTTTTTGGAAGAAAAATATCTTAAACCTAAATCCTCATGAAAAAGATACTTAACATAAGCGTTTGGCTCCTGGTATTTGCAGGCATTATACTTTTGCTAAGCTTTGCCGTAAACGAGCAAAAGCACGTTAGCTGCTCCAGGCTTTCTATTGTTTTTAACGATTCGGCAGGCTCGGGACTTATGGACAGTCATACACTCGAAAATCTTATCATCAGCCAGTTCGACACCTTGCCGGGGAAGCCACTCGACAGCATCAACACCAGCGCAATTAGCCGCATGGTGAACAGCCATCCCTACATAAAATCGGCTGCTGTTTACAAATCCCTTAGTGGCGAGGTGCAGATAGATGTGGAGCGACAGAAGCCTTTGGTGCGCATTATCAATACCAACGACGAATACTATTATCTGAGCGAGAGCGGAGCCGTTTTACCCGCGAAGCCGGGCTACACGCCGCTACTGATGGTGGCCACAGGTTTTATCAGCGAAAGCTATAAGGATATCAAAGATTTTAATTTTTATCAAAATCCTTATTTGGGAGAAACAAGCGTTTTCTCATCAGTTCATCTCTTGGTGCAAACGCTTCAAAAACATGAATTTCTTAATAATTTTATCGAACAAATCTATATAAATAAGGCTGGCGAAATCGAACTGATTCCCTCCGGCGGCGGGCATTACATCCTTTTGGGCGATGTAAGTCAGCTGGATAAAAAATTAAACAATCTGATGGCTTTTTACCGCAACGGAATTCAAAAGATGCAGGGAGAAGTCAGCTCGGTAAATCTAAAATTCACGAATCAGGTCGTCTGTAAAAATTAATGATTATGGAATCAACAAATATTATTGTAGGACTCGACATTGGTACCACCAAAATTGCTGCTATCGTAGGTCGTCGTGCCGATCATGCTAAGATAGAGATTTTGGGTTATGGAAAGACCGAATCTATTGGCGTAAAACGCGGAGTAGTTTCAAACATCGAAAACACGGTGCAGTCGATACGCAGGGCGGTAGAAGAGGCAGAGCAGAAATCGGATGCCGAGATAAAATATGTAAATGTGGGCATTGCCGGACAGCACATTAAAAGCCTGCAACACCGGGGCAGCCTGATTCGCGAAAACAAAGAGGAGGAAATCAGCCAGCGCGACATCGACAGCCTGCTCAACAGCATGTACAACCTCAACATGAGTCCCGGCGATGAAATTATCGATGTGATACCCCAGGAATACATTATCGACAACGAGCAAGGTATTCGTCATCCTATCGGTATGTTGGGCAATTCGCTGGAAGCTAATTTCCATATCATCATAGGGCAAACTACGGCGGCGAAAAATATTTATAAGTGTGTAAAAAAGGCCGGTCTTGAAGTGGTGGATCTTATTTTGGAACCCATCGCCTCGGCAAATGCGGTGCTGAGCGAGGAGGAGAAAGAAGCCGGGGTTGTGCTGGTGGATATTGGTGGCGGCACCACCGATTTGGCTATTTTTCAGGATGGCATCATTCGTCATACGGCGGTAATAGCTCTGGGCGGCGATATTTTGACCGAGGATGTGAAAGAAGGTTGTAGCATCATCCGCAAACATGCCGAGGAGCTAAAGGTGAAATTCGGTTCGGCTTTAGCCAACGAAAACAAAGACGAAGAAATTGTGGCCATCCCCGGACTGCGCGGAAGACCACCCAAGGAAATAAGCCTGAAAAACCTGGCCAGCATTATCCAGGCGCGCATGGAGGAATTGATCGAGCATATTTATTATGAGATTAAAAATTCGGGCTACGAAAAGAAGTTGATCGCCGGCATCGTGCTTACCGGTGGTGGAGCCTTGCTGCGCCATATTGCCCAGCTTACCGAATTTATGACCGGCATGGACACCCGCATTGGCTATCCCAACGAGCACCTCGACAGCAATACCGCCGAGGATATGAGTAGCCCCATGTTTGCCACGGGAATAGGCTTGGTGATTGAAGGCCTGGATCGTTTTGAGAAAAACCTGAAACGCGAGGAGAAAAACGGGTTGGACGAAAAGGGCGACAAAAACAGAAAGAAAAAGGCAGCAGTAAAAAATAAACGCCAGGGAAGTTTCCTGAAAAAAATCCAGGAGTTTTTTGAAGATGATCCCGAATAAGGGGGCGCATTACGAAAGAGAATAAAAATATATAATAATCAGATAATCACTAACGGAAAAAGGAGTAAAACTATGACTGAATTGTTGGAATTTGATGCCCCAAAAAAGCGTGCATCGATCATAAAAGTGCTTGGTGTAGGCGGCGGTGGCAGCAATGCCGTAACCCACATGTACGAGCAGGGAATTCGCGGTGTGGATTTTATTATCTGCAACACCGATGCGCAAGCCATGGACATTAGCCCCGTACCTAATAAAATCCAGCTTGGAAATAAGGGTTTGGGTGCCGGAGCCATCCCCGAGGTTGGCCGCAAATCGGCCGAAGAAAATATAGAAGACATTAAAACCTACCTCGAAAGCAATACCAAAATGCTGTTTATCACCGCCGGGATGGGCGGTGGCACAGGTACAGGTGCTGCGCCAGTCATCGCCCAAATGGCTCGCGATATGGACATCCTTACTGTAGCCATCGTTACCCTGCCCTTTTCGTTCGAGGGGCGCAAGCGTAGGCTCCAGGCCGAAAAAGGCATCGAAGAACTGAAAAAACATGTGGATACCCTGCTTATCATCAGCAACGAAAAGCTACGCGAAATCCATGGCAACCTTAAACTTTCCGAAGCCTTTGGCAAAGCCGACGACATCCTCACCACAGCCTCTAAGGGCATCGCCGAAATTATTACCGTTACCGGCTATATCAACGTGGACTTTGAAGATGTGAAAACGGTGATGAAGGACAGTGGTACCGCCATCATGGGATCGGCACTGGCCGAGGGCGAAGATCGCGCCCGCGTGGCCGTGAGGGAAGCACTGACTTCGCCATTGCTCAACGACAACAAAATTACCGGTGCCAGCAATATCCTGCTCTATATCTCATCGGGCAAGGAAGAAATTACCTTTGATGAAGTAACCGAAATTACCGACTACATCCAGAATGAGGCTGGAAAGAGTGCCGAAGTGATCTGGGGTAATGGTTTCGATGAAGCACTCGGCGACAAAATTAGCATCACGCTTATTGCAACTGGTTTTGTATCGCCCGATGATATCGATGAAACCACGCTCAACAAAGAGAAAAAGAAAACCATCTATGCACTCGATGATTCGATGCCGATAAATAATATCAAACACGAGCCTGCACCCGAAATGGAAAGCAAGGAAATCGAAAATCCGCCTGAGGACATTAGCGAAATAAAGTTGATAAAAAAGGATACAACTGCTATCGAAGCTAAGAGCAAGCCGTCAGGCTGCCCTGAAAAGCCTTCTACGCCATCCTTGTTCGATCAGCCAAAGGCAAAAGATCAGATGAGCCTGGCCAGCCAAGGGATGGCGAAAGGCGGGCTAAGTGCCACTAAGCTGCCCGGCAGTTTGCGAATCGGGCATACCGTTGGTGCTTTTGAGGATAACGGACATACAGTTTTTGAGCAAAAGCAGGTGATGGAAAAAAAGACCGGCGAACGTGCCGAGAAGCTCAAAAGGTTTAATTTCTTTTCAAATAAAACCAAGCCCGAAGCGGATGAAATCGACAGCGTGCCTGCTTACGTACGCAAAAATGTGGAACTAAAGCCGGTTCATGCCTCTTCGCACTCCAGTGCGCCCCGTTATACCCTGGGCGAGGACGAAAACCGGGAAGCGGAGATCGAGGATAACGACATCCCCTTTATCCACAATAAGCCCGATTGATAAGTCAGGGCTTCACTTAAAGTGAAAACCTGACTTTTGCGGTCATAAAAAATCAGTATGTCATGGCAGTACAAGGCGAAAGTAGGAGTGAAGTAAAAATCACAAAAAACTTTATTGACCTCGAAAGGGTGATAGCCGGAAAAAATCCCGGGCTGGTGAAAATCTTGCCGGGCTTTGTGCTTTCGTACCTGCGGCGGGTAATACATCAGGATGAGCTGAATAAAGGAATTTGGGATAAACGCAACGATTACGGGGTTGACTTTGCCACCAAAATGCTGGAAGCCTTTGGAGCACAGGTGCAGGTTAAAGGTGTCGAAAAATTGCCCACCAGCGGTAAGCAACTAATTGCTGCCAATCATCCACTGGGCGGCCTCGATGGTATTGCCCTGATGAGCGAGGTGGGCAAGGTGCGGCGCGATTTTTTGGTTCCGGTCAACGATTTGCTGATGAACTTGCCAAATCTTAAATCCTTGTTTATTCCGGTAAATAAGCACGGCTCCAATGCCGATAATATCCGCATATTTAACGAAACCTTCGACTCTGATGTCTTGCTCCTCTATTTTCCTGCCGGTTTGGTTTCTCGTAAAACGGGTGGAAAAATCATGGATTTGGAGTGGAAGAAGACTTTTTTGACCAAGTCGATAAAATATAAGCGCGACATTATCCCGGTGCATATTTCGGGACACAATACCAACTTTTTTTATTCGCTGGCCAATTGGCGAAAACGCTTAGGCATCAAAGCCAACATCGAGATGCTTTACCTTGTGGACGAGATGTACAAGCAAAAGGATAAGATTATTAATATTACTTTTGGTGATTTAATACCCATCGAAACTTTCGACCGGCGGCATTCGCACCTTGAGTGGGCTCAAATACTGAAAGCGCATGTGTATGCGTTGGGACGAGGAGAGCATCACGAGATAAAATGAGGAGATTCGGTAGTAAAGATTGATGATTGATAAATTTTTTTTAACGATGAAAGATATTATACCCGCCATCGACAGGACTTTACTTAAAAAGGAGCTTTCGGCTGAGAGGTTTGTGAGGCACACCAACTTCGGGAAGAATGAGATTTACATTAGCGATGTTCACAACGCTCCCAATGTATTGAAAGAGATAGGACGGCTGCGCGAAGTTTCTTTTCGCGATGCCGGCGGGGGTACCGGGAAGGCCATGGATATCGATGCCTACGATGAGGGCGAAAACCCTTTTAAGCAGTTGATTGTGTGGGATCCCAAAAACCAGGAAATAATCGGGGGCTATCGTTTTAAACATTGCAAGGAATTGAAGATAAACGCCGATGGCACCGTGCAAACGCCTACTTCCAAGTTGTTCGGGTATTCATCAGCATTTGTAAAACAATACATTCCGATTACGATCGAGCTGGGTCGCTCCTTTGTTCAGCCCAAATATCAGCCAGCCAAAAATATGCGCAAGGGGCTTTATTCGCTCGACAACCTCTGGGATGGGCTGGGTTCGCTGGTGGTGGGAAATCCGGATGTGGAATATCTTTTTGGCAAAATTACCATGTATCGCCACACTAACCTTGCGGCCAGGGAAGCCATCGTGTTTTTTCTGCAAACGTATTTTCCCGATCCCGAAAAACTTGTTTTCCCCCACGAGCCGGTGCTTTTGCAAACACCCCGCGAAGAATTCCTCAAAATATTTACATGCTCGGATTATAACGCCGATTACAAACGTCTGCAGCAATTTGTACGCAGCCGAAACGAAAGTATTCCGCCCCTGGTTAACGCCTACATGAACCTCTCCTCAACGATGAAATTTTTTGGCACCGCCATCAATGCCAATTTTGGCGATGTGGAAGAATCGGGTATTATGATTAAAATAGCTGATATTTTTGGAGCCAAGAAAGACCGGCACCTCGAAAATATCAAAATGTAATTTCTTTTATTTTTAAAACCAAAAACCACGCATCCCATGCAAATCAGGCAGGCTACCTTTATAATGAGTAATACCGATCACAATAAATGCCCCGAAGCTCGCATGCCCGAATTTGCCTTTATCGGTCGCTCTAATGTAGGCAAGTCATCGCTGATAAATATGCTGTGCGAGCGGCGCAAGCTGGCCAAGACTTCGGTGAAACCGGGCAAGACCCAGCTCATCAATCATTTTTTGATTAACGATGAATGGTACCTGGTGGATTTGCCGGGCTATGGCTATGCCAAGGTTTCGCAAAAAGACCGCGCACAGTGGCAGATTATGATCAACGGATATTTGCTGAATCGTCTTAATTTGATGTGTACCTTTATTTTGATTGATTCGCGCATACCTCCACAAAAAATTGATGAGGAGATGATCGCCAGCTTTGGTGAGAACGCACTGCCCTTTGCCCTGGTTTTTACCAAGACGGATAAGCTGAAACCAGCCCAGCTTAAAGCTAATCTGGAAGCTTATAAAACGGCATTGCTGGAAAACTGGGAAGAGCTTCCGCCCTTTTTTGTTAGCTCGGCCGAAACCAGTCTTGGCCGAGACGAGATATTGGATTTTATCGATGAATCGCGCAAGGTTTTCGATGTGGATGCACTCAACAGAAAAGAGGACTGATTTTTTATTAAGGGAACTGATTCTAAACTTTGCAATGGCATTAGCCACGAAGGCACTAAGACACCAAGGTTCACTAAGTTTGTTTTTGAAGTACTCAGATAAGAATAAAATGATGAATGTTAAAAATCTAAAAAAATAGGCTGAATGCCTGACACTCCCTGTGTCAGACATTCAGCCTATGCCGCATTTCAATTCGTTTTATCGAAATTACATAAACTCGATCAGCACGAAATCCTTCGCTACGGCCTGCCCTTCTTTTACGTTGATCGATTTTATCTGCCCGTCGATGGGAGCCTTTAAGATATTGCGCATTTTCATGGCTTCGAGCACCAACAAATTGTCGTTGGCCTTTACCTTGGAGCGGCGTTTTACATAAATCTCGCGGATGGTGCCCGGAATAATAGCCTTGATCTTTTTAAGATTGGGCGGTTCATAAGGCTTTTTGTTAAGGTGCTTCCGTGTGAGGGTAGTGGTATAATTCACCTCATCCACCCACAGTGTCCGGTACTCGATATTTTCTTGTTTTTTATCTTCGTTTTCCATATTCTAAAATTAAAATAAAGGTTTACTAATCCCTGTCAAATAATAAAGGCGCACTTCTTAAAAAGGCGGAATGCCATGCTTTTTCTTGGGAGTATCCACAGCTTTGTTGCTCGAAATACTGAGTGCATGGATTAGGAGGTGCCGCGTTTCGGAGGGTTCGATAACGGCATCAATATATCCATAAGCAGCGGCCACATAAGGATTGGCAAACTTTTCCTTATATTCTTCTATTTTCTCCTGGCGCAGTTTGTTCGGGTCTTTGGCTTCCATTATCTCCTTACGGAAAATGATGTTGGCGGCACCTTCGGGACCCATTACGGCAATTTCGGCTGTGGGCCAGGCAAACACAAAGTCGGCGCGCAGGTGGTGCGAGCACATGGCGATATATCCGCCACCATAAGCTTTGCGGACGATAAGTGTAATTTTGGGTACGGTGGCTTCGCTGTATGCGTAAAGAATTTTGGCGCCGTGGCGAATTACGCCTGCATGCTCCTGCTCTACGCCGGGCAAGTATCCCGGAAGGTCAACAAAGGTTACCAGCGGGATATTAAAGGCATCGCAGTAGCGGATAAAACGCGCGGCCTTATCCGAGGAATCCACATCCAGCACACCGGCCAGCACCAGGGGTTGGTTGGCTACAAAGCCCACTGTTTGCCCTTCGAGGCGGGCGAAGCCGATTACAATATTTGCAGCAAAAAGTTCCTGTACTTCAAAAAACTCAGAATCATCGGCCACAGCTCGTATCAGGTCTCTTACATCGTAAGGCTCCTTGGGGTCGCCGGGGATGATGTCGTCGATTTTAAATTTGCGGGTATTGGGTTTTTTGGGTGGGAAGGCATCGGCCTTTTTAAAGTTGTTCCACGGGATGTAGCTCACCAGTTGTTTTATCTGGCTAAAGCATTCCATCTCGCTTTCGGCGTAGAAGTGCGCGTTGCCGGTAATTTCGGCGTGGGTGCGTGCGCCGCCCAGGGCTTCCATCGAAATTTCTTCGCCCAGCACGGTTTTAATTACCTCGGGGCCGGTGATGAACATCTTGGAGATTTTATCTACCACAAACACAAAGTCGGTGAGTGCTGGCGAATAAACTGCTCCACCGGCGCAGGGGCCAAGGATTACTGATATTTGCGGGATTACGCCGCTGGCCTGGGTGTTTCTAAAAAATATCTCGCCATAGCCCGCCAGCGAGTTCACGCCTTCCTGTATCCTGGCTCCGCCCGAGTCGTTGATGCCTATCAAGGGCACCTTCAGCTTCATGGCGTGATCCATGATCTTGGTAATTTTCTTGGCGTGCATATAGCCCAGCGATCCTCCGGCAACGGTAAAATCCTGCGCGTAAATACACACCGGATGCCCGAGTATGGTTCCTGTTCCTGTTATCACGCCATCGCCCGGCAGATATTTTTTATCCATATCGAAATCTTTGCCTGCATGTTGCACAAAGATGTCGTACTCGTGAAAAGTCTTGGTATCCAGCAGCGCGAGAATGCGTTCGCGGGCTGTAAGTTTGCCGGTGGCTTTTTGCTTTTCGATGGCCTTTTCGCCTCCGCCCTGCAATGCAGAACGCATGCGTGCTCTAAGGTCCAGTGATTTAGATTTTTCTGCCATAGTATCTTATTTTAGTTGCTTTCGTTTGTTATCCATCATCGTCATTTAAAAGCGGTGCAAAAGTAAGCTATTTTAAAAATTAGCCTTTCGCATTCACCACTGATGGGTAATGTAAGAATTAAATCCAAAATTATTTTTCATAAATAATTGATGCTGAATAGTAAGTCAGGCTGCTGATCTCAAATCAAAACAAAAGTAACTTTTTATTTTTAATCAATCTGCATAAGACCTGCTAACCTGCATCTTTCACAAAATTTTGTGAATTACGCTCTGACGTTGTCAAACTCAATCATTGATCTATTATCAATGATTGATTTTGCCCAGTCGGGGTAAATTGAAAATTTTATATTTGCCGCTTCATAATTATTATTATTAATTATAAAAACTACAATATGATGAAAAAGACTGGTTTACTATTATCCTTACTCATTTTTACTTCACTGTTTAGTTTTGGCCAGGCGCAACGCCGTGTATTGGTCGAAGAAGCTACCAACGCCTCGTGTGGCCCCTGTGCCTCGCAAAACCCTGCCTTCGATGCCTTGTTGCAGCAGAACGCGGATATTGTTTCGGTGATTAAATACCACGCTTCATGGCCAGGTACCGACCCAATGTACAATCATAACACCGAAGAAAATTCTTCGCGCATTAGTTATTATGGCGTTACCGGCGTGCCCACCGCTATGGTCGGGGGGCAGTTTAACGGCAGCCCCAGCCAGGTATCGGCAACTATGATTAATAACTACGCCAACGAGGGTTCGCCCTTCGAGGAAATTGATATTTATCATTATCTCTCGCCGGGCGAGGATACAATTTTCGTTTTTATGCGCATACAAGCAGCGCAGGATTTTAGCGAGAATTCTCTAAAAGCGCATACCGTAGTTGTTGAAAAACATATTCATTTCAATTCAGCACCGGGAAGTAACACTGAAACGGATTTTTATGATGTGATGAAAAAAATGCTGCCCGGCCCCGGCGGCCTGGCCTTAAAAAGTAACTGGACTGAAGGTGAATACAAAGTTATTGCCCAGGCTTGGGAACTCGAAAATGTGTACGACCTCGATCAATTATCGGTGGTGGGTTTTGTGCAAAATTCAATTACGAAATATGCGCACCAGTCGGGCGTAAGCTCCACCGAGACTTTCCCGGCGCTTTATCCCATCGATGCTACACCCTCGGGTATCACCAATCTAACTTCGACTACTTGTGCAAGTAAATTTTCGCCAGCGGTTAATATTGCCAACTTTGGCTCGGATGATCTTACTTCGCTTGAGATTCATTACAGCGTGAACGGTGGTGAAGAACAAATGTACACCTGGAACGGAAATATCGAATACCTGAAGCTCGGCAATGTTTTACTTCCCGAAATCGAATTTTCGTTGATGGAAGAAAATCAACTCAAGGTTTACTTTTCTAATACCAACGGTGTAGGCGACGACTATCCCGATAACGATACGCTGGTATTTTCGTTCGACCGATCGATTGTGGTTCCCGAAAGTGTGAGCCTTATCATTAAGCTCGATACCCATCCCGAAGAAACGACCTGGGAAATTGTGAATGCCGATGGCGAAGTCGCTTTTTCGGGCGGCCCATACACCACCCCCAACGGTTTTATCAGCCTAGCGCTGGAGTTTGAAAGTACCGATTGCTATCAGTTTACCATTTATGATGCCGGCAACAACGGCCTGACGCTGCCAGGATTTTTCAGCCTTTTCAAAGGATCCACACAAATCCTGACGGGAAGTGCTTTTGGTACCGAGGCCAGCCAGATGTTTTTGGGCGATCTTTCGATTGGGGTTCCAGAAACCGGTGATGAAACCGAAATGAGCATTTATCCAAACCCAGCAACTAATCAAGTGAGTCTGGAGTTTAACATCCGGGAAGCCGGAGATGCCAGTATTGATATTTATAATGCTATTGGGATGCTTGTTAAGCGCATTGATGCCGCAAAGGTTTATAAAGGGCAAAACAAATTGGATATTGATGTAGCCGATTTGGAAAGCGGGATTTATTATGTGCGCCTGATGCAGGGCAATACATCCACCACGCAAAAGATGACTATCGCTAGATAATGTCTTTCTATTAGGTAATAAATTTTTGATTTGAGATTGACGATTTAAGATTGGAGATTTTAGATTGTGTTGATTATCACCTAAATCGTAAATCTCAGATATCCTGACTAAACGTAATTGTATTATCGCAATTAATAATCTTTGTGATTCTTTGAGCCTTCGTGTCTTTGTGGCAAATTGTTGATATGTAGCCACTAAGGCTCAAAGACACCAAGAAACACTAAGTTCTTTAAGATGAGTTTTGCGACAGATAGATTTACGATTGTTTCTGTAACTACATGATTTCTAAAAGATAGGTTAGGGATTCTAAATTTAAATTCAACAATCTAAAATCCATTATTTTTCAAACAGAGAAATACACAGAGGACGCAAAGAGACTTTTGAATTAGCCCCTTAATGAAATAAGCAAGCCACGCTTTTCAACGCGAATGTGTTGTTGGGGTGGCTTTTTTTTATGTGCCTTTGAAAAACTGCGAGCGTTTTCTTGTAAGGCTTAAGCGAAAAATTCCAGGCCACCTACACCTTTTTTTAAACGGCAGAGCCGCGAATTCTTTGTAGCGAGCGAATGTACTATGAAATCGAAAGGTGCAGAGCACCGAAATATCGAAAATAAAAATGCAAAATTGTTGTTAGCAAGTCTTAGTTAAAATCGAAGTAAGATAATCGCACTACTTTTGCGCACCAAATTAAAGCACGGACTATGGATATTTTAAAAGCTGAACATATACGCAAACAATTTTCGGGACATCTGGCTTTGGACGATGTAAGCATAAGCGTGCCGCAGGGAAGCATCTTCGGTTTGCTGGGACCCAACGGCGCAGGCAAAACCACACTGATTCGCATAATCAATCGTATTACTGCCCAGGATCAAGGGAATCTGTTTTTCGATGGGCGACCTATCAAAAGTGATGATGTAAACCAGATTGGCTACCTGCCCGAGGAGCGTGGCCTTTACAAAAAAATGAAGGTGGGCGAACAAGCCCTTTACCTTGCACGGCTTAAAGGCCTGGATAGCCGCGAAGCGCAAAAGCGATTGAAGTATTGGTTCGAGAAATTTGACATCGATAGCTGGTGGAACAAAAAAGTGGAAGAACTAAGCAAGGGGATGCAGCAAAAAGTGCAGTTTATCGTAACCGTTTTGCACAAGCCACGCCTTTTGATTTTTGATGAACCCTTCTCGGGCTTCGACCCCATTAATGTAAATTTGCTAAAAGAAGAAATTCTACAAATTAAAAAAGAAGGGCGCACAATTATTTTTTCCACCCACAACATGGCTTCCGTGGAGGAGCTTTGCGATCATATCGCTTTGATTAATAATTCGCGCAAAATTCTGGATGGCGACATCGACCAGATTAAGGCCGAATTTAAAAGCCATATTTTTGAAATTACCTATCGCAGCAACGGGCAAAGCATCAATAATTTGCTTCCGGATAGTTATCAGTTGCTTGATGAAAAAAAGGACATCAAACTCAGCAAGGTAAAAATCAAGATTCCTGAAAATGAATCGCCCAACAATTTGCTGAACTTTGCCATTAGCAATGTGGAGGTACATGGCTTCACCGAAATACTGCCCTCCATGAATGATATTTTTATATCCAAAGTTAAAGAACCAATAAAACCTGCAAGCGATGAATAAAATCTGGATCATCATACAGCGCGAATATCTGACCCGGGTGCGCAAAAAATCTTTCGTGGTAATGACCATCCTGGGACCCATCCTCATGGCTTCGCTTTACATTCTGCCCATTTACTTTGCCACGCTTTCGGGCGAGGAAAAAAAAGTGCAGGTACTCGACGAGACGGATTTGTTTGTGCAGGAGTTTAAAAATACCGATGATTTCAAATTTATCCCCATCCAAATGGATTTGGAAACGGCCAAAGCAAACCTGGCCTTGAGTGGCGATTATGGCTTGCTCTATATCCCGGCCACCCAATTGAGCGTGCCCTCCACGGGGATGTTTTACACGACTTCATCGCCTTCGATCGATATTATCAGCCACATCAAAAATGTGATGAAACGCGAAGTGGAGAGCCTGAAACTCGAAGCCTCGGGCATCGACCCGGAAATTCTGCGTTCGATCAAATCGAGTATTGTGTTGAATACTTTAAAAATAGATGAAACAGGCATCGAAAAAGAAAGTACCCCTGAGTTTAACATGGGGCTGAGCATTTTTGCGGCACTGCTTATTTATATCTTCATCTTTATCTTTGGGGCACAGGTGATGCGCGGAGTTATCGAGGAAAAAACCAGTCGCATTGTCGAGGTCATCGTGTCATCGGTAAAACCCTTTCAGTTGATGATGGGAAAAATTGTGGGCGTGGCCATGGTTGGCTTAACACAGTTTATGCTTTGGATAGTCCTGACGCTGATTCTGGTTTCGGTGTTTAGCTTTGCCCTTGGCGATTCGCAGGAAATCATCAGCGGCTCGCAGTCGATGATGATGAGCCAGGGCAAGGCCTTGTCGGCAGAACAACTGAATGAATTTTCGCAGCAGGCCGATGCCAATTCGGGTCTGGCAGCAGAGATGTTGATTGGATTTCAGAACCTCGATATTCCTGTGATGGTCGGTTCCTTTTTGTTTTATTTTTTGTTTGGATACCTGCTTTACGCGGCCTTGTTTGCGGCCATCGGCTCGGCCGTTGACAACGAAACCGATACCCAGCAATTTATGCTCCCGGTTACCATCCCGCTAATTTTATCGATGGTAATGATAGGATTTATCATTAGCAATCCGAATGGCCCGGTGGCTTTTTGGATGTCTATCATCCCGCTAACTTCGCCGGTAATTATGATGGCGCGTATTCCCTTTGGCGTTCCGATATGGGAGATATGGCTTTCGATTTCTTTGCTGATTCTTGGCTTTTTGGGAGCCACCTGGCTGGCCGGCAAAATTTACCGCACCGGCATCCTGATGTACGGCAAAAAAGTGAGCTACAAAGAACTGGCAAAATGGATCAGGCATCGGGGGTAGTTTAGAAGTTGGAAGTCCCGAAAAATAGAAAATTTTCAATTTTCGTAATTTTTCGAGGATGTTGAAAATCCGGGATTCTTGAATCCTGGGCTCGAGCGAAGCCCGGCATTTAAAGTTTAAAGTTACAAGTTACAAGTCCCGAAAAATAGAAAATCTATGATTTTCGTAATTTTTCGAGGATGCCCGGGCTTAGCCCGGCATTGAAAGTTTAAAGTTTAAAGTTTCAAGTTAAAAGTTACAGCCAATTTGAAAAATGACATGCTACTTAAAAGAAACAAATGAATGAAAATTGAATTTGACTCGATATTTGACCAAATCAGCAAGATACAATTGATTGGTACTTATGAACATTTAATCGATGAAACAGCGCGATTAAATTGCATGAAACCATTTATTCAATGCGATGATTGGACAACGATTCTTGGACACTACTCCAAATTCGATTTTGTATCTTCTGGAATGTCAAAAAATGATGTTGACTTAATTTCATCAGCAGAAATAAATCCAATTGATAAATGGAAGATTATTGAACCCTATTGGGATTTAGTAAAACATGCAGGTTAAGAAAGGGAATCTCGCTAGCACTTTCAGATTTAATTCATGATAAATGGATTTCAGAAAAGGATGCTCTTGAGCTTGCAAATAGAATAATGTGGAAGAATGCAGAGGAAATATATGAGATCTAAGAAAAAAATACACTAAACGTTAAAAGCGCATAGTTGGCTCTGATCTTGGCTGGAACCGGATTTTTTTAGTGTTTTGAGGATGAATTGACTTATAATAATTAACGAACATCAATTAACGAATAGCAAGTATTGAATACTGAATATCGAAGAATAAAAAATAAATATCCAATGCAAGCGGAATACTGGTACAGACGCGCAATTTGCGCGTCTCTGAATTCGCTTCTTCAGGACGATTAAAAAATAACGATTAACGATTAACCATCATGACCTACATCCAAATTGATTTCCAAATCAACAACGACAAGCTCGCCGAAACAGGCGAAATACTAATCGCGCTGCTTAGCGAATTCCCCTTCGATAGCTTCGAGGAACACGCCATAGGAGTCCGGGGTTTTATGCCCGAAAAAGATTTTGATAAAGAAGAAATTGAAACATACTTGGCGCAGCTTCGTTCGACCATGGATTTCGAGTATCAGATTACAAATATCGAAGATCAAAACTGGAACAAAAAGTGGGAGAGCAATTACCCTTCGGTGCTTATTGATGGGAAATGCCTGATAAGAGCGCCCTTTCACGCCGATGATCAAGACGTGGATTATCAAATTGTAATCGAGCCTAAGATGTCGTTTGGTACTGCCCATCACGAAACTACATCGATGATGATAAGCTACATTCTCAACAATCAGTGGCGCGACCTTGAGGTTTTGGACATGGGTTGCGGCACGGGTGTGCTGGCCATTTTGGCTTCGATGAAGGGAGCCAAAGCGTTAGTGGCCATCGACAACGATGAGTGGGCTTATGAAAATACACTGGAAAACCTGGAAAGAAATACAATAACCAACGCGCTAACATTTAAGGGTGGCAAAGAGGCAATCCCGGCTCAGCCCTTCGATAGTATTTTGGCCAACATCAATCGTAATATTCTGCTCGATCAAATCGAAACCTACAGCCAGCGGCTAAAAAATGATGGGAAATTATTTATGAGTGGTTTTTATGAGGAGGATGTGCCGGTGATTGTAAAAGAAGCTGCAAAATACAATTTGCATTTTGTGGATAAAAAATCGAAAAATAAATGGGTGGCCATGATGCTGGTTAAACAAGGCTAAACGCGCGCTTATATTATCTTTGGCGCGAAAAACCCGAATGGGGAAAAGCTAAAAACAGGGTCAGGATGAAAAAAACAGGATTGATAATATGCTTTTTAATTTTTGTGCTTCCCACGGCCAACAGCCAGGTAATCCGCTCTTTTACGCCCGATTCGCTCGTTTTTATTCAGGAACTAAAATCCTACTTTGAGCGAATATCCGCCAAAGAAAAACAGGAGCAAGCCCAGCTTACCCTCGAAAGTTTTGAGCAGTCATGGCTTGCCGGGATTTTTGATGCCAGCGAAAAGCAGGAAATTTACCAGCTTGCTAACCTGATGCTCGACAAGAAAATTAGTCCCTGGCCGGAGTTTGAAACTTTTCTGCGAACGCTCCTCACCCTGAAAACCGCCGATCGCTCGGAACAACAATACACGGCCTGGCTAAAGGCCGTGAGGCACAGCCTCGAAAGCAAGCGGCGCACCACCGATTTTAATACCCTGATCGAATTTACTGATTCCTTTTTATCGAACCGTTTACTTTATCAATCCCGAATTTTCTTGTGGCAGGCCGACTATGCCAGTTTTCGTTTTGTGATGGATACAGTTTTTAGGGTTTCCTTCGATAAGCTGAATCTGATTTGCAAAACCGATGATGACAGCACAATTATCTACAATACTTCGGGCTTTTATTTTCCTTCCGAATATCGCTGGGAGGGACAGGGTGGCAAATTGACCTGGGAGCGCGTGCGTTTCGATCCCGACAAGGTTTTTGCAAGTCTGGATCAATATTCATTGTCATTGAAATCCGCTGATTTTACCATCGATCAGGTCAACTTTTATAACAAGAATTATTTTGCCGAACCACTTCTTGGCAGCCTGCGCGAAAAGGTAGTTTCGGGTCGTGTGGATTCGGCAGGTGCTAAATACCCCGAGTTTCGATCCGAGCGCAAGGATTTGTTTATTGACGATTTGTTCAAGGATATCGATTATCAGGGAGGCTTTGCGCAAAAGGGTGCTGCTATCCTGGGGGAGGGAAGCGACCAAAAGGCTGCACAACTGTCCTTCAAACGACCCTATCGCGACAAGCAGGGGCGTTACGATTTGTTGGTGGCGCGTGCCGGCACTTTTATCATCAAGCCCGACCGCATCGTTACCGACCAGGCTCAGGTGAGCATTTATCATCAGGACGATTCTATTTTTCATACGGGTTTGCAATTTAAATACATGGACAAAAAGCGTGAAGTAGCCCTGCTGCGTACCGATCAAGGGCTGATGGAAAATCTTTATATGGATTCGTTTCACAAGGTGGATATCGATTGCGAAGCAGTGTATTGGCCGATGGATAGCACCGAAATCCGTTTTCGTTCTATCGAAGGTATTCAGCCTTTAAGCAAGGCCTTGTTTATGTCCGACAAATTTTTTATCGAGCAGCAGTACAATAGTTTGCAGGGAATCGATTACACGCATCCGCTGATTGTGGTTTACAACTATATCCGTGAAAATAATACCGATCGGTTTTTTGTGTACCAGTTGGCTCGTTTTATGAAACTGCCCGAGGAGCCGGTGGAACTCCTTATGATCAGGTTGGCGAAGTATGGTTTTATTTTTTATAATCCTGATACGCGTCAGGCGATTGTCCGCGAAAAACTGTTTCATTATGTGGATGCAAAAGGTGGTCGAACCGATTACGATGTAATTTCTTTTTATTCCCGTGTGGAAAATAAGGATAATGCCCGCTTGAGCCTCGACAATTTCGATTTGAGTATCCAGGGCGTGCCCCAGGTTTTTATCAGCGATTCGCAAAGCGTGTATATCACCCCGGCGGATGATAAAGTGATTCTGCGAAAAAACCGGGATTTCCTTTTTAGCGGAAAAATTGAAGTAGGGCTTTTTGAATTTAATGCCACCAATTGCACCTTCGAGTACGATACTTTCAGGCTTAATCTGCCCACCATCGATAAGATGCGATTCAAGGTGCGCGCCTTTGATGATAAAGAGGGCGAAGTAAATTATGTGGATGTAAAAACCGTGATTTCGGATATTAGTGGTGAGATATTGATCGATTATCCCACCAACAAAAATGGCCTGCGAGAGTATCCCGAGTATCCCATATTTTCGAGCAAGAGCGAGTCCTCAGTTTTTTACAATCACGATTCAATCCACCGAAATGCCTACGATTCTTCTGTTTTCAATTATCACATCGATCCTTTTACTATTAAAAATCTGGCTAATTTTTCTACCGATAATTTGCAGTTTGGCGGTCAGCTCAATTCGGCAGGTATTTTTCCTCCCGAAGTTAATAAGCCCCTTACGGTAATGCCCGATTATTCGCTGGGGTTCCAGATTATAAGTCCTGCCGGCGGATATCCGATTTATAGAGGAAAGGGCACCTTTCGCGATACCGTTAGCCTGAGTAATGCCGGTTTCAGGGCAAGGGGTAGTTTGGATTATCTGAACACCAAATCCACAGGAACTAATCTAATGCTTTACCCCGATTCGGCCAAAGGCCGTCTGGCTACATTTGCGATAAGCAAAAAACAAACGGCGCACGGAGGCATGCCATCGGTGAGTGGCACCAACCTCGACCAAAAGTGGCTGCCCTACCAGGATTCGATGACCGTGGCCAGCCGCGATTCGGCAATGCTCGTTTTTGATGGAAAAGCAAGCCTTGCGGGAAGTTTAACATTTACACCCGAAGTATTGACAGGTGGGGGTAAAATGAAGTTTTATAACGCTGAGACCAATTCAAACAATTATACTTTCGCTACAACGGGCTTTACTTCCGATTCGTTAAGTTTGAAAATTAAAAACCTGAACGAGGAAAGTCTGGCTTTTGTCTCGGATAAGTTTTCGGCCAACGTTGATCTGGCAGAAAATACGGGTAATTTTAAATCGCTGAGTGATAGTGCCGGTATCGAATTTCCATTAAGTCGATACCACGCCGCGATGGATGAGTTTGACTGGTACATCGACCGCAACGAGATTGTTTTGAAAAATTATGATGATAATGGAAATAGCCCCGGCGAAAATGTTGCCCTCGAAGCATTGATTGATATAAGGCCTGCCGGTGGCCGCTTCACCTCCCTGCATCCCTTACAGGATTCACTGTTTTTTTATGCCCCCGAAGCCACCTTTAACATTGCCGATACCAGCCTTAGTGCCCGTGGTGTGGCTGTGATAAAAGTGGCCGATGCGGCTATTTTTCCCGGCGATGGGAAAGTTACCATAGAACCCAATGCTGAAATTGCTCCCTTGCTCGATGCCACCATAATTGCCGACACCGCCAACAAAAATCATCGCATCACTAATGCGGTGGTAAGTATCGAATCGAGATATTCCTACAAGGCATCCGGATTTTATGCCTACCAAAATCAGGTGGGCGATATTCAAACCATCGAGTTTGACGATATCAGGGTGGATACTTCTTACCAAACCATCGCCGAGGGTACTATTGCTCCCGAGCAAAGTTTTATGTTCAGCCCTCGTTTTGCCTACCAGGGAAAGGTTAGACTGGAGGCGGGCCTACCGCAATTGCAATTCGATGGAGCTTTCAAAATTGTTCAGGATTGCGATACAGCCCTTTCGCGTTGGGTAAGTTTTAGCGGTCCGATTGACAACGACAGCCTGGCCTTCCCGGTGCCTGGTGAGCTTGAGGAGTTTGGGGAGAAAGATATTTATGCCGGCATTTTCCATTCCAACGAAGAAAACAGGATTTATCCTGCTTTTTTATCGCGCAAAGCCTATTACAGCGACAAGCTGATGATGACGGTGGATGGCATCTTGAAAACCCGCGACAAGGGACAAACTTTTATTATCGGTGCTGCGGCAGATCTGGCAAAGGGGGATGGAGAAAACCCAAAGTGGCCATCCATGAGCCTGCACACCGAAGATTGCACCATTGATGCTTCGGGAGTCATCGACTTTGGCACCGATTTCGGCCAGGTTAGTATGGCGGCTTTTGGTCAGGCACAACATTTTATCATCCCCGATTCTACGGTTTTCCGGGCATTTATCACCCTCGATTTTTTCTTTAGCGATGAAGCCCTCGAAAATATGGCTAGCGATTTGGCGAAAGCCAGTACCGAAGCTGTCGAAATCGAAAACCCGGTGTCTAACATCGCTTACCGCCTGATGCTGGGCGAAGAAGTTGCCACCGAATATGTTTATGAGCTGAATACTTTTGGAGCGGTGAATGAAATACCGGAAGCCTTAAATAAAAACCTGGTTATCTCGGATGTCTCTTTGGTTTATCATCCCGATAGTCGCTCGTATATTTCTGTGGGCAAAATAGGCATTGGCATCCTGGGAGGGAAAACCATCAATAAATACTTCGAGGGTTATCTGGAAATTGTACGCAAACGTAGTGGAGATATTTTTCAGTTGTACCTTGAGATCGACCGGCGCAACTGGTACTTCTTTAATCATAGCGGTAATTTGATGCAGAGCATAGCTGGCAAAAATGAGTACAACCGGATATTGGCCGACATCGATGCCAAAAAACGCAAGGGGGAGGCGGACAAGGGCGAGGTAGCCTATCGCTATATCATTTCGACAAACCAGAAAAAAAACCGATTTTTGCGAGCTATGCGTCAACAAGAGTTCAACGAAAACGATGAGGAAGAATAAACCATGGAAATATTAATGATGATTTTGGGAATTGTGCTGGCCTATCTTTTGGGAAGCGTCCCTTCGGCGGTGTGGCTTGGGCGATCGCTTTATGGTATCGATGTGCGCACCCAGGGCAGTGGCAATGCCGGAGCCACCAATACCATTCGTGTTTTGGGAGCTAAAGCGGGTGTGCCTGTTTTGATTTTTGATGTTTTTAAAGGATGGCTGGCAGTATATCTGGCTGGTTTTTTCGTTCCGGCTTTCTTTAGTCAAAACCAAAGCGATTTCTATCTAATCGCTAGTGCTGCAGCTGCAGTTTTTGGACATGTCTTTCCGCTGTTTGCGGGTTTCAAAGGAGGCAAGGGTATTGCCACCCTGCTGGGCGTGGGCATTGCCTTATATCCTTTGGCGGTGTTGGTAGTTTTGGGCATTTTTATTTTGGTTCTAATTATCACCAAATATGTATCACTGGGCTCGATAAGTGGTTCCGTTAGTTTTCCCTTTATCGTTATTTTTCTTTTTAATCCGCATTCCTTACCTCTGATTATTTTGGCAGTATTTGTTGGTGTTTTTGTTCCACTCACCCATCGCAAAAATATCTCCCGGCTCAGGCAGGGCACCGAATCGGAGTTTTCGCTAAAGAAGAAAAAGTAAGAAAAGGGTGTTTTTAAAATTTGCGGGGTTCAAAGTCCGGGTCGTTCACAATCGAAGCACTATTGCCTGTGGCACGTATTACAAGCAAGCCTTTTTTTATAGCCATCGTGCGGCTGCCTCCGGTAACATTCAGGTAGGCCATTGCGCCAATTACATTCATATCTTTGTACTCGTGCATCCAGATTTTGGCATTTTTTAGTTTATCAATAAATTTTTTCACAAATTGTGGCCTTAGTGTGGTTTTTACTTCAACAATTACTATGGTCTTCCCGTTAATGGCAATAATATCAAATTCGTAGTCTGTTCCCTTGTAGTTCCCTTCAACGTTGGTGAGCGTTCTTTGCACTGTGATTCCTCGCTCGTTGAGCAATCGTATCAAATCGCCCTCTACCAACGATTCAACCAGTTTTCCCCACTGGCTGGTAAACAAATAAGTAAGATCTTTTATCTTCTTATCCGTTTCTTTAAATTGTTTATCCGTTTCCTGAAATTTCTTATCCGTTTCCCGAAACAATTTCCATATTTCTTCGGCGTTCAGCGGGGCGTTGTAGGCTGTTTGAGGCTCGTTTAACTGAGATATTTTGTTTGCTTTTTTCATAACGAATAAAAAATTTAACGACAGGAAACAAAGGTAACGAAAAATCTACGAAGCCAAAATCACTTTTTAAATGGCCGGATCAATCGAAAATATTAATTTTGTCTCCTCAAAAAATTGAGTGTTTTTTTGAATCAGCAGAGCAATTTTGTAAGAATGATGAAAAAAGTTTGTACATTCGCTCCCTTTTATTTTCGATGCCAGTTTGGCTTTATCAATTGCAACAAATCATTAAAATAACATAGAAAATGAAGTTTATAGTATCGAGTGCTTTACTATTAAAAAATCTCCAGGCCATTGGTGGTGTTGTGAGTTCAAATAACACGCTTCCTATCCTCGATGATTTTCTTTTCGAGATTCGCGAAAATGTGCTTAACGTTACTGCTTCCGACCTTGAAACTACGATGTCGGTGATGCTTACGCTTACCCTGAGCGAGGAAGAAGGCAAGGTGGCTATTCCTGCCCGTATTCTTATCGACACCCTGAAAACTTTTGGTGATGTGCCGGTTACTTTTGCCATCAACAACGAAAATTTTAATATCGAGATGACCTGCGGCGAAGGTAAATACAAGCTTAGCGGCCATAATGGAAACGAGTTTCCCGAAACGCCTGTTATCGATGATGGAAACGAATTTGAGGTAAGTACCGATGTTTTGGCCGAAGCCATCAGCAAAACCGTGTTTGCTGCTGGCAACGATGAGCTGCGTCCGGTAATGGCCGGTGTGCTTATGGAAATGACCGAGGATTCTATCTCGTTTGTGGCCACCGATGCCCACAAGCTGGTGCGATATTCACGAAATGATATCAAACCGCAACGCGAGGATTCTATCATTTTACCCACCAAACCGTTGAATCAAATCAAAAATATTTTGGCCAACGAAGATGGAAATGTTAAGGTGGAATACAACGACAAAAATGCCTTCTTTGGCTTTGGTAACGTGCAATTGCTTTGCAAGCTCATCGTGGGCAATTATCCCAACTATCGTGCGGTAATCCCCGCCGAAAATCCAAACAAGCTCCAGGTCGAACGTTCCTTGCTTCTGAACACCATCCGTAGGGTGTCGCTCTTTGCTAACCAGTCCACCCATCAGATTCGTTTTAATATCTCGGGGCAACATCTGGAGCTCTCTGCCGAAGATATCGACTACTCCAACGAGGCTGTCGAGACCATCAACTGCAACTACAACGGCGAAGACCTCGAGATTGGTTTTAACTCCCGTTTTATGCAGGAGATGCTTAGCAATATTTCGACCAAGGAAGTACTCATCGAAATGTCGCAGCCCAATCGTGCCGGATTGATTCATCCCATCGAACTCGAAGAACAACAAGCCGAAGATATCCTAATGCTGGTGATGCCCGTGATGCTCAACAGTTAGGCTTACCGCTTTTTATGCCAAGAGATTATTCTACGTTAAAAGTAAAATAATCTCTTTTTTTTTGTGTTTCCCTGATGTTTCACCTCCAATTTAAATTTTATGTCGATAAAGGTAAATGCCATTTCTAAGATTTACGATCAGCAAAAAGCATTGGATGATCTGTCTCTCGATATTTCGGCGGGACATATTGTTGGCTTGTTGGGGCCCAACGGAGCCGGCAAAACCACGCTGATGAAAATTCTAACGGGCTTTATCCCACCCAGCATTGGCAGTGCCCAAATTAATGGCTTGGATATTTTCGATGATTCGCTCCAAATCCGCCGCATCGTGGGCTATCTGCCCGAAAACAATCCGCTTTATTATGAGATGTATGTACGCGAATACCTCGAGTTTGCTGGTGGACTTTATAAAATTAAAAAACTAAAAAACCGGGTTTCCGAAATCATCGGACTTACAGGGCTGGAGCCTGAAATGAAAAAAAAGATTGGTGCACTATCCAAGGGCTTCAAACAGCGCGTTGGCTTGGCTCAGGCATTAATCCACGATCCCAAAGTTTTAATCCTCGACGAGCCTACCTCGGGGCTTGACCCCAACCAGTTGGTCGAAATCCGCAATTTGATCAAAACCATCGGCAGCGAAAAAACCGTCCTGCTTTCTACCCACATCATGCAGGAGGTGGAAGCGATTTGCGACCGGGCTGTGATCATCAACAAGGGCAGGATAGTGGCCGATGAAAATACCGGGAACCTTCATTTGTTGCAGCAAAACGATGAAGTCATGTTGGTGGAGTTTAAAGAAGATGTGGAGCAGGCCACCCTGGAAAAGCTGGATGGCGTGAAGCAAGTACAAAAGGCAGGCAACCGTGTTTGGCTTATCACCAGCCCTGCCGACCGGGACATGCGGCAGGAGATTTTTAGATGGGCTGTTGCAAAACAGCTTACCGTGCTCTCGCTACAAAAAAAGGAAAGAAGTCTCGAACAGATATTCCAGGATTTTACAAGCAAATCTTGAGTTTTTGCTTACGATATTTTATTAATGTTGAGTGAAGCTGCCTGCCCCTGCCCTTATCCATGGGGGAAATCCCGTCTTTGCGGAAATTTGCAAATAGATTTCTCCTGCCGCAGGTGCGGCATCGAAATGACAAAGTCCCGGGTGGTGAATGGGGTGAGAGAATGTGGGCGCGAAGCGCCCACATTCTCTCACCCCCCCGTCCGCTTCGGCAGTGTCATTTCGACTGAAAGGATAAATCTATTTTTATTTTTTTCACAACTCAAGAATTAAAACCCACAACCACCTGTCATTTTTAGACATAGAGCCGAAATACTAATTTTTATTCGGGCATTCATAAAAAAACTTTATTTTTGCCGCGCATTTGCCGAAATCATTATGGCTTGCGAAAATGGAAAGATTTGATTGATTGCAACCATTTAAAAAAAATGCTAAAACAATGCGTTTTACCATCCTTCAATCATCAATACTTCCCACACTTTATTTGATTGTTAAATTAAAAATCTTTTAATTATGAGTTATTTATTCACCTCCGAATCGGTGTCAGAAGGCCATCCCGATAAAGTGGCCGATCAAATTTCTGATGCCCTGGTCGATTCCTTTCTATCGCACGACAAAGAATCGAAAGTGGCCTGCGAAACACTGGTTACCACAGGTTTGGTTTTGTTGAGTGGCGAAGTAAAAACCACCGGCTATGTTGACGTGCAGGAAACTGCACGCAAAATAATTAATCATATTGGCTACACCAAGCAGTCGTATCGTTTTGATGGCGAATCCTGCGGCGTTATTTCGGCCATCCACGAGCAGTCGGGCGACATCAATCAGGGTGTGGTGCGCGAACGCGAAGAAGACATGGGTGCCGGTGACCAGGGGATGATGTTTGGCTATGCCTGCAACGAAATGGATAATTACATGCCCCTGCCCATCGAGTTGGCTCACATCCTGATGCAACAACTTGCAGCCATCCGTCGCGAAGGAAACGAAATGCAATATCTTGCCCCCGATTCCAAATCGCAGGTTACCGTTGAGTACGACGATGACAACAAACCCATTCGCATCGACACCATCGTGGTTTCTACCCAGCACGATGCCTTTGATAAAGACGATGATGCGATGCTTGCAAAAATAAAAAGCGATGTGCAAAATATTTTGATTCCCCGGGTTATTAAAGAAATTCCTGATGATTTCAAAAAGCTCTTCAAGGACGATTATACGCTGCATGTAAATCCCACCGGGAAATTTGTTATCGGCGGTCCTCATGGCGATACCGGCCTTACCGGACGCAAAATTATCGTGGATACCTATGGTGGAAAGGGAGCGCACGGCGGTGGAGCTTTCTCGGGCAAAGACCCCTCGAAGGTGGATCGCTCGGCGGCTTACGCTGCGCGGCACATTGCCAAAAACCTGGTGGCTGCAGGTGTGGCTGATGAGGTGATGGTGCAGGTGGCTTATGCCATCGGTGTAGCCAAACCCGTAGGCTTGTTCCTCAATACCTTTGGCACCACTAAAGTACAAGGTGCCGATGGAAAACCGATGAAAGACAGTGAAATTGCCACTAAGGTGAATGCGATTTTCGATATGCGCCCCTACGCAATTTTAAAACGCTTCGGACTGAAAAACCCCATCTATCTTCCCACCGCTTCGTATGGCCATTTTGGTCGTGATCCTTTCACCAAAAAAGTAGAAGTGTTTTACGAAGATCAGGATACTTTTAAAGAAATTACCGGTGGTATAGAAAAAATATACAAGGAAGTTGAATTCTTTATGTGGGAAAAGTTGGATTATGTTGATAAAATCAAAGCGGCTTTTGGCTTGTAATAAAAGTGTTTATTAAATAGTATTTCGATTATTAAAAGAGGCAGGATGATTTTCCTGCCTCTTTTTATTATCCCGAACTTTTTTGAGGTCAGATGTCAGATGTACGATGTCAGATTTTAGATGTGGGGGTAAACATCGAACATCTGAGATCTTTTTGACGATTCTTTGTCCTGCGGACGAAAGAATGTCGAGGTTTATCTTTCTATTTCCTTAATTACGGGATAGAAGCGTTAAAAAAATAGCAATATCGAACCGCTGAATATTGAAGTTTACAATCACCAAAAACCTTCATAGAAAACCTGAGCCCAACGCACCATTAACCTTACCTTATTTTCCATCCCAAAAAATAAGCTAAGGCTGGTTGTTCTCAGGAAATCTTTTCTATTAATGTTTAAAAATAGCACTATCCATAATCTATCCCGCCCCTCAATTTTTCGTATTTTTGCGGCCTGTTTTTTTAATGACACATTTGTCCTATGAATATTTCGATTATTGTCCCTGCATACAACGAGGAAGATGCCATCCGCTATGGCCTGGAGAAATTTATTGAGCTTGGCTACCACGAGAAGCACGAGTTGATTTACATCAACGATGGCTCCACCGATGGTACCGCCGACATCATCCGTGAATATCCTGTAAAGCTATACAATCACAATGTAAACAAGGGCTATGGTGCTGCGCTGAAGACGGGCATACGCAAAGCCAGCGGTGACAAGGTGATTATCCTCGACAGCGACGGCCAGCACGACCCCGGCTACATCGACCAGCTTATCGGTATGCTGGACGAGTACGACATGGTGATTGGTGAACGCGATGACCAGTCGTTTCAGGTAAAGCGCAGGCAGGCAGGCAAAAACCTTATCCGCAAGGTAGGCGAGTTTTTGGTGGAGCAGCCGCTGCCCGATTACAATTCAGGCTTTCGCGGTTTCGACAAAAAATTGATCCAGGAGATGCTCCACCTGATGCCCAACGGTTTTTCGCTTTCCACCACTTCCACCCTTGCCTTCCTCAAAGAGGGTTACACAATCGGAACCTTCCCAATAAAAGTTGAAGAACGTATCGGGCGCAAAAGCAATGTGAAAATGGTGAAAGACGGCTCCAAAACAATGCTGCTGCTCTTTCGTATCATCATGCTTTTTAACCCTTTAAAAATATTTTTCCCCGCCAGTATCATCTTCAGTTTCCTGGGTTTGGCCTGGGGTGTGGCAGGCTATTTTATCGCCAACCGCTTTCCCAACAGTGCCATCATCATCCTTGTTTTTGGTACGATGATGTTTTTTATCGGCTTGCTGGCCGACCAAATCGCCATGCTCAACCGCATTAAAAGATAAATATGAAGGCCTGGCAGAAAAATAATCACCGTCAATCATGGGAAGACGAGGATGTGGAAGCCCACTGGGACAATGTGGCTTCGATATATATCAGCGAAAACAACAAGGTAAAAGGAGCCCACGACCAGCGCTTTAGCGAAACGGTAAAACACCTGGTTCCTGCCGCAGGGCTTAAAATTTTGAATATCACCAGCCGCGATTGCGAGGCCGATGATTATATCAAAAAGGCCATGCCCGATGCAGCGGTGGTGAATGCCGAAATTTCAGCAGGGCTGATGCGCGAAGCTCAAAAAGTACGCCCGCACGTTGAGCAGATAAAAATTGCTACCTATTCCGAATTGCCTTTTCAGGATGCCAGCTTCGACCGTGTGGTTTCGCTCGAAACCCTCGAGCATGTGGCCGATCCCATTCGTTTTTTACAAGAGATGCACCGTGTTTCCAAACCCAATACACGTTTGGTGCTTAGCTGCCCGCCTGCTACCAGCGAAATTCCCTACAAGGTTTTTACCGCGCTTTTCGGAGGTCATGGTGAAGGACCGCATCGGTTTTTGTCTTCGCGGGAGGTTAAAATTATGTTTGAGAAAACCCGATGGAAATTGCTCCATCACAAGGGGACAGTGCTTTTTCCGGTAGGCCCTGCCGCTTTCCGGAACTGGGGCGAAAGCCTTATTTCAAAACTTCAAAATACCTTTGTTTCTGAACTTGGAATACGTCAGTTTTATGTCTGCGAAAAGTATTGATAAGTTAAAAAAAGTTATGCGCTCGGAGCTGTGCAACCGCTGCGGCTCGTGTGTGGGTTTGTCGGAAGGCAAGATTGTTTTCGAGAAACGCGAGGGCAAATATCTGCCACGGGCGATTGCCGAAATTGACGATGCCAGTGCCGACCGGATGTGGCAGGCCTGCTCGGGCAAAGATTTCGACTTTGTGGAATACCGCCGACATTTCTACCCGAAGGCTCCCCATTTTCACGAATATACCGGTGCCTATCAAAATATCTATATCGGTTATGCCGTGGATGAAGATGTCCGGCGCAACGCGGCAAGCGGCGGCATTCTTTCGGCCATTTTGATTTATTTGCTCGAATGCAAAAAAATTGATGGCGTAGTTACCCTGCGCATGTCGCATCAAAAGCCCTGGCTTAGCGAAGCCTTTATCGCCACCACCCGCGATGAGATTATGGAAGCCGCCCAGAGCAAATATACCATCAGCTCCGTTAACGAGATACTGCCCCAAATCCAAAAGTTTGAAGGTCGGCTGGCTTACGTGGGTATTCCGCCCCAGGTGCAGTCGATTCGAAAACTCCAAAAAGCAAACGACCCGGCGGTAAAAAATATTAAATACCTCTTTGGGCCTTTTTATGGCAACACGCTTTATTTTTCTTCCATACGCAGTTTCCTTAAAACCTACAGGGAATACGATTATACCCAAATAAAAAAACTCTATTTCCGCTACGGTGAATGGCCGGGCAACATGCGCATCGAAATGGAATCGGGAAGGGTGATCGAGCTAAAAAAGTTCCACGCTAATTATCTTATACCTTTTCATGTTTTACAAAACAGCCTCTACTGCACCGATTTCACCAACGAGTTTACCGATATTAGCGGCGGCGATGCCTGGGCTCCGGTTTACGAGGAGCGCGGCAAGGGTTTCTCGATGATTGTCAGCCGCTCGCCCCAGGGGCAGCAAATTTTGGATGCCATGCATAAGGATGGCTGGCTAAAGATGGATGCAATATCTGAAGAAGAAGCCATAACCATGCACAGCCACGGCTACGATTTCAAAAAGCGGGGCGGTTTTATCCGCATAAAATTCCGTAAGCTGGTCGGGAGGAGCATTCCCGATTACGGTTATACCCTCAAAGGTTTTGGCTTTAGCCGATATTTTATGGAAATAATTATCAGTTCGATGTTTGTGCTCATGCGCACCGGATTTGCCCGTTGGACGGTTGAGCAGTTTCCCCCGGGTTTTATCGGCAAGCTTTTCGAGCGGGCACGCACCGCATGGAAAAGCTCCACAAGCAGCATCAAACGCCAAAACCTGGGATGATGAAAAAATATCTTTCAACCAGCTTAAAAATCATATCTTCACTACTTATTCTTTATTTACTTTTTGCTAATATCGATTTTAATAGTCAGGAGTTTACCGCGACATGGAAAGATATTAACTTGGGCTGGCTCTTGTTGGCTTTGCCGGTGGTAATTTTGGTTTTGGGTATTAAGAGTTTGCGTTGGAAGGCCATCATTGCGGCACAGGGTTATCGCTATGGATTCATGGCTGCCCTTAGTGCGTATTTTGCCTCGTATAGCCTGGGGGTGGTAACGCCGGGTCGGCTGGGCGAGTTGCTCAAAGTGTATAATCTGCGCAAGGATCAGCCGCACATCGAAGTGCTTCCGGCCTTTGCCACCGTGGTACTCGATCGCCTGTTCGACATGTTTTTCCTTTTGTGGTTTGGATTGTCGGGATTGGTTTTCTTTTTTGCCCCTTTCGGGGAAATGGCAACTGGCCTTATTTTGTTGTTTGTCTTGATATTTTTGATCGTTGGACTTGTTTCTGCAAATTTGCTTTTAAATTGGATATTGAAAAAATACCCTGCCCGCAATGCCATGCTCGTTTTTGTGCAGACTTGCTTTAGCCAAATGCTTTCTGCCCATAATGCAGGTGCGTGGTTGCTTACCGGACTTGCTTATGCCATTTATTTTGCCGGTATTCAAATCTTGTTTTTAGCTGTGCAAATACAGATTCCCATTTTGGAAACCGGCTTTATCATTAGCTTGATAGGACTACTTTTACTTTTACCTATTTCGGTTGCGGGTTTTGGCACCCGCGAGGCCGGGCTGGTATTTTTGCTGGCATTTTATAATATCAGCCCCGAAACCGCCTTGAGTTTTTCGCTCTTGCAGTTTCTTACCTTCTTTGTGTGGGGAGGTTTGGTTGGTTTAGTGTTCTGGATGATATCGCCCATTCCTTTGAGTATCATTCGCAGCGACACCCAAAAATTATTCAAAAAAATTAAAAAATCAATTTCCTGAGCTATCTGCTTCCTTTCCTTCGATGCGATAAATTCCCTTGCGTGCCATATTATAATCGGGTTTTTCCAAGGTTTTATAAAATCCCGGCTGCATCTTTATATGAAAAAATCCATCGAGATAGGTGCTCTTCGTATTACTGTCGAAATGTATGGAATGATTAGCAAAGCGGGCATTGTTGTGTGCTCCGTTCCAAAAGGTAATGGCAAATACTGCGAAGAGTATAATTTTTAAAGCCAATCGCTGTTTGAATGTCCAGGTAAGAAACCCTGCAAGTCCGAACGAAAAAATCCCTAAGGAATCTACATAAGGCCTGATGCTGAAACCTCCGCCATACCACCAACTCCACCAAGATGATAAAACGTACCAGGCTAAGAGGAAGTACAGGAGCAAGGGCCAGAAAAATTGTTTTTTTACCTTGTAAAGCAAGCCAATACCTACGAGCATCAAGCCCATTACCGGTAGGTAAATAAGCCAGCCCTTACGCCACGAGAACAGGTTATTGAAGAGTTGTGGATTGTTGAAGAAAAACCCCTGGTTGTCGGGGTAGCTGTAATAAAGCCAGGATCCCGAAATGATTTTCCAGTAGTACATCTGCGGAAGCCAGATAAGCAAAGCCATAGCTAGCATTAGGAGTATGAGATTTGCATTTTTGAGAAAGAAGGCGAATCGGGTTTTCAATTCTTGCCAGTTTGTAATTTTCCATAAAATTGGCAGGATGCCAATGATGGCATTGGTTGGGCGGATCAACGAAATAAGCCCAGCAGTCAGCCCGAGTAAAATTGTATTTTTTGCCGTGGGTTTTTCGAGCCAGCGATCGACAAGAAAAAGATAAGCCGTGATTAAGAAAAAGCTGAACAGGTGCGACATGGCTGCTTCACCAGTAACATACCACAGCAAATTGGTGCTTATAACCGTGGTTATGATGACCAGTGCTACAACGCGGTCAGCGAAATATTTTTTCAATAACTTTCGCATTAGCAATAGTGCCATCCATAAATAAAACCAACTGCTCCACTGTAACATAAATTTGTAGGGTACCGAAAGGCCGTTGGCCGGATAATCGGACATCAGTGCATAAGCATGTGCTGCAAAAAAGAAAGGTGAATATAGTAATCCTACACCATACGTAGAAATGATGCCGAAAACGCCGATAGGTGATGGCGAGGGGTAAAAATTGGGACCCAGCAAACTATGGTCTTTTTTTAAAAAAGTGAGCTTAATATCATCATAAATAAAAATGGCCGGCAAATAGGAGTAATACTGACATACATCGCTGGCGATCACCTGGTGTTCTTTGTTCCATGGTGTAGTTTTGAAATTAATCCACATAACGAGGATTAAGACAAAAATTATTGCCAGAAGTGATCCCTGGTTTTTAAATTTGGATAAGGATGTTTTGGGAATTATCACGTTTGCTTGGTCTATTATTCGATGCTCAATGTTTTTTCTTTATAGCTGGTGCAGCTTGCATCGCCATTGCGTAGGGTATAATGAGCCTTAGCTTCGTAGATGCCTTGTGCAGCGAAGGTGTGCGAGATTTCAAGCCCCGTGCTGGTTTCCTCGATGCCATCGCCAAACTCCCAATTTATGGAGTTGTCGAGGGTAAAACGATTGCCGATAGTATCGCCATTGATAAAGGTAAAATGAATCAAACGAATATTTCCGGTGTCCACTTCTGCCTTGAATGATAGAAAGGCCGATTCGATGGAGCAATCGATGGTATCCTCCACGGCATCTTTGCATGAGATGTAGCCTAGTGTAAGTGCGACTACAAAAATAAGAAAGAGAATGTTTTTCATAATTATAAATTTTAACAATTCGCGCCAAAGATAAATATTTACATCACTTGTTTATTTATTTTCAATACAAATTAGCTATGTTAAGTAGCAAAAGCAATACGGTTTTACAGGATTAACTATTTTTGTTTGCTAAATATTAGCGCAACATCTTGTAAATCTAATACCTGAAATTATTATGGCAGACCTAAGTACCAACTATATGGGTTTTAAACTCAAAAACCCGATTATCGCCGGTAGTTCCGGTTTATGCAAAAGTGTTGAAAATCTTGTCAAGCTCGAACAAAATGGCGCGGCTGCGGTGGTTTTGAAATCCCTCTTCGAGGAGCAAATCACGCATCAGGTTAGTAAGGCTATGAAGCACAGCGAAAATGCCGAGTCCTACGTTTATCCCGAAGCCGAAGATTACATCGGGCATTACACCCGCGAAAAAGACCTGGGCGATTATTTAAAACTGATCGAAGACGGCAAGAAGAAAGTTACCATTCCGATTATCGCCAGCGTTAATTGCTTGTCGGCCTCCGAGTGGATTAGCTTTGCCAAACGCATGGAAGCCGCCGGAGCCGATGGCCTGGAGCTGAATATTTTTATCCTTCCATCCGATACCAAAAGAGACTCAGAACAAAACGAGCAGGTTTATTTCGACATCGTAATGGAAGTTATGCGCCAGGTTTCTATCCCTGTGGCTGTAAAAATCAGTTACTATTTTTCGAGCCTGGCCAAAACAGCACTCAAACTCTCGTGGACGGGCATTGCCGGCATGGTGCTTTTTAATCGTTTCTTTTCGCCCGATATTGATATTAATAAAATGGAGGTAACTTCCTCTAACGTTTTCAGCAGTCCTGACGAGTTGGCCACCTCGCTGCGCTGGGTTGCCATGCTCTCGGATAAATTGCATTGCGATATTGCCGCTTCCACCGGCGTTCATGATGGCGAAGCTGTAGTAAAGCAGTTGCTGGCCGGAGCCAAAGCTGTGCAGGTAGCCTCTACGCTGTACAAAAATGGTTTTGAGCAAATTGGCAAGATGACCAGCTTTCTCGATTCATGGATGGACAAACATCAATTTAAAACCACCGATGATTTTATTGGCAAGCTGAGCCTTAAAGAAGCCGACAACGCCGCTGTTTACGAGCGTGTACAATTTATGAAACACTTTGCGGGGATAGAATAAAATGCCTCGCTGCGCTCGGCGTAATTATTAGTCATTTGCGCTTCGCGCGCAATTTATCCATGCTGCGCTCGGATGGCATTTGCGCTACGCGCGTGATTAGAAGTCATTGATGGTCATCTATAATTGTTATTAAATAATCTTTGTTGTTGAAAGATAAAAGTATGGCAAACAAATACCTCAGCTATATCTCGGACGAGCATCTATTGAATTGCATCAGTAATTTGTACAGTTCTTATACAAAGGCAAAAGCAAATATCTGTAGGAAGAAATTTTATTGCAATAAAATTGACACTTTCAAACTTACCTTTGATACAAAATTTAATGAGCTTGGTGAAAAAAGTGTAATTGAAATAGAAATTTTGCGGCAAATTGACAAATCTATTAATAACGCCATCGGGACTTTTCATGAGCAAATCCTCGGTGGGGTCGAAGGCTTTGAACGTGGAACCTTGAGCGGTTTCGACATCAAAGCCAATGATGATACATTATTCGCCGACATCAAGAATAAACACAACACCATGAATAGCAGTGCAGCAGAAAGTTTGTTTCAAAAATTGGCGCACTATGCTGACACTTTCAAGCAAGCCAGGTGCTATTGGGTTCAAATCTTAGCCAAAAGCAGTTTCAGCGAAAAATGGTTTGGCGAAATTAATGGGAAAGAATACAGCCATAGCAGGGTTTACAAAATTTCGGGCGATCAATTCTACTTTCTTCTTACAGGATATGAAACAGCCTTATTCGATCTGTTTAAGGTTTTGCCTCTTGCCATACAGGATTTTTTTATTCGAACAGAAAAAATCAAAACAAAGCCCGGACAATTCTGCGCTCACTGAGATTGAGGAAGAAGCCAGGAAAAGCGGCAGGACGGTTTTCGGCCAAATAAGTTTTGATAATTTTAGCTACTATTTGGGTTTTGACAAGCTATAATAATCGTTCAAAAATTTGATAACAGTATATGCAACTTCCTGAGCAAGATTAACAGGCACTGCATTCCCAATCTGTTTGTATTGTTGAGCTATCGATCCGACAAATTCCCAATCATCAGGAAAGGTTTGAATTCGTGCATATTCGCGAACAGTAAAAGGTCTTGTTTCATCGGGGTGGCATCGCTCGGTTTGCTTTTGGGCAGGACTACATGTTAATGTTAATGAGGGTTCGTCCCAGGCTATTCTTCTTGCCATGCCCGTTTTGCCACCACCAAGATAAAAACTGCCGCCCATGTATATTTTTTGAACATCCACAGGCAAATCACGCCAATATCCCTTTGGTGGTATCATATCCAAAACTATTTTCTTTGATTCAGGATATTTCGAGCCCTCAGATTTGGGTACATCAGTTTTGTAGAGTTTCCCTTTTTTCAGTGCATCTTCAAGGGTATAGATCTTGTTGTGTGGCTTGGGATAATGATAAGTAACCGAAATATCCTTGCGGACACCGATAAGAAATAGCCGCTCACGTTTTTGAGGGACTTTGTATCTAACGGCTTTCAATACTTGCACAGGGACAACATTGTATCCAATTTCGTTAAGAATTGAAATCATGCCCTGTAAAGTTTTCCCCTTCTCATGACTCAACAGGCCTCTTACATTTTCGCCAATACATATTGCAGGCTTTACTTCTTGCACAACGCGGGCGAATTCATAAAAAAGTGTACCCCTTGCATCATCCAGACCCAATTTTTTTCCGGCATAGCTAAATGCCTGACAAGGGAAACCACCGGTAACTACATCAACTTTATCTTTGAATTCATGAAAACTGAAATCTTTAACATCGCCTTCTAAAATATTCCAGCCCGGACGGTTTTTCCGCAGTGTTTCGCACGCCCATTTGTCAATTTCGTTTAAGGCTGCACATTTTAAGCCCGCCTTTTCTAATCCAACCGCTAAGCCACCAGCCCCGGCAAAAAGCTCGATAACTTTGTATTCGTGCAAGGCTTCGTTATAATTCGAAATTTCATCTTCAAAATCGTCATCCAAAAGTGAACCGAACAATGTTTGAACATCTTCCTTTTTATAAACACGATAATTTGAAACGGGCTCGCGGACAGCATTTAATATCCCTTCCTTATCCCACCTCCTCAATGTTTCCTTGCTTTTGCCTACGAGTTCGGCAGTTTCTGATAACGATAAATAATCCTTCATATAACCAAGTTGTTAAAGCTTATACATTGGTTACAAAAATAGACAAGATTTTGGTCTAGCAAAAAAAAATATTAAAATACAATGTTACACCAAAATAGGTCTTCGTTTGGGAGCCTTGAAATAGTCGCGGAACTCGGGTGGGCCGGTTAGATATTTCCCGGTAAAGTCATCGATTTCGTCCAGTGTTTTTGCCGATAGCAAATCCTGCACCTCATCCATGCTTCCGTTACCCATCATAAAAGGAGCCATTTGTGGGTTGAGGTAGCTACCGTTGAACTGACCAACAATCTGATATTCATCCAGCTCGTTTACCGCCCGCCCTGTTATAGCGCAATGCGAAAGCTGTTCGTAAACATCGCCCTCAGTATCCAGCCGTGGCTGTTTCATCTGCTGCATATTTTCTTCTACATTCTCCCTGAAATATCTTTCCAGGTTTTCCTTCGATTCCTTCGAGTAACTTTGCGTTAATTTCATTGCGCAATCAAAACAGATGGCATATTCAAACAGGGATTCAATTTTTTCGTTGTGCGGATTCTTGCGAAACACCTTTTCGATAATATAGCTGGCGTTGGTGTCGAGTAACTGTTTTTCACATACCTGGCAAGTTTGAAATGGCTTGCCGCTTATCGAATCGAAAAATATACGCGGGATTTCCAGTCCCCGGTTATGATAGTGTAGGTTTTGATTATCCATGATTTTAATAATTAAAAATCAAAAGTACTAAGAACAAATGAAACAGGGATCAAAAATAGGGCATTCATTTCACATCAAATAGTGTCTGTCTTTTTAGTAAGGTATTTGAATTATGAATTGCCTCGTCCTTTAGGGCGGGGATTAAATAGAAAAGAGGAAAAACCCCGCAATTTCGCAACGCCGCAGGCGTTGCGAAATTGCGGGGAGCTATTGGCAAGTTCATTTTCCCCCGGGTTAAAACCCGGGGCAATTCAAAGTATCTAATTTATGGACAGACGCTAATTTTAAAATAGATTGCTTACCTTTGAAACGCATTTGATTTTCGGAAATTCACAAATTTGCAAACATTAAAAACAAAAACATGATGAAAAAGACCACCGCAATTTTAGCTTTGATATTCCTTAGCACAACTTTGCTTGCGCAGCCCTGGCTGCAGGACGATGTAATTTTTAACCCCAGCGGAATTCCCAGCCTTCCCTTTTCGCAACCGCGTGTTGGCGATCTGGATGGTGATGGTGATTTTGATCTAATTCTCGGCAGTATCGATCAGCAGCCCATGTATTTCGAAAATATCGGTTCAATATCAGAGCCAGCCTTTGCCCCTGGTGTCGATTTGTTTTTGGTAGTAGAACCGCTGGATGCCGAAGTAGGTGTGGTTTATGATTTGGATGATGATGGTGATCTCGACTTTGTTTGCGGTGGATTTACGGGTTTAAATCTTTATCTGAATATTGGCATTGCCCAGACTCCTGAGTTTGCAAAGATCGAAAACTTTTTTGCCGGGCTTGCGGTTGGACAAAATCCTATCCCCGACTTTACTGATTTGGATAATGATGGCGATGCAGATATGGTGCTTGGCTTTAGCGAAAGCGGCCTGGTAAAAATTTATCTGAATAGCGGAACTGCCGTTGTAGCTCAATTTACCGAGGATGATTCTTACGAAATTGCCGATGTGGGTTTGTATGCCTACCCCGTATTTGGCGATGTGGATGGTGATGAAGATCAGGATTTACTCGTTGGAAAGGACAGTCATGGTTTCGCCTTTTATCGTAATGATGGGGATGTGAATAATGCAAGCTGGAATTTGGATGAGGAATTTTTTGCAGGTCTCGGTTTTGAAACCTATTGGAATTCTCCCTTGCTTGCCGACCTTCTTTCCACCGGCTTACCTGATATGATTTATGGCACTGCTTCGGGTCCCTTGCATTACTTCGAGCAATCCGCAGTGCCGGGGCCGCCATTCTGGAATGAGAATACCAGCCTTTTTGGCGGCGTACTCGATGCCGGGGGAGCCAGCAATCCCTGCTTTTTCGATTTTGATGATGATGGCGATCTGGATCTTTTTACCGGTTCGCAAATGGGCGATATCAAATACTACGAAAACACGGGAACCGCTTCTGGCCCGGCATGGAGCGAAGAAAATGCTTACTTCGTTTCGCTCAAGCATTCCATTTATAGCGCGGTGGCCATTGGCGATGCCAACAACGACGGGCTTCCTGATGCGGTGGTTGGCGATTTGAGTGGAAATTTGTACTACCACCAAAACAACGGTGAGGGCTTCACTTTAATTAGCGATGCCTTGCAAGGCATATCCTTGGGCGGCTGGTCGGCTCCGGCCTTTGTTGATTTGGATTTGGATGGTGATTTGGATATTGTGGCTGGTAGCGAAAACGGACAACTTCATTATATCGAAAATCAGGGATCGGCCTCCAGCCCTGATTGGCTTTTGATTTCCGGGTATTTTGGAGGTATTGATGTGGGAACAAATTGTGTTCCCGCCCTCGTTGATATAGATTTTGATGAAGATTGGGATTTGGTGTGCGGAACCCTGTTTGGCGACCTGAAATGTTTTTTGAACAACGAAGGCGCGTGGGTGGAGGACACGGAAATACTGGCAGGAATTGAAGGCGAACAAAATACTGCGCCCGCTTTTGCTGATCTGGATAACGATGGCGATCCCGATTTAACTTTGGGACAATACAGCGGGGTATTCAGTTATTTCCGCAATCAGCATTTTGTAACTACTGTAGATGAAAATTTCTCGAATAAAAACTTCCTGACTGCTTCCTTCTATCCCAATCCATTCCGTAACCAGCTATCCATCAATTTTGAATTGGAAAATTCGGTACAAGCAAAGATTAGCCTGCTTACTTTTTCGGGTGAAATGATAATGGAATTGGAGCTACCGATCTTAAACGCCGGCCATCATTACAAAACAATAAATACCGCTGCCTTGCCCGAGGGTATTTATTTTGTTCAGCTTAGTGCGGGAAGGAAGGTGGAGTATTTTAAGGTGGTTAAGATTTAGAGAAGCCCGGCTATTTTTAAAATCTCGGCAAAGGCAGGGTCTCGTTTGGCTTGCTCGCGGCTAAGGTGCAGAAGTTTGTTTACCTGTTCTTCAAGGTTTCGGGTTTTGTCTTGCACCGGATACAAGGCTGTGCGTCTATCCCAGATTATGTACCCTAGCGTAAAGAGCATGATTAAGATAATCGTTCCTAATATCCAGTACATTGGCTCAAATTTAGCATCCATCTTGGTTTCTACCGCATCAAATTTGGTATTTATTTCATTACGGAGCGATTCAATTTTTTCGTTTGTTGCCTTTATTTGCTCCTCTGTGCGCATGATACGGTCGCGATCGTCTAATGTAAATGGAACATCGCGTATTTGAGTAAAGCCCTGTAAAACAAGACTCGTGAAAAACAATACCGCAATTATTTTTTTCATGATGAAAATTTTAATAAAGACAAAGATAGGGCTTTTTGTAGAAAGTAAAAAAGCAAATAATTTTTTATTTTCAGCTAAAAATGATTTAACTTAAGCAATTTAATAATTGCTACTAAAATCCCGAACTGGCCAATCCAGAAAATTAACATCCATTTTTACTGAAAATACTCCTTCATCCTACTAAAAATATTACGCTGGCTTTTGGTGGGGCTGGGCGTAAAGCTGGGTGATTTAGCTAATTTTTCGAGTATATCTTTTTCTTCGCGGGTAAGGTTTTGCGGGGTCCACACGCTGATATTTACCAGCAAATCGCCTTTGCCATATTGCTGCAAGCGTGGCAATCCTTTGTTTTTAAGGCGAAGAACTTTCCCACTTTGCGTACCGGCTTCAATCTTTATTTTAGCAACGCCGTCCAGCGTTGGCACATTGATGTCATGGCCAAGGGCAGCTTCGCTATACGAGATAAACTGATTGAAGATAAGATTGTCGCCATCGCGCACCAATTCATCGTGTTCCAGTTCTTCAATTTGTACAATCAAATCGCCATTGATGCCACCGCGTGCGCCGGCATTACCTTTTCCGCTCACCGACAGTTGCATACCTTCGGCTACGCCTGCGGGTATTTCGATGGTTATCACCTCTTCGCCACGGGTAATGCCATCGCCGCCACAGGTGGTGCATTTTTGGGTAATGGTCTGCCCTTCGCCGCCGCACGAGGGGCAGGTGGAGGTAGTTTGCATTTGTCCCAAAAAGGTATTGGTTACGCGCGTTACTTGCCCTGATCCGTGGCAGGTGCTGCACGTGCTGTACGAAGATCCATCCTTAGCACCAGTGCCTGAGCAGGAGGTGCAGTTGATGTATTTGTTGACTTTGATTTTTTTCTTTGCTCCATTGGCAATTTCCTGGAGGCTGAGTTTTACTTTAACACGCAGGTTGGAACCACGATTGACTTGTCGCCGTCGCGCACCGCTGCCAAAGCCGCTGCCAAAACCGCCAAAAGCACTACCGAAAACATCCCCAAAGTTCGAGAAAATATCATCCATCGACATGCCCCCGCCGTAGCCTCCGCCGGCTGCTCCTCTTACGCCCTCGTGTCCAAAACGGTCGTAACGTTGACGTTTGTTGGGATCTTTGAGAACCTCGTAGGCTTCGGCGGCTTCCTTAAATTTTTCTTCGGCTTCGGCATTGTCGGGGTTCTTGTCGGGGTGATAGCGCAGTGCCTTTTTGCGGTAAGCCTTTTTTAGCTCCGTTTCATCAGCATTTTTGCCAACTTCAAGTATTTCGTAAAAATCTCTCTTGGTCATGGTGGTGGTTTAAGTATTGCTTGTAATTCGATAATTTATAGAGCCTTATTGCCCTACTACTACTTTGGCAAAACGAATTACCTTGCCCTTAAGCATATATCCTTTTTCTATTTCATCCACCACTTTGCCTTTCAAATCTTCGGAAGGTGCCGGAATATTTGTTATTGCTTCGTGAAAATCGGTGTCGAAGGGCTGCCCAATCGATTTCATTGGCTCCAGGCCTCGGCGGCTAAGGGTGCCTTTGAGTTTGTTAAAAATTAGGGTAAAGCCTTCTACGTTGGCCTGGTCTTCTTCCGACTTGGCTTCGTTGGCCTTAAAGCCCCGCTCAAAGTCATCGAGTATGGGCAGCAGGTCGCGGACAAGATCCAGCGAAGCGGTGTCCAACAGCTCGAGCCGCTCCCTGGTGGTGCGCTTGCGATAATTGTCGAACTCCGAAAACAGTCGCAAATATTTATCGTTGAGTTCAGCGAGGTTTTCTTCTAATTCACCCACTTTTTCTTCGAGCAATTGCTCTTTGGATTGCTTTTTCTTTGAGGCTTTACTATTCTTTTTCGACTTGTTGTCTGCTTTCATACCTTCGTCTGCTTTTGTGGCATTATCTTCTTCCTCGCTCTGCGATGCTCTTGTATAATTTTTTTCTTCTGTCATTTTTCAGTTTATTAATAACCAGTACTTTAATAAGATTAAAAATATTTTGACCTCCGCCTTAGCAAATAATTTGCCATTGGGCAAAGCCCGACATATTGGCACATGGATTCAAAGTTTTTAGTTTTAGATATCAGATTGTTCTTATCTTGTGCCTGTTTACAAAGTCAACAACCTTTTAATTTAAGATTGACGATTAAGGATCGGAGATTTTAGATTGTGTTGAATTTCACCAATATCTTAAATCTAAAATCGGTAATCTGAAATCGTAGATTTTCCTATTTGAAACTTTATGGACAAAGACTATTTGGCCAGGAGGTTTTCAAGCGTTTTTTTCAACTGCTCTCCACGCAGGTTTTTGGCGATAATCACGCCGTTTTGATCAATTAAATAATTCATCGGGATGGCTCTTACGTTGTATTTTTTTGCTGCCTGCGACCTCCAGCCTTGCAAGTCGCTGACGTGTTCTTTCCAGCTTAGCTTGTCATCGGCAATGGCCTTTTGCCAGTCTTCCTTATTTTTGTCAAGCGAAATGCTAAAGATTTTGAAACCTTCGGCATCCCTAAAAGTTTTGTCAGCAAAATGATGATAAGTTTCAACAATCACCGGGTTTTCGCGACAGCAGGGAGTACACCACGAAGCCCAAAAATCAACAAAGACAATATTTCCTCTCAGTGCTTCAATATTTTGGGCTTGGCCATTTACATCATTTAGCGTCATGTCGGGGAGGATGTTGCCGATTTGAAGTCCTGATTCGCGGGGTATTTGCGCATAAGCACTGAAAAATATCAGCAAGCCGGCGATGATAAAAAGAAGTCGTGTTTTTGGCATAGTGAAAGTGTTTTTTCTTAAAAGATTAATTATTGGATTCTTTCGATGTTTGCGCCAATGGCTCTAAGGCGTTCATCAATTTTGTGATAGCCCCGGTCTATCTGGTCGATGTTGTCGATAATGCTGGTTCCCTTGGCCGAAAGGGCGGCGATTAGCAGTGCCACTCCCGCTCTGATGTCGGGAGAGCTCATGCGGATTCCGCGCAGTTTGTATTTATGATTCAGGCCGATAACGGTGGCGCGGTGTGGATCGCACAGGATGATTTGCGCACCCATGTCGATGAGCTTATCGACAAAAAACAAGCGGCTTTCAAACATTTTTTGATGAATAAGCACGCTGCCCTTGGCTTGTATGGCGGTAACCAGGGCGATGCTGATAAGGTCGGGCGTGAAACCTGGCCAGGGAGCATCGGCGATGGTCATAATCGATCCATCCATAAAAGTCTCAACGGTGTAATGATCCTGCTCCGGGATAAAAATGCTGGTGTCGCTGATTTGCATTTTAATGCCGAGGCGTTTAAAAACCTCCGGGATGATGCCGAGGGCTTCGGTTTTGATATTGTTGATGCGCAGCGTTGAGCGGGTCATGGCGGCCAGGCCAATAAAGCTGCCAATTTCGATCATGTCGGGCAGCAGGTCGTGGGTGCATCCCGCCAGCGATGTTACGCCATCGATGGTCAGGAGGTTGGAACCAATACCTGTAATTTTCGCGCCCATGCGATTCAGCATTTTGCAAAGCTGCACCACATAAGGTTCGCAGGCGGCGTTAAATACAGTGGTTGTGCCTTTGGCCAGGGTAGCGGCCATCACAATATTGGCTGTCCCGGTAACCGACGCTTCATCCAGCAGCATATAGATTCCCTTGAGTTCGGAGGCATCAATTTTATAAAAGTTTGCTGTGAAATCGTAGTCGAAACGTGCGCCCAACTTTTGGAGGCCGATAAAGTGCGTGTCGAGACGGCGGCGTCCAATTTTGTCGCCACCGGGCTGGGGAATATAGGCCATGCCAAAGCGCGTAAGTAGCGGGCCTACTATCATCACCGAGCCGCGCAGGCCGGCACCCTTTTTCTTGTATTCGGACGATTTGAGAACCTCAAGGTTGATATTGGCGGCCTTGAAGCGGTAGGTGGTATCATCGAGTTTTGTAATTTCTACACCCAACACTTCAAGGAGAGCCATCAGTTTTACCACATCAATGATGTTGGGCACATTGCTGATGGTAACTTCCTGGCTGGTGAGCAGGGTGGCGCAGATTACCTGAAGGGCTTCATTCTTGGCACCTTGTGGCGTAATATCCCCGTTGAGTTTTTGGCCACCAACTATTTTGAATGAACTCATAAACTGGATGTTTTACCTTAAAGGAGGGTGATTAATTTTTGCGACGATATCCGGATTTTTTCTTTGGAACGATTTTCCTTTTCATCGGTTTTCCCAGCAGCTCATGCGTGCTTGTCAGGTATTCATTTTCGGTGAGGGTAAGCTCGCCATGCGAGAGGTCGTGGAGATGTTTTTTTATCAGGCCGTCATCCACCGAATCACGATTCCACATCAGGTAGGCGGCTTTAAGCTGGTTGGCAATAAATTTGGCCACTTTTTGCTTGTCTTCGCCGTGATCCTGGCTGCTAACCTTATCGATGATCGCCTCCACATTTTTTCCGTAGTAGCTGTAGCGCATGTCCCTTTTTGGATAGCTGAGCCTGTTAGGGTTTTTGGTAAGTACTTCCTTGTCGGGTGGGGGATAGGGAGCATCCACATCGAGTTGGAAATTGGAGATAATGTGCAAATGATCCCATAATTTATGGTTTAGCTCTTCCGTGTCTTTGGCTTGCGGTTGGAGTTGGGACATAATATCCACGATATGAAAAGCAATCCGTGTACGTTTCTCGCGATCTTCGGTGTTGATGGCCAATCGTACAATCTTTTGGAGATTGCGGCCGTATTCGGGTATTATCAGGTGGTCGCGCTGGGTATTGTATTCCATTGAATTCTAAATTTTATATTTATTAAAAAAAATAATGCAAAAAACAGGTGTATTTATGAAGTCTTTTCTACCTCGGCTTTTAGGCGTTCTGCATTTTCGGCCAGTTGCAACTGGTCGATAATTTCCTGAATGTTACCATCCACAATCGACTGCAGGTTGTACATGGTCAGGCCAATGCGGTGTTCAGTAACCCTGCCTTGGGGGTAGTTGTAGGTTCTGATTTTGGCCGAGCGGTCGCCGGTGGATACCATTGTTTTGCGTTTGGAAGCTATTTCATCGAGAAACTTTTTATGTTCCATTTCGTAAATACGGGTACGCAGCACCGCGAGTGCCTTTTGGTAGTTTTTGATTTGTGATTTTTGATCCTGGCAGGTAGCCACAATTCCTGAGGGAATATGTGTTAGGCGTACCGCAGAGTAGGTGGTGTTTACCGATTGGCCGCCGGGACCCGAGGAGCAAAAAAGATCTTTGCGGATGTCGCTTTGCTGAAGGTTGATGTCGAATTCATCGGCCTCGGGCAAAACCACTACCGAGGCTGCCGAAGTGTGTACTCGACCCTGGGTTTCGGTTTGTGGCACGCGCTGAACCCGGTGTACGCCCGATTCGTATTTCATCTGCCCGTAAACATTGTTGCCCGAAACATTGAAGATAATTTCCTTGAAACCACCCACCGTGCCTTCGGTAACGTCCACGCCTTCTAACTTCCAGCCCTTGGTTTCGCAAAACTTCAGGTACATGCGGTAAAGGTCGCCGGCAAAAATACTGGCCTCATCGCCACCGGTACCGGCACGAATCTCAACAATGGCATTCTTCTCGTCCTGAGGATCGGCAGGGATAAGCATTAGCCGGATTTTCTCCTCTAACTCATCCCGCCTTTCGTTTAGCTCGTTTAGCTCTTCCTTGGCCATGGTTCTGAACTCTTCGTCCTTCTCGTTTTTGATCACATCCCTGGCCGTTTCGATATTGCTGGCGATGTTTTTCAATTCATCATATCCTCCCACAATGGGTTGGAGGTCTTTATAATCCTTATTGAGCTGGATAAATCTTTTCATATCCGACATTACATCAGGATCATTCATCTTCTTTTCGATGTCTTTCCAGCGTTTTTTTATGGCTTCGAGTTTGTCAAGCATAGTTTGATTACTAAAAAATTAAAGGGCGCAAAGATATAACAATTATTGAATGGCTCTTAATTATAAAGGCTTTAAAATCAGTGTAAAATATTGATTTACAAAGCGGGTAGGATTTATGAAATTTTCCTTACAATAAGTTGTGCATTGGCATAGCGGATTACTCTGATGGGATCTCCTTTTTCGATAAAGCCCGTTTCGGCGGTGGCATCGTAAATTTCATCTCCAATCATTACCTTTCCTGCCGGGCGCAAAACGGTATGGGCTTTGCCTTCATGACCTATCATCGAGGTGTAGGTGCTTACTGCCGAGGTGTAGCCATCGGTTTTTTCCTGCGTAGCAGCCAGTGCCAGTCCGCCAAAAAAGCGGTTGTGGGTAGAGAACAGCAAGCGGCTGAGGTAAAGCGAGCCGATGAGTGCTATAAAGGAGGCGATGATAACGGTAAATAGTGCCGACACCAATTCGCCTGCCGGGAAAGAATCCATTTCAAATCCCACATTGCCAATCATGCTCAGGGCAAGGCCGGCAACCACCAACGCAATACCGGATATGCCGGCAATGCCAAAGCCCGGTATAACAAATATTTCGACAGCAATGAGGATAACGCCAATAATAAAAATGATAATTTCCCAGTGAGCCGCCAAGCCCTCGACATACAAGGGGGCAAAATACATGAGTGCCGCAAGTATCGAAGCTCCAATGGGGAAACCTATACCTGGCGATTGCAGCTCGAAATATATCCCGCCAATGATAACCATGATTAATAGACCTGATATCATAGGATTTATCAGAAAGCGGATAATTTTATCAGTAAAGGATATTTTGTAATGGATGATTTCGTAACTGTTGATGCCTGCATTTTCGATGACTTGTTCCAGATTTTCGGCAGTGCCTTCGCAAAAGCCGTGCTCCATGGCTTCGGAAGTGGTAAAAGTAATTACCTGCCCCGAGTCGCTAACGCCGGGGATGCGTATGCGGGGATCCACCATTCCTTCGGCTATTTTAGGGTCGCGTCCGGTGGTTTCGGCTGTCGAGCGCATGGTAGAGCGCATGTACGACTGGTATTTGTCGGGCATGGCTTCGCCGGTTTGGTTTACAACGGTGGCGGCACCAATGTTGGCTCCAGGGCGCATGTAGATGCTGTCGCAGGCGATCGAAATCAGCGCACCGGCCGAGGCTGCATTATTGTCGATAAATACCCAAACCGGTATGGGTGATTGCAAAATAGCCGTTCGTATCGAATCGGCAGTTTCCACCATTCCGCCATAAGTGTTCATGTGGATAAGGATGAGGTCGGCGGCGGTGTCGCGGGCTATTTTCATGGCCTTTTGGGTTACATGCCACACCGGAGGTGCTATCTGCTCTTTGATGTCGAAGGTGTAAACACGGTAAGTTTTTGTGCTGTCGGCAAAGGGATTCTCCGCCTTGTCGGCGATGGCACCTGGCAGGTTCAAAAATAGGAGAACAACAATTAGTATGGTGGTAAAAAAAGTTTTTGTCATTTTTAATTTTATCAATAATAAATTTAAAACAATCAAATCAGGCATCTGTTGTGCTGTGATGCATTTTGCGGTATAATTTTTTCCATCGACGCCGCCGCCAGTAGCTCCTGCGCCAGTATTTTCCCCAGCGAATGTTGGTCCACAGGCGTTCGTGCAGGTAGTAAATCAGGATTTTGGCCGAAAACTCAATCATCGTAACGTACCCGGCAGTTTCTAATGCCTCGTTTAAAGTGTGCCCTGTGGTATTGCTAAAAATAATAAAAGTGATCAAAAAGGTAGTACCCGAGGCGATAATTCTCCAACTGATGGCTTTCAGAATACTCCGACCCGGACTGTCCTTGACATGTTCAAGCTGGTTTGTATCCTCTGCTATTAGCGTATCCTTTTGGTTTGAAACTGTTTTTTTTCCCATTTCGGATTCTTTCTTTTTACAATAATAGGTCAAAAATCAATTTTAGGCAAAATAAATTTATCCACATCCGAAACAAAATCGTGCAGCCCTTTCGTTTCTATCCGATCCATCGTGAATTTTCCTAACTCGCTTTTCAGCATTTTGCCGGTCGATCGGCTTAACTCGACAAGCTGTAATGTTGTTTCCTGAAGATTCATTTTATCTTAGTCGTTGTTTTATTTTTATTAATAAAGATAAAATAAACCAGTCCAAGAGCACCCGCCAAAAAAATGCCAACCGCAATAAATTGGGCCTGGCTGGCTCCGATACCCAACCATGAATATTGGATGTTGACCCTGATAAACTCGATGAAGAATCTTTCGGTGCCGTTCATCATCAAATAAATTGCAAAAAGAGCTCCCGGCAAAACTATCCGTTTGCGGATTGACCAGAGTACCATAAAAAAGATGAGGCTGAGGGTGGTTTCGTAAAATGAGCTGGGAAAAACGGGCTGCCCCAGTTCGTAGCAAAAATCACCGTGGCATCCTACAATGGGTACCCCTTCTTTGATTACGTTGTGCGGAAAGGTGAAGCTCCACATCCAGTCGGGTAAAAAAGCAAGCCATTCGGGCTTGGGTTCCAGATTGGGAATGCCCCAGCAGCCATCGCCCGAGAGCTGGCAGCCGATGCGCCCAATGGCATAGGCAAGCATCAGAGCCGGAGCTACCGAATCAGCTATTAGTGGCCATTTTATCTTGTTGCGCTCGCCATACCAGGCCACGGCAAAGGCGGCCACGATCAAGCCACCATAAAAAGTGAGGCCGCTAAACGAGAACAGTGTACCCAGGGGATCACGAAAAAAGGAATCGAGGTGCTCGACCAAATCGAAGATCTTGGCTCCCAGAATCCCGGTCAGGGCAGCCACCAAAACAATGGCCGGGGTAAGTTCTTTAGCATGAAAAAGTACCTCTTCAGTCTGGGTTTTTCGATTACTGTTCTTTTTTGCTTTGATAAATAAGTACACGACCGCAGCAAGGCTGATTAGGATTCCGCCCCACCAGTTTCCCTGCCACGAAAGAAGGTAGTCCTGGGGATGATTTGCGAAATATTGATACTGAAATATCATTCCCATGCCCTTGAAGCCAATAATAAAATACAGGGCTGCGCTAATAATGTATTCGCTAATGGCGGGGGCTTTGTGTTTTGTTATGGTTTTGGTTTGGGCCTGGATAAGGCCCTGTCTTTCTTTGCGGCCAAGTTCGAGGTAAAGAATGTAGCCGCCTGTAACAAAGGCCAGTGCCACAAAAAAACCATAAGTTTGAATAGGTAGAAGGATGTCTGTTCCCAAAAAATCGTTGATTAAATCGCTAAGGCGTGGATACACAATGGTTTGATTTTGATAAGCCGCAGATAAAAATGCTTTTGCTTGTCGGCGTGCTTTTGTTTGCGTGCAAAAGTAGCAATTCCGGGAATTTATACCGGATAAATAGTGTCATCCATAAAGCGGATACTTTTGACTTGCAGGTTTTCTCAAAAGACAATAATCGGCAAAATTTTTAAATTTATCTTACTCTGTTTTCTCTGGGGCTTCTCTGATTTTTCTGTGGTTCAGGTAAAGCACTACTTATCTTGTAAAAAATTTTTGGATCAAAATACCGCTTACGATAAACACAAGCCCCACGATGGTGGCAAGAAGGATGGTTTCGCCAACAGCGTAGCGGATAAAAATAAGAGAGATAAAAGGAGAAATATAAACCAGATTTGAGATTTTCGCCGTGGTGGTGGCGTATTTCATGGCCATGAGCCAGAGCGTAAATGTAAGTCCCATTTCAAAAATCCCGATATAAACCGAACCTGCGATGCCGTATAAAGTAGGTGGATGAAAGCCATTCGTAAAAAGAAGGTAAACCAGGGTGTAAACGAAACCAAAGCCAAAATTAAGCAGCAGCTTGACGAGTTCATCGCGTTTGTCTTTTACGCTGAAAATCCAAAATAGCGACCAAAATATTGCGCTTCCCACGGCCAGCGCAACGCCGAGCGTATTGCTGAATTTAAGGCTAAAAACATCGCCTCGGGTGGCAATAATAATGGTTCCGGTAAAACTTATCAGGATGGCGGCCAGACTTACCAGCCCTATTTTTTGTTTGAGCAGGGGGATAGAGAGCAGCACCAGCACCACAGGCCAGATGTAATTTAAGGTTCCTGCTTCCTGCGCGGGCAAAAGATTGTAGGCTTCGAGTAGGACGAGGTAGTACAAAAATGGATTGAGCAAGGCCAGACCTGCTGACCGCAACAAATCCATAGATCGTAGCTTGCGCAGCTCACGGCTGCGGCCGGTAATAAAAATGGCGGCCAATAAAAAAATGGATGCTGTGAGCGAGGCATAAAACAACAGCTCGCCCACGCTGATGTAGCGAAGTGTAATCTTAAAGGCCGACCCGATTGTTGACCAAAACAGGATGGCACTGAGGGCAAAAACGTACGATTTGTTCTGATTGGTCATGCGCCAAAATTAGCCGAAAATCGGACATTGCTATAATATTACATTTTTATAATAAGATGCAGATCTTTTAAAAGATGAGAACCTGACGGGTTTACAACGGGTAAATCTGGCCGATTTTCCTATTTAACGCTCGAATGTCCGCCAAAGGCGAGATAAATCCTACGGACGATTCGAGGTTAATTCCCGCAGGGGGGTGGGATTTCGCTTCGTTCAACATTCAGCAGCTTCAATCATTCAATCAATCATTCATTTCCACTATCTCACTCAGCTCCAGCCAGCGGTCGGATTTGTTGTCGATTTCCTGCATCAGCGCAGCAATTTGCTCCGACCATTCGATAAGCTCGTCCGGCTGACCCTTTCCGGAATTTAGGTTTTCCATTATTGCATTCTTCTTTTCTTCCAGTTTGTGGATTTCTGCTTCCAGGCTTTCGTATTCTTTGATTTGCTTGTAGGTGGCCTTGCCCGGTTTTTTATTGTCGGGCTTGGTATTTTTCTTTGCTGGTGCCGAATCTTCTTTGTTAGCTTTTTTCAGGCCGGGCTTTCGCAGTTTGGCGTACGAAGAGTAGTTGCCCCAGTAATCCTTAATTTTTCCCTTGCCCTCGAAGGCGAAGATATGCTCCACGATGTGATCCATAAAGTAGCGGTCGTGCGAAACAATCATCAGGCAGCCATCGTAGTTGTCCAGAAACTCTTCGAGCTTGTTCAGTGTTTCGATGTCCAGATCGTTGGTAGGCTCGTCAAGGATGAGGAAGTTGGGCTTTTTCAGCAGGGTGGTGAGCAGGTAGAGCTTACGCTTTTCGCCGCCACTCAGGCTCGAATAATAGTTGTAGTGGATGTTGGTGTTGAAGTTGAAATAGCTTAGAAACTGCGCCGGGCTCATGCTGCCTTTTTTGGTTTGCACCATCTCGGCAATATCTTTTACAATGTCGATGATGCGCTTATCCTCTTTCATGGGCAGCCCTTCCTGCCTGAAATAGCCAAACTCCACGGTTTTGCCTACGGTAATTTTCCCCTTATCGGCTTTTATGCTGCCCATAATTATTTCGAGAAGGGTGCTCTTGCCGATACCGTTGGCACCAATCAATCCGATGCGGTCGCCCTTATTGAAGATGTAGGTAAAATCATCGAGGAGTTTTTGCTTTCCGTAGGATTTTTCGATGTTGTGCAGCTCCAGGATTTTACCACCCAGCCGCTGCATGTCCACGTCAAAGGCGCGGCTTTGTTCGTTGGTACCGCTGTTGGCTTTTTCTTCGATGCGATAAAAGGCATCCTCGCGGGCTTTGGCTTTGGTAGCCCTGGCCTGGGGCATCCGTTGCATCCATTCCAGTTCTTTTTTGTAAAGGGAGCGGGCTTTTATGATTTCGGTTTTTTCGTTGGCCATCCGCTCTTCCCTTTTCTCGAGAAAGTAGGTGTAATTGCCCCGGTACTTGTATATTTTCTGATTGTCGAGTTCCAAAATCTCATCGCAGACATTGTCCAGAAAATAGCGATCGTGCGTTACCAAAAATATGGCCAGGCGTTGTCGTTTCAAATAATTCTCCAGCCATTCGATGGTGTCCACGTCAAGGTGGTTGGTCGGCTCATCGAGTATCAGCAGGTCGGCATCCTCGATAAGAGCCTTGGCCAGCGCGGTTTTTTTGCGCATTCCGCCTGAGAGCTTCCCCAGTTTTTGGTCTAAGTTGATGATGTCAAATTTGCCCAGTATTTCTCTGATCTTCGATTCAAAGTTCCAGGCCTGGAGTTCGTCCATACGGTTTATCACCAGCTGGCTCTCGGCCTTGTCGGTGAGATGCCCCGACAGGATTAGGTTGTACTGAAACACCAGTTGTACTAGCGGGCTTTCTGATTGGAAAAGGTATTCGATAACTGTAGTTTCGGGATCCATGTCAGGATTTTGCGGCAGGTACGAAATCCGCAGGTCGTTGCCCTTAGTAATCAAACCCTGATCGGGATGATCCACGCCGGTAATCATTTTTATCAGACTCGACTTTCCGGTGCCGTTACGGGCGATCAGTGCAATTTTTTGACCTGCCGAAATGCCAAAACTAAGTTCCTCAAAAAGCAGTTTTTCGCCGTAGGATTTGGATAAGTTTTCAACGGTAAGAATATTCATTCAATCGTATTTTTTGTCTGATTAAAATTTTGGGCGCGAAGATAGCCAAACAAACATCACATAAGTTTTTTACTTATCCATAATATTAAACCTTCCCGATAAGAAATGCTTCGATGTTTAGTAGAATGATTTGCAAATCGTCTATTACGTTTTTGCCCAGAATATTTGATTTGAAGTTTATAATTGTCAGGAATCAACTTACAACGTATTTTATAATAAGAACGACTTGCGGTTTCATCAATAATAACTTCAGCTATTTGCGAAACAATTTTGCTTGATCCCAAGAGTTTCAATAATTCATCAATCTTGATTTGCATCCCGACTCACATTTTGAAGGGTTTCTGTCCAGGCCTTTGTCATTTCCAGTGCCGCCTTCCAATCCATCCAGTCATCTTCTTGTAACATAGTTGCCTTACTTTGCATCCCGATTGAAAATTCCTCAAACCCTTTTTGGTATTTAAGTTCAAATTGATCATTGATTGAACAATAACTCTTTATCTTTCCACTAATAAAATTAATAACGATGTCATTGAGGGCACTCATCTCATCTTTATAAATACCTGAATCAACAAGCGGTTTCATTAAGCGGTAAATATTTTGTACAAAAAGATTTTCCTGATACATATTTCAATGTTTTGTGCAAATTTACAAAACATTTAAAAAACGACTTTGTTATTATCATTATCTAAACTAAAATAATAATACTGAAAATATGCTTACTTGCAGCAGATATGCCTGTATAAGAGCAGGAGAAAAGTTGAGGAAAACCCAGGAAGATAAAGCTGTGGATAATAATAAAGGTGAAAAGCCGGATACTGCAAAAACTCCAGATACGCCGAAATCTGTAACACCAGTATCTGAAAAAGAATCCCAAAACAATGAACAGGGATTTTTGAAAAGGTGGCTTAAAAAGTATGCTGGTTGATAAGTTTGATTTTAGGAATTCCTCATCAAATCCATAAAGAGACAAGAACTGACGGTGTGCCGATCTTTGCGATATTTATAAATCCGTCCACCAATAAGTTGTCCAAGAAAAAAGGTCGAAACCAAAAAAACGTAAGTAATCCAATGAAAGCCAATATCCGAAAAAATCCTTACTACAATAATAAAAGGTACCGGGATATGGATGGCCAAAAACCATTGCAAGGAAGCGCGTTTTACATCTTGCCGCCAATAACCAAAGGGGATATTGAAAATCAATACCAAAACAGAGATTTCGATTAGTAATAATGAAACAGGCATGATTTACGGTTTTAGTTTCTCGCTTAGATAATGGCCGGTAAACGATGCTGCCACCTTCACAAGATCCTCGGGCAGGCCTTCAAACACGATACTTCCTCCGTTTTCGCCGCCTTCGGGCCCAAGATCGATAATCCAGTCGGCCGATTTAATAATTTCGGGGTTGTGCTCGATAACTACGATGCTATGGCCGTTTTCGATCAGTGCATTAAAGGCATCGAGCAACTTGCTGATGTCGTGAAAGTGCAGGCCGGTGGTGGGTTCATCAAAGAAAAACAGGCTTGGTTTTTCGGAGCTTCCCTTGGTTAAAAACGAGGCCAGTTTTACGCGCTGTGCCTCGCCGCCCGAAAGTGTGCTCGACGACTGCCCCAGTTTCAGATAGCCCAATCCCACGTCTTGCAAGGGTTGCAATTTGGTGACAATGCGTTTTTCGTTCGCGCTTGGCTGCTTGTTAGTTCCAAAAAAACCAATGGCCTCATTGATGGTCATGTTCAAAATGTCGCTGATGTTTTTCCCCTGATAGCTAACATCAAGGGTTTCGGTTTTGAAACGTTTACCGCCACACGATTCGCAGGTAAGATAAATGTCGGCCATAAACTGCATCTCAATTTTCACCTGACCTTCGCCTTCGCACTCTTCGCAGCGGCCACCTTCTACATTAAACGAGAAAAAGCCGGGCGAGTATCCTCGCACTTTCGAGAGTTTTTGATCGGCGTACAAAGACCGTATTTCATCGTAGGCCTTCACGTAGGTTGCGGGATTGGAGCGCGAGGAGCGGCCAATGGGATTTTGATCGACAAACTCAGCATTTTCCAAACGCTTCAGGTCGCCGGTCAGGTCGTCAAATTTTCCGGATTTATCGGTGTAGCCGCCCAGGTGCCTTTTTATGGCAGGATAAACGATGCCTTTGATGAGCGATGATTTACCCGAGCCACTCACGCCCGTTACCACCGTAAGGATGTTTAGCGGTATTTTGGCAGTGATATTTTTCAGATTGTTTTCGCGACAACCGCTTACTTCGATATAATTATTCCACTTACGGCGTGTTTCAGCCACAGGGATCGACAGGCTCTTGTTGAGATATTTCGCGGTAAAGCTGCTGTTGCTGCTGATCAATTCGTCGAGGCTGCCCGAAAACACCAGTTCGCCACCGTGCATTCCTGCCAAAGGACCGATGTCGATAATCTGATCGGCATGGCGCATGATGTCTTCATCGTGTTCGACCACGATAACGGTATTGCCCAGTTTTTTCAGCTCTTGCAAAACGCCAATAAGGCGATGTGTGTCGCGGGGGTGCAGCCCGATGCTGGGTTCGTCCAGGATGTACATCGATCCCACCAGGCTGCTTCCCAACGAAGTGGCCAGGTTGATGCGTTGCGATTCGCCCCCCGAAAGGGACGATGAAAGGCGGTTTAGGGTAAGATAGCCCAGCCCCACATCACACAGAAAATGGAGCCGGTTGTTGATTTCGAGCAATATACGTTTGGAAACCTGTGCATCATAATCGGATAACTGAAGATGAGCAAAGAAATCCACCAACTTTTCCAGGGGCAGGAGCACCAGATCGCTGATGGATGTTTCGCCCACTTTCACATAATTGCTGTCGTTGCGCAGTCGCGTGCCACGGCACTCGGGACATACGGTTTTGCCCCGATAGCGCGAAAGCATTACCCGGTATTGGATTTTGTAGGTTTGTTCTTCTACCATTCTAAAAAACTCGTTGATGCCTTCGATCTTGGCATTGCCCTGCCACAGCAAGTCTTTGTGTTTAGCATCAAGTTCGTTGTATGGTTTGTGTATAGGAAAACCAAACTTGGTGGCCTTTAGCTCGAATTCGTTTTTCCAAAGCCCCATCTTTTCTCCCTTCCAGGGAGCTACTGCACCTTGATAAATAGAGAGGCTTTTGTTGGGGATCACCAAATCTTCGTCGATGCCGATGACGCTACCAAAGCCTTCGCAGCGTTTGCAGGCACCATAAGGATTGTTGAAGCTAAAGAAATTTTCGCTGGGTTCTTCAAATTCGATCCCGTCCAGCTCGAAGCGATTCGAGAAGTCGTGTTTTTCTATTCCATTCTCCTGATACAAATAAATACTGCATTTTCCCTTGCCCTCGTAAAAAGCGGTTTGAATGGAATCGGCGAGGCGCGAGCGCAGTTCCCCATTTTGCGCAACCGACACACGGTCGATGACTAACTCAAAGAAAGCGGCTTTCTTAAAAATGTCTTTATCATTAATAATGTCTTCGATTTTTACAATCTCATTATTATGAAATAATCGTGTAAAACCTTGTTGCAGCAAAACCGACAATTGTTCGCTTACCTTTCCCTTGTTTTTTACCGGCATCTCGCTAACGATGAGCAGACGAGTATTTTCGGCCTGGCTTTCGATAAAATTAATAACATCGGTAACGCTGTGCCTTTTCACTTCTTCCCCCGATACTGGCGAGATGGTTTTGCCAATTCGGGCAAAGAGTAGTTTGAGGTATTCGTAGATTTCGGTAGAAGTTCCTACCGTTGAGCGGGGATTTCGCGAATTTACTTTTTGCTCGATGGCTATGGCTGGCGAAATGCCTTTGATGTAATCGACCTCAGGTTTTTGCATTCGCCCAAGAAATTGCCGGGCATAAGAGCTTAGGCTTTCAACATAGCGACGCTGCCCATCGGCGTAAAGCGTATCAAAGGCCAGTGATGATTTGCCCGAGCCTGATAAACCGGTAATTACCACCAGTTTGTTGCGGTGGATGGCAACATCAATATTTTTAAGATTGTGGACGCGGGCACCTTTTACGAGAATGTATTTTTTGGGGTCTAAAGCATCAATTTTACTCACGGTCATCATACAAAAATTTACAGATTGTGGCATGTTATTTGGTAAAATCCGGCCAAATTTTTGCCTTCTTGGATGGCAGCAAATGTAAAAGAAAATTTGGTGTTTATTATTTAATGTATATATTTGCCAAACTTTTTGAATTTAAGTTATTAAAAATCATTCTATTCACACATTAACAATAGGAGACAGGTTATCGAATAAACTTCTACGCTTTGTAAAACAAACATAGAAAGGAGACTAGTATGAAAGTTCAAATTCCTCAGGACAAGGATTTGATTAGTCAGTATTTAGAAGGTAACCAGTACAGCCTCGAGAAGTTGATCAATCGTCATCAAAACCGGGTTTTCGCCTACATTTTGATGGTGGTAAAAGATAAACAACTCGCCGATGACATTTTCCAGGATACCTTTATTAAAGTTATTAATACCATTAAGTCTGGAGCTTACAAAGAAGAAGGTAAGTTTATCCAGTGGGTCATGCGTATTGCGCACAATTTGATTATCGACTATTTTAGGAAATCAAAACGTATCCCCGTTATTGAAAACGACAAGGATGATTTTGACATTTTTGATACCATTCGTTTTACCGATCCTTCGGTTGAAGACCAAATGATTACCGACCAGATTCACAGCGATGTGCGCAAACTTATCGAATACCTGCCGCCCGAACAAAAAGAAGTACTGTTCATGCGTCACTACTCCGAAATGAGTTTTAAAGATATAGCCGAGCAAACCGATGTGAGCATTAATACTGCATTGGGAAGAATGCGATACGCACTGATAAATTTGCGAAAAATCATCAAGGAAAAAAATGTGATTCTCACAAAATAATCCACTATTTTTTTTCGGGCGTAATAAACATTAACGCTGCATCGTTAGCTACTACTCATCAAATGAGTTTTAATAAACAATGTAGCCTATGCACCGTTCTTTTACGCTTAATGATTTGATTTTGTTCGCCTGCTCGGAAACCGAAACTGATGATTCGGAAAAATATCGAAGTCTCATACAACGGAATAAATTCCTCAATAGTGAGTATCAAACGATATGCAGAATCAAGCAATTTTTTGCTAATAAAAAGGTTGGCCCCAGCGAATCAACAATCAGCAACATCCTGAGTTATTCCAAGGCACTCTCGGTGAATCGAACCCGAAATGCCGGAAACTTTAGTTTGTTATTAAATTAATATCCGATTTTGATCGGAAAGAAAAAAAATTGAGCCGCCATATCTGAGCGGCTTTCTTATTTTTGCAGTCGCTAATTATCCCAGGATGACTAAGAAAGAAAGATACCAAAGTTTTGTCGATTATTTTTCGCAAGCCCAACCCGAGGCGGACACCGAACTGGTGTACCTTGATCCCTACGAATTGTTGGTGGCGGTCATCCTGTCAGCACAATGTACCGATAAACGCGTAAATCAGATTACTCCCCAATTTTATCAACAGTTTCCCAATGCCCAAACTTTGGCACAGGCAAAAAGCGAGGAGGTGTTTGCGCTAATCAAAAGCTGCTCTTATCCCAACAATAAAACCAAGCACCTGATAGGAATGGCTCAAAAGCTTATCAAGGATTTTGGTGGAGTAGTTCCGGCGGATATCAACGATTTGCAAAAACTGCCGGGCGTAGGACGCAAAACAGCCAATGTGATTGCCTCGGTGGTTTATCACAAACCCGCCATGGCTGTGGATACCCACGTTTTCAGGGTGGCGGCACGAATCGGTTTAAGCACCAATTCCAAAACTCCCCTGGAAACCGAAAAGCAGTTGGTGAAGTTTATCCCCGAAAAGTTTATCTCACGAGCGCATCACTGGCTTATTTTGCATGGACGCTATGTGTGCCAGGCACGTAAGCCTAAATGCGTGGATTGTAAAATATCACACTTCTGTAAATTTTATCAAAAAAATCAAAAGATCGAAGGCCTGAAACCTTTGGCTGGTTAAACTATCTTAAATTTGAAACCGCCTGCTTTAGGAATCGTTATTTTTGTTTTGTAATAAATTTTTCTCCATTAAAAATTGTTAAAGCATGTCATATTTAAACCCGGGCGATAAAGCCCCCGATTTCAAGAGCGTTGATCAGGATGGCAAAACCGTGAGCCTGAAAGATTTTGAAGGCCATAAACTGATTATTTATTTCTACCCTAAAGCTGATACACCTGGCTGTACTGCCGAGAGTTGCAATTTGAGAGATAATTATGATGATCTGCTAAATAAAGCTTACAAAATTTTGGGTGTAAGCCCTGACAGCGTTGAGAAGCAAAAGAAATTTGCCCTAAAGTACAATCTGCCTTTTTGCCTGCTTGCCGATGAAGGCAAAGAAGTAATAAAAGCCTATGGGGCCTGGGGTATGAAAAAAATGTACGGCAAGGAATACGAAGGATTGCTCCGAACCACTTACGTTATTGATGAAGTTGGTGTGGTAGAAAAGGTTTTTGAAAAGGTAAAAACCAAAGACCATGCAGCCCAAATCCTTGAAGCAATGCAATAAATTAGGAATTCAATAAACATTTTAAATACCAAATTACATGGCTAAAGATAAAGACGATATCGACAAGATTAAAGCAGAAAAACTGCAGGCCCTCGAAAGAACCCTCGGGAATATTGAAAAGCATTACGGCAAAGGCACGATAATGAAACTGGGCGATTCGCCCATCGAAAACATCCCTTCCATCTCCACCGGCTCCATCGGTCTTGATGTTGCGCTGGGTGTTGGTGGCTTGCCCAAGGGCAGAGTGGTGGAGATATATGGGCCCGAATCGTCAGGTAAAACCACCCTGGCATTGCACGCGGTAGCTGAAGCACAGAAGGCAGGAGGCATAGCTGCATTTATAGATGCCGAACATGCCTTCGACCGCTTTTATGCCGAAAAGCTGGGCATTGATACAAAAAATCTACTCGTATCGCAGCCCGACAACGGCGAGCAGGCATTGGAGATTGCTGATAATCTGATTCGCTCAGGAGCTATCGACATCATCGTGATTGACTCGGTGGCAGCACTTACCCCAAAAAGCGAGATTGAAGGCGAGATGGGCGACTCCAAGATGGGGCTTCAGGCGCGCTTGATGTCGCAGGCATTGCGTAAGCTCACTTCTACCATTAGCAAAACCGGCGCGATTTGCGTTTTTATTAACCAGTTGCGCGAGAAGATAGGCGTGATGTTTGGCAATCCCGAAACTACCACCGGTGGTAATGCTCTGAAGTTTTATGCCACCATCAGACTCGATATACGGCGCATTGGCCAGATAAAAGATACCGAAAGCATTAGTGGAAACCGGGTTAGGGTTAAAGTGGTGAAGAATAAAGTGTCGCCACCCTTCCGCAGCGCAGAGTTTGACCTAATTTATGGTGAAGGCATTTCAAAGTTGGGCGAGATTATCGACCTGGGCGTTGATCACGAGATCATCAAAAAAAGCGGCTCGTGGTATAGCTACGGCGAAACCAAACTGGGGCAGGGCAGAGATGCAGTGAAGAGCCTGCTTGCCGACAATCCTGAATTGGCCGAAGAACTGGAGAGTAAACTCAGAGCCGTGCTTAAATAAGAGCACTCATGAGCAAGTAATTTGAACTACCTGACAAAGACTATCTTTGTCGGGTTTTTATTTTTAATTTTAAGATGAAAAGATACTCCTATTTAATAGTACTCGGTTTTTTGATTGGGCTTTTTGCGTGCAACACAACAAGCGAAAAGCAAAACACTTCTGATATTGCTGATACTTTGGCTCCAAATGCAGCCCTGTACAGTCTAAACCAAAAAATTGAAGCCGATAAAAACAACGATGCCGCATTTATCGAATGTGCCGAATATTACTTGTTGGCCAACAATGTGGATAGTGCTTTGCGCGATATTCTCATCGCTATCGACATCGACAAGAACAACAGTCGGCACTATGTTGCACTTTCGGATGCCTACCTGGCCATGGGCAATCCCGACAAATGCCACGAAGCCCTCGAAAAAGCTGTGCAAATTGATCCCGAAAATAAAGATGCAATCCTGAAGCAAGCCCGGCTCTATCTTATCATGCGCGATTACGAAAGATGCTATAAGCGGCTGGATGATTTGATTGCCATCGATCGTATCAATCCAAGGGCTTATTACGTGGGTTCGATCGCCCTGCTCGAAGAAGCGGATACTGCCGGAGCCATAAAAAACCTGAGGATTGCCATCGATCAGGATCCTGAGTTTTTTGATGCTCAATTTCAATTGGGCGTTTTGCTTTCTGCACAAAAGGATCCTCTGGCCATCAATTATTTGCAAAATGCTTTAACTATTAATCCGCAGGCTATTCAGGCCTATTATCAACTGGGATTATTTTTTCAGGAAAACAACCGGCTGAAAAGTGCAGTGCAAACCTATCAAAGCATCCTGGATATCGAGCCAGCCTATTATCCGGCACTTTACAATTTGGGCTACATCAATTTGGTGTACCAAAAAGACTTTGCAGCAGCAGCCGATTATTTTACCCAGGTTATCAATCTTGTGCCTGACTTTGCCGAGGCATGGTACAACCGGGCTTATAGTTACGAGCTTATGGGGAAGATTAATCTGGCTCGTAAGGATTATCAGCAAACTTTGGTTGTTAAAAATAATTACCCCAAGGCTATCGAGGCCTTAAACCGACTTGATGGAAGGCAGTAATAATCAGTGCCTGTTTTTAAAGTAACATTTAGAAAAATATAAGATTTAAGGTTGTCGAATTTAAATTTAAGATCTTGGTGATATTCAGCACAATCTAAAATATCCAATCCTTAATCGTCAATCTAAAATCTATAAATTGCCAGCTTTATGGACAGACCCTAATTGCCGGATTGTTCAAAGTCATCTTTGAAACGCATAATATCTTCGATGGGTTCGCGGCTTAGCTCTATCGCCTTTTGCAGATCGGGCGAAAAATCAACATCCGTTTTAACGCGGCCAGTATTTTTTTGTTCGTTCCATTTCTCTTTGGATCGATTTTCAAAATCCTGATAAAAAACAATGAGTGGGTTCTCAACATCAATGAAATAACGTAAGTTGGCTTTTATGTTATGGATGCCCCTTTGAATTTCCTCGTAGTTATTCGTTTCAATGCCTTGGGCGATAAGCCGGGTATTCTTGTCGAACTCACCGGGAAGCATCAAAATAATATCAATGATCAGGTCTTTGCCGTATTGTTTTAGCTCTTTTAGATGCTTATTCTTCGGATTTACGTATTTATACATAGCAAAATTTCTTTGGCTCAAAAATAGTAAAATTCGTTATCCGGCAGTTTTTGAACTAAAAAAAACAAGGATTATTCAAGCGGCTTACGAATCTGCTCCTTGAGATGAGCTATCTTGCAACCCGATGCAGCCTGATAACAATTGCTACATGCTGTAACTTTGGTAGTAAACATCCGTATGATTTTCCGCACGCTAACAACGATGGTAATTAAAATTATGAGGTATGTTAAGATTTCCTGTATCATGATTTTAATAAATTAAACTTCCGATTTGATAAACCAAAAACGCCATGAGGTAGGCCAGTAGCGTGGTGTAAACGGCTAAAAATGTTGCCCATTTCCATCCGCCGGTTTCTTTGTTTACCGCAGCCACCACGGCAATACAGGGAAAGTAGATGAGTACGAAAACTAAAAATGCCAAAGCTACTACCGGCGTAAAAACAGGTTCTCCTTTTTTCGGGCCCACCTCATGCACGTGTGTTCTTAGTTTTTCCTGCAGCGATTGATTGGCCACGTTGGCATCGTTGGTCTGGTAAAGTACACCCATGGTGCTTACCACAATTTCTTTGGCAGCGGCACCGGTGATGAGGCTTACCCCCATTTTCCAGTCGAAACCAAGGGGTCGGATTACCGGAGCAACCCACTGTCCCAGTTGGCCGATATACGAATTTTGCAGACGGTACGATTGCTTTTGAATTTCGATTTGATTCACTTCCCGGTTCATTGCTTCACGCAATGTTTCAGTCTGCAAATCATCCACATAAGGGTCGAGGCCGGCAATTTTTATTTTATAATCATATTCTGTTTTAAATATTTCACGGTCATAATTATCCATTTTCTCGTTGTGGAGCGGAAAATAACCGGCAGCCCAAATCAGGATTACCGCAATAAGAATGATGCCCCCCATTTTTTTGAGATACTGAGATCCTTTGAACCACATGTTTTTGAGTATTGCTTTTAGCGTTGGCAGGCGGTAGGGTGGGAGTTCCATTACAAAGGGTGCCTCCTTCGATTTGAAGATTACTTTTTTAAATATAATCGCGATGAGGGCAGCAATGAAAATGCCGAGGCCGTAAATAAAGAAAAGGATGGTTCCGGGTTGCGTTGGGAAAATAGCTCCGATAATGAGGATATACACCGGCAGCCGGGCACTGCACGACATGAAGGGATTGATAAGGATGGTTAAAATCCGGTCGTTGCGCGATTCGATGGTGCGCGTGGCCATGATGGCCGGAACGTTGCAGCCAAAGCCCATCAGCAAAGGGATGAAGGAGCGTCCGTGCAAACCGATTTTGTGCATCACCCTGTCCATAATAAAAGCCACCCTGGCCATGTAGCCGGTATCTTCCATAAATGAAATGAAGAAAAACAGGATTAAAATATTGGGAAGAAATACCAACACGCTTCCCACGCCCGAAATGATGCCATCCACAATCAGATCTTTGAGCATCCCTCGCGGCATGATATTTTCAATTACACTGCTCAACGCTTCTACGCCGGTTTCGATCCAACGCATGGGATATTCGCCAAAGGTAAAAGTACTGAAAAACATCAGCCACATAAAAAACAAAAATATCGGCAGACCTATTATTTTATGGGTAAGAAAGGTGTCGATAATTTCGGTTTCCGTTTTGGTTTTGCGCTTGAACTTGTTCTCGTGATAAGTCTCGCGCAAGGCTCCCGAAATAAATCCATACTTGGCATCAGCAATCATCGATTCGGAATCCTCCTGATAGTCCTTTTCCAGAATAGCTATTTCGCGATTAGCAATTTGCTTTATTCCGGCATAGCCCGGCAGCTTGCTTAGCGAAAATTGTGTCGACTCATCCTTTTCAAGCATTTTGATGGCATAAAAACGCGAGGATACTTTATCGGTCAGCGAGGCGGTTTTCCATATCTCGTCCTGGATTTTACGGATGGAGCGTTCCATCGTTTTTCCGTAATGAATATGGATGTGGCGAACCACCGGATCGCGGTCTTCATATACCTCGATGGCTTTGCGGAAGAGCTCGGTAATGCCACGTCCCTTCGAGCCAACGGTGGGTATTATCGGTATGCCCAGCATCTTGCCCAAAATCTGATGGTCGAATTTGTCGCCCTTGGCCTCCAGCTCATCGTACATGTTTAGCGCAATAATCACCTTGATGTCCATATCGATGAGCTGGGTGGTAAGGTATAAGTTGCGCTCGATGTTGGAGCCATCGAGCACGTTTATCACGATGTCGGGAAATTCGCTCAGGATGTGTTTGCGTACAAAAAGCTCTTCGGGCGTGTAGGCCGTTAACGAATAGGTTCCTGGTAAATCGACAATGTTGAAACGGTAGCCGTCGAGATCAAATTTTGCCGCTTTGGCATCCACGGTAACGCCGCCATAGTTTCCTACTTTTTCGCGCGAGCGCGAGGCATGATTAAAAATTGTGGTCTTGCCCGAATTGGGATTGCCCACAAAGGCGATGTCGATAACCTTGCCCTTCTCAAAGGCCTTGCGCTTGAGCGTTTCCTCATCAATAACCCCCTCAAAACGTCCGTTTCTGTGGAAATCCATCAGGTCTTCCTTACGCACGACCGTAATAAGTCGGGCTTCGCTGCGCCGCAACGAAACATCATAATTGAGCAGGCGGTATTCGATGGGGTCGCGCAGCGGGGCGTTTTTTATTACTTCCACCTCCTTGCCTTTGATAAAGCCCATTTCGGTGATCCGCTTCCGGAAAGCACCTCTGCCCTTCACCTTCGATATGTAGGCCTTTTCGCCGGCTTTTAGTTCGCTCAAATTCATTGAATACCCCTTAAAATACTATTCTAATTTAGAATAAATTAAAATTGCAAAAGTATAGAAATAAAATTTTGTTAAAACATCTAAGCTTCGATTTGAAAGGGATAGGCTATATTTAGAATTGAAGTAGCCCGGTTTAGCTTAAATAATTGATATTGATTATAATGGATTTTTCCTTATTTAGAAAAGCACACGTATTTAAATTGCATGAATGATTTTGTAATGGTGAGTCTGCCATTTTAGTGTTGTAAGTATTCGGCCAGGATAGGATGATTTTTTATTTGAATAATTGACTCGTACTTTGTAAAATCAAACCACAAATATACATTTATGTCGTGCAATATTACAAATAAATTGGACCTGAAACTTAAAAGGAAAACAGGATCTTATCATATCCTGGGTTGGCCAATTATTCCCTGGGAATTAGTTCCCATATTGGTTTTAGTACAAGAGTTATCTCATTCAAAACCCACGGAAAAGTCAATGAATCTTTGTGGTTTATCTTTTTCAAAAACGCATCCCAGGCAAGTATGCGATTTTTATTGCTCGCAAAATCGGTGCTGAACAACTCGTGATTCTCTTGGTAAAATGTATTTCGCTGCCTGAAGGTTACACGGATTGCTTCTTCCAAAATTTCCTGATCCAAATTTTCAGCTTTGAGCAGGTGATAAACATCATAAAAATCTTTCATGCGGCTATTCATTTCTGAAAGCTCAATCATGGCATGGAACTTTTCCGAAATTACTGTTTCCAATGAATAAGCGTAAATTGATGGTATAGCAACATCATTAAGAATTACAGGATAATAAATCCGGATTGGTTTTGGGTAGATTGAGTCCCCAAAGCCGACATCCACTTGCAAACGCTGTTGAATGGTATCAAGCTGTGTTTCAATAAAAATCCTTATTCCACCATAAATATCATTTTCACGAATGAATCTGGAAGAAATGCTATCAACATTAAATTGAACGCCATCTTCATCCTGAATGGCAGAAATGTCTTTAAAGGTTTCCACAATTTTTTGCTGGTCATATTCCATTTGATGAAGCGAAAAGTCAATATCCATAGTATAACGCCACATCTCACCCGAGGAAAAGGTATAAAGCAAAGCCCCGCCTTTCAGAAAGAATTTGTCGGAATACTTACTGACTGATATCCGATAGAGCAGCCGCTCATGAAAGTAGCGAATAATCAGGTGCTGAAAGCTGATATTATTTTTTTTTGACAGATTATAAAGTTTGTCGCGTATGGATTTTCCAATATTTTTCATAGCTGTGTTTCGGTGTAAATTTTCAAGGTGTTGTAAACCCGCATCTGTTTGGCATATTTAATCAGTTTATCAAGATTCCTGTCTTTAAGGGAAAGGTAATTTTTGATGATTTCGGCGGTTGTTTCCATCCCGATTTTGTTGCGATATTTTACAGCATCACAAACACATTTTTCGATATCATATATTTTTGTACTAATGCCTTCAATTGCTTTGGTTTCGATTCCCAGTTCGTAATATTCTCTTTTTAGGTAAATAAGTTTGATAGTTGGAAAATCTGGCAAAGTAATTTTTCTGGATTTCTCGATGGCCACATAAAACGCATCCGGAATAAATACCGAAAGGTTGTTGAAGTACCAGGCAGAATGCAAGCACAATACACCACCAGGAACTATGCGGCCAATATCGATCATTTGCCGTTTTGCAAGCTCCTCATCCAAAGTATAAACTCCCCGTTTTAGCCGCGAAACATGCCCTTGCTTTATTAACTCCTGAAGCTGGTAGCGCATTTTTCTACCCGTTATTTCAGAAGATTGGATGTAGCCATTATTTTTTTTAAGAAGTTGAATCAGCTCTTCCATAAAATTATTTTGCACAAAAATACTGCTTTTATTAATATTAGCAGTATTTTATGACATAAATATCATATTGAATATATGGTAGGGTTTTGAACAATAAATCACAAAACCAGACTTCTATCAAATCGCACCCAAATCCATTGTACCCCGGTCGCTTTTTTCGCGATACAAATCGTAGTGTATTACTTTGAGCAGGTTTACTATCCTAAATCCCCAGTGGGCTTTGAAAAGCTCCAGGATTTCCCACACCGCGATTTTCTTGGCATCGCGCAGTGGTTTTTGATATAGAATCACAAAGTCCTTCATATCCTGATAAATGTCGGTCAGGCTGTCGGCAAAGCTGCCTTTTACTGGCTCGTTGAGCGGATTGTCGTTTTCGATAAACCAATACTCATCATCTTTTTGTAACTTTTCGCGGATGGCGTTAAAGGTGTTTTGCCATTGCTCCTCGGTAAAGTATTTTTCGTTGGCATCAAAATCATCCGGCTTCACCGCAGGAATCACCGAGCCACGCACATAGAGCAAGGGAAGTGCCTTGTGCATATAATCGAATATCTGATTTTTGTCGTACTTATCGATTTCCTCGATAAACAAACAAAACTTTTGAGCCACCGCCAAAAACTCCAGCACAAAGGGCGAGTAAACCGGTTCCTGCATTACTTTTTCTTCTTCCATTATTTATGATTTTTTAATTCTTAATTACCAAAAATTACTATCAATTACTACCAATTACAATTAATTACGCCGAACGCAGTGAGGCAAATGACGCGAAGCAAAATTACGCGCGAAGCGCAAATTACATCCGAACGAAGTGAGGATAAATGCCGAAAAATCCGCAGTGAGCCTGTCGAACTGCCTATTTTTTCGTGCATCCTCGAAAATTTACGAAAATTGAAAATTTTCTAATTTTCGGGATTACGCGCGCAGCGCATCTTCATCATCCCCCCGCCTTCTTCGCCTTGTACCCCTCATCTTGTAGTAAAGCCATCACCTTTTCGCGCACATCGCCCTGTATAATTATTTCCCCGTCCTTGGCCGAGCCTCCTGTTCCGCATTTTGTTTTCAGCATTTTGGCCAGGTATTTCAAGTCATCTTCAGTACCCGTAAATCCTGTAATGAGCGTTACTACTTTTCCCTTGCGCATTTTCCGATCGAGCCATACTTTCAGGTTTTGTTGCTGCGGTGTAAGGGTGGCTGCCTCATCTTGCGTATCGTATTCGTATTCAAAATCCGAGTTAGTCGAATAAACGATGTCTCCTGAAATCTTTTTAAATTTTTTAGGCATTTTGTCTGATAAATTTTCGGCAAAGATAAGTTATTTGAAATTTCAATTGCCACGTCCTTTAGGGCGTGGACTGCAATGAGTAGAAGAAAAATCCCCACCTTTTTGCTACGCCTGTGGCGTGGCAAAAAGGTAGGGGAAGTATCTTTAATTCTTTATTCCCCGGGTTAAAACCCGGGGCAATTCAAGAGTATCAACCTTAAGAAAAAGCATAACTTTAACATATCGATATCCCCACTCAAAAACCCATGGCTAACTTTCCTAAGACATTTTATTACTTTTGCGCACTTAAATTAAAAAATCGAATTCGCAATGAAGATTTCTTATGACTGGCTTAAAGAATACATCGATATCGACCTTGACCCACATAAAGTTTCGGAAATACTTACCGATACCGGCCTGGAAGTAGAAGGATTCGAAAAAACCGAAACCATCAAAGGTGGCCTCAAGGGCGTGGTGATTGGGCATGTGCTCACTTGCGCCAAGCATCCTGATGCGGATAAACTTAGTGTTACCACCGTGGATGTCGGGGGCGGCACGGTGCTGCCGATAGTTTGCGGTGCGCCCAATGTTGCTGCCGGACAAAAGGTGGTAGTGGCCACGGTGGGTACAACGCTGTATTCGGACGATAAGCCTTTCGAGATAAAAAAAGCCAAAATCCGTGGCGAAGTTTCCGAGGGGATGATTTGTGCCGAAGATGAGCTGGGCTTGGGCGAGTCGCACGAGGGTATCATGGTTTTGCCGCAGGATGCTGAAGTAGGAATGCCGGCGCGTGATTATTTCAATATTGAAGAGGATTACGTTTTCGAAATCGGCCTTACGCCCAATCGCAACGATGCCATGTCGCATGTAGGCGTTGCCCGCGATCTGGCTGCCGCGCTTAGTTTTCATAATCCGGAACAGGATCCCCGCAAGGTGTTTACGGCCTGTACCGATAGTTTTAAAACCGAGAGCAACAAGTTGCCTGTTCAGCTTATTGTAGAAGATGCCGAAGCCTGTCCACGCTATTCGGGAGTAACGATTTCGGGAGTTAAGGTGAAGGAATCTCCCGACTGGCTCAAAAATCGCCTGCTCGCCATTGGCCTGCGCCCGATCAATAATCTGGTGGATATCAGTAATTATGTATTACACGAAACCGGGCATCCCAGTCATTTTTTTGATGCCGATAAAATTAAGGGACGTAAGGTCATCGTAAGGAAGCCCGCTAAGGGAACCAAATTTATTACCCTGGACGAAGTAGAACGCGAACTCTCAGGCGAGGATTTGATGATTTGCGATGAAAGCGATGGGATGTGCATGGCCGGCGTTTTCGGCGGCTTGCACTCAGGAGTTACCGAGTCAACCAAAAATATTTTTATCGAGAGTGCTTATTTCGATCCTAAAACCATCCGCAAAACAGCTAAGTTTTACGGCCTGAATACCGATTCTTCGTTTCGCTTCGAGCGGGGCACCGACCCCAACGCAACGCCTTATGTTTTGCGGCGAGCAGCACTGCTGGTGAAAGAACTGGCTGGCGGCGAAATATCATCCGAGGTTTACGATTTTTATCCCAAAGCCATCAAGCCCTGGCAGATAGAGCTTAGCTACAAAAATATCGATCGGCTGATTGGTCAGCAAATCGAACACGACCGTATCCAGGACATATTGCAGTTTTTGGGTATGGAAGTTATTAGCGAAACGGATGACACGCTCACCGTGGAGGTGCCTACTTTTAAATCGGATGTTACCCGCGAGGCCGATGTTATCGAGGAGATACTGCGTATTTACGGTTACAACAACATTCAGTTTCCCCAACAACTGCGCTCGTCCTTATCCTATATCGAAAAGCCTGATCCGGAATATGTGCAGGAGCTGGTGTCGAATTTCCTAAGTGGCAATGGCTTTGCCGAGATTATGAATAATTCGCTGACCAAGGCCGCCTACAGCAATAAATTTAATTTTATTGATCAGCACAACGATGTGCAGATTTTTAATCCGCTGAGCATCGACCTGGGCGTTATGCGGCAAACCCTGCTTACTTCTGGTCTGGAGACTTTAGTGTATAACCTCAATCGAAAAAATCTGAACCTGAGTCTTTACGAATTTGGAAAGACTTACAAGCAATTATCAGCGGATACCGTGAAAGACCTTGGCGATCGCTTTGAAGAAACCAACCACCTGTCGATGTTTCTTACCGGGAAGGTAAATCGCGAAAGCTGGTATCACGACGAAAAAGCTGCGGATGTGTATTATCTGAAGTCGATGGTTTGGGCTGTGTTGAAGAAATTGAAAATCGATGAAAAACTTTTCAAAACTGCAAATATTAGTAATGAAGTTTTCGATGGTGGAATGCAACTTTCGTGGAAGGGAAAAGAAGTGCTGGTTTTTGGTCAGTTGAACGACAAGCTCTTGCGGGCTTTCGACATTGAGCAGTCGGTATTTTGGGCTGATTTTAACTGGAGTTTAATTTTAAAAATTCTCAAAGCCCACACCTTATCTTATGCTCCGGTGTCTAAATATCCGGAGGTACGCCGCGACCTGGCACTCCTGGTCGATGCCAATGTGGAATTTGAAGAATTGAAAAAGATGGCTTTCGATACCGAAAAGAAATTATTGAAAGCGGTTAATCTTTTCGATGTCTATCAGGGTGATAAAATCGAAAAGGGAAAAAAATCGTACGCGCTTTCCTATATTTTGCAGGACGAGACCAAAACCCTTACCGATAAGATTATCGATAAAACCATGAACAAGATTGCCGGTACATACAAGCATAGGATTGGGGCGACGCTGAGATAGGAAGGGTGTTAATTGATCCGAAAAGTAGAAAATCTTTGATTTTCGTAATTTTTCGAGGATCTTGTGAATCCTCGGATTTTTGAATCCGGGACACGAGCGAAGCTCGGCACTGCCTTCTGTGAACTGCGAACTTTTTTGACTAATCAAAATAAAATATCAAAACCCTAAGTTATGGAAAAAAACAAGTACTCAGTAAGTCCGGATGGTGAAAAATACGCCATCCCCGAAAAAAAAGGTTATAGCCAGGAATTCGAGCGGGTAAAAGCCCTTTCGGATGCGGCAAGAGCCGCAGGCAAAGAGATTGTGGTAGTAATGGGCGTTGGTTTTGTGGGTGCCGTAATGGCCGCCATCGTGGCTGATACCAAAGATGCTAACAGCAATTACACCAAGTTTGTAATCGGATGCCAGCGTCCGAGTGTGCGTAGTTACTGGAAAATCCCGGTGCTCAACACGGGCGTGTCGCCGGTAAAAGCCGAAGACCCCGAAGTGGACGAATTGATTGGGCGATGCGTCTTAGAATCGAAAACCCTGATCGCCACCTACAACAGCGATGTTTTATCGCTGGCCGATGTGGTGGTGGTGGACGTGCAATGTGATTATCAGAAAAAAGACCTTGGCAATATGCGCAATGGCGAAGCCGACATGGCTGCCCTCGAAGCCACTATGAAAACCATTGGCGAAAAAATACAGCCGCATTGTCTGACATTAATCGAAACCACCGTAGCTCCCGGCACTACCGAGTTTGTGGCCTGGCCAATTTTGAAAAAAGCCTTTGCCAAACGAAATCTTGACGAGATTCCTTTGCTGGCGCACAGCTTCGAGCGCGTGATGCCCGGGCGGGAGTACGTTTCCAGCATCCGCGATTTTTGGCGCGTGTGCAGCGGCTGCGATAAGCCTGCCCGCGATAAAGTGGAAAAGTTTCTGCACGAAGTACTCAACACCGATGAATACCCCCTCACCGTCATGGATCGCCCCATCGAATCGGAGACCACCAAAATTGTGGAAAACTCTTACCGGGCAACCATCCTGGCCTATCTGCACGAGTGGAGCATCTTTGCCGAGCGCAACGGCGTTGACCTTGTCAAAGTGATCGATGCTATAAAAATGCGCCCGACGCACAGCAACATGATTTTTCCCGGGCCGGGCATTGGCGGCTACTGCCTGCCCAAAGACGGAGGTCTGGGCTACTGGGCCTATCGCCATTTATTGGGTTTTGAAGATGGCGACAACCTCTTTAAAATCACACCCACTGCCATCGACATCAACGATACCCGTGGCTTGCACGTAGCCACGCTGGTGCGTGATGCCTTGCGGAATATGGCGCGGTATATCGCTGGTGCCGAAGTGCTGATTTGCGGAGCCAGCTACCGCCAGGATGTGGGCGATACCCGCTACAGCGGAAGCGAAATGGTGGTGCGCAAACTTACCGAAATGGGTGCCGAAATGCGCGTTCACGATCCCTATGTTGATCATTGGTATGAACTCGAAAACCAGGATAGCTATCCCTCGGCAGGCTCGTCGTGGAAACGGTTTTTCAGAAACCAGGAGCAGCTTGCCGAAACCAAGGTTAGCCAAAATCTCCAAGATTCACTCAAGGGTGTGGAAGCCGTTATTTTTGCCGTTCCTCACGAAGCCTATCTGGAACTTTCGCCCGATGATATCGTGGCTTGGGCCGGTGGCCCGATTGCCGTAATTGATGCCTTTGGAATGCTATCCGACGAAAAAATAAAACGCTATTTCGAGCTGGGCTGCGAAGTAAAGGCATTGGGACGCGGCCATGTGCAGCGCATCAAGCGCGAAGTGCGCGGTTAGTTAAAAATCAACGTAGATTTTAGCTTCTAATTAGTGCCTGCTTTAAAGTGATTGAATTTGAGATTTCTCCTTTCAGAACTTGCTTCGCTTCGTTTTTCCAGTCGAAATGACAAAGCCCCGGGCTGTGAAAGGGGTGGGTGAAAGTGGGCGCGAAGCGCCCACTTTCACCCACCCACATAAAAACCTGCGCCCTGTCATTTCGACCAATAGCACAAGCGTAGCGCAGTGATGACGGGAGAAATCTATGACTTTATGGATAGAAAATAATTAGGGACTATCGAAAACCCAGAATAATAATATTTCGGTACTCCGCACCTTAGGTGGTTTTTAGGAATCCTTATTACTAATCGGGTAGGAAGCGGCTTGCGCCGCTGTCCCCCCACACCACCCGGCATACGTACTCCGTACCAAGGCGATTTCTATTAACCTTTTAAACCTTCATCCGGGCTTCTAATGATAA